>Ga0335078_10010320_pt1 | contig 13818 bp, 10 predicted proteins | sample Lox_Sample_32_FD_206711 | JGI IMG/M metagenome (GOLD analysis project Ga0335078, IMG submission 206711) | Soil microbial communities from Loxahatchee National Wildlife Refuge, Florida, United States - Lox_Sample_3.2 | ecosystem: Environmental > Terrestrial > Soil > Wetlands | place: USA...
CGTGGAACCGGGGGGACCGTGGTTCAGAATGGGTTGGGCCGGCCATGATGGCCGGCCCGGGCTCCGGGGGACGGAGGTAGGTAGAGCGGAGCCGTTCGGCGTAGTCCGAGTTCAGCCTGTCGAGGTCCCTGTGCAGAAGCGGGCAAGGGGGCGGATTTGGGCCAACACGGGCATTTCCTGTGACGGGACGGGCCCGCCGGGATTCGAACCCGGGTTTGAGGCTCCGGAGGCCTCCGTGATATCCAAGCTATACTACGGGCCCATTTATTATGTCCAAAGGTTGATATTTCTAGGGTCCAATCAGGCTCCTGGTGTCTCCTCCTCCTTCAACTGCCGCAGCACACCGCCAGTCCCTCTTGGCGACGCGCGAGGTTGGCTCGTGGTTTAAAGACCACGCCTCCCCGGCTACGGCGCGGACTCAACTCGACCAGCTCGAGCTCTTCTGCCGGCGGGTTGGAAAGGAACCGCTCGAGTTGGTGGCACTCGCGAAGAAGAGCCCCACGTCGCTGCAGGACTTGGCCCAGGACTACATCCGCAGGATGCAGGACGAGGGCAAGACTTCGAGATACGCCCTCAACAGTTGGTGGGGGGTCCGATCGTTCTTGGCCCACAACAACGCCGCTCCATCGTGGGTGCCGAGGCTGAAGCCCTTAGCGGTGGACGATGACGACGAGTCCGAAACGGTCCCCACCGTCGAGCAGCTGAGGACAATCCTGAACGTTCTCTCGTCGCGCGGTCGGGCAGTAGCACTTCTACTCGCTTCATCAGGAATACGGATTGGAGTGCTGGCAACCCAGGACGGACCAGCCGACGGTCTGCGACTCAAGCACCTGCCAGAGCTAGCGCGAGAGCCGGAACCTCACTTCGAGAAGGTCCCGTTCGTTGTCCGCGTTCCTCCACATCTCGCCAAGGGGTCGACAGTCTCTCGACCCCGTGGATACATCACGTTCGGCAACGCAGAAGCGGCCGAGGCTATAGTTGCTTACCTCACAGAGCGGAAGGCCCGTGGAGAGTCGCTCCAGCCCGACTCGGCCCTGATCGCCCCGGATGGTCGCGGCAGAACCTCGGACCGGGTCGCCAAGGACGGAACGCGATTCATGGCCCGCAAGGCGCTCGCATTCACGCTTCGCGTGGCGATGGATCGAGTGAAGCCGAAGGGCGTTCACTGGCACGCCCACACGTTGCGGGCCTGGTTCTCCACTCAGATGGAGGCCGCGGAGGCAAGAGGCTTGATCAGCCACTCGCGGCGCGAGTTCTTCATGGGTCATTTGGGAGTCGGAGTCGACTTCGATTACAATCTCGACCGACCGAAATCCTCAGCGAAGATCGAGGACCTGCGGGCGTCGTATCGGCGCTGCGAGTCTTTCCTCGCCGTTTACCCGTCTGCTTCTGCGACTGATGTCCAAGCCCGCGCAGCGAAGGTCATGCTGATGGGTCTGGGCTATACCCAAAAGGAGCTGGCCAAGGTCGATTTCGACAACCTCGATATGGGTGTCTTCCAGAACCTCGTCACTAGGAAGATGGCATCGGCCGGCCCGAAATCGCGTCAGAAGCTGGTCGACTCGACTCAGTTAGGTCAGTACCTGGATCGAGGCTGGACGCTCGTGACCGTTGTCAACGATCACCAGGTAGTGCTGAATCCGCCCGCGTCACGATGAGGCGGTACCAGCCGAGTATCTTCGAAGCGTACTCCTCGCGGGGAAGCTCGTCGGGCTCGCCCAAGACCAAGATCCGAAGCGGGTGCGATAGGTCGAGGCTTTCGACCATCGCTTTCATCTGACGCAGCGAGACCATCAGATCCGCGCTCTCGAATCTCGGAAGAGATGGCGACGGGGAGGCAGTAGTGTGGGCTCCCGCCCGTGCAATCGTTGCTCCGCGGGCCATCCCGGTCGCCACCGGCGAGCGGGACGAGGTTCGAATCTAAGTAGAGACGCGCGATGACGAACTGTGAAATGAGTCTCGACTCCCCGGGGGTGGATGTCAACCACGCAATCGAGGTGAATCGGTCCCGGGACCTTCGAAGGAGGAGGCAACTCCTTGTCATCATCGCGGTCTTCGCGGCAGCATTCCTGATTCTCGGCGCCTTCGCACTCGTTGAGGCCCTTCGCAACGCGACTCCCAACCCGGCCGGTGACTACCTCGTTGCAGGCGCCGTCGGCCTTGCGATTGGCTTGGTGTTGGCAGCATTCGCTGTCGCGATGTTCTACCGGAGAAGCTGGTTCGGTTCTTGGGCGACGAGCTATGGCGATGCGCCGGGCCTCCGATGGGCGATATCTCCGACTGCAGAGGATCAAGAGCGCGTTCTCTGCCCGAAGTGCGACGCACCGAATCTCCGCGTCTCTCCTGCGTGCTGGAAGTGTGGATACAGCCTCATGACTGGTTCGGCTCCATGACCACCCTCCACATCTCACCGGTAGCTGAACGCGCATGACCCGCGAGCGGGAGTCCCGCTCGTGCCAAGCGATTTCGTCCACCGTGAGCTGCTACTGCCTTCGCCGACCAGAGACCCGCCAGTAATCGGACCTCTGGTGTGGAACACCTGCGACCTATTCTGTCTCGAGATCCGCCGTGAGAAGGACGGATTGGTGCGCTACGCGCTCGGTTCGGACGACGGGCTTGCGTTGGACGGGATCCTCTCCATTCTCGAGAGCTCGCGCGCGAGGCTGACGGGCGGGCACCCTATCGACTGCCTCGCGGAGTCCGTTGTGCCGGACGGTCTCTACGCTCGTGCCGTCCCGGTGCTGAAGCACCACCACCTGCCCATCGTGAGCTCGCCACGGCTCGACCGTGCGGACCTCCTTCTGCGGGTCCTGTCGTCCCGGGCGCTCCGCGACCACGACGTGACCCTTCAGTTCATGTTTCGGAACGTCGGCGGGTGGGAATCGACGTTCCTCTCTCCCCTCTTCGACTCCGTGGCCGCTCGCCAAACCCACGTTCTTCGAGCGGGGATGCGCGCCCGTTACGCTGAGTCGGCGTACCACCTGGAGCTTCGAGCCCACATCGCCGGGCCCGACCCCGAGGAAGCTCACGCGGCCCTCGGCACCTGGCTAACGAGCTGGACGTTGCCGGGTGGGGCGGCCTGGAGACGGTGGCAAATGGTCCCGCCGAAGAAGGAACCAGCGTTCCATCAGGCGATGCAGGACCACTGCTTCCGCTGCTTCTCCTCAAAAGCGAGCCGCAGGGACGTCTCTGGCACCGAACTCGCCCAGCTTCTGTGCATACCGTGGGCCAACCATCATCCGGAGTGCGCCTACTCCGGGGCACCGCGAGGGAAAGCCGGACCCGAGCTAGTCGTGCCCCAGTTGAACTACTCGAGATCGCCCACGGAACCTCGACTGTTCGTGGGGCTGAGCGGCAACCATCAGGTCGCGCTTCCGCGCAGATGGAATCACGCGACCGTCCTCGGCAGGACCCAGTCGGGGAAGTCTACGCTCGCGCTGAACCTCTCCCTGCAGATTCTCCGCAAGCAGCCCGAGGCGACCGTGGTCGTGATCGAGCCCACGGGGACGCTTGTCGAGGGAATGGTCTCCCGGCTAACGAACGAGACCGCTACGGATGCGGTAGAGATCGACCCTGCGAACGCGACGTTCGACCGGAATGGAGTGAAAATGGCCTCGGTCCCTCTGTCACTTCTTCACGCACCCGAGAAAGGGTCCGAATGGATCGAGCGGTGGGCCGAGGCACTCGCGGGCGACCTCCTTGCCGCGATCCGGAGCGCGTGGGGCGAGGAGAGTGTTGGGGGGCGGGCCGAGCTCGTCCTACGGGCCCTCGTTCAGGGCCTCTCTCGGACCCCCGGCTCGAACCTCGTTGACGCCTACCAGATCCTGACCTCCAAGCCGGCCCTCCAGCGATTCGTGAGAACGGCTCCACCGGGTCCACTCCGTGACTTCCTCGAGCACCACCTGCCGCGGCTCGACTACAACTTCACGATGTCGTCGCTCGACAAGGTCGGGAAGATTGCGACTAACCCTCTCCTCCGGGTCGCGCTGTGCCAACGGAGCCATGCGGTCTCGTTCGACCAGCTGCTCAAGCACCGCCTGCTCCTGTTGAACCTCTCCAAGGCGGCGCTCGGTGCCGACGGCGCGAACTTCCTCGGCGCGATCTACCTCACCCAGCTGTGGGCCGCAATCCAGCGGAGCGGGCGACCCGACAAGCCGATCTACCTTGTCCTCGACGAGGTCCACAACTACGCGGTCCCGGCCCTTGCCGACATGCTCAGCGAGGGGGCGAAGTACGGCCTCCACGTCATCGCGGCCACACAGTACCTCCACCGGGTGCCTCCGCGGATCCAGGCCGCTCTCCTCGGGAACGTGGACGTCTGGCTCCTCTTCTCGCTCGGCGTCGAGGACATGGACGACGCGTGGAAGATCGTCCATGGTGAGAGCCACGGCTGGACGCCTCAGGACCTCGTGGATGGCCTCCGGCCGCACGAGGTCGCGATGGCCACATCGGGAGGCCTCGTGAAGCTGGAAACGCGTCCCAGCCCCGCTCCAGCGGCCAATGCAGCGGATCTGGAGGCTGCCGTGGTCACGAGTTCGCGCCGCTACGCCCAGCCCGAAGACTCGGAGGCGTCACCTTGGCTGGTAGATCAAGATGACCTGGAAGCGGCTCTGAACGGGCTTTCCCACATTTCGCGGACTCTGGCGGATCTGGGCGGAATCACCGGCCTGCGCTCGGACAAGCTCGCCGCGGTACTCATGCGAGCCGAAGAGGCAGGAGACATAGAACGGGATCCGGAAGACGGCAGGCTCCGCCTGACTCCCCGGGGCAGCGTCCACTTGAGCGCCCTTCTCGCTCGCCGGAACGAGGGCGAGGACCACGTCAACACACTCGTCGACCTCTGCATGTTCCTCGACTCTCGAGGCATCGCGGCCGTGGTCCCCGAGCAGGTTGCAGGGGTGCTGATGCCCGATGCCCAGTTCCGCTACGGCGACGCGGTCTACAACGTAGAAGTCGAGTGCTCGACGGTCGCGAAGGCCGCGGAGCAGGTCGTCCGGAACGTCCGGAAGGCACGGGAGGCGGGGAATCGCGTGTTGATCGCGTTGCCAGATGCTTCCAACGTCTCGAAGCTCCTGGCGGTGCTGGACAGCGCGTTCCCGGGCATTCGGCTGTGGCCGGATGGGGTGGGGGTTGTGTGGGGGGGAGAAGATGGGGTGTTCCATCCGCACCGGGTTCCCGGAACGGAGGTGTGGCCCTTCCTTGAGGACGGCTTCGACCGGCTGGAATCTGATGAGCCGGGGGATCTCCAGAAGGTACCCGACGCTACCGTGGTCCAGACGGACCCACTGCCGCGGCTTCTCAGGGGAATCATCCAAGACTTCCTGAAGGCGGGAAAGGCCGAGGCGACCTCGGGAGAAATCTTCGCGGCCCTACCAGCCCCCGAGCAGGCTCGACGAACCGACGAACAGGTCGGGGTCGCTCTGAGCTGCCTTGGACTGAGGCATCACCGAATCCGCGTCAACGGGACTCGCCTCAGGGTCTACGAGCTGTCAACGTCGCGGACCAGCGATGGACCAGCCCCCGGGACCAGCGGTCCGGATGTCTCGGAGGCGGGCCAGCGCGGTTCGGGTCGCTGGTCCAACGATTCTCCGTCAGAGGACGACTACAGTGGACCAGCGGGACCCGGTGGACCAGCCGATTAGGTAGAGTGGGGTTTGAGGTGCGTCGGTCCACTGGGACAGAGTCACAGCCAGAGGATCATAGCACGCTTTGGGAGGCCCCTTCCCCGAGTCAACGCGACCGTCACACCAACTACTGCGAGCGCGACCCCAGCAGTCATGAAGGCCAGGTAGGTCTCGAGCATCGACGGCGAGGCCCCGGCGGTGCAGGTCGGGTTCGCGACGCACGCATCGAACGCCGCGAACCATTCGCCCGCGAGCAGCAGGACCGAAAGGCCAATCGTCACCAGGATGGCGCCGCTCCAAACGATCCGCGAACTCGTCTTCGATGGACTCGAGATGCCCTCTCGCATCTTTCTCCCTCGCAGAGAGAGGGAGAAAGGGCGAGACCGGCGCGGGGGGGACCCGTGAGCGAAGCGAACGGGGGGGACCCGCGGAGCGGAATCAGGTTGTCTGCGAAGGAGTGTCGGCTGCGTGACGCGTGCCATCAAAGCGGCCGTCAGGACGCTGCCCGGACGCGAGCTCCCGTCTGGCAAGGGCGAGGCGCATGATCCCGACCGAGATCACCGCGAAATCCTCATCAAAGTAGAAACCAGGTCTTGATTGAACACTGAGATTCTATCCAGCGGATATAGATGGGTGTTAACCTGAAGGTTGCCCTCGATTCTCGAGCGAATTCGGCAGTTGAGCGTCCTCCCCAATCCTTCAAGGAGGCAATGGGCCAGGAATCGCCGGCTGGATGTCCTCGACCAGGATCACCAGGGTGGGACGATCTCCATCGGATTTCGGAGTTCTCTCCCGAAGCACAACTTTTCCGCGGAGTTGCACGCGCATCCGTCGACTCGCTTTTCCGATCAGCGCGTCGATTAACACGGCCACGACTCGAGGAGATCTGACCGAGGTTCTCAGTCGGATCTCCTGAACCGTCGTGAGAATCGAGTGAAGGGCGACATAGTCTGTTCCGACCACGCGAAAGAGGGCACCGCAACCTCCTTCCTCGACGGGGCACCGTTCTGGAATTCGAGGATGCTCGTCCGATAACAGCTGCGGTGCCAAAGTCTCATTGCGGCACTGATGGCAGCTGAATGCTGCCAACGTAGGACGTGGTACCGGCTTACCCACCGCGACCACGGAGCCAACAACCCGGACCACGGATTCTACGTCGCTGAGGCCAAGTGTCCCGACCTCTCGGGAGAGCGGTTCCATCTCGGGGGAAATGAGTCTCGGCTACATGTCGGATTCCATCGTAGGCCACAAGTACTGGGGAGCGGTGCTGTCAGCGGGCTGTGGGGTCAGCCGTGTCCCGCTGCGTCGCGGGACCGAACCGCAGCATGCTGCCAATGACCCCTGGGAGGGGACGATACCCAGGACATGGAGGGCAGTTCGGGCGCCTCGCAAGCAGATACCTCACGCCATCCCACCGCACGCCGGGCATCATCAGTGATTGAGCTAGCACCTGACCTGAAGGAGGCGTTGCGTCCCTGGGTCGACGTGGACGCAGTCGGTCCCGCGGGTTTCCAGTCCTGGCTCCGATCGATTCTCCCCCTGATTCCGCGTCCTCGTTCGTCCGGGCGGAAAGCATCCGCGAACCCGACCGAGAGGATTCAGGAGCTGGCAGCTGCACTTTCGGAGTGTTCCAGCGACCGCGCCCGAGTTCACTTCCAGGCCGCGGAGTACTATCGAGAGAACCAAGCGCTCGCTCGGAGGATGAAGGTGTTGGAAACATCCCTTCGGTCGACCTCGCCCGGCCGAGCCCGGACCGAGGCTCCGGAAGAGGATCCCGAAGCAGAGAGAGCCAGCCGGCGCTACCTCCCAAAGGGAGAACAGCAACAATGACGGAGAGTGGTTCTGTGGGAGCCGCGACATCGGGTCTGTCGTCGAAGTCGCATGAGAGCGGCATTGAGCGAATCGTCGTGGGATTTGACGCCTCCCCATCGTCCGCGCGCGCCAGCCGGCTGGCCCTTGCTCTCGCCGCCCCGCGGACGGGGCGCATTTGGTTCGTTCACGTTTCGGAGGCAGACCGTCGCATGGCCGAGCCCTTGACGGATGAGGAGAGGGATGTCCCATCACGCGCTATCCTACGGGGGATGGAAGCGTTGGTGGCAGAAGCGAAGAGTCGAGGACTTCATGCGGTCGCTCTTTCCCGGGAAGGACCGGTCGCCGAGGTCCTGCTCGGGGCCGCACGTGAAGTGAACGCGGGGCTCATCACGATGGGGACCCGTGGTCGCGGTGACCCCAGCCGGGCCCTACTGGGTTCCGTATCAGCGCATGTCGTTGCCAACACCCAGGTTCCCGTGATGGTCGTTCCGTAGAGATGGCGGCCCGCACGACGATCGAGAGTCCGAGGGGACCCGCTCCCCCCCATCGGATTCCCCACGACGTCTGGGCGGTGTCGTTCACTAGCTTGTTCTCGGATTGGAGCTATGAGATGCTCCTTCCGATACTTCCCTTCTTTCTCGCCATCGACCTCGGTGCATCGCCCCTCGTCGTGGGTCTGGTCGAGGGCCTTGCCGTATTCGCTCAGAGCGTCTCGCAGTTCCTCTCGGGGCGTCGCCTGGCACATCGGGCCGACCGACGTCGAGTAGGGACCGCGGGATATGCGACCACGACGGTCTCCCACGCCCTGATTGCGGCAGCCATCGCATGGCCGTATGCCGCCGTGCTCCGAGTCACGGCGTGGGCCGCCCGAGGCGAGCGTCAGCCGATCAAGAAGGCGATTCTCGCCGATGCCTCGCGATCGGTCGGCGCGGGCCGTTCGTTTGGCCTCGAACAGATGTTCGATTCCTTGGGCGCGGTGGCCGGTACTGCCTCCGCGGTGGCCGTTGTCCTGACGGAGGGTCTCTCCGGGTTCCGCACCATCTTCGCAATCAGCTTCGTACCGGGAGTCATTGCGGTCTTGCTGTTCTACCGATTGGTCTGGGACCGGGATTCTTCGCGGGGTTCCGGTGCCAGCTCCCTCCCGAGCGCAACCCCTCTTCAGTTCCCCCGGCGGTTCAAGTGGTTCTTGGCGTCGGTGGCCGTCTTCGGCCTCGCCTTCTTCAACATCCTCCTTGGCCTTCTTCGGGTAGGCTCCGGGCTGATCGGCTCCGGGGGGAACGGTGCCGTCGGCGGGATCCTGGTCGCCCTCGTGGCCTATCTGGTTTACAATTTGGTGTACACGGGAATCTCGTATCCCGCGGGGCTGTTAGCGGACCGATTTCCCCGGATTGGCCTCGTGGCGGTCAGCTACCTTCTGTTTGTGCCGGTGGACCTCCTGTTCATCCAGAAGCCGAGCGTCGTCATCGCCCTCCTGGCCTTCCTAATCGCAGGGGTCCAAATCGGACTATCCGACGTCGCCCAGTCTGCCTGGATTAGCCGCGCGGTCGGCTCCGCCGAAGTGGGTCGCGCGTTCGGTTGGTTCGGGGCGGTTCAAGGAGTGAGCTCGCTGGGCGCCTCGGTCCTCATCGGGGCGTTGTGGACCGCGTACTCGGCTCCGCTCGCGTTCTCCGTTTCGGCGGTGCTGGTCCTGGCCGGCACGGTTCTCCTGATTCCAGTGGCCTTAGAATCCCGCCATCCAACGGCCGGGTGACGAGGCCTCAGAACGGATTCGTTCACCGCATCAATATGCCGCGGCGATGTAGATCACGACCGCCAGTACTACGACCAGCACGTAGGCGAGGTAACGGCCGAGCCGACCGGGCATGATCCACACCTTGAGCACGTCGGAGATCCCGTTCCCAAGACGAACCAGGGCCGCGTAGAACAGCTTGAAGCTGTCGAACACCTCGAGGTCGACGCTGTACGGCTCGACCGAGTCGACCCCGGCCACGGACACCGTTCCGACGTCGGAACGCACTTCACGGGTTCCCAGCACGGAGCCCATCATGATGCGGATGCCGGTGCTGTAGCCGAAGGAGGTGTACGTCTCTCCGTCCAACCCGGGGGCGCTGCCGGCCATCCATTGAGCCGCTCTCCGCCTAGGACGATGACGGCCCAGTGCATAGTATCCCAACCCCACCAACGAGCCAATCGCGAGGGCGAGCGGGATCATCGGCGGTGACAAGATACCGAACGGCGAGCCGGAGAGGATCGACCATCCCTGAGGCACCGAAAGCAAGCCGCCCACAGGAGCCGCGACGGAGTAGCCTGCAAACGCCGAAGCGGTGGGAGCCAGGAACTGGAGGATCCATGGGGCGAGCACCCCGATGGCCACCACGGTGGCGCCCACTCCGCCCACCACCGTCCCGAGTCCTGGGGCGCCGTTCCCCGGGGGGCCTCCCCGGGGACGCCACAGGACCGAGAACCCGACGAATTTCACCATCGCGACCAGGATGAGGCCGGCCGCGAGAGCCACCGCCGCGCCGGCGAGCAGTCCCACGAACTGCACCCAAGACTGACTAAACCGGTACGATTGGAAGAGCGCCTCCAGCACCATCCACTCACTGACGAATCCCGCCAACGGGGGCCCGGCTGCCAGGCTCAGCGTGGCCGCAACCGTGCCGAGGAGCTGCGCCCGGCTGGTCCCTTTGACGCGGCCATCCACCGCATTCAGGTCAAACGTGTGGGAAGTGTGTTCGACGTAGCCGGCGCTGAGAAACAGGCCCGTCTTCGCGACCGCGTGGGCCAGGGCTTGGTACAGCGCCGCGAACAGCGCGAACACGAAGAGCTCCTCCAGCCCGTCACTTCGAGAGAGCAGTGCGACCCCGAGAGCGACCAGAATCAGCCCATTGTTTTCGATGGTGCTGTAGGCGGGCAGCCCCTTGGTGTGCTCGCTCACGGCCGCGAACAATGCGCCGAGAAGGGCGGAGACCGCGCCAATTCCCAGCATGACGGCGCCCCACCACAGTGGGGGGCTGTTGAGTAGACTCACCATCCGGAAGAGACCGTAGGCACCGGCGAGGGTCAGGGTGGAGCTGAGCACCGCGGACGCGTTGGAGGGTGCCGAGGAGTGCGCGATCGGCAACCACTCACTCATGTGGAAGGGAGCGATCCCCATCTTCAGCCCGAATCCGATGAGGGCCGCCACGAACACGATCGTAGCGAGCGAACCCGGACCGAGATGGGCTCCGAACAGGAAGCTACCGGTTCCGACGCGGAGTCCCGCAACGGCGAGAATGACGAAGAGGGTGCTCGCCTCGCCGAACGCGAGGAAGACGAAGGCCGCTGACGAGACTCGCTCCGCCGCGCCCCTCGCCTGCAAGATCATCCCATAGGAGGCGAGCGTCATCGTCTCCCACCCGATGAGGAAGAGAACCTCGCTCGACGCGTTGACGAGCAGCGCGATCGATCCGACCGTGAGGCAGTAGGAAATGGCGAGCATCGGAGATCGCCGGTCGTCGTAGAAGATCGAGTAAACCGAGGTCGCGATCCAGACGATGGATGCCGCGAGCGCGAAGAATGCGGACAGAGCGTCCATCGACAGCGACTCTGGCTCGCCGAGAGGACCGGTCCAATTCGGGCTCGAGACCGGCCCACCGAGCAGTACTACGACCGCAGTGGACAGGAGCAGGACACTACCGACGAGGGCGGCGAGGTATCCGAGCGAACGTCGGACGATCGACAGGGCTGCGCCCAGGAAGAACGTCGCTACAGCGAGGACGAGAAGGATGGCGAGGACGTCGTTGCTCATGGCACCTCGCGCGGCCTCCCTCGCCCGACCGCTCGGAGAATGCCATCCAGAATCTGGACGGGCGTGGGTGGGCAGCCGGGAACGTAGATATCGACCGGGAGGAGGTCATCGAGGGAGGTCGCCAACCCCGGCGTGCCGGCGAAAGCGCCACCGCTGATCGGACACGCACCCACGGCAATGACGACCTTCGGGTCGGGCAGCGCCTCGTAGGCTCTTCGAAGCGAAGGGACCATCTCATCGGTGGGCACGCCCACCACGAGCAACGCATCGGCGTGACGTGGCGAGTTCGTAAAGAAGATTCCCAGACGCTGGGAGTCGTACAGCGGGTTCGATAGGGCCATGACTTCGAGATTGCAGCTGTTGCAGCTGCCCGCGTCGACCAGAAACACGTGGAGGGACCGGGCGAAGCCGCCGAGGGGTGGGAGCGCACCGAGGACGCGACCGACAGCAGAGAGCGGTGCGTCCTGCAACAGTTCCGATCGGGAGCCCATCGCGGCCTCGACGGGACCCCGGAAGGCGAAGCCTCCGGGAAGGCAGCGGGCGCACCGAATGCACTTGCCCTGGTCCACCCCACTGGACGAGATGGCCCCCGAGGGGCACGACGAGATCACATCGGCACTGGGGGGGTCCGGCGTCGTGGGCACCGGCGGCCGGCCCGTTGCCGGGACCTCTACCTCCGATGCGGGACGCTGGGGATACAGAGTCGTTCGGATTCCCGTCCGCAGGGCTTGTCCAATCCAGCTCGGCACGATCGCCTCCTAGGCGTCCACCTCGGCGAAGACGATCCCGAAGCTCTCCCACGCGAAGTGAAAGTCCGTGAAGACCCCGTCTCGGAGACCTCGCGCGAACACCGGGAAGTTTGCCTGGCTCGCGGAACGCATGCCAATGCCCGCGACCCTCCCATCTTTCACGTAAACGTCGTAGACGAGGTCGCCGCTGGGGCTCTCGACCCTGCCTAGGCCCCGCTCCGGTCCCACGTTGGCGGCCGGAGGCTCGTCGCCGTCCGTCCCCGACGGCCATCGGTCGAGCAACTGCTCGAGGAGGAGGAAGCTCGCGCGAACCTCATGGGCCCGGACCAGCAGGCGTGCGAGGGCATCCCCGTCCGATTCGTTGGGAAGGTCGAGGAACAGGTCGTTGTACGGGACGGTCGGGACGCGCAGTCGGTCGTCCCAGTCCACCCCGCAGGCGCGCAACGTGGGTCCCACCGCACCCCACTGCAGGGCTACCGTTCGTGGGACGACGCAGGTCGACTGGATTCGGTCGACGAACGTTCGGCTCCCTAGGAAGAGCTCCCAGAGGTCGGAGAAGGTCCTCGCGAGAGGCACCAGTCGGGCAGCGAGCTTCTCTCGGGCCTCGCGATCGGTGGCTCGCCGGGGTCCTCCCGGGAGAAACGCCCCGAAGAGCCATCGGTGGCCGAACACGGAACCCTGGAGGCGGAGCAGGTCCTCAGCCAGCGCGTGGGACTGCGCGGCCCCCACGTTCTGTGCCGCCGCTTCGGCGATTCGAGCAAGGACATGGACGTGGTTGTAAATTCGCTGAAGCTCCTGACCCAGCGCGCGGATCCTCAGTTCTTCCCGCGCTACGGGACGTCCTTCTGCGCTCTCGGCGGCCGCCAGGAAAGCCGCCGTGTGGGCCGCTGAGAAGTTCCCGGCCAGTCGCTCGATCCGCAGGGCCGCATCCGGGATCGTACTGCCGACGACTGAGGAAAGAATCCGACGACTCTTGAAGCCAGCCACTGGCGAGAGACCGAGGATCCTCTCCCCGTAGGTTCGAACCTCGAACTTGCCGCTCTCGGGGACGCCCATCGAAATCGGTCCGTAAGGGAACGTGAAGACGCCGTAGCCGTCGATGGGGTCGACGGGACCACCCGGACGGGAAACGCCCGCCTTCGAAGATCGCCGCCATGTCTCCGCAACCGTGCGCAAGCCTGCGAAGTCCGGCGGAGGGCCGATCACGGACCGACCAACTTCGTAGTCGTTGTATACGGCGAGTGAGCCGTCCTCCGAAGCGTAGGCGAGGGCCCCCAAGGGAGCGGCGTCGACGCCCTCTTCGGCTCCGCGAGGAAGCGCTCGGACGGGTGTCGTCATGGAGACGAACCCCCGAGGACACCGGCGGCCGCGCGGATCGCCGCGGAGAGATAGGGAATCGAAACGACTCCAATGACTAGAGCGATTGCAACGTTGAGATACGCGACCGTCGCCCCATCCTCCGTGCTTCGACCTCGTTCGCCCGATGCCTTCGTCGCACCGCCGAACACCATGCGCCCGATCTGGTAGTTGACACCGAGAAACGCAACGAGAATCGCGAGGATCAGGACCAGAGACGCCCAGATCCAGCCGGCGGCGATGGCTCCGATGATGATCAGCAGCTCTCCAAGGAACGTCCCGAAAGGAGGGGCACCGGTGACCCCGAACGCCGACGCAACCCAGGCGCCGCCCGTGCGGGGCATCGAGTGCTGGAGGTCGCGAACCTCGTCGATGCGGTTCGTGCCTCCAGCTCGAAGGACGTTGCCGGCGCAATAGAACGCTGCAGACTTCGCGAAGGCGTGGGCGAAGAGCAGGATGAGGGCCCCGTAGAGCGCCACGCCGCCGA
>Ga0335078_10010321_pt1 | contig 13818 bp, 8 predicted proteins | sample Lox_Sample_32_FD_206711 | JGI IMG/M metagenome (GOLD analysis project Ga0335078, IMG submission 206711) | Soil microbial communities from Loxahatchee National Wildlife Refuge, Florida, United States - Lox_Sample_3.2 | ecosystem: Environmental > Terrestrial > Soil > Wetlands | place: USA: Florida...
GCCCGGTGAGGAACCTGCTGTTTGCATGCAGCGTCGGAGCTGTCGGCAGACAGCAGGTTCCTCTACGGCTTCGCCGCCTCGGAATGACAACGCGTTAAAAGTGAACCTTGCGCCGTCAATGCCCCGTAATCGTATACGTCGCGAACGCCACGCCGCTTTGTGAGATTCCGTTGCCTGCGGCGATGGCCTTCACGGTTTCCGAAGTCGCAACCGTGATGCTGCATGGGTTTGAACACGGGGTCGATGACGTTGTCGGGATCGATCCATTCGTTGTGTAGTAAATCGTCACGCCAGGCGTAGTGTCGGAGATGGTGACATTTTGCGCGGTTGGATATGTGCCCGATCCTGGGGAAAACGTCGGATTGTTGGCGGCAATTATGTAGTTCGCCACCGCTACATTGCTGGAGACGTAGCCTCCTCCGGACGCGATTGCTTTCACCGTTGTGGTGGTCGAGATCGCGAGCTGGCATGGATTCGCGCATGAGGTCGAAGACGTCGTCGGTATGCTTCCATTTGTCGTGTAGAAGATCGTCGCGCCGGTGATCGGGTCCGCGATGGTTACATTGACCGTCGCGTAGTACGTTCCGGGCGCTGGCGAGATCGTGGGATTCGGTGCCTGAATGTAATACGTGCCGCTCGAGACCGGGCTGGTCACATATCCGTAAGCGGTGGTAATCGCTTTGATGGTCGTATTCATCGAGACGGTGATCGGTCCGGAATAAAGTGTTGAACTGGTTGTCGGGATCGAGCCATCGGTGGTGTAGTACATCGGCAGGTTCAGGCTGTTCGATAGCTTTACCGATTGCGCCGAAGCATAAGTCGATGGCGGCGGGGAGAACAACGGTTGTGGCGCCTGCGGCAGCACGATGGAATACGTTGCCTGGGCGACGGCACTGTTGGGCAGACCCACAGAAACGCCCATGGCGCGGAACGTCGTCGTGCTGGAAATCGAGATCGGCGAACTGTAAACCGGGGAACTCGTTGTGGGCATTGAGCCGTCGATCGTGTAGTAGATCGTCGCCGTGCTCAGAGTATCTGAGATGGTAACGAGAATCGGTGAATGGTACGTCGTCGGTGTCGGGGAGAACGTTGGAGTGGGCACTCCCGGATCCGGTGGGTGCATCACAGAAGCCCAATAAGCCAGCTGCGCTCTGGTATAGGCATGCGAGCCGGGCATTCCAGGAGGCATCGTCAAGCCGTATTCGTTCGTTTTGCCATCATTGCCAACGTGGCACTGTCCGCACGCAAGATCGACATCCAGCCAGTTCGCATTGTTGTACGCAGCGCCGGTCATCTCGGAAAATTCGGGCGCGATTCCCAACGCGGTGACTCCCTGGGTGTAAAGCTGATCCGGAGTCGGGAAGGTTCGGTAGTTCGCGTCCCCGCTGATACGGAAGAGATGGCTGTTAGCGCGTCCGAGCGCGGCCTGCATGTGGCACGTAATGCAAGCACCGGGAATATCCTGCGTCGGATCGCCCGTGGGGAACGGCGTCCCAGGCCCTGAGGGATGGTTGATGGTCTGCATGATCGTGTTCGACAGAGCGTGGCACTTGTTGCACGTCTTCACGATCGCCGCTTGGGGAGGATTAGTCCCAGCAACCGTGCTCTGGTGCGGATCATGACATCCCACGCACCCGAGGTTCTTCGTGGGATCGTTCACGTTCTCGCTGAACTGGCTTCCGTAAGCGCCGGAGATCGTAATCGAGAGATCGCCCGAGTGCTGGGCATTCTGGATCAAGGCGCCCGTGAAGCGAGCATGCGATCCATTCAGAAACGCCTGGCCGGCCTCATGATTTACGTATGGCTTGTAGATCCACTGATTCGACGGATTCAAAACGCAGGTTGCGTAATTCGAGCTCGACAAATCGGAACAGTACCCGTGGTCGCTGGTGACGAGGCCGTTTGCGGGACTGATGCTGCCGGGATTGTTCGCGGTCGACATCACGATAGTCTCGCCGCGATGGCATTCCATGCAGAGTGCCGTCGACTGTTCGTTATAGGCGATGGTCGGAACAACTCCGGGATCCTGAGGATGCGAACCCCAGCCGTATGCGGCCACGTGGCAGCGTTCGCACTGAATGCCGGTCAGAGACCATGAAGAAGTCCCGTCGGTCCCCGCGGCGACATAGTTGTCGGTGGGGAGGCGTCCGAGTTTCTGATCGTTGATCCAACTCATCACGCCATTTGTGTTGGCTGTCGGCTCGGGCCCCCAGTTGTCGAATGTGTAGCCCGTCGCGTGGCAACGGGCGCAGTCAAAATTCGCTCTGGGATAAAGATCACCGGTAAATCCTGAATCGAAAACCGTATTCAGATGAGTCACTGCGGGATTGCTGCTGCCGCCATAGTTCATCCATCCGCCATAGAGATAATAAAGATTGCGGACACCACCTGCCTGTATCGTTGGGGCGACGGGAGTGTACGGCGCGGGCGCGTTGGCATTCGCCAGCGTGTAGTAAGGATAGAGACAAGTAGGATCGTTCGAGACCAATCCGTTCAGGGCGGTGACCGAAAGTGGATCGCACCAGCCCAATGTGACCAGACCATTCTTCCAATCGAATGTGCTACCCGAGCCGTAGTAAGCGTCGGCCGTTGAATAAAGAGAACCATCCGGGCCTCCCCATAGAACATTCGGTGCAAACTTTCGCAGCGTGTTCTTGTGACCGGTCATGAGATAGGGCAAATTGTCGCTGCCGTAATGGCATCTCAGGCACTGGTTCACGTCGGAGTAGTTCGTAGTCCATCCGCCGGCGCCATTGTTGGAGGCGCCATCGCCGTGGTAGACCTGCCCCGTGGCAGGATTCGGCATGTAGTTCAGATAATCTTGCGGGGCGCAACCTTGACTGAGGTAGCACTGCGCGTTGGATGGTAAAGAAAGTCCGACTACAAGGAAGAGAGCCAACAGCATCCACCACGACTTTGCTTGCATACGAGTCTCCTCGTGATTCCTGTGAACGGTCCGGCAGGGCACATGAGTTCTGCGCTGTCTTTGGAAGGGAAATGCGGAGATGAAATTCAACACAGCCGCGCTCCTCCATCGAATTTGGTCAAAATAAGTACCGGCGCCTGAGTCGGGGGAAGAACGCAACTTCTACAGTGTCCCGATTCGGCACTGCGACTGCGACGCGGGACCTGAGAACACAGTATGTCATCAAGGAGAAGACGAGAATGCAGTGACGCGACTCACAGGAGGATGTGATTGGCAGGGAAGAGCTGTGAGCCAGAAGCTATGAGCTATGAGGGAGCCGCTAGTGTCGCTATTCGCCCGAACTGCCGAATCCCTTTTCGCCACGAACAGTTTCTTCCAGCGCATCACTCTCTTCGACTTCGAATGTGGTGAGCGGCTTTACTGGAATCATCTGCGCAATCTTGTCACCGGACTTAATGCTACAGCTGCCGTGCGGGCCGTCAGAGTTTTGAGGAGGGTTCATGTCGAGAGTGAGTGGGACTCGGATTTCCCCACGATAGCCTTCGTCGATCACCCCCGCCGATGTCTTGATTCCTTTCATTGCCATCGACGAGCGGTCTTTGACGATCGCGCCATGAGGCGGTTCGAACTGGATCGCGATTCCGGTGCGAACCAGAGTTACGCGGCCGGGAAAGAGTGTAACGTCTTCCGCTGCGAACAGATCGTAAGCCAGATCTTCACCTGGATGCGCAACGTGGGGTGCCTTCGCGTTTTCATGAAGCTTTTTCCAATAGAGTTTCAAATCGTCTCCTAATGCCGATGTGGTGACTTATATGGGTAATCCTAGAAATTTCCGTACATCAGTTGCGCGGTGCTGATGCCTTGCGAAAACGTGATAATAAGCAGGAAAAGCAGAGCAATAAAGTAAATCGGCGTTACCCAGAACCAGCGCCAATGAAATAGAGTCCGAGTGAACCGCGACGGCGTGAATTGGTTTGATCCCGCGGAAGGTTGTTCAACTTTCGCCGAATTGCGCTCGAGGACATCGCTGATGAATATGACGATCGCGTATCCGGTAGCTATGGCAAAAATCAGCCCGTAAAGACTGCCGGAAATGAAATGCAACTTGTAAGTCGAGATGGAAACAAGCGCCTTTAGCATTTCGTGAGCTTGCTGAAGAGAATGAGCGCGGAAAAATATCCAGCCAAAACTCACGAGCATCATGGTCGAGACCCACGATGCAATATTCCAGAAACGCTCCGGAGGGTTCCAGTCGTATTTGCGCTCCAATGCCTCAATCTGACGGTGCGCGACCAGAAGTACGCCGTGATAGCAACCCCAGGTCAGAAACAGGAGCGTGGCCTTGTGCCAGATGCCGAATAGAGCCATCGAGATTAAAAGACAGAGATTCCGCCATACCAACTCACGGCGCAATTGCATCAGCGGAAAGAATACATAGTCGCGAATCCAGAATGAGAGCGACATGTGCCATCGCGTCCAGAAGATGGACGGAGTTATCGATGCAAAGGGTCGCGCGAAGTTTTCGGGGATCGTGAATCCCAACGCCTGCGCTGCTCCGATCGCGATGTGCGAGTAACCGGCAAAATCGAAGAACAACTGCAGGCCGTAGCCGAAGGCAAGGCACCAGACGTCTGGGCCGCTCCATTGCGTCGCACGATCGAATCCGGAGTTGATGCTGTCGCCCGCGAGAATTCCCTGACCCAGCAGTTTCGCGACCTGCATCATCAGAACACCAATGGCAATCCTTTGGAAGCCGCGGGAGATACCGCTTCCACGCAGCGGCTCTTCCGAGCGGAATTGCGACAGCATGTCAGGCATCCGGCAAACTGGGCCCGAGATGGTGACAGGGAAAAACACCATGTAAAGCGCAAATTCGGAAAAAGTCGGCTCCAGTTCCTCGCCTTGGTAAAGATCAAAAAGATAGCTCATGGCCTGAAACGTCCAGAACGAAATGCCAAGTGGCATGGCGAGGTGCGCCAAAGGGTGCAGTGATGAAAATGGCAGGTGGACGGAGGCTTCGGGTAGGTATTTGAAAGTGCTCAACAGCAGCAGATTGAAGACAATGCCGAGGAACAATGTGCCGCCAGTCTGTTTCCTGCGCAAGCTTCTGCCGACGAGAAAATTAACTATTGTCGATGTGATAAGGACTGCCGCAAACCATAATCCCCAGCTTACGTACAGTGCGTAGCTCGCCGTAAGCAGAGTGGCTTGGCGGACTTCATGCGACCGAACCTTTGAGAACAGGGCGAGGCATAGTAGGAACGCAGCCGCGTATCCGATGAAAAAAGCCAATATGCCTCCCTAGTGTGATGCGAGCAGCGCACCAGAATACTTGGCGGCAGCCACCGTCGACAACGAGGATTCCTCCCCGGCTCTCTAAACGGCATCTCTCCGCGGGCCCGGCGTTAAAAATCCTCGCCACAGAGAACGCAAAAGATTCGTCGAGTACGCAGTGAAAATCTCATCGACTACAATGATGCGTGCTCACGTACCAAAACCTGATTGAAGCGCTCGGAGCCGCGCCGGACGACCGCCCCTTCATTACATTTTGGATCGACGAGGACACGCAGGAAACCGTCACCTTTGGTGAATTCCGGCGGCGCTCGCGACTCCAGGCCAGCGCTCTTCGGGCACATCGCGTCAAGCCTGGCGATCGCGTGGTCATCATCATGCCGCAGGGAATTGCGGCGATGACAGTCTTCGTTGGGGCCACGATGCTGGGGGCCGTGCCGGCCTTTCTTGCTTATCCGAACGAGAAAGTTGAACCCGCAAAATATCGTTCCGGGCTCATCGGAGTTACTGCAAACCTCAAAGCCAAGCTGGTTGTGATCGACAAGGATTTTCCCGACGGGATTCTGGACTGTGTCCCCCTGACCGACGGTGCGATTTTCCATCGTGCCGACGATGTGGCCTTGGTTGCGGAAACGTTTGACGTCAAGATTTCGCCGGATCAGGTGGCATTCATCCAACACTCAGCCGGGACAACCGGTCTTCAGAAAGGCGTTGCGCTGACCCACGCGGCGGTGCTGCGCCAGATCGACCATCTAGCGCGGGCGCTGCAGGTCGACGGCAAAAACGACCGCATTTACAGTTGGCTGCCGCTCTATCACGACATGGGCTTGATTGCTTGTTTCATATTGCCGATGGTGTGCCACCTACCGGTGGCGATGCAGTCTCCGATCGAGTGGGTGATGCAGCCGGAGTCGATGCTCGCGGTCATTACCGAGCAGCGCAGCACGCTGGCCTGGATGCCAAACTTTGCGTTTCAATTCATCCCGCGCCGCACACGAGAGAATCGCCGCTCAGGTTACGATCTTTCATGTTTGCGAGCATTGATCAATTGTTCGGAGCCGGTCCGAGCGAGCAGCATGAGCGAGTTTCAGCAGGCGTTCGCGAGTTGTGGCTTCAAGGCAGCTGCACTGCAAACTTCCTACGCGATGGCGGAGAATGTTTTCGCGGTTACTCAGTCGGACCTACACGCCGAGCCGTCGCGCGTCTGGGCTGATGGCAAGCAGTTTCGAGCAGCCCATCGCATGAAACCGGTGTCTGAAGGAAACGAGGGTGCAATCTCATTCACTTCCTCGGGCCGGCTGCTGCCGAATCATGAAGTCCGGATCGTCTCCGACTCTGCCGCAGTTTTAATAGACGGCGAAGTGGGAGAGATCCTGGTCAAGAGCGACTGCCTGTTCGACGGATACTACAACCGGCCGGACCTGACAGCCAAAGAGGTTCTGGACGGCTGGTATCACACTGGCGACCTCGGATTCCTGCTTGAAAACGAGCTTTATGTAGTAGGACGCAAGAAAGACCTCATCATCGTCGGCGGTGAGAATCTCTACCCGCAGGACATAGAGGAAATCGCCGCGAGCCATCCGGCGGTGCACGATGGGCGAACAATAGCGCTGGGCGTCTACAATTCCGATCTAGGCACTGAAGGAATCGTCATCGTGGCCGAGGTGGAAACCCAGGAGCATCTTACGCATGCCGAGGAGATCGAGCGGGAGATTCGCGCCCGAGTGGTGTCGGGACTTGGCATATCGCCCAACCTGATTCTCCTAAAGCCGCCGAAGTGGATCGTCAAGAGCACCGCCGGGAAGGCCGCGCGCTCGGCGACCTTTGAGAAGCTGCGAAGAGAACATCCGGAACTGAATATTGAAATATGACCGAGGAGAGTATGCCGGGCATGACCGCCGAACAGAAACAGCAGATGATTGAGTTCATCCTGAAGCGGATTCGCAAACCGAGTCTCACCATCGACGAGAACACTGCGCTGGTTTCTTCCGGCCTCGTCGATTCGATGGCGCTCGGCGACGTGCTGATGCAACTGGAAGACGTCACTCACATGCGCATCCCCGCGGGCAAAGTAAAGCCTAAGGATATGGACAGCATCAGCAAAATGTTTGAGACAGCTGCCCGCGTCGGAAAGCCTCAGAAATAGCCGGTCTCTCACTATTAATACAGCAGACGGAAGATGTCGCTGTAATCATCCGTCCAGAGGCGCGGAGCCACAGTATGGGGGATCGGCGGGGGATTCGGGATCAGGCCTTCAATCTGTAGATCCTCGGGACGCCTAGCGATGAAGACCCAAAGGCTCTCGAGAAACGGGTAGCTGCCTTCCGTGAAGTTCACGAGGGAAGACGCCTGATAGTGAATCGTCAATCCTTCCAACACTGGCAACAGATCGATGTGGCGGCTGCTAACGTGAATCGCAATCACGCCGTGGTTCTTATTCAGATGCTGCCAATAGGTGTCGAAAGCCTCGCGAGTCAGCAAGTGCACTGGGACTGCATCCCCAGAGAAGGCATCAAGCACCAGCAAGTCAAAATTCTGCGGCTTGCGCTGGACAAGTTCGCGCTCTAGCAGAAGGCGCGCGTCTCCGTCTTGTATGTCGATGTGGGCTGCTGAATCGCGTACGTAAGTAAAAACTGGCTGACTTGCCGTTGAGAGGCTGATCACAGCAGGATTGATTTCGTAGTAGCGAAAGTAATCTGCGGGCTGGCCATATACGGCGAGAGTTCCTGCCCCAAGTCCCACCACGCCGATGCGAAGTCCAACTGACAGCGCTCTTTTCGGATGATTCCGGAGAAATACGCCGATGCCGCTTTGCGGACCGTAATATGCCATCGGCAAACGCTGGTTAGGCGGATTCAACTGGGCTCCGTGGAGCGTCTGGCCATGGAATAACGCCTTGCCGCCCTGCGCAAGTTCGTAAATGCGGAGCGCACCGTAGAAGTTCCGCTCACCGCTGTAGAGAGAAGATTCCGGCCGAGCAGTCTGGTAGAGCAGAAGCACCGAGACTGCGGCAACTGAAACGGCGAGCACTTGCACTGGCCGGAATTGACGGTTATTGGCTGGCGGTGACTTTCTTTGAACAAATGCACCGAGAAGAACGAACCCACCAATCAGCAATACGATCGGATAGAAGCGGATGTCATCGAGGAACTGAGACAGGGGCGCGATCCAGTGAGCTGCGAGATATGCACCTGCAAGAATGCCGCCCATGATCGAAGCCGGAATCCAGAAACTGTGTCGATATAGCCAGGAGTTTTCATCAAGGAACAGGCACCAAAGCATCAGTAAGGCGCAAACTGCCAGCGAGATCTGGAACTCAGTGAAGAACTTGAAAACACTAGGAGCGATCACCGCAACGAAAACTCCACCCAGCGCGCCCCCGGCTGAAATCGAAAGGTAAAAAGAAGTGAGACGTTCAACTCCGGGCTTCAGACGGACCAACTCTCCATGGCAGATCATGCAGGCCACAAAAAGAAGGGTCGGCAGAGTGATAATCTCGGTGGTGCGGAGTGCGAACTTCATCGCGATGCAGAGCAAGAGCACTCCCACCGCAAACAAGGGATGAAACACGATTCGCTGATACCAACGTGGGTGATCGAAGCAGAGGATGAAACTCAGCAGGTAGAGCGATAGCGGGACCACCCACAGCAGCGGTAGCGAGATGACTTCTTGGCAAAGAATATTCGTCGTTGCCAGTAATAGGGCCGACGCGCAAGCCGCGAGCAGAAACCAGAGCAGGCGGGCCGCAGGAGTCCGAGGTTCAGCAGAAACACGCTGAGCGGCTTCAGGGGTGACTTCCGGTTCGTTGTGCCGCGAGATCCATGCGCAATAAGCACAACCTGAGGCAAAGACGAAGAAGAGCACTGACCACAACGTTCCCTGTGTCCGTACATGGAGCGTCGGCTCCAGCAGAAAAGGAAATGCGAGCAGACCCGCCAGGGAGCCGATATTCGAAACCGAGTAAAGACGATAGGCCTCGAATCCTGCGATGCTTCTAGCGAACCATCGTTGGAGCAGCGGAGCCGTTGTGGATAGAACGAAGAAGGGGAGACCCGCCGCAACGAGAATGATTTCCGCGACGTCGCGCGCTGGGGTGTGGCTGTTCGCAGGCCGCCAGGTGATTTCTGGAGTAATGGCAGAAGGCCAGAAAAGAGACAAGGCCAGGATTAACAGTAACGCGAGAGTCAATAATCCAAGATGCAAGCGAACCTGTAAGGTCGCTGGCAGCTTCAGGCAGATGAGGTGAGCGTATGCATACCCTGCCAGCAACAGGATCTGAAAAACCAGCATGCTGGTAGTCCACACAGCCGCCGAGCCGCCGAACCATGGCAGGATGAGTTTGCTGACGATGAGCTGGATTTCAAACAGCAGGAACGCGCTCAGGAATGATGTGAGCGCGTAGATAACGGTTTTTGTTTGCCGGGTTGCGCCCGCTGGATGCTCGGCCTCCTTCCGAATCGCCTTCTCACGAAGTTCGGTCTCGATCATTGGCGTGCCAGATTCCTCACTGCACCGTCAATCCCGCCGTAGTGATTTGCACCGGATTCGGTTGTGCTGCGGTTGTCCCCAGAATCTGAATGCTATAGCTGCCGACTTCGGGGTTCTTTGACGTTTGCCCATTCGTCGTCGAGTTCGACCCGCCGCAGGCCGTTAGTGCCAGGACAAATGCCAGCGCGGCGATCACGAGCATCCATCCAAAACGCCGCGTTTTTCCGCCGAGCAGAACAAGTCCTGCCAGTGGGAATGCTGCGAAGATGTCCATGGCCAGCCAGGTTCCCCGATTCCCCATCAGGGCTGCACTTCCAGCGGGAACGTTCACCGACATCGTGAATGGAACCGCCGTGCTGCTGGGAGTGATTGTTGTCGGTGTGAAGGTACAGGTCGCGCCCGGCGGAAGCGAACTCTGCAGGCACGAAAGCGTGATGGCCTGGCGCGGATTGCCCGTGTTTGCATTCAATGCCAGCGAATAGTTTGCCGAGGATCCGGGTGATATGGCTTGCGAAGCCGGTTCCGACGCGCTCGGCGCTGTGAAAATTGTGACTGGATAGGATCCAGAGACTGAGGAACTCGCCTGCGAGACAGCAGTGATGACGACCAACGTGGGAGAGGCGATCGTACCCGGAGCTGTGTAGAGCCCAGAATTGTTTATATTGCCCAGTGTGGCGTTTCCTCCGGCAACATTGTTGATTTGCCAGTTGACTGCGGTGTTGGATTCATTCACTACTGTCGCGTTGAACTGCTGGGTCGATCCCGTATAGATGTTTGTCACCCCCGATGGGGTGCTGGTCACGCTGATCGCGGGTGTACCGCTTCCGGCCAGGGTCAGGGCGAGTGATGCTGAAGTTGCACCGTTCGAGTTAGAGATCGCTATAACGCTGATTCCCAGTGCCGGTTGCGTCGCCGGTGCCTGATAGAGTCCGGCCGCAGAGATTTTGCCGACCGTCCCATTGCCTCCCGTCATGTGATTCACTTGCCACGTTACATCCGTGTTGCTCGTTCCTGTTACCGAGGCGGCAAATTGCTGGGTGTCGCCCAGCGGGACGGTCGCAGATCCCGGCACGATGTTTACATCCACGGTGGATGTAAGTTGGCGAATGCGGGAATTTTCCGTATCCGCAATGAAGACGGTGCCGGCAATGTTTCCGGTCACGCCAAAGGGACTGTTGATCTCGGCCGCGTTTGCGGCCGAGCCGTCGCCGGTGAACCCAGGAGTTGTATTCCCAGCAATGGTCTGGATTGTGTTGTTGTTGACGGCGACGACTTCCCGAATCACGGAGTTGTCGCTGTCGGCGATGAAGATGTTCCCATAGAAATCGACAAACAGGCTATAAGGAGTGTCTAGGGAAGCAGAGGTCGCGGGACCATTATCTCCAGCATAGCCGCGCTGACCAAGCGTTCCAGCGACCGTCTGAATGACGCCGGTGCCTGCATTGACTTCGCGAACTGCGTTGCTGAACGTATCGGCGATGTAGATGTTTCCGTTTGCGTCGAGCGAGATCGCTCCGGGGAAATTCAATTGCGCGGCAGTGGCTTGACCGCCATCCCCGCAGCCCGAACTGCCATCACTGCACGATGTACCGTTGCCCGCGATCGTGGCAATACTGCCAGCCTGGATGGTGATTCCTGCGATGGTGATCGGCGACACTCCCATATTCACAACACGAATGGCAGAATTGCCGGTGTCGGCGATGTAGACGTTGCCGGAACCATCTACGAGCACGCCGGCAGCTTTGCTCAATTGCGCGCTGGTTGCCGCTGCTCCGTCGCCAGAGTACCCGGCAGTGCCGGGAGTTCCCGCAATGGTTTGAATGATTCCCGTCGAAGCGACGACTTCTCGGATCACTGAACTTTCTGTATCGGCGATGAAAACGTTTCCTGCTCCATCAACGAATATGCCTTGGGGAAAGTTCAGTTGGGCCGCGGTCGCAAGTCCGGCGTCGCCACATCCGGTGCTAGGAATGGCACACGGCAGACCGTCGCCCGCAAGCGTCTGGATATTTCCCGTGGCGGCTACGATTTCGCGAATGACCGAGCTGTAGGTGTCGGCGAAGTAAAGGTTGCCGGAGCCATCAGCGAACGCGCCACCCGGGATGTTTAATGCGGCATTTGCCGCGGGCACTCCGTTTCCGGAGTAAGCTTCCGTACCGTTTCCTGCGAAGGTGGAGATATTTCCGGCACTGACTTCGCGAATGACGTAATTGTCTGTGTCGGCGATCAGGAGATTTCCTGATCCGTCAAGCACAATACTGGCGGGGTAGTTCAATTCGGCGCTTGTGGCTGCGCCGCCATCGCCGGAGTATCCGGCAGTCCCCAGCGTTCCCGCGATGGTGGAAATGGTGGCGCTGCTGACGACTTCGCGAACCGCAGCATTGCTGCTATCTGCAATGTAGACGTCGCCTGAAGCATCCGCATAGACACCCTCGGGCAGGCATAGAAAAGCACTGGTGGCGGGGCCGTTGTCTCCCGAAGACTGGCAGGCGACTCCCAGGCCGCCGCTGTAATACGTGCCGGCGATGGTCTGAATAGCTCCCGCGGCAATCGAAATATTGACAATCGTTACCGCTTGAGAGCTCGGATTCACCGCGCGAATCACAGAATTGTATGTATCGGCTATATAGATGTTCCCGCTAGCGTCGACGAATACACCCTGCGGCAAATCCAGCGTAGCGCCCGTTGCAGCTGATCCGTCTCCGGAGAAGCCGGTTGTTCCCGGAGTTCCCGCTATGGTTGAAATCGAGCCGCTGGCAGACACTTCCCGAACGATAGAGTTGTCAGTATCAGCGATGAAGATATTCCCTTGCGCGTCGACGAAAAGGCCATATGGGGCATTGAGTTCTGCACCAGTCGCCGCGCCCCCGTCGCCACCGTAACCTGCCGTGCCATTGCCTGCCACGGTTTGAATGTTTCCTGCGGCGATCGTCACCCCGGCGATTGTTTCTGACTGCGTACCAGTGTTAACAACGCGAATGACGGAATTGCCGGTGTCGGCGATGTAGACATTTCCAGAGCCATCGACGGCAACACTTTCAGGGCGATTTAATGCTGCGCTTGTAGCCGACCCGCCGTCCCCAAGATAGCCGTTCGTCCCGTTGCCCGCCGCGACAGTTACCGTTCCCGAGGATGAAATCCTAAGGATCTGACTGGAATATGCGTCAGCGATATAGGTGTTACCGCCAGAATCACGAGCGATGCCGGATGTATATCCAAGACCGGATTGCAATGCTGGAAGATTATTCGGACCTCCGCCAGCGATGGTGTTGATCATGTATTGCGCGAGCGACACTTGAGGGAACAGAAGCGCTGCAGTCAGTGCGATGCCGAGTAAGGCAACCAGTTTCGGTGAGCGCATGGTCAGTTCCCCTTCCTGTCGGAAACTCGGGTCAGGCGCAGCACTTCGGTCGTCCGGCGTCCGGATGCAGTCGAAAGCTCCAAAACGATCGTGGGTCGATTTCCGCTTTGCCAACCTTCATATTCAACTCGTGGGACTGTGAACTCTTGGATCGATCCGGCGGTCCCCCCGGCTGGGATGGTCAATGCGCTTGGGCGAACCCCGTCGTGGGTGGGATGAGAGAAATCCCGCAGTGCTATGCGTTGAATCGAGACCCGGGCGCTCCCCAGATTCGTTAACTGAATCTGCAGACGAACCGTCGTGTTCGGGCCGGCATTGGACTTTTCGACCACCTGATAAGAGCCGGAAAGCCGCGTAACCTCCCTTGCTTGTGTGAGTTGCGGCGTGACGGCAACCACAGCAGCTAGCGCAAGGCATAACCTGCAACTGAAAAGAAACCTTGAGTTCATAGCGGTGTGAACCCTTCCTTTAGGGTGGCTGATGGCAATTTGGAGGCCATCGCTGATGAATGCCCGGCGATTGTTGCGATAGCAACCGAAGTTGTAGCGCAAAATCGAAACGCATCGGCTTGTGACCGATGCGTTCCGATCCGAGGGGGGAGAAAGCTACTGTTCGTCCCGAGTGCTGGCTGTGTCGAGGTGACGGCTGATCATCGCACTCGCTTCGGCTTCATGAAGCATCTCGCTGCGGTCCCACTCCGGACGTAAAACCATCGCTTTGATGCGGAAGTGCGATTCCTTCATGGAATCAT
>Ga0335078_10010322_pt1 | contig 13818 bp, 13 predicted proteins | sample Lox_Sample_32_FD_206711 | JGI IMG/M metagenome (GOLD analysis project Ga0335078, IMG submission 206711) | Soil microbial communities from Loxahatchee National Wildlife Refuge, Florida, United States - Lox_Sample_3.2 | ecosystem: Environmental > Terrestrial > Soil > Wetlands | place: USA...
CCCGGCTCCGCGGACGGATGAAGTTCGTGAGTGCGCTTGCGGCCATGTTCCTCTCCTGGCTTCTGGACCTGGAATTTGCGGATGGACACGCGGCAATCCGCACCAGAAAGCGGGAAGAATCTTCCCAACTACCGGCAGGTTTCACTCTTGCGATTCAGTCGCCAAGTTTGCGGACTAAGAATTGAGGAAAATACGGGACTTAACGGAGCTTGACAAGACACACGTTGCCCCACATCGGCACGCTGTTTCGATCGGACACACACAGAGGCTGCGCAATTCTTGCCGAGGCAGACTGCGCAGCTCCCGTAGCGAGGCGGGGAGCCTCACTTTGTCTATCCCATCGGCGCAGGTTCGCAGAACTTTAGCCGGAATTCCCTTTTTTCTTCTTAGAGGAATTTCATCTCGTTGCGGTCGAGCGTGTCCGCCTTGAACACTCCCTATTTTTTGGTTTGCACCGCTGATTTTTGTCCGCAGAATAGATAAGTAGATGCCCTCAGCCCTCTATTTCTATTCTTGGGAGGTGTTTTTTGTTTCGTCGTCTTTTGTTCGTAGGGGTTCTTGGCTTTGGCTTGGTCGTATTTTATTCCGGTTGCCAGAAACCAGTGGATCAGTCCGCTTCTGGAGATACTTCCGAAGCCTCTCCCTCCTCCTCCTCTTCTTCTTCATCCGCATCGGGCAGTTCCAGAGCGAGTTCCCGCTCTGTGGAACAGCCCATCGTCATTCCCGCAGACACGGAGATCACCGTCGTTCTGGATGAGGCCCTCAGCTCCAAGAAAAGTTCTTCTGGCCAGAGCTTTTCAGCCAGCCTGCGCGATCCGCTCGAAATTAATGGCGGGGTGGTGATTCCCAAAGATGCCAGAGTTACCGGTCTAGTGAGAGACGCCAAATCCGCCGGCAAGTTCAAGGGTGGAGCAGAGCTTTCCATCGAACTCACTAGCATCACCGTGAGGGGAAGGGATTACGACCTTCACACTCCGCCGCGCACCTGGTCCACGAAGGGGAAAGGCAAGCGCACTGCTGTTCTGGTGGGCGGTGGCGGCGCGCTGGGGGCTCTGATTGGCGGTCTCGCCGGCGGCGGCAAGGGAGCAGCGATCGGCGCTGCCGCGGGAGCGGGTGCCGGCACAGGTGGCGCCGCGCTGACGGCTGACCGCGAGATCTCCTTGCCTGCGGAAACGCCCGTTTCCTTCAAGCTGTCGCAAAGCGTCGAACTCAAACGCTGAGAAACTCGGCAGGAACGGGAAGGTGCGGCGCACGCGCCTTCCCGCCTTTCCTCTTCGTAATCGTTAGGCAAACCGCTGCTTCACTCCGGCCGGGATCGCCTGGCTCTTCAACGCTCCATCTCCCTCCGCCGTTCTCGCCGTCCAAACGCGCTTCTCGAATCCCTCCGCAATCAGCGTCTCGCCTTTGAAAATCTTGTGCTCGACGGAAAAGCTGCTGTTTCCCCAATCCGCGATTCGCGATTCCACTTCGACCGTATCCCCGAACGTGGCCGGCCCAAAAAACTTTGCCCTCGTATCCACCATCGGTATGCCTACGATTCCATACTTCTTCAGCATCTCGTGTTTCGGCAGCCCCGCCTTTTCGAACAGCGCGCCCGTGCACGCGTCGAACATCTCAAAGTACCGCGGAAAGTACACGATTCCCGCCGGATCGCAGTCGCCCCAATTAATCTGAATTTTGCGGCGATTCTTGAACATGGGTCCCGCTCTCCGTTCGTCCCTTCCAGCCAAACGGCTGGAGTCTATCGTATAGACTCGCCGCCGCGGAAACCGTTTTTTTCTGCTCCGTACTGCGATTACACTCTCACCATGCGGTTCCCGGGGAATCCATGCATCTCCTAGATGAGCTCTTCCGCTCGCCGGAAATCGAAGCCGTCTTTTCCGATTCCGCTTTTGTCCAGGCCATGCTGGACTTCGAAGCGGCCCTCGCTCTCGCTGAGGCCCGCGCTGGTGTCATCCCGCCTCCCGCAGCGCAGCTGATCTCTTCCAAATGTCGCGCCGTCCTGATAGACCTCCCCGCCCTCGCGCATTCCGCTGCCGCCTCCGGCAATCTCGCGATTCCTCTCGTCAAGCAACTCACCGCCGCCGTAGCCAAGGAGAATCCAGACGCCTCCCGCTTCGTTCACTGGGGCGCCACCAGCCAGGATGTTCTCGACACCGCGCTCATTCTCCAACTTCGCCGCGCTCTCGAACTTTCGCTCGCGAGCCTCGACTCTTTGGCAGGCAGCCTCGCCTCGCTCACCGAATCCCATCGCCACACGCTTCTCCCTGCGCGCACCTGGATGCAGCACGCTCTTCCCACCGCTTTCGGTTTTATCACCGCCGGTTGGCTGGACGCGATGTTGCGGCACCATCATCGCCTCGCCGCCCTTCGACCAAGCGCTCTCGTCCTTCAATTTGGCGGCGCCGCGGGCACGCTGGCTGCTCTCGACGCTCGCGGCGCGGAAGTCGCAAAATTCCTCGCCGAAGAGCTTCGCCTCGGCTTGCCCGACATTCCCTGGCACTCTCATCGCGACCACCTCGCCGAACTCGCCACGGCCTTCGGCCTCCTCGCCGGCTCTCTCGCCAAAATCGCTCGTGACCTCTCTCTTCACATGCAAACCGAGCTTCAGGAAATTCGCGAACCTTCCGGCGAAGGCCGCGGCGGCTCTTCCTCCATGCCGCACAAGCGCAATCCCGTTGCCTGCGCCGCTATCCTCGGTGCGGTTCTCCGTGTTCCTGGGCTCGTCAGCACCATGCTCGTTTCCATGGATCACCCGGAGCAGCGCGCTCTTGGTTCCTGGCACGCCGAATGGGAAACGTTGCCTGAAATCATTCGCCTCACCGCTGGCGCGCTACACCATCTCGCCGCTCTCATCCCCAATCTCGTTGTGGACGCGAGGAAAATGCGCCAAAATCTCGAATTCACGCGCGGTCTCCTCTACGCGGAAGCGGTCTCCATGGTTCTTAGCGAAAAACTCGGCCGCCAGCCCGCGCACGAACGTATGGAAGCCGCCTGCCGCCGCGCGCAAATCGAAGGCCGTCATCTCCGCGAAATTCTTTCCGCCGATACGGAACTCTCGGCCTTGCTCACTCCCGCCGATCTCGACCGCCTTTTCGATCCCACGAATTATCTCGGCTCCGCCGGTCCATTCATTGATCGCGTGCTGGCCGCCGCCCGCGCCCGCCGCGCCCAAAAAGTCTCTGCTCAAGGATGACTCTCGTGCCCTTCGCCGAACTTCCCGACGCGCGTATCCACTACGATATCGCCGGCCCTGCCAACGCCCCCGCCATCCTCTTCTCCAACTCTCTCGGCGCTACTCTCTCCATGTGGGATCTCCAGGCCGCCGCATTCTCCGATCGCTTCCGCGTCCTGCGCTACGACACACGCGGCCATGGCCAATCCTCCACAACTCCCGGTCCCTACTCCATCGAACAACACTCCCGCGATGTTCTCGCTCTTCTCGACGCGCTAAATCTCGATCGTGTTCATTTCTGCGGCCTGTCCATGGGCGGCCAAATCGGTCAATGGCTTGGACTCAATGCCGCGCCGCGTCTGCACAAACTGATTCTCTGCAACACCGCCGCAAAAATCGGCAACGCCGAAAGCTGGAACGCCCGCATTGAAGCTGTTTCCAAGAACGGCATGAAGGACGTCGCCATCGCGGTTGTCGCGCGATGGTTCACTCCCCGCTTTCATGAAGAACATCGCGAAGTCGTGGCCCCTATTCTTCACGCTCTGCAAACTGCGAATCCTGCGGGTTACGCCGCAAGCTGCGCCGCCGTCCGCGACTTTGACTCTCGCGCCATCGTTTCGCAAATTCGCGTCCCCACACTCGTCATGTCCGGCGCGCACGATCTCGCCACTCCTCCCGCCGACGGCCGCGGGCTCGCCGGGCAAATAGCCGGCGCGCGTTTTGTCGAGCTCGACGCTGCGCATCTTTCCGATATCGAAGACGCCGCTCATTTCAACCGTGAACTCGATGCCTTTCTTTCTTCCTGAGGAGACACCCGATGGACGAGCGCCAAAAATACGACCTGGGGTCGAGAGTCCGCCGCGCCGTTCTCGGCGACGCCCACGTGGACCGTGCCCTGAAAAATCGCAACGACTTCAACGAAGCTTTTCAGGATTTGCTTACGCGCTACGCCTGGGGCGAAATCTGGACCCGTCCCGGCCTTTCTCTCCAGACGCGCAGCATGATCACGCTCGCCATGATGGTCGCGCTCAATCGCCCGGACGAATTCCGCATGCACGTCCGCGCCGCCCTTACGAACGGCGTCTCTCGCGAGGAAATTCGGGAGGTTCTTCTCCAGTCCGCCATCTATTGCGGCGTCCCAGCTGCCAACTCTGCCTTTCACTGCGCGGAAGAAGTATTCGCCGAACTCGATGCTTCCGCCTCTCCCCAGGCCGGTGAGCGGTAGCTATATAGCTTTCGCGGAATCGCACGGGAACGATGCTCCTGTATTCCCGCCCATTTTGCGCCTATAATCCCAACCTTCGAGGGTCCCAGATCATCCGCTCTATATCACTCATGGCCAAGCCAACTTCATCCTCGCCGCATCTTCCGGCGCCCATCGGCCGGGTGCTCTCCCTCTCTTTTTTGATAAACTGTCTCCCGCTCGCGCCTCCATTTCTCCGGTGCGCCCGTAAATCAGTTCAAGGGAAGCGAAATGCTGCAAAAACATCGCCCTAACTTGCCTGCCTACCAGCGCATTCAGTCTTCCATTCGCAAGCGCATTGAGGCCGGCCAATTGCGCCCCGGGGACGCCGTAAGTTCCGAGCGCGACCTCGCCCGCATTCATCAGGTCAGCCTCATGACCGCCCGCCACGCGCTCGCTTCTCTTGAGCGCGAGGGCCTTGTCGAACGTCGCCGGGGCATCGGCACCTTTGTCGCCGCTCCCAAAATTCACTTTAACAAGTTGATGAGTTACACCGAGCAGATGGCCGCGCGTAGTCTCGTCGCCGGTTCCCGGATTCTCTTTGCGCGCATCATCGAGAATGAACCGGAAATCTCCGCGCGCCTCTCCGTTCCTCCCACGGCGCCCATCATCAAGCTGGAACGCCTCCGCCACGCCTCCGAAGAACCTTTCGCTCTCGAGACCTGTTATCTTGCTTCCGCGGAATTCCCCGATCTGCTCTCCGCTCCTCTCGGCCGCGAATCACTCTTCGGCCTGATCGAGCGCGAGTACGGCGTCAAGCTCGGCTATGCCGACGAGGAGATTGACGCCACCTTCGCGGATCCCCGCACGGCGGAGTTGCTTGGCGTTCAGCGCCGCGAGCCGCTTCTGCGCATTCGCCAGGTCATTTACTCCACTGCGGACAAGCCGCTGATTTATGTCCTGGGCATCTACCGCTCGGATCGTCACAATCTTGTGATCCGGCGCTTCCGGTGATCTGCCCGCGGGCTTGTGTGGCGTTGCGCGATGCAGTGCTTTCGAATTTGAATTTCCTGAGGGGTGAAGATGCTGGTTGTTCTCAAAGCCGATTATGAAGAGGTAAGCCGCGAAGCCGCAAAAATTGTCGCCGCCACCATTCGCAACAAACCGTCCGCCGTCCTCGGCCTCGCCACCGGCAACACCCCGCTGGGCCTGTACAAAGAGCTCATCCGCATGCATCGCGAGGAGCATCTCGATTTCTCTCGCACGGTCTCCTTCAATCTCGATGAATATCTTGGCCTCGCGCCTTCTCACCCGCAAAGTTTCCATTCCTTCATGAACGTTAATTTCTTCTCCCACGTGAATATTCCCGCGCAAAATATTCGCATCCCGGACGGTACCGTCTCGCAAAATTACGACGCGTACTGCGCCTCTTACGAAGAAGACCTTCGCCGCGCGGGCGGCATTGATCTTCAGATTCTCGGAATCGGCCGCAACGGCCACGTCGGTTTCAACGAGCCTACGTCCAGCCTGGCTTCCCGCACCCGCTTGAAGGCTCTCAGCCGCGAAACCATCAAGGACAATCTCAAGTTTTTTGGCGACGAAAAAGACGTTCCCAAGTGCGCCATCACCATGGGCATCGGAACCATCCTCGAAGCCCGCCGGATTCTCCTCCTCGCTTCCGGAAAATCTAAGGCCGCCGCCGTGGCCGGTTCCATCGAAGGCCCTGTCACTGCCTCCGTTCCTGCTTCCGCTCTTCAACTTCATCCCGAAGCGACCTTTCTCGTGGACGAGGAGGCTTCCTCCGCTCTCGCAAAAAAGGACTATTATCGTCACGTATTGGACATGACCGCTCTCTTCACTCCGGAGCGCCTTTCGTGAACCATTCCTCCCGCGCAGGTATTCCATGATCGTTTCCGGCGATATCGGCGGCACGAAATGCAATCTCTCCGCCTATGAGGAAACCGCCGGCGGGCTCCGCCGCGCTGCGCGCTTTCGCTATGCCACGCGGGAGTTCTCCAGTTTCGAACAGCTCGTCGAGAAATTTTGCAAGGATGCCTCCGCCCATTCCGTGTCCGCCGCCGGCTTTGGCGTTCCCGGCACCGTCGTGGATGGCCGTCTCCACGCCGCGCATATCCCCTGGGTTCTCGATTCCGCTTCCCTCGCTGCCCGCCTCGGCCTCCCGATCGAACGCATCGTCCTCATGAACGACCTAGTCGCCACTGCGCGCGGACTGAAGTATTTGCAGCCTGAAGATTTTCTCTACTTGAATCGCGGTGTGGACCATCCGGAGGAAAATAGTGCCGTCATTGCCGCCGGTACTGGCCTCGGCGAAGCTGTTCTTTATTGGGACGGCAAGGGCCATCGCGCCGCACCCTCGGAAGGGGGCTCCGCGGATTTCGCGCCGCGTACCGATCAGGAAATCGCCTTTCTCACTTTCCTCAAAAAGCGTCTTCCCCGCGTCTCCTGTGAAGAACTTTTCTCCGGCCGTGGCTTTCGCCCCATCCACGAATTTCTTGGACCGGACGTGCGCCACGAATCCTTCAAAGCAGCCGCTGCCGATTCCGCGCAGGAAATCACGCAAAACGCGCTCTCGGGTTCATGCCCGATCTGCATGGAAACTCTGGATTTCTGGACGGATGCGTTTGGCGCCGAGTCGGGAAATCTTGCTCTGCGCGTGCTTGCCTACGGAGGCGTCTACCTCGCCGGAGGGATCGCCGTAAAAATTCTTCCGCTTCTCCAGAGGAGCACCTTTTGCCAGGCGTTCGCCGATAAGGGCCCACTCTCTCCGATCCTCGCGAATATTCCGATTGCTGTCGTTCTCAACGAAGACGCCCCGTTGCTCGGCGCCGCCCACGCCGCGCGGAGTGCCGCAAACATGGCCTCGCGAAGTTAGCTTGTTCGCGCCGGAAGCGTCAAATCATCCACCTTTCGCAGTTGTGGGAACAACCACGCCCAGAGCGCTGTCACCAGTATGGCTCCCACTCCGCCAAGCAGTACGGCGGGTACGGTTCCGAACCACTGCGCCGTCAATCCCGATTCGAACTGTCCCAGCTCGTTCGAAGCCCCGATGAAAATCATGTCCACGGCGTTCACCCGGCCGCGCATCTCGTCCGGAGTCGCAATCTGGATCAGCGTCCCGCGCACAATTACGCTGATCATGTCCGTCGCGCCCACCAAAAATAGCGCCACCATGGATAGCGCGAAACTCTTCGAAATCCCGAACAGGATCGTGAAGAGCCCGAATCCCGCCACGCACCACAACATCGTGGCTCCTGCCCGGCGCTTCAGCGGGCGGTGCGCGACCGCAATCGCCATGATCGCTGCCCCAACTCCCGGCGCGCTCCGCAAAATTCCCAATCCCCACGGCCCCGTCTGCAGAATTTCTTTCGCGTAAACGGGGAGCAGCGCCACTGCTCCTCCCAGCAGCACTGCAAAAAGATCCAGGGAAATCGCGCCCAGAATCAGCCTCTCGCGCCAGATGTACTGCAATCCCCTAAAAAGCGTGGACATGTCCGCGGCAGGCCTCGCACGCCCCGTCTCCGTCGATCGAACGCGCACCACCATCGCAATAGCGAATAGTGCGCTGATCATCGAAACGAAATACACCGCACGCGGCCCCCGCGCCGCTGCGTAAATCAATCCTCCCAGTGTCGGCCCCAAAATCGTCGCGGTCATAAAAATACTGGATGCCCACGCCACCGCATTATGGAAATGCTCTTCCGGCACCAGTTGCGGAAGCATGGCGCGGCTCACCGGCCCATTGAACGCGCGGACCACCCCCAGAAGCACCAGCACGGCATAAATGGGCCCCACCGTTTGCACATGCCGAAGCGTCAGCAGAAGCAGGAGTGCGAAACACACGCTGAATCCGGTGTAGCACACGGTGACGAGCCGCCGCCGGTTGAAGCGGTCAGCCGCGTGACCGGTGACGAGGAAGAGTGCAATGCTGGGAAGGAATTGCGCAAGGCCCACGAGCCCGAGGTCGAGGGGGCGGCGGGTGATTTCGTAGATTTGCCAGCCGACGGCGACGGCCTGCATTTCCGTGGCGGCGACGATGCCGAAGCGCGCGAATTGAAAAAGCGTGAAGCCGGGATAGCGAAAGGCAATGCGAGCCTGGCCGGCGTCGCCCTGATTCTCCGCAGGCACCGTGCTCACCTGGGCGTCATTCTCCGTAGGGAACCCAGATATTCTTTACCTGGTGCGCGTGTTCGAGGAACCAGCGGCCTTCGCCCTGCCGTGCATCGAAGAAATCGATCTGACGCCCTTCGTTGGTCCAAACCTGCTTCAAATTTCCAATCGAGAGCGCTTTGGCGGTGCAACATATCGCTTTGTCGCCATAACACCATAGTGCGTCAATGCCATCGTGCTCGGCGAGAATTTTCAGAAGTTCGGAAGGACGGCCGGGGACGATGTTAATGGTTCCGGCGGGCAAATCACTCGTCTCGAAAACCTGATAAAGATCGCCGGTAATGAGCGGAAAAGTTTCCGAAGGAACGGCGACCACGGTATTTCCGGCGGCGAGCAGCGGAAGCACCAGCGTAAAGAAGCCGAGAAGCGGGACACAGGCTGGACAGAGAACGCCCGCCGCGCCGATTGGCTCATTCATGGCTATGGCGATGTTGCGAAAAGGCGGATTGTGCACGGCGCCGTCGAATTTGTCGGCCCACGCAGCATAAGAAAAAATCCGCGTGAGAGTGACGGCGATCTCTTCGCCAGCCTGCATCGTGCCTACGGCGGCGGCAAGGCGTTCGCCGATTTCTCTTGCGCGCAACGAAAGATTTTCCGCCATGTAATAGAGAACCTGAGCCCGATTGTGAGCGCTGGTTTTGCTCCAAGCTGTTGCCTGGCGTGCTGCTTCAACCGCATTGCGAATGTCCTTGCGGTTGCCCAGGGGAGATTCGCCGAGAATTCTTCCGTTTTTCCCGCGAATTTCGATGCTGTAGCCGGAATCGGGCCGCACCTGCTTCCCGCCGATGTACAGTTTCACGGTGCGATCGATCGTGGGATTGGCGACATCTATTTCTGCGTTTGGTGAAGATGCAGGCGTGGGCAGCGGCGGAGCTTTCTTGAACCACACCGGCTCAAGATATTCCAACATGCCTTCCCTGCCCCCTTCTCGGCCGTAGCCGCTTTCGCGGTAGCCGCCAAAGCCGCAGGAGGCGTCGAAAAGATTCGTGCCGTTGATCCACACGACGCCGGCCTTGAGTTGCGAAGCAACATCGAGCGCGACATTGATGCTCTCGCTCCAGACGCTCGCCGCGAGTCCATAGGCGGAGTTGTTGGCAAGCTCGACGGCTTCGCGCGGCGTGCGAAACGTCATCGCCGCGAGCACCGGACCGAAAATTTCCTGCTGCGCGACGACGGATGTTGGATGCACGTTGCTCAGCAGCGTCGGCTTGTAATACAGGCCGCGCGATGGCAATACGATTTCGGGTTGCCAGCACGTCGCGCCTTCCGCAATTCCCTGCTTGACCAGCCGGTCAATGCGTTCGAGCTGAACCGGCGCGACGATCGCGCCGATATCAATTGCTTTGTCGAGTGGCGGGCCGACACGCAGCGTGCTCATGCGGTCCTGCACTTTGCGGGTGAGTTTTTGGGCGATGCTTTCTTGCATGAGCAAGCGCGAACCCGCGCAGCATACCTGTCCCTGATTGAACCAGATTCCGTCCACGAGCCCTTCGACCGCGCTATCCAGATCGGAATCTTCGAAAATGATGAACGGCGATTTTCCGCCAAGTTCAAGCGAGAGACGTTTGTGCGAGGTAGCTGTCGCGCGGCGAATCGCGCGGCCAACCTCGGTCGAGCCGGTGAACGCGATCTTGTCCACGTCGGGATGCGTGACCAGCGCTTCACCCGTGGAGCCGTCACCCGTGACGATATTCACGACGCCCGCTGGCAAGGAAATTTCCTGGCAAATCTCCGCAAAAGCCAGCGCCGTGAGCGGCGTGTACTCCGCCGGCTTCAAAACGACCGCGTTTCCCGCAGCAAGAGCCGGAGCAATTTTCCAGGCGAGCATCAACAGCGGAAAATTCCACGGAATGATCTGGCCGACCACTCCGCATGCGGCGTGTTCCGGAAATTCCTGTTCAAGAAGCTGCGCCCAGCCCGCGTGATGGTAGAAATGGCGCGCAACGAGCGGAACATCAATGTCGCGGCTTTCGCGAATCGGTTTTCCATTGTCCAGCGTTTCGAGCACGGCGAGCCGCCGCGAATGTTTTTGCACTTGCCGCGCAAGCGCATACAAGCAGCGCGCGCGATCGAACGGGCGCAACGCCTGCCACTCGGGAAGCGCGGCGCGCGCGGCTTTCACGGCGGCATCAATATCCGCGGCGCTGCCCTGCGCCACGTCCGCGATTTTTTCTCCGGTAGAAGGATCGTTGGTCTCGAAATATTTTCCAGCGATGGGAGCTTGCCAATTTCCATTGATGAAATGGCCGAAGCGGCGCTGGTGACGGTCGAGCCAGAGGAGAGATTCTTTCGGATCCTCGGGAGCGGGACCGTACTCCATGGTTTTGAATTTTTCGATGACGGTCATGTGCGTCGGCTCATCATGCAAGGGGATGGCGATAGTCGGCGGAATAACGGCCGGTGGCGTGGAATTCCAGTTGGCGCTCGATATCGGCGAGCATGCCGCTGGCGCCAAAGCGGAAAAGATGCGGCTCGAGCCAGGAATTTCCCAGCTCTTCTTTCATCAATGAAAGCCATTCGAGAGACTGTTTTGCAGTGCGAATTCCTCCGGCGGGTTTGAAGCCGACAGCCATTCCCGTTTCCTGGGCGTATTCGCGAATCGCACGGGTCATGACGATGCCTACCGGAAGCGTAGCGTTAACGGATTCTTTTCCGGTGGAAGTTTTGATGAAATCGGCTCCGGCCATCATGGCCACAAGAGAAGCGCGAGCGACATTGCGGAGAGTGAGGAGATCGCCGGTGCCGAGAATGACTTTCAGATGTGCTTTGCCGCAAGCGTCCTTGAAGGCCACGATTTCGTCATAGAGTTTTTGCCACCCCCCTCCGAAAACGTGAGGACGGGTGATCACCACGTCAATTTCGTCGGCGCCAGCGTCCACGGAGCGGCGAATTTCCGCGATGCGCGTTTCGAGAGGAGAAAGTCCGGCAGGAAATCCGGTGGAGACGGCGGCGACTTTGATATTGGTGCCCTGCAAAGCGCGGCGCGCGGTGTCCACGAAAAGATGATAGACGCAGATCGCCGCGACCTGGATGTTCAATTCGGCGATGCCCAGTTTTTCGACGAGTTCGTGCTGAATGGGCTGGCGGCCTTTCGCGCAGAGGCGGCGGACGCGTTCGTCGGTGTCATCGCCGGAAAGCGTGGTGAGGTCCATGCAGGTGATGGCGCGAAGGAGCCAGGCGATCTGCCAATCTTTCTTGACGGTGCGGCGGGTGACGAGAGTGGCGGCGCGGCGCTCGACGGCGCTGGTATTGACGCGAACGCTTTCGATCCAATCCAGATTGAGAGAGGTGCCGCGATTGGGCTGTAAGGGTTTGCCGGACAGGGTGGCGATGGCGGCGGAGGCTCCGTAAGGCGCGGATGGGGCGAGAGGAAGCCTGACGCTGTCCACGAGGTTGATGTCAATGCGGGAGGAGCGGTCAGCGGTCATGGGAAAAGACTCCGTTCGACGGCCAGCACGAATGACCTGAAGGTAAGAGGATAACACCGGAGAAGGGACGAGGGGAGGGGGGTATCCCCCCTGTTTTTTGCAAGTGTTCATTACAAAGGACTTTAAGTCCAATGATTTGTAAGTGTTGATTCTAGAGGAGTTGGGGAGCGATTTTTCAGAAGTGTTGCATTGAAAGAAGTTAGCGAGTTGCAGCGTTCTATTCACGTGCCGTATTAGCACACGAGTAATGTATTTGCAAGGGTAAAGTGATTGGGTCTCGGGTTTGGCGCGCACAAAAGGCGGTTCAATGGAGGCGGATGCCATGGCCAAGGAAGATGAGGAAGAGGACAGTGCAGACGGCGGCGGAAGCGAGCCAAGATGCGCTGAAGGGGATAGAAGTGGGAGTGGGGTGACCGGTTGGAGTGGCTTCGGGCAGGGACTTCGAGAATCTCTTGGTGATGACGGAGACGAGCGAGAAGCCAAGGACCGTGCCGAAGGCCATCGAGAGACCGTCGTAGAGAATCAATGAGGGACTGACGGGATTGAAAATGGAAGCGGCGAGATAGAGCAAGCCGCCGGCAGTGCAGGAGGGGTAGAGGATGCGGGGGACGTCGCCGGGGAGGAGGCTGCCGAAACGGATGAAAGCAAGCAGATCGCGGGCGGCGAGGCGAATCGAGAACCGGTATCCCCAGGCGCCAAAGGCTATCAGAGCAGTGCGATAGAGCCAAACGGGCTTGAGGCCTGCGATGACAACGGCTGAGTCGCCGAAATTAATCAGCCCGGAGTAGAGGATATATCCAGTGCCGAGAAGCAGATTGGCAAAAGCAAAAAACCAAAGGAAAAGGCGAGCGGCGCTGAAACGCGGAATCTGACGAACGAGGGCATAGGCGAGGAGACCAAATAGGAGATTGGCCAGCGGGCCACTAGCGGGAACGAGGCGACTGCCGCCCTGGGTTTGCATGGCGGTGGAGGAAATGAGAATGACTTTTGCGCCGGTGAGCCAGGCAATTACGGAGTGGCCGAGGACCTCGTGGGCGACGGGCTCCAGAGAAAAAGCGATGAGGGCGGCCGAAAGGATGGTGGCGAGGTTGAGGCGGCGTGGCGAGGAGGAAGTCATGGCAGGGACTATACAGGGAAGGATGGGAACGGCGAAAGCACTGGCGTGAGGCGAGTAGGAACGTCGTGAAGAAACGCGAGGCGACAGTTCCACGGTACACTTCTTGCATGCCCAGTGGACGTTCACTTATCGAGGCAGAGGCATGGCAGTTCGAATTTTAGCCTATGCAATACTTGCCGAGATACAAAGGGAGGAGATCGTGAAGCTTGGACTGATGATGATTGCGCTCGTTCTCTTCTTGCCGGCGAGAGGAGCGGCACAACAAGGCACTGGCAGCGTCTGTGTCGCGGCGAGGACCGATGACCCGTCTTGGAAAGAACCAGCGGCTCTTCCCAATGGCGAGATAAATTCTCGCGGACTAAAAGCGCGGGTGGATAAACGGCCAATCGAGGAGTGGCCTCGGCGGAAGAGTCTCAAATTCGACGGACTTGACATCAGAGAAACGCACCTCCTTGTTGTGCTCGATTCGAGTGGTAAACCAATCGAGTCCGTCCGATTCAGGTTCTCGGACTACAAGAGCACCGAGCTATGCATGAGCTATGACGGCTACCAAGGCATTGGCCTGCAAGAGGCCACGCGAAGAACTCCCTGGTGCAAATGCCGGTGAGATAACCGAAGAAGTGAGCCGAAAAGAGTCAACTCTGACCGTCAAGGAGACCAGGATTTGCCTTCAATCGCCGCTCCCCAGACACGGGCTACCCGGAAATGATCCGTGCGTTCGGCATAG
>Ga0335078_10010323_pt1 | contig 13818 bp, 10 predicted proteins | sample Lox_Sample_32_FD_206711 | JGI IMG/M metagenome (GOLD analysis project Ga0335078, IMG submission 206711) | Soil microbial communities from Loxahatchee National Wildlife Refuge, Florida, United States - Lox_Sample_3.2 | ecosystem: Environmental > Terrestrial > Soil > Wetlands | place: USA...
TCCCGTCGGCAGCGGGATCGCCCTCCGTTGTCTACTGGGTGCCCAGGCCCCTCCCGGATCCAACCCCCCGCCCAGCCAGGGTTAGCCCGCGCTGCGCGCGGGAACCGGGACGACGACCGCCTCGCGGTGCGGCCACGGCCCGGCCCACCTCCCTGACCTGCTGGCCCGGTGCTGGACTGCGCAGAAACATACCGTCGATCGCCACGATGTCAACCTGTCCCGCCAGGACTGATACCGCTGCGCAACCTGACGGGCCACCGCAGGTGACGGGCCTGTTCGCTGTTGTCCCGCAGCGTTACGATTGGGGTTCCCGTAACGTGTGAGGGGGCCCATGACTCCGGCGGCCGGTGGCAGCCAGTGCGCGGGATCCTGCTTTTCTCCGGGTTTCGGGAACGGCCCGCATAGCGGCTCCGCCAACTGGTGGCTACACGCCCGGCGCCTGGCCGCCCGCCTATTTCAGCTCCGGCCTGGAGGACAGGAATGACCGAGAACTCGGAACAGGAAGTCTCTGAATCCCAGATCGCTGTGCACTGGCGCGAGGAGGAGTATTACCCGCCGCCTGAGGCATTCGTGCGCCAAGCGAATGCGAACGACCCGGCGATCCTCGAGCGGTTCACTGAGGACAGGTTCCCTGATTGCTTTACCGAATATGCCGACCTGCTCACGTGGGATCAGCGCTGGGACACGGTGCTGGACACGAGCAACGCGCCGTTCTGGAAGTGGTTCGGCGGCGGCAAGCTCAACGCCTGCTACAACTGCGTCGACCGGCATGCCGAGGCGAACCCCGACAAGACCGCCATCATCTGGGTGCCTGAGCTCGAGGAAGACGAGACGATCCACATCAGCTACGCCGAGCTGCTGCGCCGGGTCAACGAGTTTGCCGCGCTGCTGCAGGATTTCGCCGGGCTGAAGACCGGTGACCGGGTCACCCTGCACATGCCGATGGTGCCCGAGCTGCCGATCACGATGCTGGCGTGCGCACGCCTCGGCATCATTCACTCGCAGGTATTCGGCGGATTCTCCGGCAACGCCTGCGGAACCCGCATCGCCGACTCCGGCAGCCGCGTCCTGATAACCATGGACGGCTATTACCGGGCCGGCTCGATAACCGACCACAAGGTCAAGGCGGACGAGGCAGTTGCCGAGGCGGCACGGCAGGACCAGGAGGTCGACAAGGTCCTGGTGTGGCGGCGGAAGGCGGGCGAGTACCAGTCTGGTACGCCGATGGCCGACGGCCGCGATTTCTTCGTCGACGAGATCATCGGAAAGTACGAGGGACAGGAAGTCGCGCCGGTATCGCTGCCCGCCGAGGCGCCGCTGTTCCTCATGTACACAAGCGGCACGACCGGCCGGCCCAAGGGCGCGCAGCACTCGACCGGCGGCTACATGTCGTATGTAGCGGGCACGTCCAAGTATTACCAGGACATCCACCCGGACGACGTGTACTGGTGCATGGCCGACATCGGCTGGATCACCGGCCACTCCTACATCGTCTACGGTCCGCTGGCACTCGGCACCACCACCGTGATCTACGAGGGGGTGCCGAACTATCCCGACGGCGGCCGGCCGTGGCGCATCGCGCAGAAGCTGGGTGTCAACATCTTCCACACCTCGCCGACCGCGATCAGGATGCTGCGCAAGGTCGGGCCGGAAGAGCCGTTCAAGTACGACTATCACTTCAAGCACATGACCACCGTCGGCGAGCCGATCGAGCCCGAGGTCTGGCGCTGGTACTACAACTTCGTCGGCAAGGGCCACGCCGCGATCGTGGACACCTGGTGGCAGACCGAGACCGGCGGCTTCCTGGGCAGCACGCTGCCGGGCCTGGAGCCGATGAAGCCGGGCAGCTGCGGCCCCGGCGCGCTCGGCATCTACCCGGTGATCTACGACGAGGACCGCAACGAGGTGCCCAGGGGCAGCGGCCGGGCCGGCAACATCTGCATCCGCAACCCGTGGCCGGGCATCATGCAGACGGTCTGGGGCCAGCCCGAGCGGTTCCTGGACGTTTACTACCGCAAGTACAACACCGATCCCGACAGCAAGGACTGGCACGACTGGCCGTACTTCGCCGGGGACGGCGCGGTGCAGGCCGACGACGGCTACTTCCGCATCCTCGGCCGCATCGATGACGTCATCAACGTGGCGGGCCACCGCCTCGGCACCAAGGAACTCGAGTCTGCCGCGCTGACCGTGCCCGAGGTCGCGGAGGCAGCCGCGGTCCCGGTCATCGACGACATCCGCGGCCGGATGGTCGAGATGTACGTCTCGCTCAAGCCGGGCGTGCACGCGGACGGGATGGAGGCCAAGGTGGTCACCGCGATCGAGACCGAGATCGGCAAGATTGCCCGGCCGAAGAACGTCTGGATCGTGCCGGACATGCCCAAGACCCGGTCGGGCAAGATCATGCGGCGGGTGATCGCCTCGGTGTCGAACTTCGCCGACGTCGGCGACGTCACGACCCTGGCCAACCCGGAGGTGGTCGAAGGGATCCGGCAGCAGGTCCAGCGCGCCAAGTACGCCAAGGGCGACACCCCGCGGGAGCTGACCGAGATCGAGCTCGCCGAGATCCAGTCGTTCGGAAACGAGTAGCGGCAGCAGGACCAGTGGCCCGCCGGCTCCGGCTGGCGGGCCACTTCGCGTACGCAGGATTCTGCTGACCAGGCTCGCGTGAATCCGGTACAGTCCTCTCAGAGCGGGATGTATGCACGCGGCAGCGAAGCCTGCGTGCATGTACTGCAGCGACAGCTGGGGCCATCATTCGCGAGTCGTTCGCCTGAACGAGGATGGGCAGAGCTCACATGCGCACCCGCAGTTCCCGTCCCAGACGGGTGGCCCAGCTGGGCCAGACCAGGCCGCGCTATCGCGGCAGGGCCGCGCTCATCCTCTCGGCGCCGGTAATCAGCCTGCTGCTGCCCGCGCTCGCCGTCGCGATCGCGAGCGCCGGCGGCGCCAGCGAGCTCACCAGGACCGCGGCCGGCATCGCCCGGTTCCTGCTGTACTACTCGGGCGTATTCGCGCTTGTCGCGCTCTCCGCGGCCGTCGCGGCCGGGCTCCTGGCCACCGACCGCACGATGCTGACCGCCGACCGGCGGATCTTCGCGCAGGCGCTGCACCGTACCACGTCGCTGATCGGCGTCGCCGCGCTCGCGAACCACATCATGCTGGAGGTCCTCGCGCACCGGGCCAGCGTCACCGACGGGCTCGTCCCGTTCATGGCCGCGCGCAGCACGTTCTACATGGGCCTCGGCACGATCGCCTCGGACCTGTTCGTGATCATCATCGTCACCGGCGTGCTGCGCAGGCGGTTCAGCAAGGGCGCGCGGCGGTGGGGATGGCGTGCGGTGCACGTGACCGCGTACGCTGCGTGGCCCATGGCGGTCCTGCACGGGCTGCTCGCGGGCCGGTCGGCGCGACCGTACGTGGACTGGAGCTACGGCGGCTGCCTGGCCGCGGTCGCGCTGGCGCTGACGTTCCGCTACGTCGTCGCGCTGCGCGGGCGCAACGCCCCCGGTCCCGTCGGGCCGCACCGGCCCCGGCCGGCGACGGCACCGCCCGCGAGCCTGCCGGCCCTGCCGGGCCCGGCCGGCGGCCTCCAGCCGCTGCCGTACCGGCCAGTGCCAGTGGCGCAGCCGCGCGCGCTGCTGCCCGGCCCGCAGCCGCCCGGATGGCGCGGCCGGCCCGCCGCGTACCCGGATCCTGGCTACGGGCGCGGTTGGCCGGCGCCAGACCCGGAGGCGGCGGCCCGGCCCTGGCAGGACTGGTGATGCGGGCGCTGCCGCACGTCATCCGGATCGGCCAGGCCAGGCTGACGGCGGGCCTGGACCGGCACGTGCGGCTGGACCTGGCCGCGCACCGGGCCGAGTTCGGTGACCTGCCCGTCCTGACCGCCGCGCAGCTGCTCGCGATGACCAGCCAGGTGGACCTGCGCGGCTGCGGCGGGGCCGCCTTCCCGGTGGCCCGCAAGATCGGAGCCGTGCTGGCCGCTACCGGCAACGGCAAGCGCCGGGCCGTGATCGTCGTGAACGCAACCGAGGGCGAGCCAGGCAGCGCCAAGGACAAGATCCTGCTGTGCAGGTCCCCGCACCTGGTCCTGGACGGGGCGCTGATCGCAGCCAAGGCACTCGGCGCCCGCGAGATCATCGTCGCGATCGCCGGTGCCGGGCCACACCGGCAGTCCATCGCCGCCGCAGTGGCCGAGGACGCTCGGATCGGCCGGATGACCCGGGTCGTGGCCGTGCCCGACCGGTACGTGTCCGGCGAGAGCGGTGCGCTGGTCAGCGCGCTCAATGGCAAGAGCGCGCTGCCGCCCGGCAGGAAGGTCAGGGCCAGCGACTCGGGCGTCGGCGGCCTGCCGACGCTGCTGTCGAACGCGGAGACCTTTGCCCAGCTGGCGGTGCTCGCGATGCTCGGCCCCGCCGGCTACGCAACGGCCGGTCTGGCGCACGAGCCGGGCACCGTCCTGCTCACCATCGGGGGCGCTGTCGCCAGGCCCGCCGTGGTCGAGGTGCCGACCGGCGTGCCGCTTGGCCACGTACTCGACATCTGCGGCGCGAGCCCCCCGGCAGGAGTGCTCGTCGGCGGTTACCACGGCATGTGGCTCACGCCCGAGTCCGCCTACCAGGTGCCGGTCAGCCGCGCCGGGATGGCCGCAGCGGGATGCAGCCTCGGCCCGGGCATCGTGCTGGTACTCGGCGCCGACTGCTGCCCGCTGGGCGAGGTGTCGCGGGTGGCGAGCTACCTCGCGATGCAATCGTCCGGTCAGTGCGGCCCGTGCAAGCTGGGATTGCCGTCGGTGGCCAGGTCACTCGCGGCGCTAGCGTCCGGGGCCGGCGGCATGGACGAGCTCGAGGCGGCCCGGCGGGCCGTCGCGGGCGTGCGCGGGCGCGGCGCGTGCGCGCACCCGGACGGCACCGCGAACTTTGTCGCGTCCGCGCTGGACGCGTTCTCCGCGGATCTGAGCGAGCACATGTTCCGGGGCACGTGCGGCCGGCCGGTCCGCGGCATCCTCCCGGTGCCGGGCGCGGCGGGCGAGCCCGCCGACGAGCCCGACATCCGGCTGAGCGTGGACTGGACCAGGTGCAGCGGGCACGGGCTGTGCGCTCGCATCGTGCCCGAGCTCATCCAGCTCGACGAGCACGGTTACCCGGAGTTCCTCGACGTGGCGGTGCCGTTCTGGCTGCGCAGGGACGCCACCCAGGCCGTGGGGATGTGTCCCGCCCTCGCGCTGACGCTGAGCAGCCGGGCCGCGCCCGCGCCCGCGGCCGGCCCGCCGGCGGTAGCCGACCCGCCGGTAGCAGGCCCGCTCCGGCCGCCGCATCCGCAGCTCGTCGCCCAGCCCGCCCAGCTGCCCGGGAGCAGGCGCGCGAGGATGAAGGCCGAGCTCGCGGGCGCGACCGCGTGGATAGCCGCGATCAGCGGCCGGGACACTCCCGGCCGCTCGTGACCTAGCCCCTGGCTGGGGCCGGCAGCCGCGGCGGTGTCATGAACGCGCCGGGCCCGTCCAGGTCCAGCACGCCGAGCAGGTCCGCGGCCGCCGCGTCCCGCCGGGTCATCGGCGGCAGGCTCCACTTGCGCTGGATGAGCCGCAGGATCGCGGTGTGGTCGTACACCTGGTCGGTCACGAAGTCGGGCCGGGCGTACGGCGACACGATGACGGCCGGCACCCGGAACCCCAGGCGGGTGTAGGTCTGCGGGCCCGCGTCGGCCGCCGCCATCTTCCGCCCGAGCGCCGTGCGGCGGAACACGCGCAGCAGCCGGTAGCGCTGATACGGGCTCAGCCCCGGCACGTCGTCCGGCGCGGGCGCCGCGGGCGGCGGCACGTGGTCGTAGTAGCCGCCGTGCTCGTCGTACAGCCACACGAGCAGCGTTTGCGGCCAGCCCGGGCCGTCCATCACGGCGTTGATGACCCGCGCCGCGAATGCCTCGCCGATCTGGATGTCCTGCGGGTTCTCCTCCGAGCCGGCCTTGAAGTCCGGATCGACGATCGCCACCGAGGGCAGCGTCCCTGCGCTGGCCGCCGCGAAGAAGTCAGCGGCCGGGCGCAGGTGGTTCACCGTGCGCAGGAAGCCGAGCGGGTAGGTGCCCGCGGTGGCGATCAGCTTGGTCTCCAGCCACGGCAGCAGCTGGCCGAAGATGCCGCCTATCGCGGCGAGCAGCACGCGCAGGTACGTCAGCCCGCGGGCGCGCGACAGCAGCCGCCAGTTGGCCCGCAGCGGCGCGACGTGGTGGTAGTTCACCCAGCTGATGCCGTGCGCGTCCAGGTGGTCGAAGATCGTGCCGGAATCCGGGTAGTCGATCATCCCGAACGGCAGGTCGTCGACGAGGCCGTGCGCGGTGCCGGAGACGAGGAAGCGCCGGTTCGGGAACGTCGGCCCGAGGCAGGACGAGAACCAGCGGGTCGCCAGCGGGAAGGTCCTGGCCAGCCCGTAGTAGAACGGCAGGTCCTGCTCGGTCCAGTAGACCATGCCGGCCGCCGGGTCCAGGCCGGCCGCCAGGTCCTCGACGCTGGCGACGAAGCCGTCGCAGCCGCCGTCGTTCCACTGCCGGTGGCTGGCATGCCATGACTGCGTCGGCACGAGCTTCTGCTGGCTGACCGCCGGTGCCCGCCGCAGCGGTACCTGGCTGCCGTCCCGTGCCGGGTTCGCGACCGCCGGCTGCCCGTCCGGCCCGAGCGGCAGGCCGTCGCCGCGGCCCGTGAGCATGCCGAGATAGTTGTCGTAGGAGTGGTTCTCCATCATCAGTACCACGATGTGCCGGATCTGCGGGAGGCCGTCGGTCCCCGCGTCCGCGGTGACCGGGCCGATCCGGCGGCGGGCCACGGCCCGCTCGGCTCGCCGTAGCATGCCGCAAGCTTCGCATGCCGGACCGGAAGTACCGCCTGGGCGCGCCGAAACCGGGCTCTTGCGGACGGCAGGCCGGACGCTAGGGTGGAAGTCCTCTCGCCCCGATGACCTGGAGCCGCGATGACCGGGCAGCTGCCGTACGTCGGCTACCTCGAGCTCGGCGCCGAGCCGCACCTCGTCGCGCAGGAGTGCCGGTCGTGCGGCGCGCTCTTCCTGGACCGGCGGAACGCGTGTGCCAGCTGCGGTCACCGCGAGTTCGGCGCGCGGCGGCTATCCGGCGACGGGACGCTGCGCGCGTTCACCATCGTGCACCGCGCCACCCCCGACGTGAAGGTTCCCTATGTCTCGGCCATCGTCGACCTCGACGGCGGCGGTGTCGTGAAGGCGAACCTGGTGGACATCGAGCCCGTCCCCGATCAGGTGCGGCTCGGCATGCGGGTGCGGCTGACCACCTTCCCCGTCGGCACGGACTCCGAGGGTGTCGAGGCCGTCGGGTTCGGCTACCGGCCCGCCGGGTGAGCCCCGGCCTGCCCGAGCTGCTCACGCTCGAGCGGATCGAGGACAACCTGTTCCGCACGGTCGCGGTCAGCGACGAGCCTGCGGGCCTGTACGGCGGCCAGGTCGCCGCGCAGGCGCTCCGGGCCGCGGCCGCCACGGTGGCCGGCGACCGGCATCCGCACTCGCTGCACGGCTACTTCCTCAGCCGCGGCGACGCGGCGCACCGGGTGCTGCTGACGGTGCACAGGGACCGGGACGGGGGCTCGTACTCGAACCGGCGTGTCATCGCGGTTCAGCACGGCGTCGTGATCTTCAACATGGTGGCCTCGTTCCACGCCCACGAGCAGGGTCAGGACTATCAGGCGCACCAGCTGCCGGACGTCGCGGGGCCGGACGAGCTGCCCGACAGCGACATCTCGACCCGGCTGCGCGGCTGCGACATCAGGATCCCGGCGCAGCCGGTGCGCGGCCAGCAGTGGCCGTCGCGGGTGTGGCTGCGCTCGCGGGCGCCGCTGCCCGACGACACGCTCCAGGCGTGCGCGCTGACCTACGTCTCCGACATGTTCAGCGGGCTCGCCAGGGTACCGGGCGGCCGCGGCCACACGGGCCCGCTGACAAGCATCGATCACGCGGTCTGGATCTACCGCAAGATCGCGCTCGACGACTGGGTGCTGATGGACCTGGAGCCCGAGTCGACCGCGGGCGGCCGCGGCATGTACACGGGCCGGATCTTCTCCCGCGACGGCGTCCTCGCCGCCGGCATCGCGCAGGAGTCGCTGTTCCGGCCGGGCCCCCGGCGCACCGGACCGCTGGCGCCCTAGCCGAAGGTGAACCGCGTCGGCGAGCCGGCGAAGTCCGCGGAATCCAGCGCGAACGCCCAGTCCGGCGACAGCGCGAAGACGCTGCTGGACGCCGGGTCCACCATCTCCTCGCCGTACGACGTGCCGTACTTCGCGTTCTCCGCCGCCAGCATCGCCAGCAGCGCGCCGCGCTCGGTGACCCGCCGCGCCTGCCCGTGCACGACCACGGGCTCGGCCGGATCCTCGGTCGCCAGCGAGCACCGCGGCCGGGCGGCGAGATTGCGCGCCTTGCGGGACCCGCTGGCGCTGCTGAACCACAGCGCCCCGTCCTGCCAGACGGCCCAGACCGGCATCACGTGCGGCGCGCCGTCCGCGCTGACCGTGGCGAGCCAGAAGTTCCTGGACCGCGCCAGCCGTTCCTCGGCCCACGCCCACGGCAGCAGGCCGCTGCCCTCGTCTGCCGCGAGGGTGCCGTAGCCAGGCATGTGCGGCCTGGACGCCGTCGGCGGCGTCACGGCACCGAACCTAGCCTATGGCGGCGCCATGATCTGGCAGTTAGGTTAGGAGCATCCCGCGGCGAAAGGACGGACATGAGCGATTCGCTGTGGATCATCGGCGTGGCGATGACCAAGTTCGGCCGGTTCCCCGACAAGGACCTCATCGACCTGGGCAGCGCGGCCGCGCTCGGCGCGCTCGACGACGCGGGCCTGACGATCTTCGACGCCGACGTGCTGGCGGCCGGCTGCCTGTTCGAGACCAGCGGCGCGGGCCAGCGGATCCAGAAGCAGATCGGGCAGACCGGCATCCCCGTGTACAACGTCGCGAACGCGTGCGCGACCGGCGCGACCGCATTCCGGGTTGCCGCGATGGCGATCACGTCCGGAGAAGCGTCCATCGGCCTGGCCGTCGGGCTGGAGCAGATGGGCAAGCGCGGGCTGCTGGGCGCCGCTCCGGCCGGGAACGGCGGGAAATACGTCCCCGCGGGCCGGTACGGCGCCGTCGGCCCGGTCGAGGGAGTCCTCGGCACCAGCCTGATGCCCGGCACGTTCGCGCAGTCCGGCATGGAGTACGCGAACATGTACGACGGGGTGGGCTTCGAGCAGTTCGCGAAGGTGGCGGAGAAGAACCACGCGCACTCCGCGCTGAACCCGCTGGCGCAGTACCAGAAGGCGTTCTCGCTCGAGCAGATCATGACCGACGAGATGATCGCCTACCCGAATACGAAGCTGATGTGCTGCCCGACCGGTGACGGCGCCGCGGCCGCCGTCCTCACCAGCGGCGAGCGGCTCGCGTCGATGCCGGCCGAGATACGCAGCCGGGCGGTCAAGGTGTCGGCGTCGGTCATGACCAGCGACCCGTACGTGGATGGCGGCCTGGTCCAGTTCGACGTCAACACGCTCACCCGCCGGGCCGCCGACCAGGCGTACGAGCTGGCCGGCGTCGGGCCGCAGGATCTGGACCTGGTCGAGCTGCACGACTGCTTCGCCACAGCGGAGCTGCGGCACTACGACAACCTGCGGCTCTGTCCGGAGGGCGGGGCCGGCGAGTGGATCGACAAGCGCGGCCCGTGGCGCGACGGCGAGATCCCGGTCAACGTCTCCGGCGGGCTGCTGTCCAAGGGCCACCCGCTCGGCGCCACCGGCATCGCGAACATCTTCGAGGTCAGCACCCACCTGCGCGGCGAGGCAGGCGACCGCCAGATCCAGGGCGCGAAGGTCGGCATGACGCACGTGATCGGGCTGGCGAGTGCGTGCTCGATTCACATCCTCGAGCGCGCTGCCGCCTAGGCCCGGCGTGCGCGAGTCCGGCACGGTGCTCCGGCCGCTGCGGGGGCCGTCGCCCATGCCCGCGGGCGCCTACGACCTGAGCGCGCTCGGGTACGTCGAGGAGGAGTTCGCCTTTGCCGGCACCGCTGCCTCGTACCGGCTGGCAGGCGAGCGCACCGCCGACGGCCGCTGGATCGCCGAGGCGGGGACCGGCAGGCCGTTCACGACGCGACTGCTGGTGCGGCGGCCCGCGGACGGCACGGACTTCAGCGGCACGGCCGTGGTCGAGTGGATGAACGTCTCCGGCGGCGTCGACGCCCCGCCGATCTGGATGATGACGCACACGCACCTGGTCCGGCGGCGGCACGCCTGGGTGGGCGTGACCGCACAGCGGGCCGGGATCGAGGGCGGCGGCCTGGTCGACAACGGGCTGCATCTGAAGCAGCTGTTCGCCGACCGGTACGCGATCCTCTCCCACCCGGGTGACGCGTGGTCCTATGACATCTTCAGCCAGGCCGGCACCGAGCTGCGCGACGGCGACCTGCTGGGATCCCTCGCGGCCGCCCGGCTGATCGCGGCCGGGCACTCGCAGTCCGCGGCGTTTCTCACGACCTACCTGAACGCGGTGGACGCGCAGGCCCGCGTCTTCGACGCGTTCGCGGTGCACGGCCGCCTCGCGACCGGCGCGGCGCTGGACGGCGCCCCGTTCCGGCCGCCGCCGCGGGGCGCCAGGGCCGCGGCCGCCGCCGAGCAGATCCGGGCTGACCTGCGGGCGCCCGTCATCGTGCTGCAGACCGAGACCGACCAGGCGCTGCTCGGCGGCGGCCAGATCGGCCAGCCAGACGGGGACCTGCTGCGCAGCTGGGAGCTGGCCGGGGCCGCGCACGGCGACACCTACCTGCTGATCGCCAGCGGCCAGGACGACGGCGCGCTGCCTGCCGGGCGGCTGGCCGGCCTCATCCGGCCGACCGCTGACATCCCGTTCATGGGACAGACCGAGCAGCCGATCAACAGCGGCCTGCAGCACCATTACGTCGCGTGCGCGGCCCTCGACCACCTGGCCGGCTGGGCGGCAGGCGGTGCCGCTCCCCCGGTCGCGCCGCGGCTGAACCTGACCGCGGACGGCCTCGACTTCGGCCGGGACGAGCTCGGCGTGGCGACGGGCGGGATCCGCACGCCGTGGACCGACGCGCCCGCGGCCGTGCTGTCCGGGGTCGGTCAGACCGGCCCGAACCCGTTCGCGTTCCTGTTCGGCGTCACCAGGCCGTTCACCGCCGGCCAGCTGGGCACCCTGTACCCCGGCGGGCTGCAAGAGTACCTGACCCGGTTCGAGCAGGCCCTCGACGCCGCGATCGGTGCCGGGTTCCTGCTCACCGACGACCGCGCCGAGGCGCTCGCGGTGGCGGCGGCCGCCTGGCCGGGCTGACCGGCCGCGGTTTCGCACCGGGGCTTTGCGCGGTTGCAGTAGATTGGCGCCCAGGGTGCAATCGTGCAGAAGGCGTGGTCGTGCGGTCTGATTCCGGCAAACTCCCAGGTTCGGCTGTGACGTCCACGCGGCTGCCCGTGGCGCTGTGATGCGCCGGGCTGCCCGGCCGGCCGCGTACGCGGCCATCGCCGCCGGGCTGATCGCGGCCCAGGGCTGCTCGGGCGGGAGCGGGCCGGGCCAGCAGGCCAGCCCGGCCGGCAGCGGGCAGCCGCAGCCGACGGCCGCCGCCGGCCTGCCGGCCAGCGCTCCGCCGCCAGGCCCCAGGATCTGCGGGCAGCCCGTACTGCGCTCGCCGTTCCGTTATGACGGCCCGGCCGTGACCTCCGCTCGCAGCGGCGCCTACCGCGGCCTGCCGACCTTCGGGGCGCGGGGTACCGATTTCCCGGCCGCGCAGCGTGTCGTGGTAGTCCCCGCGGGCGACAACACCGGGCCGGCCGGCGCCGGCAGCTTCGGCGCGAGCCGGACCGTCTACTACTTCGAGCCGGGCCGCCACGTGCTGCAGGGCATGGCAACCGGTGATCAGTCCGGCTACGTCGGCGGCTACACGAGGGTGGCGGGTGCCGCCGTGCTCGACGGCGTCAACGGCGCCGGCGGGAGCAAGCTCAGCTACAGCCAGAGCGGCGTCACCGACGCCCGCCAGACCTGGGAATACCTGACGATCAGGAACTTCACGTCCGCGCAGAACGACGCGGTGCTCGGCGACGAGAGCGGGGCCGAGTTCGACAACGGCAACACCTACAAGTTCAACACGATCGGCCCCAACGAGTACGGCTACTCGGGCGGGCCGACGCCGCGGACCGGCAAGAGCAACGGCGGCGGCTACGCGATCGGCTTCGGCGGCCAGACGACCATCGAGTACAACTGCCTCACCCAGAACGCCCAGGGGGCATTCAACGGCAGCGGCGCCGGCATCGTCATCAGCCACAACGAGATCAGCAGGAACGGCCTCGGCGAGTACCCGGACAACGGCGGACCCGGCGCGAGCCCGTACGGCTGCGGCTGCTCGGGCGGCGGCAAGCTGTTCTATACCGTCAACCCGGTCATCACCTACAACTACGTGCACGACAACTACAACGCCGGCATCTGGCTCGACTTCGACAACACCGGCGCGGACATCTCGCACAACTACATCGCCTCCAACTGGGGCAACGGGATCATCTACGAGGCCAGCTACAACGCGAGCATTTCCGCCAACACCCTGATCGGGAACGGCTGGGCGTCGGACGGCCGGTGGCCCGCCGGGGTGCACGGCAAGGACTGCTACGGCAACGTCAGCTGCACCGGCGGCCTCGGCCCGGTCACCGGCGCCGGCGGCGGCCTGCCGTACTCGGCGATCTACCTGCCGAACTCTGGCGGCAACGCCAGCCTGCGCCGGGTCACCGCGCCGCAGTGCAGCTCGCACTGCGTGTTCACCTCCAGGTACGCGGGCAAGCTGATCGTGCAGCACAACCTGCTGCTCAACAACTTCGGCGGCGTCTCGGTCTATACCGACACCAACCGCTTCCCCGGCAACATCGACGACGACTCCGCCTGCAGCGTGCCGCTCGGCGCGCTGAACAACTCCGCCAGCGCCACGTACTACCAGCAGAGCCGGGAGCTGATGACGGGCGCGGACGCCAGGGTGTCCGGCACCTCCGTCAGCACCGGCGGCGGTACCCGCACGCTGTGCTCGGACTACGGGGCCAGCCAGCGCAGCGAGGGCAGCGGCGGCCAGCAAGCCGACAGCACGCAGGCGCCCGCGCCCGGCATGGCCGTGTTCAACCTCAACACCGGCGCGTTGGTCGGCATCGTGGCGAGCGTGCGCAGCGCGCACGCCTTCACGCTGCGCAGTCCCGCCGGCGGGGCCTCGGGCGCCAGCCTGCTGCTGTCGGCCTTCGGGGGCTGCGGGCCGGCCGACTACTACAAGGGCGGCCACGGCGTGAAGTCGGGCAGGCCCGCCGCGTACTACTGGGACAACTGCGTCTGGGGCTCGCGCAACGTCGTCGTGTCGGGCAACACCTTCGAGATGCAGGCGTTCAGGGTGACGGGCTGCACGACGGGAAACATGTGCGGCTTCATGCAGACGATGGCCTTCAACGCCGGCGTGCCCGATCTCATGCAGTACTTCCAGTCCTACCCGGACCTGATCGCGCGCGGATCGGGTGGCCTCGGCAACGTCTGGCAGCACAACAGCTACACCTGGAGCGGCTCGGGCGCCGACGGCACCTGGCATTTCATGGCCGGGCTGCAGGGCACGCAGGTGCAGTACAGCCAGTGGAAATCGGCCCCCTACGGGCAGGACGCTGGCAGCACCCTGCGGGGCTGACCGCCTGCGTGCCCTCAGACCGGCAGGGCGGCACCGTTGATCAGCCCGGACTCCGGCCGGGCCAGGTACAGGAACGTCCCGGCGATGTCCTCGACCTTCGGCCACGCGGCGTGGTTGGCGT
>Ga0335078_10010324_pt1 | contig 13818 bp, 11 predicted proteins | sample Lox_Sample_32_FD_206711 | JGI IMG/M metagenome (GOLD analysis project Ga0335078, IMG submission 206711) | Soil microbial communities from Loxahatchee National Wildlife Refuge, Florida, United States - Lox_Sample_3.2 | ecosystem: Environmental > Terrestrial > Soil > Wetlands | place: USA...
ATCAGGTCGCGCCAGTGAAAGATCGCCGCGGGCATCGCCGTCAAATCTGGCTCGGACGATGACATTGTTGGTGCAGGCTGGGTTGTTGACCCGGAAGGCGGCGCTGCCGCAGTCGCTGGCACTCAGATTGGTGAAGGAATTATCCACGCATTCGGTCCGTGGAATGCCCTGCCGGCCGCGAGTGGTTAATTTCTCGGCTTGGGCCATGAACACACCGTAATGGCGGCTGCTGAAGATGGAAATATTATGAAATTGATTGTCGCGACTGGCGCGCATGAAAATACCCAGGTCGTTCGAGGTCAGAACGGCGTTGCTGATGACGTTGTGATTGAAAGCGAGGTCGAGGGAGATGCCGGCTCCGGGATTGTCGTGGAGATGCAGTTTCGTGAACAGGCAATCCGACGTTTGATAACAGGCCAGACCGTCGAATTCGTTGTCGAACGCGGTCAAATCCCGTACGGTCAGCCACCGCACGCCCCGCGCGGTGACCAGGCCGCCGGAACGGCAGCGGGCGCAGGTCACATGTTCGACGATCGAGTTGCTCACGTTCTGCACCGTGATTCCGTTGTTGCGGATTTCCGAGCCTTCGCCATAAAGCCGCCAAAGCTCGCGTTGCTGGTGCTCGCGGTTGCCGTCAATAAACAGGCCGCTGAGATGCAAATCCTTTACGGTCCGCCGTGGATTGTTGACCGGTTCACCCAGGATGATCACCGGACAATTGGCGCCGTCCGCGAGGTGCAAAATGGTCGCATCGCCCGAACCGCGCAGGCTCTGATGGTCTCGCCGCAGTACAATGGGCTGGTAGATCTCAAATGTTCCGGGCGGCAACATCACGTCCCCGCCGCTTTGAGGCAGATGGTCCAATGCCTGCTGAATTTCGGTGCTGGTCACACCTGCCGGTAAGGTTACGAATCCGGGACCCGGGGCAGGTTTTTGAGGCACAACCATACTGGCTGTCAAAAAAATCAACACACACGCGTAAAAAGTGTATTTGATGGCTTTAAGCCTCCAATCTTGATTTACGCCTGTTTTCATACGAGCGGGGCGGTTCGACCATCTCCGTCCCCCAACTTAATTTCGTCTATGGAAAGCAGAATTTCAGCCAATCGTTTGCAGTTTTTTGAAAATTTTTTAGTTGCATCAGCCGCAAAATGACCGATATTTCTAATTGAGTGGTTTAACACTGCTTCTTTGCGCTTTATTTTCCTGACAATCGGCTTCTTTCGGATTTCCTGGCGGTCGCAAAGCAGTTATGCTGCGTGCAGATTTTATGACGAGCAGGCAACCCGCCAACGCTTCAACCCCGGCCGTGTTTGGTTTTTCGATGCCCGCCGAGTGGGAGCGGCATGAAGCGACCTGGCTCGGCTGGCCGCATCATAGGGCCGACTGGCCGGGCAAGATGGACGCCGTCCGCTGGGTTTATGGCGAGATGGTGCGCAAGATTTCACCGGGCGAACGGGTGCGCATGCTCGTCCGGCATCCGGCTGAACAAGAACTTGCCGCCGATCGGCTCCGTCGCGCAGGCTGCGATCTGAAGAACGTGCAATTCATCGTCCACCCGACGAACCGCAGTTGGCTGCGCGACAGCGGACCGATTTTTGTGAAACGCCGCACCGGTAGGGACGCGCTGCCGCGCGTCCGGGCCGACCGGCAGGTCGGCCCTACCTGCCAAACCGCCATCGTCCATTTTCATTTCAATGCCTGGGCGCGGCACGACGACTGGCAGAAAGACCGCCGGGTGCCCGAGATGGCGGCGCGCAAGCTTGGCAGACGGCTCTTTCACGCCGAATTCGGAGGCAAGCCGTTTGTCCTCGAAGGCGGCGGCATTGAGGTGAATGGCCGGGGAACGTTGCTGACGACCGAAGAATGCTATCTCCATCCTGAAATCCAGGTCCGGAATCCCGGCCTGACGCGGGCACAATACGACGAGACGTTTAAAAAATTTCTCGGCGTGAAAAATGTTTTCTGGTTGCCCAAGGGCACGGCGGGCGACGACACGCACGGACACGTTGATGATGTCTGCCGGTTCGTGGACCGGAAAACACTCGTGCTCATCAGCGAAAAGAACAAGCGCGACGCTAATTATCGTCCGCTCGCCGAAAACCGGGAACGCATCCGGGATTTGCGGCTGGAAGACGGTTCCAAACCCGAGATCGTGCCGCTGCCCATGCCCGCGCCGCTTTATTTCAACGGTCATCGGCTACCGGCGAGCTACGCGAATTTTTACATCGCCAATGCTTGCGTCATTGTGCCGACATTCAACGATCCAAATGATCGTGTCGCACTCGGAGTTTTGAGCGAATTGTTCAAAGACCGGCCGGTGGTCGGTGTTCACGCCGTGGATCTGGTGCTTGGCTCCGGTTCGCTGCACTGCCTGACGCAACAGCAGCCGGCGTGAGTTTTGAGCAACAAAGAAACAAGGGCACAAAGCAGAATTGGTCTTAGTTGCTTGGTTCCTTGGTTGTTCAACTCAAGTCTTGAACTGCTTCACCGCTTCGACGCAGCGGCCGCAAATCGTCGGATGCTCCGGGTTTGAACCGACATCCGTTTCCCAATGCCAGCAACGTTCGCATTTTTGGCCATCGGCTTTCGAAATTATCGTCTTCGCACCAAACACACCGGATGGTGGGTTCTTATCTTCTTTTGAAAGAACCGGATGAAGCGGCTCAATTTTTAACTGCGAAACATTGACGAGTTCGCGAAATGTTTCCAAATCTTGAGCGGCGATGTGAAGTAAATCAAAGTGTCCGCGATCTTCAATCTTCGCCTCCAAAGATTTGCCAATCAGCTTATCTTTTCTCGCGCCTTCCAAATGCATCAAAATTAAACCGCGATACTCAAACAGTTTAATCCACTTTCTTCTTTCTTCGTCCGAAAAAGGAAATTTTGTTTCGCTCCAATAAGATTGATGAACGGAATTCACATTTATTCCTGGCACAAATTCCCATGCTTCGTCTGCCGTGAAGGCTAGAATTGGTGCTAGCATCTGGCACAGGCCGGTCACCAGCCGATAAAGCGTGGTCTGCGTCGAGCGGCGGCGAGGCGAATTCGCCGGGTCGGTGTAAAGCCGGTCTTTGATGACGTCGTGGTAAATCGCCGACAGTTCCACCGCAATGAACTGGCTGACTTTTTGATAGACGACGTGGAATTCGTAATTGTCGTATGCCTTGATGACTTCCTGCTCCAGTTTCGAGAACTCGCCGAGAATCCAGCGGTCCAGACCGGTCAGCTTGTCGTCTGGTACGGAATGTCTTGCCGGATCAAAATCATACAGGTTCGAGAGTTGGTAACGCAGCGCATTGCGGATGACGCGATAGGTTTCGGCAACTTTCGCGATACGTTCCTCGCTCACGATGATGTCGTTGCGGAAATCTTGCGATGAAACCCAGAAGCGCACGATGTCCGCCCCCCATTTCTTGACGTAAGCCTCGGAGGTCTGCGGCTTCTCGTAACCGCCCTGATGCTGCTTGCTCTTGGAAATCTTTTCGCGATCGGCGTCCACCATGAATCCGTGGGTCAAAACGGTCTTGAATGGCGCTGCGCCGTTGCTCGCGAGCGAGAGCAGCAATGACGACTGAAACCAGCCGCGATGCTGGTCGCTGCCTTCGAGATACATGTCAGCCTGCCAAGGTAGGGACGCGCTGCCAGCGCGTCCGTCCGAGCGGACGCCCGAGCCGGGCGTCCCTACCCAATGGTTTAGTTCAGGCCGCCGCATCAGCACGCTTCGCGATGACGAGCCGGAGTCAATCCAAACGTCCAGCGTGTCGTTGGATTTAGCAACCGCTTCGGCGCCTTGCCAATCCTTTGGTTTCAACCGTGACCAAAGTTCGACAGAGGATTTTTCGAACCAGATGTTCGAGCCGTGTTTTTCGATCAAATCGGCGGCGTTCCGGATGATTTGAGCGTCGAGAATTGGCTCGCCTTTGCTGTCATAAAACGCCGGAATCGGCACGCCCCAGGTCCGCTGGCGCGAAATGCACCAGTCGGGGCGCGATTCAACCGCGGCTTTGATACGGTTCACGCCCCAGTCAGGAATCCAGTTTACACGGCCAATTTCGTCGAGCGCCGCTGCCCGGAATTTTTTGTGGTCAATCTCAATAAACCACTGGTCCATGGCGCGGAAGATGATGGGCGTCTTGCTGCGCCAACAATGCGGATAACTGTGATGATAATTTTCCTGGTGGAGCAGGGCGTGATGAGTTCGTAATTCATGCAAGACGGCTTCGTTGGCGTCACTTTTGCCATGTTTTTCGAGAATCGCCTTGCCGATCATTTCCTTCGGCATTTGTTGTTCAGGCGGCAAGTCGCTGGTGTACACAAATTTGCCGTCGTCATCCACGGGCGAATAAATCGGCAGGCCGACTTTCAACCCGAGATTGTAGTCATCCAATCCGTGGCCAGGCGCGATGTGAACAAAGCCCGTGCCGGTGTCGCTGGTCACGAACTCAGCGGGATAGAATTTGCCGGTACGCTTGGGAATGAATGGGTGCTGGTATTCCAGTTGAGCCAGCTTTACGGCAGGAAACGGTTGTTCCCGATAATTGCTCCATCCACATTTTTCCGTGACTGCGGAAAGCAAACCCCGGAATAGAATGTATTTTTCACCGCCAACTTGGACCAGGACGTATTCGAGTTTTTCGTTGTAGGCGATGGTGAGGTTGGCGGGCAGCGTCCAAGGCGTCGTCGTCCAGATGAGAACAAAGGTATTTGGCTGGACCATGACAGGAAACTTTACGTAGATGCTGGGGCTGACGTGGTCTTTGTATTCGACTTCGGCTTCGGCCAGCGCGGTGCGGCAGGGAATGCTCCAATAAACCGGCTTTTTACCGCGATAAACGAACCCCTTTTCCACGATGTCAGCGAACAGACGCAATTCCTCGGCTTCGTATTCTTTGTTCAAAGTGAGGTATGGGTTGTCCCAATCGCCGAGCACCCCAAGGCGCTTGAACTGCTTGCGCTGAATGTCAATGTATTTGTAGGCGGAGGCTTCACAGGCTTTGCGAATGGTTGAGGCATCGGCTGAAGTATCGCCGGCCTTGCGCATGTCCTGCGACACCTTGAATTCGATGGGCAATCCGTGACAATCCCAACCCGGCACATAGGGGGCGCTGAAGCCACGTAAGGACTTGTACTTGACAATGATGTCCTTGAGAATCTTGTTGAGTGCCGTGCCGATGTGGACGTCGCCGTTTGCAAAAGGCGGACCGTCGTGCAGGACAAATTCTTCCTTGGCCTGAGTGCGGGCCGCCTGAATCTTTTCGTAGAGTCTGGTCTTTTCCCATGTTCTGAGCCGTTCCGGCTCCCGGGCGACAAGGTCGGCCTTCATCGGGAAATCGGTCTGCGGCAAATTCAATGTGCTTTTGTAGTCCATTTGACTCTCAGGAAGGACGGAAACTAACAGCCGCGAAAAACAGTGTCAACGTACGGACTGGAGAAGACGACGTCGGAAGGGCAAGCAATCAGGGAAGAAAAGCCGGGCCAATCAGCCAGGAGATGACCGAGAGGCCCGGGGAATTTGAATGAGTACAACGTAGGAATACGGAGAACTCCGACCTGGTTTGTACCGGAACACAGATCGAAAACTGTTGTTAAAAATTCAAAGAACACGTGGTTTCCAACCCCCACCTCTGCTGCCCATGTGAAATTAAATCATAGCTGCTTATTTATGTCAAATTGCTTGTTGCAAGTAGTAGTACGTATTATTAATCATGGTGTTCTCTTAAAATGCCGTCTCGAATAACACCACCCTATAATGAGGGCGAGGTGCAAAACGCCGAGCTGAATTTCGGTCTCTGAAGCTTGCCATAATACTTGGAAAGTGTGTGTTTACAACCCTTTTGTGGACCTGCTGTTTGACGTAGTTGGCCAAAACTGAGGTACCAATGAGGCCCTTTGTCTGTCTGTTACGGAGGGATAAACCAGCCAGGTGGCGAAGGGCCACAATTTGGCCAACGCCGGCCAAGGAGGATGGTAGTGAAGCGGTATTGAAACCGGACCTCCTGGCGATGTGCCCGACAGCACTCCCGGATAGTGCTTCCGGTGTAGATTCCTGTTTACAGCTTGAATTCGGCTGCTAAGATTCTCCTGCGAGTGAACTGAACCGAGGAAGAAAAGGTGAAGAAAATCGAAGCGATCATCAAGCCCTTCAAGCTCGACGAAGTGAAAGCGGCGTTGGCGGCACTGGGGGTTCAAGGCATGACAGTTTCCGAAGTCAAAGGGTTTGGACGTCAAAAAGGCCACACAGAAATATACCGGGGCAGCGAGTACACCGTGGATTTTCTTCCCAAAATAAAAATCGAAGTCGTGCTGGCCGATGGTTTGGTTTCGGCGGCAATGGATGCGATTCTTAAAACCGCCAAAACCGGTAAAATCGGAGATGGGAAAATTTTCGTCAGTTCTGTGGAAAGCGCCGTCCGCATCCGCACGGGTGAAGCGGGCGAGCAAGCCGTTTGATTGAAGAAGCGCGGGAGATACGGAGCAAAAAATGTTGATATATTTGACAAGAAAGGGCATGTGAATAACTCGTGAACAAGAGTTAATATGTTCTCCTAGAAACTTTCGGCTCAATCCCATAAAAATGGGCGCGTTGTTCGAAGTTGTTTCCAGGCGTTCAAGTATTTTAGAAGCGTTACGGGCGGAGATTTATTTTTAAATTTGTAACATGTTGTAAATCAGTAGGTTGTTTGTAGTGAGAAATGAATTTTTTGGCGAACAGAGATGATTTAGCGGCTGCCCATTCGGACCGAGTGCTCTTTGCCAAAGTGAGCGCCTGCGGAAATTGGCGATAAACGGCGATTTCGGGGCTAGGTGAATAAAAGGCTTAAAAAACAGGCTTTTTGACGAAAGACATGCAGCTTACAGCGGAAAAAATTTGGAATTCGGCGCAGGAGCAACTTCGCTCCAAGTTAAGCAAAGACACTTACAATATGTGGTTTGCGCCTTTGCGGGTTTGCGCCATGGACAACAGCCAGGTCACACTTGAAACCCCCAACGAATTTTGTGAACTCTGGCTCAAGGACAACTATCTTAGTCTGCTACAGGACGCCGTGGCCGTGGCGGCCAGCCGGCAATTGCAGGTGAAATTCAAGATCGGAACAGGAACTGCCCCGGTAGCGACCGCTTCCGCTCCGGTCCTGCTCAAAACCAAAGCCGCAGAATCGGCCCACGACCGCTCGCCCAGCAGCGGCGATCTGTCGTTCAATCCGAAGAACACCTTCGAGTCGTTCGTCGTCGGCAACAACAACAATTTCGCCTACGCTGCAGCCCTTGCCGTCGCTCAGGTGCCGGGCAAGTCCTATAATCCGCTCTTCCTTTACGGTGGCGTTGGGCTGGGCAAGACGCATTTGCTTCACGCCATCGGCCAGTATGTCGTGAGCAACAAGAAGGGTGCCCGCGTGGCCTATGTCTCTTCGGAGAAGTTTACCAACGAATATATTGATGGCATCCAAAACAACCAGCTCGTCAAATTCCGCAAAAAATACCGCCAGACCGACGTGCTGTTGATTGATGATATTCAGTTCCTCGCCGGAAAGGAGCGCATTCAGGAGGAATTTTTCCATACCTTCAACGCCCTGCACGAGGCGCGCAAACAAATTGTGCTCACCTGCGACCGTCCGGCCAGCGAAATTCAAGGACTCGAGCACCGCCTCGTCTCACGCTTCGAATGGGGCCTGGTTACCGATTTGCAGCCGCCGGACGTTGAGATGCGCCTGGCCATTCTGCAAAAGAAGGCCCAGATCATGGGTGTTACCCTGCCGGATGACGTGATGAATTTTCTCGCCAATCGCATTCGCACCAATGTCCGCCGGCTCGAAGGCGCTCTCATCCGTGTTGCTTCCTACGCTTCACTCACTGGCAAAAAATTGTCCATTGAGGTGGTGGAAGGTTTGTTACGTGAAATTCTTCACGAAGAAGGCCGGTTGACCGTTAGTATCGAAGTCATTCAGAAAAAGGTCGCCGAGCATTTCGATATCCGTCTGGCCGACATGACCAGCAAACGCCGTCCGGAGAACATCGCCTTCCCGCGCCAGATTGCCATGTACTTGTCCCGTCAGATGACCGAAAGCTCGCTCAATACCATCGGTGAGGCCTTTGGCGGGCGGGATCACGGCACGGTCCTCCACGCGTGCCGCCTTGTTAAAGACCGCATGGAAGTGGACGCCAATGTGCGCCAAGTCGTCCATTACCTCGAAAAGCAGTTGATGCGGTAGTTGCACGTTCGCCGTTTTCAGTTTTCGGGTGAACAAAAACTTGAAACTGAAAACTTGAGACAGGACACTTCTTCAATGCCTGTCATTGAAGTCAATGGTCTGACGAAAACCTTCAGCACGTATAAAAAGCGGCCGGGGTTTGTCGGCGCCATCAAGGGACTTTTCCATCGTCAATACGAGCAGCTCATCGCCGTCAATGAGGTAAGTTTCAAAATTGAACCGGGCGAACTTGTCGGTTTTCTGGGGCCGAACGGCGCCGGCAAGACAACCACGCTGAAAATGCTCGCTGGCCTGCTGTTTCCCTCCAGCGGCTCGGCCAAAGTTCTCGGCTATACGCCGTGGGAACGCCAGGACGGTTATCGCCGTCAGTTTGCGCTGGTGCTCGGTCAGAAAAACCAGCTTTGGTGGGATTTACCCGCCCGCGAATCGCTTGAATTGAACTCAAAAATCTACGGCATTCCCGCCGACCGTTTCGAGCGCACGGTTGCCGAAATGAGCGAATTGCTCACGGTCCGCGACAAACTCAACGTCAGCGTCCGCGAGCTTTCCCTCGGCGAACGCATGAAAATGGAGCTCATCGCGTCGCTGCTCCACCAGCCCAAGGTGCTGTTCCTGGATGAGCCGACCATTGGCCTCGACGTTGTTTCGCAAAAGACCGTCCGCGAGTTCATCCGCCGGCACAACGCCGGGGAAAAGACGACGATTCTGCTCACGAGCCATTACATGGCCGACATTGAGGCGTTGTGCGAGCGGGTTATCATCATTGACCATGGCAAAATCTTCTTTGATGGCCGGCTGAGCGAAATTGTGGACCGCTTTGCCGACTTCAAATTCGTGACCATTCGCTGCGAACAGGCAAACGATTATCCGGCGGGAAGTCTGGATCGCTACGGCGAGGTCGTGGAGAAAAATGCCGGTTCCGTCACGTTCAAGGTCAAGCGCGACCGTGTCATCGCCGTCTGCAAATCGTTGCTCGACGACCTGCCGGTCACGGACATTGACATCCAGGAAGTGCCGATTGAAGACGTGATTCGCCAGATTTTTGCGCGTTGAGGACGCCGTTGCCTTCGTCAACGGATTCCGTTTATCCTCTTTGCCATGAAATGTCCAAAATGCAATGCTGACCTGCAAACGCGAAATGATCGCGGCGTGGAAGTCGAAGCCTGCCCAGCGTGCAAAGGCATGTGGCTTACGCCCGCGGAATTGGATCAGTTGGAAAACGAAGCTTTCAGCAATGAGGCGAACAAAGGTTCGCTTTACGTCACCAGTTACGAAACAACTTTCAAGTGTCCAGTCTGTTCCGCACCGCTGAAAGAATTTGATTATCGGTTTTTTGATTTACAGCTCGAATGCTGCCCGGACCATGGTTTCTGGCTGGACCAGGACGAAGACGACCAGATCCTAGAATTAATGCGCGGGGAAGAAGAACGTATTGAGAAGAAGTTTGGGACGGAGAACTCATGGGCGACTTATATCAACCACTTGCGCTCCCCGACTTTCTTCGCAAAGGTCAAAGAACTGTTTCATCGGTAGCGTGTGGATGTTTTCCTGCAAGCCGCGATTGACGAAGCCAGAAAAGGTCTGGCCGAAGGCGGTATACCCATCGGATCGGTCTTGGTGCTGGATGGCAAAACAATCGGGCGCGGCCATAACCAGCGCGTGCAGCACGGCAGCGTGATTCATCACGCGGAGATGAACTGCCTCGAAAACGCCGGACGGCTCAAGGCGTCGGTTTATCAACGGTGCGTGCTTTATTCGACACTATCGCCATGCCCGATGTGCAGCGGCGCGATTCTGCTCTACAAAATCCCGCGCGTTGTAGTCGGCGAGAACGTCACATTTCAGGGACCGGAGGAATACGTCCGGTCACAAGGCGTGAAAGTGGAAATCCTGAACGACCCAACGTGCATCCAGCTCATGCGCGATTTCATCAAGGCGAAGCCGGAACTTTGGAACGAGGACATTGGGGTGTGAAATATTGCAGGAGCCGACGTGAGGAGGCTCATTTATCCGGAATCAAAAATTGTTCAGAGCCTCGTTACCTCGGCTCCTACGAAGATGTCACGCTGCTTCCTGGTCCTGCTTGCGCCGCACAATCGGTTTGCTCTCGCCCCGCACGACCGGCCGCGTGATTTTGACGTGGATGATGTCGCCGCCGTCCGGCGTTTCATACATCAAATCGAGCATCAGCTTTTCCAGCAGGCTGCGCAGCGCGCGCGCGCCCGTGCCCTTTTTGTGCGCCTGCGCCGCCAGTTCGCGCAACGCGTCGGGCGTGAATTCCAGTTCCACGCCTTCCATCGCCATGAGCTTGGCGTATTGCTTCGTGAGCGCGTTCTTGGGTTCGACGAGGATGGAAACCAGCTGTTCGTCAGTCAATTCTGCGAGTGTGGTCACCACGGGCAGTCTCCCGATGAATTCGGGAATGAAACCGAAATTGAGCAAATCCTCCGGCTCAGCGTGCTGCAGAATCTCATCGCGCCCGGCGCCGACGCTTTTGGACACTTCACCGACCGCGGCAAAACCCATCGTGTGCCGGCCCAGCCGCCGCTGGATGATTTTTTCCAGACCGACAAATGCGCCGCCGCAGATGAACAGAATGTTGGTCGTATCCACCCGGATGTATTCCTGCTGTGGATGTTTGCGGCCGCCCTGGGGCGGGACGTTACAGACAGTGCCTTCGAGAATTTTCAACAGCGCCTGCTGCACGCCTTCGCCCGAAACATCGCGGGTGATGGACGGCCCGTCGGATTTGCGCGCGATTTTGTCAATCTCGTCCACATAGACGATGCCGCGCTGGGCGCGTTTCACGTCGTAATCCGCATTTTGCAACAGCCGCAGAATGATGTTCTCCACGTCCTCGCCCACGTAGCCGGCCTCGGTGAGCGTCGTGGCGTCAGCGATGGCAAATGGCACGTCGAGAATCTTGGCGAGCGTGCGGGCGAGCAACGTTTTGCCCGAACCAGTCGGGCCAATCATCAAAATGTTGCTCTTCTCGATTTCGACATCAGCGTGCGGGTCAGGGGCCGCGGGTTTGGCCGCCACTTCATTTTCCGCTGCTGGTTCCGGCTGGATGCGTTTGTAATGATTGTGTACCGCAACAGCCAGCGTCTTTTTCGCGTGGTCCTGGCCGATGCAATAATGGTCGAGCTGGCGTTTGATGACGGCCGGTTTAGGGACGGTGAACTTCGGCTGCTTTTTCTGGCTTTGAAGCTGGAGTTCGCGGTCGAGAACGTTTTTGCAGAGGATAATGCAGTTGTCGCAGATATAAACGCCCGGGCCAGCAATGAGTTTGCGCACTTCCGCGTGCGATTTGCCGCAGAAACTGCACATGGTGAGGTTGGTCGGGCGGGCCACGGGAATTTACGATTTACAATTTATGATTTGGGGAGCGCAGCCGCTTCGGCTGCAGTTCGCCGCGCCCCGCATCGAACATTTTTCGCGACGAGGCGTCGCAAAACACACGCGAGCCGCGAGTGCTCCTCGAAAACAATGCGGTTCCTCATATCGTCGCCTATGATTTTTCCGCCAGGCCGGCGATTTCCTTGCGCGATTGCACGACCTGGTCCACGAGGCCGTATTCCTTTGCTTCCTCGGACGACATAAACCGGTCGCGGTCGGTGTCGCGCGCGAGTTCCTCGTCCTTGCGCCCGCAATGTTTGGCGAGAATTTCGTTCAGCCGGTCCTTGAGCCGCAGGATTTCCTTCGCCTGAATGCTGATATCGGAGGCTTGACCCTGCACGCCGCCCCACGGCTGGTGAATTAGAATGCGCGCATTCGGCAGGGCGTAACGTTTGCCTTTGGTACCGGCGGCGAGCAATACAGCCGCCATGCTGGCCGCCTGGCCGACGCAATACGTGTTCACGTCGCAGGTGAGATATTGCATCGTGTCATAAATTGCCAGCCCCGCCGTGACGCTGCCGCCCGGTGAATTGATGTAAAGATGAATGTCCTTCTTCGCGTCGGACATCTGAAGGAACAGGAGTTGGGCGATAATGATGTTGGAAACCGTGTCATCCACGGCGGTGCCGAGGAAAATGATGCGGTCCACCAGCAGGCGGGAATAGATGTCCCACGTGCGCTCGCCGCGCCCGGTCTGTTCGACCACAATCGGAACCAGAAAATTTTGCATGGGTAAATAACTACCCCATTTTTGGCGCAAGTAAAGGCGGGAAAGTCTTTTTATCCGTGATGGGAATCGTCCTCGGTCTCGTCCTCGACCTCGATTTCCTTTTCGATTACGAGAACGAGGACGACGACGAGGACGAAAATTTCGACCAGATGAATCTGAACGCACTCGCAAAATCGTCCGGCTTTTGGGTTATCCAGCGCGTGATCTTGTCCGGCGCGAACCAACCGCCGCGCTCGATTTCATCCGGATGCAACCTGAATGGGCCTTCGGCCTGACAGCGGTAAACCCAGACAAATTCCCGGTCGGTTTCCGCACACGCGGCGATTTTGAACAACCGTTGTGGCCGCGATGCCCGCGTCGTAACCACAACCAATCCGATTTCCTCGCGCAATTCGCGCACGGCGGCAGCGTCGTAATCCTCTCCGGAATCCAGATGGCCGGAGGTCGAAGAATCCCATTTGCCCGGCTCGCGGTCTTTGGTCATCGAACGTTTTTGGAGAAAAACCTCACTGCGCGAGTTGAACACCAGCACATGGACCGCGCGGTGCAACAGGCCCAGCCGATGCACCTCGCTGCGCGGCTTTCGGTCAATCACCTCATCGCGTTCATTGACGACATCAAAAATTTCTTCGGTCATTTTGCGGTGCGTTGTTTCATTGATTTGGCTCGCACTTTGGAAATAATTTCATTCCTATCCGCATCGCTAAAATCACTGTAAATACAAAGTTCAAACGCTGCACCATGGTCATAAAGACAAAGATGCTCAACCAAGCGGACGGGCAGGGATAAACATTTTTCAGGCGTTAGACTGCTGGTGTCTGACAGAAGTGGAAGGTCTCCTTTATGGATAAGCTGATCGTTAATATGAATTCTGGATTTTGAATGCCCCAAACAATTCCTCAATCTAGCGAGCCGGTCTAAATCATCGTAGAGCGCGTCACCCTTTTCTGGGAACCGATACTCCTTTACGAATTCGCAAGGAGTAGTCGTCCATTTTTTAAGAATTCCATGCCGCTCTAGTGAATCAAATCGCTGCGCGTCACATTTGGAAGCAATGTAGTGGTTGGCTAGCGCTTCAACAAAACAGTGAGAAATCAGTATGATTACCATTCTAGCCTGAACTTCTTGATTTTTAAGTTCGGCAATTCTTTTTTTATCTGATTCGGTCGAAGATATTGCCTGAAGTTTTCTGATTGATTCATCCGATTGGCTCCATTGAACCTTGCTCGTTTTCAATGCCCCATAGAGATGGTGCAATATATGATCCACCGATACTTCCTGCATAATTATTTCCCCAATTTTTGGGCCAAATTACCAAACTGCTCCAGACTTAATTTCTCCGCGCGTTCCTGCGGCGAAATTCCCAATTCTGCAAGGGCTTTCTCCAAATTTGCTTCCGGCCAGTCTTCACGCAACAGTTTCAACATCATTTTCCGCCGCTGTGAAAAGGCGCGCTTCACAATCTTCACAAAAGTCTCG
>Ga0335078_10010325_pt1 | contig 13817 bp, 16 predicted proteins | sample Lox_Sample_32_FD_206711 | JGI IMG/M metagenome (GOLD analysis project Ga0335078, IMG submission 206711) | Soil microbial communities from Loxahatchee National Wildlife Refuge, Florida, United States - Lox_Sample_3.2 | ecosystem: Environmental > Terrestrial > Soil > Wetlands | place: USA...
TGTTAGGAGCGCTGAGAACAATGTTTGGCCAATTCCACTTTCGCCACCTTTCCCGCTTTGTGCGGCGCGACGCGGCAATCGCCGCGGTTGCGGCGGCGATCATCGTTTTGCCGGCGTGGCCCGCGGCGGCGCGGGGACCCGAAAACATCGCCGACGTGGCGGAACAGGTCATCAATGCCGTGGTCAACGTCTCGACCTCTCAGAAGGTTGACGCCCACATCGGCAACCTGCCCGACCTGCCGCCCGGCTCGCCGATGGAGAAATTCTTCGACGACTTCTTCAAGCACCATCATGGCGACAGCGACGACGGAAGTAACGAGCCGCACCGCGTCAACTCATTGGGCTCGGGCTTCATCATCGATCCTTCCGGCCTGGTTGTAACTAACAATCACGTCATCGCCGACGCCGATGAGATCAGCGTGATCCTCAACGACGGCACCAAGCTCAAGGCCGAACTGGTTGGCAAAGACACCAAAAGCGATCTCGCGCTTTTGCGAGTTCATACGGACAGGCCGCTCAGGGCGGTTAAATTCGGCGATTCCGACAAGCTGCGGCTCGGCGAATGGGTGATTGCCATCGGCAATCCGTTTAGCCTCGGCGGCTCGGTGACCGCCGGCATCGTCTCGGCGCGCAACCGCGACATCAATTCGGGTCCGTACGACAACTACATTCAAACAGACGCAGCCATCAATCGCGGCAATTCCGGCGGCCCATTGTTCAACCTCAACGGCGACGTCATCGGCATCAATACCGCGATCATTTCGCCCTCCGGTGGCTCTATCGGCATTGGCTTTGCGATACCTTCGGACAGCGCGATGCCGGTGATCGATCAGCTACAGAAATACGGCGAGGCGCGCCGCGGATGGCTTGGCGTGCGTATTCAGCAGGTGACCGACAACCTCGCCGAAAGTCTGGACCTCGGCACGGCGCATGGCGCGCTTGTTGCGGGCCTTGACGACAAGGGACCCGCAAAGCCTGCCGGCATGCAGCCCGGTGACGTCGTCGTGAAGTTTGACGGCAAGGACGTTAAGGAGATGCGTGACCTGCCGCGGATTGTTGCCGACACGCCGGTCGGCAAGGAAGTTGACGTCGTCGTCATTCGCAAGGGCAAGGAGCAAACCCTCAAGGTCACGATCGGTCGCCTCAAGGAAGACAAGAAGGTGGCGGAGGTCGAGACCAAGAAGGATGCTGTGCCGCCGCAGAAATCGGTGGTGCAAAAGACGCTCGGGCTCGAATTGTCGAGCATGACCGATGACGTCCGCAAGAAGTTCAGGATTCGCGATGACGTCAGGGGCGTCGTTGTTACGGGAGTCGATCCCGGAACGGCGAGCGATGCGCCCGACAAGCATCTGGCCCCGGGCGACGTTATCGTTGAAGTGCAATACCAAGGCATCGGCACTCCGGCCGACCTGCAAAAGCGCATCGACGATCTCAAGAGCCAGGGCAAGAAGGTCGCAGTGCTTCTCGTTTCCAATGCGGACGGTGAGACGCGCTTCGTCGCGCTGCCGCTGCAGTAGCGGTACCGCTCGTCGAGTAGCCGAACTCTCGGCGCTCCCCCGGTGAAGGCGGGGATCCAGCATTCCGCAACCGAGCCAAGATATTCTCGATTCGCGCCGTTCGCGGGAATGAGCGGATCTCTAGTCCAGCACGTGGCTGACCATGCCGTCGGCAAGCTTCGGCTCGAACCAAGTTGATTTCGGCGGCATGATTTTTCCGGCGTCGGCGACCGCCATGAGATCGCTCATCTGCGTCGGGGAGAGCGCGAACGCCACCGCCATCGCGCCCGACGATACAAGGCGTTCGAGTTCGTCTAGCCCGCGGCCGCCCCCGACGAAATCGATGCGCTTGTCCGTGCGCGGATCGCTAATGCCGAAAATCGGTTCGATGATGTTACGCGAGAGCAGCGTGATTGGCAGCCGCTCGACCGGATCGTCGAAACGCGCGGCGCTCGCCGCGGCGTCGCCGCGCAGGACGAGCCGGTACCAGCGGCCGGCCAGAAACATCCCAAGTTCATCCGCGGAGGCTGGTCGCACTGGCTGATCGCTGGGCTCGACCGCGCAGCGCTTCCGCAATTGGGCGAGCACTTGTTCAGGTTTCAGCCCGTTTAGATCCCGCAGTACGCGATTGTAGTCGAGGATGGTCATTTCATGCTGCGGGAACAGCACCGCCAGGAAATAAGCATGCGAGCCTTCTCCACCGCGCGCTCTCGCCACCCTCGCCGCCGCGGCTGAGCGGTGATGGCCGTCGGCGATGTAGAGCGCCGGTAAGGACCCGACCTTACGTGTCAGGTCCGCGATCCTTGGCTCGTCGTTGATGACCCACAGCTGATGGCGCACGCCATCGTCAGCCGTCATGTCGACGGTAGGTGCGCCGGAAGCGGCCTCCGCCAACATGGCATCGATCTGCGGCGCAGCCGGGTAGGCGATCATAACCGGCCCGGTCTGTGCATTGACAGCTTCGATTTGGCGAACGCGATCATCCTCCTTGGCCGGAGTAGTCAATTCGTGCTTACGGATGCGGTTGGTGGCGTAGTCGGCGAGCGAAGCGATGGCCGCAAGCCCAGTTTGGCTGTGTCGGCGCCAAGTTAGCCGATACACATAATAAGATGGCTTGTCGTCAAGCATGAGGACGCCGGCGGTGATCATGCGCTTCAGATTTTCGGCGGCCTTGGCATAAACCGCAGGATCGAAAGGATCAGTCGAAGGATCGAGATCGATTTCCGCCTTGGAAACGTGCAGAAAACTCCATGGTTTGTCCCTGGCGCGCTCGCGGGCCTCTGCGCTGGAGAGCACGTCGTAGGGCGGTGCCAAGACCTCGGCGGCCCGTCCGGGCCCCGGGCGCAAGGCGCGAAAGGGTTTTATCAGGGTCACATATCCTCGCTGATAGAGGAATCTTTGTTGCGACGTGGATGCGGCTGCAGCCGCGTGGGACGGTTTAATTCGCGCTAAAACGGACTACGTCAACCCCGTGAGTAAGCCCCAGATCATCCTCGTTGCCGGACCGACGGCCAGTGGTAAGTCGGCGCTGGCCTTGGCGCTGGCGGAAAAATTCGGCGCCGAGATCGTCAACGCCGATTCGATGCAGGTCTACGGCGACCTGCGCATCATCACGGCGCGGCCGAGCGTGGAGGAGGAAGAGCGTGTTCCGCACCGGCTGTATGGTCACGTCGATGCGGCAGAGAATTTCTCCGCCGGCCGCTGGTGCGAGGAAGCTGCGGCGGCCCTCGCAGCGGCGCAGCGGAACGCGCGCCCGGTAGTCGTGGTCGGCGGTACGGGCCTTTATTTTAATGCGCTCACACGTGGGATTGCCGCCGTGCCGCCGATCCCGGCGGAAATTCGCGAAGCGGTGCGGGCGCGGCTCTCCAGCGACGGCGTCGCCGCGCTCTACACTGAACTCAGGGAGCGCGATCCAGCCGCGGCGGCCCGACTGAAGCCCGGCGACCGGGCGCGGATCACGCGCTCGCTCGAAGTGGTGCTGGCGACCGCGCGTTCGCTGCTCGACTGGCACGATGACAACAAGCCGCCAGGCCTCGACGCCGCGGGCGCCGCCAAAATCTTTCTCATGCCCGAGCGCGATGAGCTGTTGCGCCGCATCGACGTGCGCTTCGATGCGATGATGGCCGCAGGCGCCCTCGAAGAGGTGCGATTACTGGCAGCGCGCAACCTCGACCCAAACCTGCCAGCCATGAAGGCGCACGGCGTGCCCTGGCTGGTTCGCCATCTCCGCGGCGAGATCACGCTCGTTCAGGCCGTGGAGCAGGCAAAGCGCGACACGCGCCGATACACCAAGCGTCAGGCGACGTGGTTCCGCAACCAGCTTCCGAGTTTTGTCTGGGTCGAGCCGGAGCAGGCCCTTGCCGAAGTCGAGGCGCAGCTACGGGCCTTGCCGAAGTGACGCAGTCCCCGCAACCGTCTTGCGGGCGGGCCCGCAAACGGGCAAACATCCCCGCCGGTTAGCTGGATTCGGACCGAAACAAATAGACGTGAAGGGGAGGGATCATGCTTTTTGCTCGGGCGCTCGCCGCCGCCATCGTGGGCGCGTGTCTTTTGCTGAGTGGTGCCGCTTCGGCGCAGAATTACCCCGAACGTCCCGTCACCATGATCGTGCCATTCCCGCCCGGCGGCGCGACCGACACGATCGCACGCATCATTCAGGACCCTATGCAGAAGGCTTTGGGTCAGCCGATCGTGATCGAAAATCTCGGTGGCGCCGGCGGCATGATCGCTGCCGCCAAAGCCGCACGCGCCGACCCTGACGGTTACACTATTCTGCTCCACCAGGTGGCGCTGGCGGCCGGCATGTCGATGTATCCGGATCTTTCGTTCGATGCCGAGAAGGATTTCGCCGCGGTAGGTCTCATCAACACCGCAGCCTCGACGCTCACCGGACGGCCTACACTGCCGCCAAATAATTTTAAGGACTTGCTGGCCTGGATGAAAGAACCCGGACAGAACGTAAAGATCGGGCATTCCGGCGTTGGCTCGTATGCACATTTGGCCGGCGTGCTGATGGTGCAGGAGCTTGGCATCAAGGCGACGCAGGTTCCGTATCGCGGCGCCGGTCCGGCGCTGGTCGACTTGTTGGCCGGTCAAGTGGATTTAGAATCGCAGTCGGCCATCGTCTCTGCGCCGCTGGTCACGACTGGCAAGGTCAAGGCCTATGCCATCATCGGCCGCAAGCGCTTCGGCGGCTTGCCGGACCTGCCGACCATGGGCGAGCTCGGCTACAAAAAGCTCGATATCGATTTCTGGCACATGCTGCTGGTGCCGTCGAAAACTCCCCGCCCGATCGTCGATAAGATCAATGCTGCGCTGCGTGTCGCTCTCGACGATCCCAAAGTGAAAAAGCTCTTTGCGGACGGCGGCATGGATGAATACCCGCCCGAGGAAGAAACGCCCGAGGCCGCGAGCGCGATGCTCAAGCGCGAAATTGCGCTCTGGGGTGACGTGATCCGGTCCAACCACATCACCGGCCAGTAGAGTTGGGGCGCGGCCAGCTTACCCCTTACTGTAAAAGTCCGGTACGGAGACGCCTTTGGTGATCGCCTCGATGCGGGCGTCTTCCGCCTTCTTTTTCTTCTCGCACAATTCCAGCACGCGCATGATGTCGGCGCGCGGAATGAAGCACACTCCGGTATCGTCGGCCACCACGAGATCGCCGGGGTTCACCCGGACGTTGCCCATCTGAATCTCGCCGTTGATTTCGACGGTTTCGAGCCGCCATTTGCCGGTGGCCGGCGTGATTTCGCTCGCCCAGACCGGATAGCCGATCGAGCGCGAATGGCGTACGTCGCGCACGCCGCCCATGACGATGGCGCCGCGTTCGCCTTGCCGCTGGCCCGTATAGGACGAGATGCCGCCCATATTTGACATGCCGGCGACGCCGGAGATCACGAGCACATCGCCATCCTCGGCGAGATTATGTGCTTCGAACTCGGCCATGCGATTGACGTGCGCGCCGGCGTCGAGTGGATCGGATCGCTGGCGGATGTTGCGCACGGTTAGCGCGGGACCGACGATCAGCCTGCCAGGAAGGGTGGGTTTCAGCACGCTCGCGCCAACGACGCCTTCGGGGACGCCCAGTTCGTCCATCACGTCCGAGATCAGGCTCGTGCATTCGCCGAGCGCCAGGTAGCGTTCCACCGCGCCGGCCGGCGGCTTTGGCGTCGATTTCATACGGATGCGGTCGGCTGCGATCCGGCCGGTGAGTTTCTTGTCAGGCATGTGTTTCCCCCGAATGCATCCTCGCCGTCGCCCGGTCAGCGTCTCAGCGGCGAACGGCCGAGGTATCGATTTTGGCGCCGCCGCGAGGCAAGATACCTGAAGATACTTACGCCGGCGCGCACAGGGGAGCATGACCATGCTGCAAATCCGCAAATCCTTGATGCTGCGCGAGGTGCTCGCCTCCGACTTGGGGAAAAGCGCTGATCGCCCCATCGTTCGCGCCGTGGCGCTGGCGGTAATCGGCAATCCCTGTGCCGGCCGTTATGTTGAAGATCTGATTGAACTGTTCGACGCTGGCCGTGCAATCGGCGAAAAGTTCATGCCCGATCTCGTTCGCCTCCTGCCGAACAGTCCAACATCGTACGGCAAGGGCGCGATTGTCGGGCTCAACGGCGAATTCGAGCACGGCGGCGCTTGCATCCATCCCAAGCTTGGCAAGCCGATGCGTGCGGCCGTCGGCGGCGGCAAGGCCGTCATCCCCGCTAATGTCAAAGTTGCGCCGGCGGGCACCAGCCTCGATGTGCCGCTCACCCACAAAGACGATTCCTGGGCGTTCGACTATTTCGATACGATAACCGTGTCGATGCCCGACGCGCCGAGGCCGGATGAGATCGTGGTAGTGATGGCCGTCGCGGACGGCGGCCGGCTGCTGCCGCGCTGCGGGCAAGCGCCGCAATAGGCCGTGGGCGCTTAGCGCCAGAGGTGCGACCATGATGAAACTCGGCTGTTTCCTCGAAGGTACCGGGCATCATGTCGCTGCCTGGCGCGATCCCGAGGTGGATCCGTACGGCCGCCAGTCGCTCGCGCACTATCTCGACATCGCGCGGCTCGCCGAGCGCGGCAAGTTCGATCTCCTGTTCATGGCCGACACCAACGCGACGTTTGGCGCCGATGACGTGGAATCGTGGACGCGCACGACGGCGGCCTCGCGCCTTGAGCCCATAACGCTGCTTGGCGCCATTGCGGCCATCACCGAGCGGATCGGTCTCGTCGCCACCGCGACGACGACCTATTTCGAGCCGTTTCACGTCGCACGTTTCTTTGCTTCGCTCGATCAGATGAGCGGCGGACGGGCTGGTTGGAATCTCGTGACCTCGCTGGCTGTGGCCGAGGCCTACAATTTCAGCAGGGAGATGCATCCCCATCATGGCGATCGTTACGCGCGGGCGCGCGAGTTCGCCAAAGTGGTGCTTGGGCTCTGGGACAGCTGGGAAGACGGCGCCGTCATCGCCGACAAGCAAAGCGGCATCTATCTCGACAGCTCCAAACTTCATTTCCTCAAGCACAAGGGCAAGCACTTTTCCGTCCGTGGCCCGTTGACCGTGCATCGCTCGCCGCAAGGCCACCCCGTGATCGTGCAGGCTGGACAATCAGACGACGGCCGTGATCTCGCGGGCGAAACTGCTGAGATCACTTTCACGGTGCAGCAGGACCTTGAAGCCGGCCGCGCCTTTTATGCCGACATCAAGCGCCGCGCTGCGGCTTATGGTCGTCCACCCAACGCTATTAAGGTGATGCCCGGCGTCATGACCGTCATCGGGCAGACTCGCGGGGAGGCAGTCGAAAAATACGAACGTCTGCAAGCGCTGCTCTCGCCCGAACTCGCGATCAAGGATCTCTCGTCGCATTTCGGCGTCGACCTGTCGGTTTATCCGTTGGATGGCCCCGTGCCCGATCCTGACCCCGGTGTGGAACAAAAAGGCCGCGTCAAAGTGATGGTCGAATTGGCGCGGCGCGAGAAATTGACCATTCGCCAGCTCTACAAGCGAGTGTACGGACAGCGCGGTCATCGCGTCGTGATAGGCACACCGGCCGAAGTCGCCGACGCGCTCGAATCCTGGTTCCGCGGCGGCGCCGCCGACGGCTTCAACATTATGCCGCTGACATTCCCCCGCGGACTTGAAGACATTGTGGATCTGCTCATTCCCGAACTGCAGCGTCGCGGGCTATTCCGCAGAGAGTATGAAGGCAAGACGCTGCGCGAAAATCTCGGGCTGCCGTATCCCGAGAACCGCTGGGCGGTCGCGGGGTCGCAGAGGGACGTGGGCTAAACCTAATCACCGGCGGCATTGTCAGTCCCGGAGAACGCCTATTCATCCCACGCCTGCACGGCAGTCTGTCGCACGATCTTGCCGTCCTTGAGTTCCACCATCGCGGTGCAGAATACCTTGCCTCCTTCGGGATAGCTGCAGACCTGAGTGAAAGCCAATTGTTTGCCGTCGGTAACGCCAGACTCAATTCGATGCGACATGGCGCGGCCGCACACATCATCGTAATAGGCTGCGATTGCGGCCTTGCCCCTCAGCTCCCGCGGCCTGCTCGGCGAATTGTCATGGTCGATGATCTGCAAGATGGCATTATCGTCATAGAAACTCGCGAGCGCTTTGGCGTCGCGGCCTTCGATTGCGTGCTTGAGGTCGGCAACCGAAACGGTGTTGAGCGTCGTCATGGTATCCTCCTCGACATGCGCCGTTCGGCGCGATGCTGTCCTTCCCGCCTCGCGGGAGGCAGCGTGAACTTACGCGCACTGTCGTAGGCGGCGGATACGCACTTCGGCGTATGAATTCAGTATCGCGAGATTGAACGCCCCGGCCGCCACTACGCCGCCGTGGCGATGTGATCGTCGGCGGCCGCCAAGGCACGGATGGCGGCGGCCGTGCGTGTTTCGACTCCGAGCTTCTGGAAGATGTGCTCCAGATGCTTCTGAACGGTGCGCGGGCTGATCGCCAGGATGGCCGCGATCTCGGCATTGGTCTTGCCGGCCGCTACCAGAGCCAAGATTTGTCGTTCGCGATCCGTGAGCGGCAATTGCGAAAGTCGTTCGGCTTGCGGATCGAGACGTTCGCTTTTCATAAGCAAGTATCCAGTGGACGCGCATTCCGTATCAGGAACAAAATGAACGGTGAGCTTCACCCCGAACCGCGAGGTCATGAACCGTTCGCCGCCGTTGATAGCTGGCCGATCAAGACCCCAGCTGCGGCTTTGCGACAGCCATTGCGACATCGCTTCTGGGATCTGTGTGCGCCGATCTGGAGTTTGCGGAAAAAATTGCCGCAGCAGCCGGAGTGCCTCGGCGGAAGCGTCGAGAATTCGCCCGCTGGTGCTGACCTGCATCATCGACCAGCCGCTGTCGCTTACCAGACGGCTAATGCGTTTCAGGCCGATGCCCGCCTCTTCGCAGGCGATAAGATTGCGATACATCGCCGCGAGCGGCCGGCGAACTGCGTCGAGCACTGCTCGCTCACCGTTCCTGAAGTCGGCGCGGCCACGGTTGAAGACAATGCTGATTACGTTTTCCTTGTCGATCCACAACGGCAACGCCATGACGTGATTGATGCCGATGCGGCGATAGTAGTCCGCGTGAAGCGCGGAATTGCGGAATGTTCCGGCGCTGATGCAATCGGAGATGCGTTGCGTCGGACCGCCAGGATGGGAGCCGTGGAAGCGCACGAGGGGGTGCTCCCGGAAGTGCCGATCGAAGGCGGCGCGGTCGCTGGCGGATAGCGTCTCGGCCTTGCGTGAGATGACGCGACGCGTGCCGCGCGCGAGGTCGCAAATACTCAGGGTGGTCAAATCCGATGCGACGACGTCGGTCAGTTGTTCGAGGGCACCGCGGACGAAGGATGCGCAATCGTTGCTCTGATCGGCAAGCGACTGCAAGGCGCCCATGGCGCTGCGTAGGTCGCGTTCGGCAAGCTCGGCAGTCGGTAAGGCCATGAGCTCATCCAAGCCGGGTCAGCACCGTGCGATGGGGTCCCGCGCCGACCGGTTTCGCTCTTTACCAATCAGTAGGTAACTTGTCAATCAGTTGGTAGGCAGATTATATGCGTGGTGTGGGCTGCGGGGGGATTCGCGAATGCCGGGAGCATGGGTGAGATGGCGATAGCAGCGCGGAACGGAGATACCGCTCAGCGGATAATGGATGTCGCCGAACGGCTGATACAGGTGCGCGGTTACAATGGCTTCAGCTACGCCGATATTGCAGAGACGATGCAGCTCACCAAGGCGAGCCTGCACTATCATTTCCCGAGCAAGGCCGAACTCGGCCGGCGATTGATGGAGCGCTACACCGAGAATTTTCTTGCTGCGCTTGGCCAGATCGACGCGACCTGCGCCGGAGCGCACGAAAAGCTTCAGCGCTATGTTTCGATCTATGCGGAGGTGCTGGCCAACAAGCGCATGTGTCTGTGCGGGATGCTCGCTGCCGAATATGCGACGCTGCCCAAATCGGTCAAAGCCGAGGTGACGCGATTCTTTGACGCGAACGAGGCATGGCTTGCCGGTATTCTCGGGGAGGGCAAACCAAGCGACGGCCTGGAGTTCGGCGCCCCGCCCATCGAGACAGCGCGCACGATTATTGCGACACTGGAAGGCGCGATGATGTTGGCGCGCACTTACGATAACGCCGGGCGTTTCGATCGCGCTGCACAGCGCCTGCTAGCGGACCTTGCGGGGCCGGTGTCCACGGACGCAAAATAGCTTCTTGCCTGAACGACGGCTCTGGCGATCTCACTTGAGTTTGAGGACGGTTTCGCCCGAAACGGCATCCGTGACACCCAGCCCTGACCCCAAATCCTCGAGCGTATGGCGGAAAGTGTCGAGCGTGCCGATCATGCGGCTGCGGCCATCCGCGATCGCCTTCACGTCCGGCCATTCGCCGACCAGAACGTAGCTTCGCTCACCGACCTTGGCGATGAAACCGCGGAGCAATCCCGGCCATGCGGCTTTGCCGTTGCGATGCGCGTCGAGAAATTCCTGGTCCATGCCCGGCTTGACGCGGAAGCGAACAATATTGATGGCGCTCATGACGTTGCCTCCTAGCCGTGGTGGACGTGAGATGCGATTGCGTAGTCGAGCATGCCTTGGAAATCCACGACCACAGCCGCCTCATTGCCGACGACCCACGCGTCATGACCGCTCGGCAACAGCGAAACGTCGCCGGGCCGGCAATCGAATTCGGCGCCGTCGTCCATTTTGACCCTCAGGACGCCGGCCACGTGGTACTGGAAATGCGGGGCCTCGCAGCTCTGCGTCTTGACGATCGGCTGCACGGACGTTGCCCATCGCCAACCGGGTTCGAAGACGGCGCGTCCTATCGTGGCGCCGCCGACCTTGATGAGCTCCAGCCGGCCCTTGGGAAATTCGCGGACTTCATCGGGTTTGCCGAAATTCTTCAGCTCCGCCTTGGAGGCTTTCGCTGCTGCTGCCTGAGCCATGGCAATCTCCTTGCGTGAGGCCCGCCACCAGCGGGCGTTGCGCGACATTAGGCGGCCGGCTCGGCGCCGATAAATACGCAAGTCGGCGTACGCGCGGCTGGGGCAGCGCGTCGTTTCGGCATCATATTGACAATATGTTGTCGGTATGACAATAGAGAACCATGAGCACGGCAGTCACCCCCCAATCCCTGGTGCCGATCATCGTCGCCGATATCTACGAGCTCGCAGGCCGGTTCCGCGAATGCGGCGAAGTGATCGCGCAGACGGTCGGCCAAACCCAGGCGCGCTGGCAGGTGATGAGCGCAGCTTCGGATCGGCCACACACCGTGCCGCAGATTGCGCGTGTGCTCGGCGTGACCCGGCAGAACGTGCAGCGTATCGCGGATCTTCTCGTCGCCGAAGCATCGGCCGAGTATCGGGACAATCCCGACCACCGCGCTTCGCCGCATCTCATACTCACCAAGGGTGGCCGCGCGGCGCTCGATCAGCTCACCAGGGCAGCGGGCGGCTACCACGCGCGTCTTGCTCGCAAGCTATCGCCCTCCGAAGTCGCTTCAATCCATCGCGGACTGCTCCGCCTGCTCGAAGCGCTCAATGAAATCGATCCCCTCAATCCCAGCAAATAGGAGACTTCGGTGAATACCCAGACGATCGAAGAATGCATGAAGGCGAGTTTCGCCGATACGCCTTTCCCGCAGGTCGTGCAGCGCCTCGTCGGCGCCGGCGTAACGTCCTACACCGCCGATCTCGTCAAGCTGCGCAACACCTATTATGGCCCAGCCGCCGTAGCGTATGACGAGGCTTTGCCCCTTAAGGGCGGTCCGGCGATCGCGCCGGAGTTTGATTCCGCAACCGTCGCGGCGACCGTCAAATGCATTCAGCGCGGCGAAATCGGCTACGCCGAATTTCTTCGCCGCATCATGAACGCGGGCTGTTCGCACTACGAGGTGTTCATCTCCGGCCGCAAGGCGATGTACTTCGGCCGCGATGGCGAGTTCTACACCGAGCCGTTTCCGCCCGAGAAGTAATCGTCAGGCATTGGCCGCTAGGCGAAGCGCACGCTGATGTCTTCCAGCGAAATGCCGGACGCTTTTGTGGTCCAGGTTTGGCCGGCTTCTACGGGCATCGCCAAAGTCAGAGTACCGGTTGAAATGATTTCGCCGGTACGTAGCGGCGGATTATATGGATCGTCGGCAAGTAGTCCCACGAGGTGACGTAAAGCATTTAGCGGACTGCCCAGCACCAACGCGCCGCTACCGCGCTGGCTCATGCCGTCGCAATGGAGCGCAACCTCAAAGGTCGCCAGCTCTTGCAGCCACTGCGCCTTGCGCGGCGCGATCGGATGCCGATTGCCGACGAGCAGGCAACCGTGGACTCCATTCGCGGCGACCACATCGGCGGCGGCAAATTTCCAGCCGGGATAGATCGACTGCACGATCTCATAGCCGAGTGCGAGCCAGTCGATGCAGTCAAGAAGCGCATCGTCCGTCATGCCCGTGGAGGGCGCCGCCTTCAGGCCGAACATGATTTCCGGCTCGATGCGCGGTTCGAGAAAATCGGCGGCGCTCAAGACTGCAACCCGCGCGAGATCGTGTGTGGTGCGATTGGTCGCGTAGCCCCAGATCGGCGCATCGACACCATACGCTTTCCACATCCGGGTATTGGTGAAGCCAATTTTGCGGCCGGTGATTCTTTCGCCTCGCGTCTCGAAAGCGCTGCGGAGCATAGGTGTAACCCGATAGGCATCGCTCAGGCTCAATCCGTCCGTCCGTGAGGAGAATGGCGGAATTTGTTTCTTGCTTGCCGAGGCCGCCAAGACCTCGCCGGCAATCGCCGCAACGTCGGGCGTGGGATTAGAGGCGGTCATCGGTCAAGTCGCGGCGACGGGCGCCTTCTCGTTCGTCCCAGACTCCGGCATCAGCGCCGCGGCCTTCAATCCGGCCTGCACCTTCGGCACCGTCGTTTTCACGTCGGTGATCGGCAGGCCGTGGGTCGGCGCGATGGTCTTTACGTCGAGCCGCGCGATGAGATGATCGAGCCGGTCGCAATAGACGTTCATGTCGGCGAACTTGGTCCAGAACAGCGCCAGGTCCGCGAACGTCGACGACACGTCCGGCAGGTCTAGCGAGACCGCTTCCTCGGCGACGAGGCCGCAATGGCCGTCCTCGTGATAATGGCTGTAGGCAAATCCGTCGCCGGGAAACAGCACACGCTCCTTAGTGTCGAAGCCCCACCAGGTGGTGCGCAGGTCGCGGATTACCGGTTCGACGGCCATCAGGCTGCGGCCGCCGAGATCGATCTCGTCGCCCTCGTTCATCGCGCGCATGCGGCGTTCGTATTGCGGGAAGGCAAGGTGATAGTCACTGACGTCACCGACCAACAGCGCGTCCGGAAACGCTTTCAGGATGCGGCCAAGGCCGCCGCAATGCGGCGTCTCCTGATGCGTCACAAACAAATATTTCAACGGCGCCACGCCGCGGGCGAACAGCTCGTTCATGTGCCGCTCGATGACCGGAAAGTCTTTTGGGTGACCGGTTTCAACCAGGATCGAGGCGTCGTCGCCGGCGACCAGGAAGGCGGCGTTGTAGCCGTGATAGATCTTGCCTTTATGCCGCTGCGCCAGGCAATCGCCGATCCAGAATACGCCCGGCGCGATCTCGCGCGGCATGCGCTGCGCGACGGGCACTTCAAGCATGCTTTTGGCGGCTGGCTTGTCGAGCATGACTGTCCTTAGACGTGATTCCTACCTTTGAATGGGCTCGATGTCAGCATCGCTTTTCGCGCTGCCGCCGCGCGGCCGCCAAGTGGACAGCGAATGTCAAATCCGCTCCACTGGCCGGCGCAACGACAAGTGAGGAAGCCGATGACCGACTCGAGC
>Ga0335078_10010326_pt1 | contig 13817 bp, 10 predicted proteins | sample Lox_Sample_32_FD_206711 | JGI IMG/M metagenome (GOLD analysis project Ga0335078, IMG submission 206711) | Soil microbial communities from Loxahatchee National Wildlife Refuge, Florida, United States - Lox_Sample_3.2 | ecosystem: Environmental > Terrestrial > Soil > Wetlands | place: USA...
TTCGTCAAGTGGGACTACGAGCTGCGCAATTTCGATCAGCTCGAGGCCGTGATGCGGCGCGCGTTCGCGGTCGCGATGGCGGAGCCGCGCGGACCGGTCTATCTGAGCCTGCCGCGCGAGGTGCTGGCCGCGGCGCAGCGCGAATTCAGCTACTCGCCCAAGGGTCTCGCGGCGCCCGTAATGCCGCCGGCGCCGTCGCCCGTTGCGCTCGCCGCGATGGCGCGGATGATCGCGGAGGCGAAGCATCCGCTTGTTGTGACGCGAATGCTCGGGCGCAATCCGGCGGCGGTTGCGAGCCTGGTCGCGCTGGCCGAGTCGTTCGCGCTGCCGGTAGTTGAGCATCCGAACCCCGCTTACGTAAACTTTCCCAACAACCATCCGCTGCATCTCGGCTACGATCCCGCGCCCTACCTGGACGACACCGATCTCATAGTGGTGATCGATACCGACGTCCCGTGGATTCCGCATCTGCGCGCTCCCGGCGTCGAGACCAAAATCATCCACCTGGGCGTCAACCCGATTTACGATCGCTACCCGATATGGAGCTTCCCTTCCGATCTGGCGGTGCAGGCCGATTCGGCCGTAGCGATTCCGATGCTGACGGAGGCGATGGCGCCGATGCGCGCCGCCCACAAAGGCGCGATCGAACGGCGCGCGGCCACAATCGCGCGACGGCATCGCGACCTCGCCGCTGCGGCGCAGGCGGAAATAGAAGCGGCGGGCAAGCATAGTCACGTCACGATGGAGTGGCTCGCGCACTGCCTCGATCGCGCCTGCGACGAGCAAACGGTGTTCGTCAACGAATACAATCTGAGCCTGCGCCATATCACGCTCGACCGTCCCGGCATGCAGTTTGGCCATTCCACCGCCGGACACCTCGGATGGGGCGTGGGCGCGGCGCTAGGCATCAAGCTGGGCGCGCCTGAGAAGACGGTGATCGCGGTGGTCGGCGACGGCAGTTACATCTTCAGCGTGCCGAGCGCATGCCACCTGGCCTCGGCCACGCTCGGATTGCCGACCCTGACGATCATCGCGAACAACGGCGGATGGGGCGCGGTGCATCGTTCGGTTGAGGGCGTGCATCCGGAAGGATGGTCGATGCGCACCGGGGAGATGCCGTTCGTGCGTTTCGGGATGCAACCGGCGTACGAAAAATTCACCGAGGCGTACGGCGGTTACGGCGAGGCAGTGAGCGACCCCGTGGAATTGCCGGTGGCGCTCAAGCGGGCGCTCCGCGCGGTGCGCGAAGAGCGCCGCCAGGCCGTCCTCAACATCATCTGCCGCCCGCTGTGATATAAGGGGCTTGCACTGGGGGTCGCGTTCAGGAGCCAGGGAGAGAGAGCATGACGAGCACGCTCCTCGGTTACCGCCGCATCGCGAGCGGAATCGATCCGCCCTACGATCATGCGGCGTACGCGAGCACACACAAGCGCGCCCCGAAAAATCCGCCGGTTCGTATCGCACACACCCTCTCCGAGATAACCGGGCCGCGACTCGGCGCCGATTTCGTAAGCGCAGGCGACACGGACCTCACGCGCTTCGCCGGCGGCGAGGCGCTCGGCGAGCGCATCGTGGTGACCGGCCGCGTGCTCGACGAGGACGGCCGCCCGGTTCCCGACGCGCTGGTGGAGATCTGGCAGGCGAACTCGGCGGGCCGTTACGCGCACGACGTCGATCAGCACGACGCGCCGCTCGACCCGCATTTTTCGGGCGTCGGCCGCGTGGCGACCGGCGCCGACGGCACCTATCGTTTCGCGACCATCAAGCCGGCCGCCTATCCCTGGAAGAATCACCACAATGCATGGCGTCCGCAGCATATTCATCTGAGCCTCTTCGGCCCCGGCTTCGCGACCCGGCTGATCACGCAGATGTATTTCCCCGGTGACCCGCTGCTCCAGCTTGATCCGATCTTCCAGAGCGTGCCCGACCCGGCTGCGCGCGAGCGTCTGGTCTGCGCGTTCGATATCGAGGTGACCATCCCGGAGCGCGCGCTCGGCTATCGCTTCGATATCGTGCTGCGCGGCCGCGATGCGACCCCGTTCGAGAGCGGCGGGAGCGGTGGCCCACGATGAGCCGTCTGACGCCCTCGCAAACCATCGGCCCGTTTTTCCATCGCGCGCTGCTGCACGAGGGATGGAACGATCTCGCGGCGCGCGGCGCGGCCGGCGAGCGTATCGCAATCGAAGGACGCGTGCGCGACGGCGACGGTGCGCCCGTGGGCGACGCGATGGTCGAGATATGGCAGGCCAACGCCGCCGGCCGTTACGACCATCCCGCGGATCGCCAAGAGGACGGCCAGGGGAACAGACCCATCGATCCCAACTTCCACGGCTTCGGCCGCGTCGCCACGGATTCCGAAGGGCGGTTTCGCCTGCGCACGGTAAAGCCAGGAGCGGTGCCGGGAGAAGGCGGCGCGATGCAGGCACCGCATATCAACGTGTCGGTGTTCGCGCGCGGGCTCCTGAAGCGGCTCGCCACCCGGCTCTATTTCCCGGACGAGCCGCTTAATGACGGCGATCCGCTGCTGAGCGCGATTCCCGCAAAGCGCCGCGCAACGCTTGTCGCGCGCGCGGCTGCCGGCGGCACAGCCGAGCGCGTACTTCATTTCGATATCGTATTGCAGGGCGCCGACGAGACCGTCTTTTTTGATGTATAAAGACGAGACCATTCTGCTCGACGTGTAAAAACGATGGGCTCGCAGTTGCGCGGACGGAAGCGATGAGCGTGCATCCGGCGGATTCGGAAATCTCCGGCGCGCTGTGGAGCACAGCCGAGATGCGCGCGCTTTTTTCCGACGCGGCCGAGCTTCAGGCGATGCTCGACGTCGAGGCTGCGCTGGCGCGCGCCGAGGCGAAGGTGGGCCTCGTCCCGCAACACATCGCCGAGGCGATCACAAAAGCGGCGCGAGTCGAAAACCTGCGGCTCGAACGAATCGCCGAGGGCGTGTGCGAGACCGGCGTGCCGGTGCCTGCGCTGGTGGGCGAGCTTGGCCGCGCCGCAGGCGACGAGGCCGCGCGCTATATCCATCTGGGCGCGACCACGCAGGACATTCTCGACACCGCGCTGGTGCTCCGGATGCGAAGCGGGCTCGAGTATCTGCGGCGCGACCTCGTCGTGCTCGCGCGCGCGCTGGCGAGACGCGCGAGCGAGTTTCGCGACACGCCGATGGCCGGCCGGACGCATCTGCAGCAGGCAGTGCCGGTAACCTTCGGTTTCAAGTGCGCGGTTTGGGCCTCCCCGTTTCCGGCCCATGTCGAACGGCTCGAACAGGCTGCGCGCCGCGCGCTGGTGGTGCAGTTCGGCGGCGCGGCGGGCACGCTTGCCTCGCTCGGCGAGCACGGCTTCGCGGTCGCGGAAGCGTTCGCGCACGAACTCGGCCTCGGCGTGCCGGATTTGCCCTGGCACGCCGCGCGCGATCGTGTCGCCGAAATAGTCGCGCTGCTGGGTCTCATTTGCGGCAGCCTCTCCAAGTTCGCGCTCGACGTGGCGCTCCTGATGCAAACGGAAGTAGGCGAGATTTTCGAGCCGCATGCGCCGGGCCGCGGCGGTTCGAGCACGATGCCGCAAAAACGCAATCCCGTCGCCGCCGAATACATAATCGCCGCCGCGCGCGGCGTGCATGCGCTCGCGCCCCTGGCGTTGACCGCGATGGTGCAGGACCATGAGCGCGCGGCCGGTCCGTGGCAGAGCGAGGCGCTGGCGGTCCCGCAATGTTTCGTGCTGTGTGCGGGCGCGATCGCGCACGCGCGCTCGATCGCCGAGGGCATGACGATCGACGCCGCGCGGATGCGCCGCAACCTGGAGCTTGGCGGCGGGCGTATCATGGCGGAGGCGGTCGCGAGCGGGCTTGCGCCGGCGATCGGCCGCGCGGCGGCCCATCAGGCGCTAAAGCGTGTCTCGGATCGCGCGCTTGCCGAGGGCAAAACGCTGGCGCAGGCGCTCGGCGATGACGCCGAGGTGCGCTCTCATCTCGGTCCCGAACAGATCGACCGCCTTACCGATCCCGCCGCCTACCTCGGCTCGGCCGGCGCCTTTGTCGATCGCGTGGTCGCGCGAATCGCGGGGCTGGGCTGACCCGACGCGGCCGTCACGCCGTCGCCGCGTGCGTCGGCGGACGCCTTGCCGCCCACGGACGCGCCTGCTCTAGCTGGGCCGCGAGCCGCAGCAGCGTCGCTTCATCGCCAAGGCGCCCGGCGATCTGAACTCCGATCGGAAGGCCGCCTGCGCTCCAATGGAGCGGCAGCGAGATCGCCGGCTGCCCGGTGGTGTTGAAGAGCGGAGTGAACGGCGCGTATGAGAAAACCTGGTGCGTCCATTCCTTCGCGGTGATGTCCTTGCGATCCTGGTTCACTTCGCCGAGCGGCACGGGCGGACGCGCGATCGTCGGCGTCAGGAGCGCGTCAACCTCTTCGAAGAAAGCGCCGACCTGGCGCGACACCAGGTTGCCGTGCGCCATCGCGTTGATCAGATCCGCGGCCGAGTAGCGCTTGCCGTCCTCGTAGCAGGCAATTGTCACCGCCTCGAGGTTGTCGGGTCCCGGTTTGCGGCCGCTCACGGCCGCAGCAAAGTCGATCGATGCGACGGCGAACGCGGTCCAAATGACGTGTGCGTTGTCGAGAAACGCGTTCCAATCGAACCGCGGATGGTCTTCGATCAGTGTATGCCCAAGGCTTTCGAGGAGCCGCACGGTTTCGTGCACGGCCTTTTCGCATTCGGGGTCGATCCTGGCCCCTGAAGCTGGCGTCGCCGTCCACGCGATACGCAGGCGGCCCGGCGGCATAGCGATCTCCTCGCGGTAGGGCCGCGCCGGAGGCACGGGACGGCTTGGCGCTCCCACGTCGGGGCCGGCCACCGCGTCGAGCATTGCGGCCGCGTCGCGCACGCTGCGCGTCAGCACGAATTCGCAGGCGAGGCCGCAGAGCAGATCGCCATAGTCGGGGCCCGACGGAATCCGGTCGCGCGAGGGCTTCAGCCCGACGAGTCCGTTGCAGGAGGCAGGAATGCGAATCGATCCGCCGCCGTCGTTGGCGTGGGCGACCGGTACGATGCCTGCGGCGACCGCCGCGCCGGATCCGCCGCTCGAGCCGCCGGAGCTGCGTACGAGGTCCCACGGGTTGTGCACCGGGCCGAACGCGCGCGGCTCCGTAGTGGGGTTGTAGCCGAACTCGGGCGTTTGCGTGGTGCCCACGAGCACCAAGCCGGCGCGGCGAAACCGCGCCATCAATTCGGTGTCGGCGTCGGGCACGAAGCCGTGGGCCAGCTTCGAGCCCATCTCGCAGCGCACGCCCTTGGCGTGCAGAACGATTTCCTTGATCAGGAAGGGAACGCCGGCGAAGGGGCCGGCGGGGAGGCCCGCGCGAATCGCGGCGGCGCTTTCCGCGGGAAGTGTCCCCAGCACGGCATTGATCCTGGGATTTAGTTTGGCCACCGCCTCGAGCGCCGCGGCGGCGAGCTCGTCGGGCGTCACTTCCTTGCGCGCCACCAACTCAGCCAGACCGAGTCCGTCGTGAGAAGCATAGTCGCGAAGCGAAATCATCGGCGGTCCTCCTGGAAAAACTTATGTCGGCCCTTCAGGCCGCGGTACCACAGTTCGCCCCGGGACGGCAAATTGCCGGGACGAATCAGAAAACCCAATTGGGAACCCGTTGCGCCGTCACCGGATGGAAGGTAAGCAACATGGCGGCGGCCGCGCGATCATCCGGCGGAAATGCGGATATAACGCTGCCGCAATGCCGGCTCGGGTACGATCGCCGGCCAGCTTACGGTAAAATCAATCACGTTACTGTCCGATTTGCGGGAGACGCCGTAGCAAGGACGCGGAGGACTTAGATGGGGCCGATCGGAGACGCAATTTTCCTGACCAAAGGCGTGGGACGGCATAGCGAGAAGCTGACCTCGTTCGAGCTGGCGCTGCGCGACGCCCGTATAGCGGAATTCAACCTGGTGCGGGTCAGTTCGATTTTTCCTCCCGGATGCAGAGTTATTCCGGTGCAGGAAGGACTCAAACATCTGAAGCCCGGGCAGATCGTGTACGCGGTGATGTACGACAACGCCACCAATGAACCGCATCGCCTGGTCGCTACGTCCGTCGGCCTCGCGATACCCGCGGACAAGGACCAGTACGGGTATCTCTCCGAGCACAAGAGTTTCGGCGAGACCGACCAGAAAGCTGGCGACTACGCCGAAGATCTGGCGGCCACGATGCTCGCGACTATCCTGGGCGTCGATTTCGATCCCAACGCGAGCTACGACGAGCGCAAGGACATCTGGAAACTCTCGGACAAGATCGTCACGACCCGCAACGTGACGCAATCGGCGATCGGCGATCGCGAGGGGCTTTGGACCTCGGTGGTCGCCGCCGCGGTGTTCGTCAGCTTGCCCAAGACCAGGTAACGGCCGGTCCGGCGCGTACGCAGTTCTCTGAGATGATTCCGTCAGCTGCGGGGCCGGCGTCGGCACCGTCAACGGGCCTGCTTGGCGGCCCTGGACCGCAAATGTCGCGAACCTGAGCGCGCGCCGCCTCACGAGCTTTTGCAAATACCAGCTTGTATGGACAATACTGCCGGCTGATTGGCGGCCAAGCGACGGGTTTGTTTCCGGACGCGTCCCCCGCGCCCGGAGCAAAGCTCACGATTTTGAAGCCGGGCGGTACGGCCCGAAGGATGGCTTTCCAGATGACGAGGAGAATCGCGCTCCATCTGCGATCGCACTGCTCGTTGATTTTTGCGTGCGCCCTTACGATGTGGGCCTCCAGCGCATCGGCCAAGTGGTACGTGGTCGTCGGCACGCTGCCCAACAACGTGGAAGTCGTCGACACAACCACCGACAAGCTGGTCAAGACCATCCCGCTCGAGGGCCAGGGCCCGGTGCTCGCGATCGCGACCAACCCGAACGCTCCGCGCTATGCCTATGCGACGACCAACCTCGATCAGGCGATCGCCGTCGTTGACCTCGAGCAGGGCAAGCAGGTTGCAACCTGCAAGCTTTCGAGCGACACCGAGATCGTGCGGGTCGAGGCGATCAATCTGAACCCCAAGGGCGATCGGCTCTACGTTTACGAACTCCCGCTCAAGCAGAGCCTCGGCCGCTACGAGCACGAAGCGCCGCGCTTTCGCGTTTTCGATACCGCGGCCAACAAGCCGATAAAGACGTTCCCCGCGCCGGAGCAGGCGCTGTCGTTTGCGTTTTCGCCCGACGGCACGCGGATTTACGCCTTCTGCATCGGCCAGGACATCATCGTGCTCGATTCCAACGACGGCCATCGGCTGGGCTCCATCCCGCTCGCCCATCGGAATATCACCGGCATTCGCGCGACCTACGGCTTGCCGGTGCTGGCCAACTACCAGGAGCAGAACTATCTGCTCACTTTCGCAATCATCGTCGAAGACTCGATAACCGACACCGACACGCTGTCGATCGGCATGATCGATCTCAAGCAGAAAAATCCCACGCTCCAGATCATCGAACTCGAGCCCTTCGTCGAGGACTGGTACACGGTCGAAGGAATCGGCACCGGGCCCGATTTGCACAAGGCGTTCTTCGTCTGGAACGATCTCTGGAAGATCGACTACAAAACGCGCAAACGAGAGGCGCAGGCTTCGCTGGCGAACAGCCAGGCGGTTCCGCTGATTCATCCCGAGGGCAAGAAGCTATACTGCGGCGGCCAGTGGCACTCGCTCAACGTGTACGACGCCGAAACGCTCAAGCATCTCGCCGACGTCGAATTGGGCCATTCGATGGCGGCGTCGGGGATGCGGTTCGTGAGGAGCGACAAGGATTTGTAGCTGCGCGCGCGCTCAACCACGCGTCAAATTAGCATTCAGATCGCTCCGGCGTTGCGGCGAATGCCCCGGCACGCCCGGTGGCGCTTTCTCCCGGCGGGCCCGCAAAAAGCATGGCTTGATCCACGCGCGACCGTGCGCGCAGACTTGATCGTCGGCCAAGTACGCCCAGGAGATCGCAAGATGGCAACCAAGGTTTCCGCGGTCCTGGAGATAAAGGGGCATAACGTCGTCACGGTCGCGCCGCGCGACACCGTAGCCACGCTGGTGAGGGTGCTCAGCGAGAATCGCATCGGCGCCGCCCCCGTGGTTAATGAAGACGGCCGCCTGGTCGGGATCGTCTCCGAGCGCGACGTCATCCGCGGCATTGCCCGGCATGCCGAAACGGTGACCGCGCTACCAGTCGAGCGCCTGATGACGACCGAAGTCAGGACCTGCTCGCCCGACGACGCGATCGTCGAACTGATGGAAGTGATGACGCTCAGGCGGATTCGTCACCTGCCGGTGGTTCGCAAGGGAGCGCTGGAGGGGATCGTCAGTATCGGCGACGTGGTGAAGCAACGACTGCAGGAGGCGCAGTCGGAACTCGACGACCTGCGGAGCTATATTTCTTCGGCCTCGTAGCCGTCGGCCGCGCGCGCGCTCACGCGCCGGCGAAACTTCAAATCGTTCTTGAGTGCCCGCCGATTCCCGGGGGCAGATTTATCACCTGTCCGATGGTCAGATGGTTGACGTCGCTCAGTTGCGGATTGGCTTTGATCAGTTCGCTGATTCCAGCGTTCGACCGGTAATAGCGGATGGCAATTTTCTCCAGCGTATCGCCATTCCTGACGATAATCTGATTCCCCTGGAGCAGCGGAGCCGCGGACGCTCCGGGCTGCTTCTGCACCGCTGCCTGGGCAGGCGCTGCCGGCGCGGGCGCTGCCGGCGCGGGCGCTGCCGGCGCGGGCGGAACTGCGGCGGGCGCCGTCGCCGGAGCGGCGACGCTGCTCGTTGGGGCCGTGGGCGGCGCAGCCGCATTGAGTGGCACCCGCAATTCAGGACGAGCCGCGAGCGAAGCGGTTACCGGATTCGCGCCGGCGTCTCCAGGTCCCGGAGTTCCCGGTTGCGCGACCGCTTTGACCGGCTCCGCCGGCATCGCCGCTCCGGCCGTCCGCTTGACGGTTTCGCTGGCTGATGCGGTCTGGCTGACCGGCCCCGAGTGCGGCCGAAGGAAGCTCAAGAGCAATAGCGCCGCCAGCGCGCCGCCAGCGTATAGCGCGGGCATCTTCAAACGCTCCAGCCTCAGGCCCGGCTTGTCGATCTTCAGCGAGTCGTGATAGGCCGCAGCGACCTTGTTCGCGGTCTTGTAGGATACTTTTCTTTCTCCCGCCATGTACGCGGTATGCATCGCGGTATGGCAGAGCATGTTGACCTTGCGGGGGATGCCGTCGCTGCGCCGGAGCAGACGCTTTAGCGCGCCGCGCTCGAAGACCTGGGCGCAGCTGGCCCCCTGGGCGCTCAGCTTGCACTCGACGTATTTGATCGCCTGCGCGGGCGTGAGCGGGGTCAGGACGCCGCGCGAGGAGATCCGCTGATTGAGCTGGCGCAGTTCCGGCTTCTTCAGCCGCTCGGCGAGTTCCGGATGACCCACCAGGATGAGCTGCAGGGTGCGGTCGGCGCGATTCGAGAGCAAACGCAGCTCCTCCAGCACGTCGTCGCTAAGAAGCTGGGATTCATCGACGATAATCGCGATCCGCTCTTCCTTGCCGCGGAGTTTGAGCAGCTTGTCCAGCGTTTCGAGATAATCGACCTTGCTCGAGCCGGTGGTGTAGAGATTCATCTGAGCCAGGACCACCCGCATCAATTCGATGAACGAGAGCTTGGGATCTTCGACCAACGCGACCCGGACGCGCTTGTAATCGCGCTGGAGCAGCGAATAGATGAGCGTCGTTTTACCGGTACCGGCTTCGCCCGTGAGCATGGTCAGGCCGGTAAGCTCGCCCGTCAGGCCCGACTCGAGCGTGGCGAGTCCCGCGATGTGGGTGGGACTCAGGTACACGGCGCTGTTGGGCGACGCAGGCTGGAACGGCGGAGCCGTCATCCGAAAATGATGATAATATTCCATGATTTACCAGCGCTTTCTCAGGCCCTCCGTCGGAATCGTCAGCGTGACAGTTACCCAAAACCCTCTAGCCGGACGGCATTTTCGCGAATCCGGGAAGCCAGAGACGCCTGCTGCTGCGCGCCTGCGTATCACGCCGCGGCGCGACACCCTGCACCGCTTCTCTGAGGCTCCCGGGCGCTAATATGCCTCTCGGTCAGCAATCAGACGTGCAACCTTCGCGCCATCGGCTATAGAGCAGCTTATGCGGCCAATCTTCTTCAGTGTGTACCTATGCTTCGACGCGTGAATAAGGCGCGCGGAGATGCCGTTGCGCATCCGCAACGCGCCGCGCGAAGCTATAGCGAAAGCTAATGTGAGACGTTCAGGGCCCGTCGGACGGCTGGCGCGACGTATCGCAGTGACAGCACGATGCGCCGGTGCGGTGCGTGAGCGCCGGCGCCCTGGCCATGAGCGCGGCCGGGGAGAAACCCCGCGCGGCGAGCGCCTGCGCGGCGGCGCGGACAAAATCATTTTCGGAGGCCGTCGCCGAGCGCATCCGCGCCTCTTGCGTCTTCTGCACGTCGCAAAGCGCTCGCCTATCGACCCACGTTCCGGCTTCGGTAACGATGCGGCTCCGCAAATCGCATCCCGAGGTATTAAGGCCGAGCAGGCGGCGCAGAAGCAGGTGACCCACCGCCGGCTTGAAGTGCATCACGTCTTTGAAAAGCCCGGGCGACAGCGCAAACGCGTGGTAACCGGAGAAATCCCAATACGGCCCGGCCGCCAACAGATCGCGCTTCCATTGCTGGAACATCAGCCATTGTCCCGATTGCCGGATCATCTCGAGCACGTAGCCGCTTATCGGCGGGACGAACACGATGACCTCGACTCCGCGCCGGCGCGAGAGCGCGACGGCCGCGGCGAAGTCGCTGAGCTTGCGTTGCGAGAGGCTGTAGCCTGTGTAGTCCGGGACGTCGCCGATAAGCTGAAGCTGGATCTTTGCGCCGCCGATTGAATCGAGGCCGGCGCGGCCCAACTCGGCGAGCCTTTCGCACACCTCCGCCTGCGGCCACGGGACCGGCCGCGTCCATTCGGCGCGCAGCGCCTTGCGGCCGTGCCACGCGCGATCGAACTCGCGCCGCCCGGCGTCGAGCGCTTCGAGATTAAGCAGCGTCTCGCTGAACATGATCCAGGGATCGCCGCGCAGCCGCGCCATCGTCTCGCGGTCCGGCATCCAGCTTTCATCGAAGGAGAAAAAATCGACACCCCACACGATCCGTTTGAGCTTCGGGTTGCGCAGCGCCACGCGCACCACCTCCACCGCTTCCTCGGCGTCGACGCCCTGGAGCGCGCCATTGAGCACGCCGTCGCGGTATCCCTGCTCGATCGCCATGCCGACGCGCACGCGCGAACTGCCGACGAGCAAAGTCTCCGGCTGCATCGTGCGCACCAGGTAGGGCGTGATCATGCGCGGGTCGCTGTCGGCGCGAAAGATCGGATCGATTAACGCCGTTCGCCACGCGCCATACGGGTTTGTCAGGTAGTTGACGATGATCGCCGCCGCACAGAAGACGGCGAGCGCGAGCAGCATCAGCACGAGACGGCGAGCGGAGTTCATGCCTCGGCGACGCCGCCTAGAACTGGAAATAGATGAAGGGCGGCGGGTTGGACATCTGGAGCAGGCTTATTCCGGCAAGCACGGCGAAAGCCGCCGCGTAGAGGTAGTCGCTCCGCCATTGCCAGCTCATGATCATCTGGCGGTTGGGGCAGCAGAGCACGAGCAGGAGTCCCGCCGCGCACTCGCGAAGCTCGGGCGGACCGACACTGCCGCCGGCCCATCCGAAGCCGTTCAGACCCGCCATGCCGGCGAAGATCGCCGCGACCCTATCGATCGAATGCGCCCTGAACAGCACCCAGGCGAGCGTCACGAAGAGGAAGGTGAGCATCCAGGCTAGCGCCGGCGGCATGCTCGACCTGCGGTCGCGCCACAGATGATTCGCGGAGAGCGCGACGCCATGAAACGCCCCCCACATCACGAAGGTCCAGTCCGCGCCGTGCCACAGCCCGCCGAGCAGCATCGTGACGAAGAGGTTCAGATGCTGCCGCAGCCGGCCGCGTCGGTTGCCGCCGAGCGGAATATAGAGATAGTCGCGCAGAAAGAACGACAGCGTGATATGCCAACGCCGCCAGAACTCGATCGGGCTCTGCGCCTTGTAGGGCGAGTCGAAGTTTTCCGGAAAACTCACGTTGAGCATCCGCGCAAGTCCGATCGCCATGTCCGAGTAACCCGAAAAATCGAAATATATCTCGAAGGCGAAGGCGAGCGTCGCTGCCCACGCGTCAACGAACCCGGGATGAACGGCGGTGTCGAAGACCGGGTCGAGCCATCCCTTGAAAGTGTCCGCGATCAGCACCTTCTTGAAGAGCCCGATCGCGAAGATCATGAACCCCGCCGAAAGGTTGCCGGCGTCGAGCCGGTAGCGGCTTGCGCGATTGAGCTGGGGGAAGATTTCGCCGTAGCGGACGATCGGGCCCGCGATCAGATGCGGAAAAAAAGTGATAAAGAGCGCGTAGCTCAGGAAGTCGCGGGTCTCGAGTTCGCCGCGCCACGCGCTGGTTAGATAGGTAAGCTGCTCGAAGGTGAAGAACGAGATCGCAAGCGGCAGCACGAGCGGCGGCATCGTCGGGTGCCGCCCGGCGAGCACGGCCGCGCTCGAGACGAAGAAGTTGCGGTACTTGAAATAGCCGAGCACAGCGAGGTTGACCGCGACGCCGGCCGCGAGCATCGCGCGCGCGCGCCGCTCCGCATCCGGCTTACGCGGACGCAGCGCCTGGGCCCACGAATAGTTGAACGCGATCGAAAATCCGAACAGCAGCAGGTAGCGCCAGTCCCACCATCCATAGAAGAAAAGCGAGCCGAACACGAGGAACACGGGCACCGCGAGGCGGACGCAGCTTTGCGCGAGCAGTTCGTAGCCGACGAGCAGCAAGGGCAGGAAAAAGAAGACGAACTGGTACGAGTTGAAGAGCAAGCCCCCCCCAAAGCGGTCTGGTCGCGTTCGATGATGCACCCTAGGCCAAAGATTCGGGCGTCTCAATGGGGTTCCGATGACTTGGCCCAAGGCTTCTGTACCCGTGAGTCGTACTATAGATACAAAATGCGGCTGCCCAGTACGCCGCGAGGTAGGACTACGACAAGAACAAGAATAGGAGAGCTGCGTAGGCCGCCCTCTGAGACCCCACAACAAATCAAACTGACCCACTCCGCCGCGAGCCACAACGATGCCTCTGGAAGACTCTGAGGCCCAAGGCCCGGTGCGCGGGCTGCAGGAACCGAATCAGAGGCCGAGAACGGGCGGTCGTCTGTTAAGGGACGCTAGGTCCGAAGCGAAAAATGTTTCGAGAAGCTGTAGAGGTAAGCGCGGGATCGCTACAATAATTGCGGGTCCGGTTCGCGCCCTTCAAGAAGGCTGACCTGGCAAGTGGTACAGAAGTATTCGATTCGTCCGTAAAATTCGAGCAGCCACAGCGAGCGTGCCCATCCGTTCGGCGGACAAATATGCCGTAATCCGAACGCGTCCCCGATCCGCTCCGGCGTCTCCTTCAGAAGCTCGGCCACGAACTCGTCTGCAGCATCTCTTGTCTCGCCCGGTAACAATCTCCACCTTGATACGTGCACCGTTTGGACGCAGTGATCGTCGGGAAGGCGGCGACCTTTTTTATAGAAGAACAGGCCCTTGATAATTCGCTTAGCGACGCTATCCAGTCGAGCCCCAGAACCGGTGAACAGACGGACGCTCCTCGAGATTTCACGCATCCAAAGGGCGCTGTCGACCTCGCCCGGTTACCGTCCAGCGCGAGGATGGGCGGTCGTCTAGTCAGTATGGAACGACCGGCTCCGATTCGCAGATATCGTAGGTTACGCTGCGAGTTGGAGAAAGGTAGCGCAG
>Ga0335078_10010327_pt1 | contig 13817 bp, 15 predicted proteins | sample Lox_Sample_32_FD_206711 | JGI IMG/M metagenome (GOLD analysis project Ga0335078, IMG submission 206711) | Soil microbial communities from Loxahatchee National Wildlife Refuge, Florida, United States - Lox_Sample_3.2 | ecosystem: Environmental > Terrestrial > Soil > Wetlands | place: USA...
TCCCCGCCGGGACGGTCCCGCAGGCCGGCCAGCACCTCGGCCGCGGGGCCGCCGAAGGCGTCGTCGAGGTCGAGCTCGACCGCGAGCGCCGCGAGCTTCTTGAGCTCCTCATCCGGCCGGAACAGGTCCACGTCGATGCCGGCCACCATCTTCGCGATGGCCTGGTCCGGGATGGACGGGAAGGCCTGCTTGCAGAACCCGAAGAAATCGAGGTAGGCCACGTAGCCGAGATTCAGGAACTCGAAGTGGTAGTTCCACAGCTTGAGGGTGAGCTCGATCAGCCGGTTGTACTGGGTCAGCAGCTCGAGCCCGCTGCCGGTGCCCAGGCCCCCGGTGATGACCTCGAGGTCCTCCGCCTCCGGCAGCGGCTGGAACTTGACCTCCTCCAGCTCATCGATCAGCGCCCGCACCTTGCCCATCCAGGATGCGTAGAGCTCGTCCCAGTGCTCGAAGTAGTAGCCCGCGCGCTGCAGGAACTGCGGCACCCGCGCCTCGACCTCGGCCGGGTCGGTGACCCCGACCGGGGACAGGTACATGTACCCGTTGAGGAACCGGATGTCCACGCCGAGCGCCGGCGGCACCAGGTAGTGCCGGGTGTTGTACTGGGACAGCACGATGATCGCGAACTCCAGGATGGTGGCGTCCCAGGGCGGGACCACTTCGGGCGTGTGCACGCCGTCCATGAACCAGAACATCGACTCCTCGTACTCGCGACGGTCCTGCGAGAACACCGACGAGTAGCTGTAGAGCTCCTGCCAGCCCTCCGCGCCGGGAGGGGTCGCGATGTCAAACGGGCTCGGGAACCTGTCCGCCATTGGCCTGGTCCTTTCTCAGTGGTCGTCACCCGCACGCCGGGTGTGCAGCGGCGCGAGGAGGCTGTTCACGATGCTGTCCATGTAGCTGCCGCCGGTCGTGGCGGCCCGGCGCGGGGGCTTGCGGCTCCACACGGTCTCTGGCCGGCTCTGCAGCAGCACGACCGCGCAGCCCGCCGCGGCGGACGGGCCGGCGCCCAGCGTGGCCTCGAGGGCCCACTCGACGTCCTGCGGGCATCCGTAGTGCTTCTCCGCCCGGCGCGCGAGCGCCGCAACGGCCTTGATCTCCTCATCGGTCAGCGACGGGATGTCCTGCCGCGCCCGGTCCACCGGCGACGGCTCCACCCGGTCGGCCCCGGTCAGCCGGTACTCAATCTCCTTACGCGAGACGGTCCGCTGGCTCACCTCGCCGATCACCTTGTCCACCAGGAAGTTGTCCGGGTTCACCTCGCCCGATACCACCGCCTCGCCGAACCCCCAGCTCGCGTCGATGGCGACCTGGGAGCGGTCGCCGTCCCGGGGGTTCAGGGTGAACGCGACGCCGGCCGCGCGCGGCTGCACCATCTTCTGCACCACGACGCTCATGGCCAGGCCCGTCTCCGGGTAGCCCATCTGGCGCCGGTAGCAGATAGCCCGGTCGGTGAACAGGCTCGCCCAGCACCGCCGCAGGTTGCCGAGCACGTCACCGGCGCCGCGTATCCACAGGTAACTGTCGTGCTCGCCGGCGAAGCTGGCGTCCGGCTGGTCCTCGCAGGTGGCCGACGACCGCACCGCGACCGGCACGTCAGGGATGGAGCATCGCTCGCACAGCAGCGCGTACGCCTCGCGGACCTCGGCGTCGAGATGATCCGGCAGCGGCATCGACGCCACCAGGCCCCGGGCCGCGCGGCCCGCCTCGGCCACGGACTGCGGCCGGCCCGGATCGGCCGCGGCGACCAGGCCCGCCAGCGTCCCGGTCAGCCCGGCCGCGTCCCTGGCCCGGGAGTACGCGGTGGCGGTCACCGCGAACCCGGGCGGGACCGGCAGGCCCGCACAGGTCAGCTCGCCGAGGCTGGCGTTCTTGCCGCCTACCGCGCAGCGATGCGCGCTGGTGTAGTGCTCGAACCAGACGACGTGGCCCATGGGGCCTCCTGGGCTGGCGGTTTGACCTGCGTCACACGGTAGAAACAGACTGTTCCGCATGCAAGACCGCCTTCCCGCGGAGAAGAACGCGAGGTCGCGGCCGGCCATGGCGGCGGTGCCCGGACCCGGGCCGGCCACGGAGCGGCCGGCCCGCCGGGCCGATCCTGGGCGGCTGTCGTCGGTGCGCAACGCGGCGCGGCTGCTCAAGGAGTTCTCCGGGGTGGACCGCGAGCTCGGCGTCACCGAGCTGTCCGGCCGGCTGGGCCTGGGCAAGAGCACCGTGCACCGGCTGCTCGCCACGCTCGCCGAGGAGCGGTTGCTCGAGCGCGACGCCGCCTCCGGCCGGTACCGGCTCGGGCTGGGCCTCTACGAGCTGGGCGCGGTGGTGGCCGCGCACGTCGACCTGCACGAGGCGGCCATGCCCGCGCTGGTCAGCCTGCGCCAGCGGACCGGGGAGACGGTCCAGGTCGCGGTGCTGGACGGGCTCGAGGCGGTGTACGTGGAGCGGCTGGACAGCCCGCACACGCTGCGGATCTTCAGCCGGGTCGGGCACCGGCTGCCCGCCCACTGCACCAGCAGCGGCAAGGTGCTGCTTGCGGGGCTGCCGCCGGAGACGCTCGATGCCCGGCTGGCCCAGTGGAAGCCGGTGGCGATGACGCCGTGCACGATCACCGACGAGCAGGTGCTGCGGGCCGAGCTGCGCACCGTGGCCCAGCGCGGCTGGGCGGAGAACGTCGAGGAGGGGGAGCTGGGCGTGGCCTCGGTGGGCGCGCCGATCCGCGGCATGGACGGCAGCGTGACCGCCGCGATCAGCGTGGCCGGACCGATCAGCCGGGTCAAGGGCGCGTCGTTGCGCCGGTTCTGCGGCCCGGTGCTCGAGGCCGCGACCACGATCTCCCGCCGGCTGGGCTACCGCGGCTGACCGGGCGGGTCCTCGCCGCGGGCGTGGGCGCGCAGCCGCTCGGCCCAGCTGCGCCGCGGGAGCGGCTCGGGCAGGTCGGCGTAGAACTCGCCGTCCCGCTCGGTCACCGGATAGCAGCCGAGCCGGTACCCGGCCGCGGTGCGGCACTGCCCGGTCTCCAGGTCATAGGCGTACCAGTGCCAGGGGCAGACCAGGTCCCGCCCGCCCCGGATCCAGCCCTGCGCCAGCGGGCCGCCGTTGTGCGGGCACCGCGCGTCGGTCACGTAGCACCGCTCGCCGACCAGGAACACCGCGAAATCGCGGCCGCCGTGCCGCACGGTCCAGGAACGGCGCCCGCCCGCCTCGCCGAGCCCCACCCAGGACATGTGCCTTAACGCTACGTCACCGCCAGCTCGACCACGCCGAGCCGGTCGATGCTCGCCACCACCACATCCCCGGGGCGGACCGGGACCGCCGCGGTCAGCCCGCCGGAGAGCACGACCTGCCCGGCCTGCAGGCCCTCGCCCGCGGCGGCCAGCGACCGGACCAGCCAGGCCACCGCGGCGGCCGGGTGGCCCAGCGCGGCGGCGCCCGCCGCGGTCGCCACGACCTCGCCGTTATGCTCCAGCACCACCCCGGCCAGCCGCAGGTCGATGCCGTCCGGCGGGACCGGCGGCCCGACCACGAACCGGCCGGCCGAGGTGTTGTCGGCGATCACGTCCGGCATGGTGAACCGGTAGTCCTGGTAGCGGGAGTCCAGGATCTCGATGCCGGTGGTCACGCCGGCCGTGGCGGCCAGCACGTCCGCCGCGGTCACGGCCGGGCCGGACAGGTCCCGGCCCAGGATGAAGACGATCTCCGGCTCGGCCCGCGGCTGGATCAGCTCGCCGGCCGCCAGCGGCTCGCCCAGGTCCAGCGCGTTCGCCCGGGCCAGGAAGCCGCGCACCGGCTCGCCGATCCCGGCCTGGACCTGCTTGGCCCGCGAGGTCACCCCGAGTTTCCAGCCCGCCAGCGGGCCGGCCTGCTCCCGGGCCAGGGCCTGGATTGCGTAGCCGGCCGCCGCGTCCAGGCCGGGCCGCTCGTCGGACAGCGGCGCGATCGGGGTGCGGTCCGCGGCCGCCTTGGCCAGCCGGGCCGCCAGCTCGCTGAGGTCCTCGGTCATCGCTCCTCCGTCACCCGCACCGTGACCGGGCCGAGCCGGTCGAAGTCCGCGCGGAACACGTCGCCGGCGGCCATGGGCACCGCGGCGTGCATCGACCCGGTCATCACCAGGTGCCCGGGCTCCAGGGCGATCCCGTGCTCGCCGAGCGTGTTGGCCAGCCAGGCCACCACCCGGAGGGGATCGCCGAGCGCGGCTGCGCCCGCGCCGGTCTCGGCCAGCTCGCCGTTGCGCGTCAGCAGCATCCCGATCAGCCGGGTGTCCAGGCCTGCCAGCGGCACGATCCGGCTGGAGATCGCGACCGCGCCGTTGGAGGCCAGGTCGGCCACGGTGTCCGCGAGCTTGATCCGCCAGCCCGCGATCCGGGAGTCGATGATCTCCATGGCGGCGGCCACCCCGGCCGTGGCCCGGCTGGCGTCGGCCACGCTGATCCCCGGCCCCTCCAGCCGCTCGCCGAGCACGAACACGATCTCGGCCTCGATCCGCGGCTGGATGAACCTACGCAGCGGTACCTCCGCACCGCTGGGGTACACCGTGGAGGCCAGCACCGGGCCGTAGTCCGGCGAGTCGAGGCCGATCATCTGCTGCATCGGCTTGGACGTCAGCCCGACCTTGTAGCCCGAGATCCGGTCGCCGTCCGCCAGCAGCATCCGGACCAGGTGCTGCTGTACCGCGTAGCCGTCGGCCAGCCCCAGGCTGGGGTCGTTGTCGGTGAACGGCTCGACCGGGATGCCGGTGCGGCGCGCCTCGTAGAGGATCGAGGCCGCCGCGGCCGGGTCAGCGATCGGCATGAGCGGGCCTTCCTGTCGTCGTGGCCCGGGCGGGCCGCGTACTAGCGGGGGGCAGCGTCGCCGGAGCCGTCCAGCCCAGACGGCGGGACACGGCGTCGCCCGCCTCCATGACCGGGCGGGCGAGCCGGCGCCGCTGGGCCGCGCCCAGCCGGATGATCGGCGCGCCGATGCTGATGGCGGCCACCACGTCGCCGCGGTGGTCGCGGACCGGCGCGGCGATCGAGGCCACCCCGATCTCGCGCTCGTTGACCGCCTCCGCCCAGCCCCGGGCCCGGACTTGATCCAGTTCCGCGCACAGCAGAGCCGGGTCGGTGATCGTGTCCGGGGTGAGCGCGGGCAGCGGCCGGCTGTCCAGCAGGTCCGCGCGGGCCCGCTGCGGCAGGAACGCCAGCAGCACCTTGCCCGAGCTGCTGCAGTGCGCGGGTACCCGCCGGCCGGTCTCGGTGAACAGGCGCAGCGTGTGCGAGCTTTCCAGCCGGTCCACGTAGACGACCTCCCCGCGGTCCAGCACCCCGACCTGGGCCGTCTCGCGGGTTTCCTCGCGCAGCATGCCCAGGACCGGCCCCGCGGCGGCGTGCAGGTCCATGTGCACCCGCACCGCCTCGCCCAGCTCGAACATCACGATGCCCAGCCGGTAGCCGCCGCTGCGCGGGTCATGTTCCAGCAGGCCCTCGGCGGTTAGCGTGGTCAGCAGCCGGTGCACGGTGCTCTTGCCCAGGCCGAGCCGCCGCCCGAGCTCGGACGGGCCGAGCAGCTCGTCCCGGGACAGGAACGCCTTGAGCAGCCGGGCCGCGTTCTGCACCGTGGTCAGGGCGGCGTCGCTCACCGGCCGGCCCCCGGCTGGCCGCCGCCGCCCTCCGCTCGCCCCAGATCCGGGCGTCCGGCCGCGGGCTCGGCCGGAGACCACTGGGTGCGCCCGCCCACGCTGGCCAGCAGCGCGCCGCGGACCTGGTCGGGGTCGGGCGCCGGGTCGGCCGCGGCCAGCTCGGCCAGCACCGCGTCGCGCGGAGCAATCGCCGCGGCCAGCAGCGCCTGGGCCCGGCGCAGCCCGGCCGCCGCGGCGCCGGCCAGCTCGTCCACCAGGTCCTCCCGGCCGCGGGCCCGGTCGCGGATCGCCTCGAAATCCCGCGCCGCCGCGGTGTGCCCGCTGGCCAGCCCGGTCCCGACGTGGGCCGCGTTGTGCGGGCTGAACGTGGACCCGGGCGACGCGGTCAGGTGGTAGAGCACCGTGGCCACCCCGAGCAGCCGCCGGACCTCGGCGAACGCGGGGGCCTCGGCGGTCTCGTCGACCAGCCCGAGCGCGGGCAGCACGACCGGGTCGAAGAACCGCACGGTCCAGGCCAGGCCGTTGTCGCGGGCGGCCAGCTCGACCTCCTGCCCTCGGGGCGGGCCGAGCGGCTCGGCGGTGGCGATCAGGTGCAGGTTGCGGGCGGCGGCCGCGGCCACCGTGAACCGGCCGGCCGCCAGCAGCGGCATCGCGCCGGCCACCGCGGGCGGGAAGGTCTCGGCCTGGGCCAGGTAGCTGCGGTGGATCGCGGCGATGTAGCCCGCGACCGCCTGCCGCATGTGCTCGGGACTGGCCACGGGATGGTCCGTTCTGGATATCCGTTCGTTCCTATTTCCGGAACGATTGCCCTTTATACGGAACGCTAGTCCGGGTACGTTCGAAGCGTCAAGAATGAATCCTTTCCGTCCTGTCACGGCTGCCCGCAGATCCCGGGCTCGAGGCCGGCGGATGACGAGGGTTCGCTAAGGAGGCGTCATGGGCGTCCTGCGCCTGGCCCACGTCGACGTCCGGACCCCGGACCTGGACCTGTCCACCGCCTACTACACCGAGGTCATGGGCTTGTCGGTGACCGCGCGCACCGCCGACGCGGTCTACTTCAAGTGCTGGGACGAGGAAGATCACCACAGCCTGCGGCTCCGTTACAACCCGCGCACCGGACTGGACCTGTTCAGCTTCCGGGTCGAGGCCGAGGACGACCTGGCCGAGCTGGAGAAGGCGGTGGAGCGATACGGGTGTCCGGTCACCCGGGTGAGCCGGGGCGAGTCGGTCGGGCAGGGCGAGTCGCTCCGGTTCGAGATCCCGTCCGGCCAGACCATGGAGCTGGTGTGGGACATCGAGCGGGTCGGCAACCTGCTCGGCAAGCGCAGCCCGGCCCCGGTGCCGCCGCCCGGCCTGCCGGGCATCGCGCCGCCGCGCCTGGACCACATGCTGATCCACGCCGAGGAGGTCGCGGAGACCGGGGCGTTCTTCCGCGAGGTGCTCGGCTTCCGGCTCACCGAGCAGGTGCTCGACGGCAACGGGCACCAGCTCGGCATCTGGCTGCAGCGCTCGGGCCGGGTGCACGACATCGCGGTGGTCAACGGCCCGAACGGGGCGCTGCACCACTGGGCATACTGGCTGGACGACTGGGACCAGGTCCGCAAGGCCGCCGACATCCTGGCGTTCAACGGGGTGCAGATCGACCAGGGCCCGACCCGGCACGGCGTCACCCGCGGCAACACCATCTACTTCTTCGACCCGCTCGGCATCCGCAACGAGGTGTTCACCGGCGGGTACAAGCCCGACCCGGACTTCGACGCGATCACCTGGACCGAGGACAACTTCGGCAAGGGCCTGTTCTACTACGAGAACATGCTCAGCCACCGGTTCCTGACCCTCCACACCTAGGGAGGCACCGCCGATGAGCGACCGGATCCTGCGGCTGCAGCACGTCGAGGTCCGTACGCCGGACCTGGAGCTGTGCGCCGCCTACTACACCGAGGTGCTCGGCCTGCTGGAGACCGCCCGGGAGGACCAGCGGATCTTCCTGAAGTGCTGGGACGAGCAGGAGCACCACTCGGTGGTGCTGCGCCAGGCCCCCAGCTACGGGCTAGACCACATGTCGTTCAAGGTCGCCGAGGCCGGTGACCTGGACTTCTACACCGGGCGGCTGGAATCGGCCGGCACCGCGGTGAAGCGGTACGCGGCGCGCGAGCTCGGGCCCGGGTGGGGCGAGGCGATCCGGTTCGACGCCCCGTCCGGGCACGTGGTCGAGCTGGTGCACGGCATGCAGAAGGTGGGCAACATGCTGCCGCTGACCAACCCGCCGCCGCGGCCGCAGAACCTGGTCGGCATCGCGCCGCCGCGGCTGGACCACATCTTCATCACCGCCGAGGACGTCGACGAGACCACCCGGTTCTTCCGCGAGGTGCTGGACTTCCGGCTCACCGAGCAGATCCTGGCCAACGACGGGCACCAGCTGGCCACCTGGCTGGAGCGGTCGCACAGCCCGCACGACATCGCGATGGTCACCGGGCCCAACCGGGGCCTGCACCACTTCGCGTTCTGGGTGGACGACTGGAACGCGGTCCGGGAGGCCGCGGACACTCTGGCCTACTACGGCGTGGACATCGACGTGGCGCCGACCCGGCACGGCGTGACCCGGGGCTACACCACGTACTTCTTCGACCCGGTCGGGAACCGCAACGAGCTGTTCACCGGCGGCTACTGGGTGGACCCGGACTTCGAGCCGATCACCTGGACCGAGGAGGAGATGGGGCGGGCCATGTTCTACTACTCCCGCGAGGTCAACGAGCGGTTCTTCACGGTGCATAGCTGATGACCACCACCGACCGGTACGAGGCACCCGCCTACCTGGCCCGCTACCAGCAGCGGCGCGCGGCCGCGGCTGCGGCCGGGCCGGCTGAGCCGGCCGCGCCGGGCGACCCGGGCAAGCCGGAGCCGGGCCCCGGCAACGCCGACCCGGGCATCCCGCTGTACCTGCGCCGGTTCCGCGAGCGGACCGCCGGGCCGGCACACGGCCTGGCCGGGCCCGCGGCCACCGAGGCACCCGAGATCGGCCTGCCGGACTTGGTCACGGCGGGCGGGCAGACGTTCACGCCCGCGCTGGCCGAGGTGACCCGGGGCAAGGAGATCGCCGCCCCGCCGGAGCGCCGGGCCAGCGAGCAGATCGTCGCCGAGATCAGCATCATCCGGCACGGCGTCACCCAGGGGTACTCCGCCGACGCCGGGCTGACCGGGATGGGGGCCTGGCAGGCGCACCGCCGCGGCCACGAGCTGGCCCGGCGGGTCAACCCGGGCGAGCGGGTGCGGATCGTCTGCGCGCAGACCAGCCGCGCCCGGCAGACCGCGGACCAGTTGTACCGCGGGCTCACCGACGCCCTAGTGCTGTTCGGGATCACCGCCGAGGTGTCCGAGCCGGAGCCCATCCCCGAGCTGCGCAACTTCGGAGTCTGGACCCCGGACGGGGTCCGCGACATCACCTCGGCGTTCCGCCAGTACCACGCGCTGATGGAGAAATTCGAGCGGATGGCGATCGGCGAGCGGCCGCGGTGGATGGTCGAGATCGACCGCTTCTACCGGATCCAGTTCGGCGGCGCGGACCCGATCCAGACGTGGCTGCAGGTCCCGATGATGTACTTCGAGCCGCCGCAGTCGTGCGTGCGCCGGTTCTGGCGCGGGATCAGCCGGCTGGTGCAGGAGTCGCCCGGCACCCGGATCCTGGCCGCGACGCACTCCGGGCCGATGCGCGCGTTCGCGACCTGGGCGCACGGGTATGACCCGGGCGAGCCGCTGAACACCGAGGAGATCCGGGTCAAGATCCGCAAGGGCGGCGGGACCGCGCTGGTGTCCTACCGCAACCGGGTCACCGAGGTGCACATCCCGCCGTCGGATGAGGTACCGGACTGGTCCTGAGCCAGACCATGCGTCGAAGGAGGCCGCCGTGCCGCTCGTGCGAATCGACATCCTGGAAGGCCGTCCGCCGGAGGTGATCGAGGAACTGCACTCCCGGGTGGCCAGCCTGGTGGCGGAGATCATCGACTCGCCGCTGGACCGGGTCCGCACCTACATCACCGAGATCCCGGCGGAGAACTGGGGCATCGGCGGCGTCCCGGCCTCGCGGGCCCGGGCCGACGAGGTCGAGGCGCGCCGCCGCCGCGCCGCGGGGGAGTGAGGGTGTCGGCCTGGCCGCGCGGCCGGAGAGTTGGGCAGGGTGTCGGCCTGGCCGCGTGGCCGGAGAGTGAAAGCCGTGGCGGAGACCGCGCCGCACCTGCGCCCGCGGTCGTGGTGACGCGGGTCAGATGACCGCCCGGCTGACTCGCCGCCCCGGCGGGGCGGCCCGGCTGCGCGCGCTGCTCGACTCTGGGCAGACCATCCTGGCGCCCGGCGCGTTCGACCCGCTGGCCGCCCGGCTGGTGGAGGAGGCCGGGTTCCCGGCCGTGTACATGACCGGGTTCGGAACCTCGGCGGCGCTGCTCGGGCGGCCCGACGTGGGGCTGCTGACCATGACCGAGATGGCCGACAACGCCGGCCGGATGGCCGCGTGCGTGGACATCCCGGTGATCGCCGACGCCGACACCGGCTACGGCAACCCGCTCAACGTGATCCGCACCGTGGGCGCCTACGAGGCGGCCGGGGTGGCCGGGATCCACATCGAGGACCAGGCGGCGCCGAAGAAGTGCGGCCACATGGAGGGCAAGCAGGTCATCCCCGCGCTGGAGATGGCCGAAAAGGTCCGGGCCGCGGTCGAGGCGCGGGCGCAGCCCGAGTTCGTGATCATCGCCCGGACCGACGCGCGTGCCGTCGAGGGCCTGGAGCGTGCCCTGGAGCGCGCGCGCCTGTACCGCGAGGCCGGCGCCGACGCGCTGTTCATCGAGGCCGTGGTGTCCGAGGAGGAAGCAGCGGAGGCGGCGCGGGCCTTTCCCGGCGTGCCCCTGCTGTTCAACTGGGCGGAGGGCGGCAAGACCCCGCCGATCGGCATCGACCGGCTGACCGAGCTCGGATACCGGATTGTGATCTTCCCGATCAGCACGTTGCTGGCCGCCACGGCCGCCATGCGCGGGATACTGCGGGAGATCGCGCAAGCCGGGACGCCGGCCGCGGCCCTGGGCGGGCTGCCGACGTTCGGCGAGTTCACCGACTTCATCGGGTTGCCTCAGGTGCGCGAGGTCGAGCAGCGGTACGCCGCGCCGGACGCCGTTGCGACGCTTCACCCGCCAGGGCCGGAGCTGGGAGGTTAGGGATGGCAGCGACGTTTGAGCGGCCCAGCGTGACCGCGGAACTAGCCCGGGCGATGATCGACGCGGCCGAGCAGAAGGCGGCCGAGATGGGCCATCCCTTCGTGATCGCCATCGTCGACGACAGCGGGGTGCTGAAGGCGTTCAGCCGGATGGACGGCGCGGCCCTGCTCTCGGTCCAGGTGGCCCAGGACAAGGCCTACACCGCGGTCGGGTTCGGCATGGCCACCGACGCGTGGCACGACTTCGTCAAGGGCGACCCGCCCCTGGCCATGGGCGCGGCCCCGGGCATCGACCGCCTGATCGTCTTCGGCGGCGGGTACCCCATCAAGATCGGGGACGCCGTCGTCGGCGGGATCGGGGTCAGCGGCGGCCACTACAGCCAGGACATGGAAGTGGCCCAGGCGGGGCTGACCGCCGTGCCCGATTCCTGACCTCGGCCCCGCCTCCGGGTCCCCGTGCCGCTTCCTCACCTCGGCCTTCCCCGACCCGCCCCCCTGACTCCGCCGGGTAATCACCCAGCAGGGATGATGTCACTATCCCCTCCGCGCGGGACAGTGTCCTTCACGGACCGACGTTCAGGGACGGTGCCATGACTGACAGCGACGAACTCAACGAAGTCAGCAGCAGCAGAAACTGGCCCCAGGTACGAAGCACCCCGCTGATAACCGGCGGATCGCTCGTCGCCGTCGGTGGCCTGATCGCGCTGGCGGGCGTGATCGTCGGCGGCCTCCACCTCATCGCGGCCACCCGGCAGTGGATCAGCGAGATGGAGGTTCCGCCGAGCGAGCTGGCCAGGCTCAAGTGGGCGCAGGCCAAGGCGGCGGCCTCGGCCGGGGTTGGCGCCTGGCAGAACGGCAGCGGTCCCGCCGTCGTCGTGGTCGAGGAGACCACGCCGTAACCCTCGGGCGGCGTGTCCGCCGGGCCGCACCGGGTCCGTCATAGGATCGCGATCGGGTTGACCGGGGAGCCGGTTCCCCGGACCAGCCGCAGCGGCGCGATCACGCAGCAGAAAGACCAGCGACCCGCTTCCGCGCACAGCCCGGCCAGGTCGTCCAGCTGCAGCCAGTCGAGCAGGTGCAGGCCCATCGCGTTGACGGCCAGTACGTGCACGGGGAAGTCGACGCCCTCGGCGACGCTGGGGAACGTGTCGTTGTTGCTGTCGCTGCCCAGCACGGCCACCCGCCGCTCGGCCACGAACTCCAGCGCCGCGGGGTATAGCCCGGCGCAGGCGCGGGCCGAGTCCCACGGGCCGAGCTCGGCCTGGCGCTGGCGGTGCCCGACCCGGACGAACAGCAGGTCGCCCTGGCCGATGCTCACTTGCTGTGCGTCAGCGGCCGCGATCAGGTCGCCGGCGGTCACGTGGTCGCCCGGCTCGAGCCAGGGGATCCCGCGCAGCCGCGGGATGTCCAGCAGGACGCCGCGGCCGACGATCCCGTTGCGCGCGATCTGGATGGACAGCTCCGCGGCCCCGGCCGCGCCGACAGTGTCCGCGGGTACGTCGTTGTAGAGCCGGGCCTGGTAGATGACGTGGCACAGGGCGTCGATGTGGCTGTCGGCGTTCCCGTGAATGTTCATGGCCAGCCGGTCCGTGGCAAACGACAGCCCGTCCGGGTCGGCCTGGTCCCCGGCCGGGCTGGTCATCTCGTGCACGGCGGGATCGGGGTTGTCGGGCGCCACGCGGGTCTCGATCGGCGCGGCAAGCGTCACCGTCCGGCCCAGCCTGACCTCGCCGGCCGCGGCCAGCACCTGCTCCGGCGTTATGTAGTTCAGCCCGCCGCGCCGGTCGGCGGGTCCCCAGGGCGATGCGTCCCGCAGCCGCTGGTACAGGGCGCCGAAGGTCTCGGCGCCCATGAGGGACGCGGGCCCGGGGCCCGGCGGTGTGGTCATCATCCGTAGCTCCCTGCGGCCACCCGGGCCAGTTCCGCGATCGTCGAGGCGGACAGCAGCCGTACCGCTCGCGCCCTCCGGGACGGCTGCACCGCGCGGCGGGGCACGCGAACCCGGAGCGCGCCCGGCAGCGACTCGAAGACCAGCGGGGGATCCATCTGCAGGGCCTCGCCGTCGATGCCGATCTGCACCGGGCCGTCCGAGCCCACCACGAACTTCGGTGATCTCCACTCCATCCAGCCCGGGAACCGGCGGACCCGTCCGGCCGCCTCGAGTGCCACGAACCGGCTGGCCTGGGCCGCGTCGGCGATCCTGGTGGCCACGATCCCGAGCACGCCGAGGTCGAGCCTGGGCCGTGTGCCCGTGTTCCCTATGTGGTCCATCTGGTACGGGTCGTTGGACACCAGGATCAGGTGCGCGGTGGGGTAGTAGCCGTCGGGCCCGCTGAAGCGCAGGTCGAGAGGTTTCGCGTCGGGCCCGAGCAGCCCCGGCAGGATCGACGCGGCCGTGCTGATCTTCGCGTCGCGGTACTCGGGGGACTGGACCACCTCCGCGTACAGCCCGAGCGACGCGTTGTTCACGAAGATCCGGCCGTTGACCGAGCCCAGGTCGATCCGTCGCTCGAACGCGCCCGCAAACGCGTCCAGCGCGCCGACCACGTCGCTGCGGTCCAGGCCGAGATCGAGCGCGAAGTGATTCCTGGTCCCGGCGGGCACGCACACGTGCGGCACGTTGCGGCGGCTGGCCACGGTGGCGACCAGCGCCTGCGAGCCGTCGCCGCCCGCCATCCCGATCGCGTCCGCGCCGCGGGCGATGGCGTCCTCGGCGAGCTGCAGCAGATCATCGCCCGGCTGCAGCACGATCGGCTCGATGCCCCGCTTCCCGCACTCGTCGGCCAGGTGGAACCTCTCGGCCTTCCCGCCCCCGGACTTCAGGTTCATGATCAGGACGGGATGCTCGGCGGGTGCCACCGGGGTCGCGTGCATGGCCGCGACGCGGGCCCGCTCGGCTGGCGCCCGCAGCGCGTAACGCGCCGACCCCACCGACACCACGGCCGCGACGATGAGCCCGAGCACCGGGAGCCCGTGATAGTCCTCGAAGATCAGGCTCGCGATCAG
>Ga0335078_10010328_pt1 | contig 13816 bp, 7 predicted proteins | sample Lox_Sample_32_FD_206711 | JGI IMG/M metagenome (GOLD analysis project Ga0335078, IMG submission 206711) | Soil microbial communities from Loxahatchee National Wildlife Refuge, Florida, United States - Lox_Sample_3.2 | ecosystem: Environmental > Terrestrial > Soil > Wetlands | place: USA: Florida...
AGACCAGCGGGGCCTGGATCCGCCCGGGCTCCAGCCAGCCCCGCCACCACTGGTGACCCTGGGCCAGCCAGCTCAGGTTGTCAGTCGATTTCAGCGCGCCCCAGGCAATAAAGATGGTCACCGCGACAGCCAGCAGTGCCGGTACCACCCAGGCCGTGCGGCGCGTCGGCCGGAACCTGGCGAGCCGGGCCGCTAACACGATGCCCCCCATCCCGCCCTCGTGACGCCGGCCCGAGCCGGGTTTCACCGGGACAAAGGCGTGAGCTGGTCTCTCGTCATCCAGGTTGACACGGAACCACGTGATCGCCTAGGGCCGCACCTCCAGTCCCATAAGAGCTGCGACGCTGGCGCAGATATCTGCCTGGAGCCGCCGAACACGGCATCTACCTGGGCAATTAGGCTCATCCTGGCATCCGCAGGTCCTGTGCAACTGCCGTTGCAAACCGTGATCTCTTTGCTTCATTGTGATCCGGTGCTGGGCCAGCCGGGCATGTATCTTTCCCCGGTGGCTTCCAATCCAGGGATGGCGCCTAAACTGGGGCAAACCACCCGTAAGCCCCGCCGGTTGTTCCACCACAAACTCCGGTTACCCGGAGTAGCGAAGCTTGGCCTAGAGGGTATTCAGAGTATGGGTTCGGCCTCAACGAGGGCCTGAAACCTTAGCGGCCGCTCGACCTGGCCTGATGACTGGATAGGGACTATGAGATCCACTGATGAGGTTGCGACACCACTGCCAGACCTCGGCGGGGCTCCATTGCGAGAGATGCCAGCCGCGGCGCCTGTGCTCTCGGCAAGGTAGTGCAGCGCGCCGCTCCCGGACCCCCCGGCCCTAGCCACGAGCCTCAGTTCCCCCTCTCCCGCTACTAAGCCCAACAGGTCGCCAATCTCACGGCTGGGCCAGTTGATCCTGTTACGTCTACGAAGGCACTGACCAAGCGGACAGGGCCGCCCTCGAGCAGTTCTGTGCGTTCTTGCCGAGCACGGCATAAGGCCCGTACTTATCTACCGTGGCCGGCCGACAGGCCGGTGGCGCTTCTCGCAGCGCCTTTACTTCGGAACGGAGCCGTTTCGATGTTCCTAGTAACTTCACTGATGGTGACCGCGGCGATCGTAACGGTCGGGGGCACGATGGTCGCACTCGTTAAGCGGCTGACCAAGTGGGCACGGTCCACGGTCGAGAAGAGAGTTAGGCAGGAGTTCGAGGAAATCTGCCGGAAGCTGGTTCTCGAACTGCACAAGGCGGAGCGGGAACGTGAGAAGGAAGACGACGCACGGCTGACGGCCGAGGCCGCCCTGGCCAAGGCGGAGGAAGCGCTGGAAGCGCTGGAGACCAGGACCGAACTGATTGCCTCCTGGCATGACAGCCGCTGTATGGGCGCCGGCCAGAACCGGCCGGAGGGCCTAGGTGGTCGGCATGAAACCGCAGGTCCTGGGTACAGATCGTCATGATCGATCTCGCGGACCGCTGGCGTTCTGTTACCTGCCCTGAGGCGGTGCTGGGCATCCTGGTCCGCTTCTCGGCCGACGGCTGTCGGTGCTCTCAGCCGTCCCCCTCACACGGGGGTTGAGTAATGCTGGTGTCGGGAGGTGCGCCCGCCCGCCCCGGGTGTCGATTGCAGGCTTCTTTGCAACGGGTTCGCATCGGGAGTGTCCCGACGCTTGCCCCTTCCGACGCAGGAGAGGCTAAGGTTTGCGAGTGTCATCGCGACTGTCGGCTGACACCGAATCTTGAGGTCAATCACAGCGAAGTTCCGTCCCGGCTTCCTTCCGGGCGGGAGCAACGGCGTGGCCTGGCGGCCACGGCTAGATGGGTAGGGGTTATGAGATCCACCGATGAGGTTCCGGCCGCGCTGCTTGATCTCCGCGCGGTGCCCCTGGAGAAGGTGCCGGCCATGGGGCCGGTGACTCTCGGGCGGCTGGTGCAGCGCGCTCGTCCTGGATCCCCCGTCCCGGTGCCGGCCGCGGGCTTCAACTCGGCCCTCTCCCCTTACTAATCCAAGGGGCCTGGCATGAGCAGGCCTCCGATCTCGCGGCTGAGCCAGTTCATCCTGAAGGTGCACAGCCGGTGCGATTTGGCGTGCGATCACTGTTACGTCTACGAGGGCTCTGATCAAAGCTGGCATGGCCGTCCCGTGGTCATGCCGGATGAAGTCATTGCCCAGGCGGTGCGGCGCATCGCTGCGTACGCCCGGTCACACCGGCTGCCTGCGGTACAGGTTGTCCTGCATGGTGGCGAACCGTTGCTGGCTGGCCGCTCCAGGTTGCACCGGATCGCGACCGGGCTCCGGTCTGCCCTGCGCGGTGTGTGCCATCTCGACCTGATGATTCATACCAACGGCGTCATACTCGATGAGAAATTCTGCGACATTTTTAACGAGCATGACATCAAGGTTGGAATCTCCATTGATGGTGATCGCGCCGCCAATGATCGCCATCGCCGGTATGCGGACGGGCGCAGCAGCTATGACAAGGTGCTCCGGGCCATCGGGTTGCTGCGCAGCAGCCGGTTCCGCCACCTTTATGCCGGGTTGCTGTGCACCATTGATACGGCCAATGACCCGGTGCTCGTCTATCAGGCCTTAATGCAGCTGGAGCCACCGCAGATCGACTTTCTGCTGCCGCACGCCACCTGGGACCATCCACCCGCCCGCGGGCCGGGTGCGGGCACCGAGTACGCGGACTGGCTGATCGCTATTTATGACCGATGGCAGGCCGATGGCCGCCCAGCGCAGATCCGGACCTTCGATTCCATCCTGTCCACGCTGGGCGGCGGGGCGAGCTTCACCGAGGCGCTTGGGCTCGAGCCAGCCGGCGTGCTGGTCATCGAGACCGATGGCAGCTACGAGCAGGTGGACTCGCTCAAGGTAGCCTTCGAGGGCGCGCCGGAAACCGGGACCGATGTCTTTGCACAGGCGGTCGATGCCGCCGCCCAGCACCCTGGCATCGTGGCCCGCCAGCAGGGCAAGGCCGGGCTGTGCCAGACCTGCCAGGAATGCCCGGTCGTCACCTCGTGCGGCGGGGGCCTGTACACCCACCGGTACCGGGCCATTAACGGGTTTGATAACCCCTCCGTGTACTGCGCCGACCTGTTCAAGCTGATCTCGTACATCAGCGGGCAGCCGCCAGGCCGTCCGGCTGGGGGGACAGGCACCCCAGCCCACGTGCTCAGCGGTCCGGACTTCCGGTCGCTGGCGGCCGGGTTGGGCGATAGCGCCGCCATGGCTCAGCTAGTCGAAACCCAGCGCAGCCTGGTACGCGGCTTGCTTGGGGCGGTCTACCAGAAGGCAAGTAGCGCCCAGGTGGTTCCGGTGACCGTCCAGGCCGATCTGCACCGCAGTTGGTCCTTGCTGACTTTTCTGGACCGTGAGTACCCAGAGGCGCTGGCGGCCGTGCTGTGCCATCCTTACTTGCGCGCCTGGGCGGTCCGCTGCCTGGATCAGCTGGCCACCGCCGCGGCTGGGATGGACGCGGACGAGGATCCGGCGGACGGCTCGGTGCTGGCTGCCGATCTCGGCCATTTCGGTGCGATCGCCGCCACTGCTGCTATCCGGGCCGGGGCTGGCGGCAGCGCCGCCGCCCCGGTGCTGAACTCGGCCGTGCATCTCCCGGCCCTTGGCCGGCTGGTGCTTGGCCCGGACCAGGGCGCGTGGCCGGATGAGGGCGAGCCGGGAACGGCCACTATCAACGTGATCAGCAACGCCGTCATCGTCCGGGTCGCTGGCGATTGCTGGACCCTTGACCGGGCTGGTCTGCTGGCCGGTGGCGGTTACGTCATCCCGAGCGCGGGGAATGCCAGACTGGCGGACTGGCAGCCGGTGCGCTGGCTGGACGCTCCCGGCATCAGCGTGGCGCTGGACGACATCGATCCGTACCGCGACTGCCGTGAATGGCCTGTCGCGTCGCGGCTCACCGACGCCGAATTCACCCAGTGGGCGCGCATTTTCGCCGACGCGTGGCGGCTGATCCAGCACGAACACGCTGCCTACGCCCCGGCGCTCGCCGCTGGCCTCAGAGCGCTGATGCCGCTGGCCCCGGCCCAGCCGGGCCGTGCGGTCAGCGCCTCAGCCCGGCAGGCGTTCGGTGCGGTTGCAGTGGCGCTCCCGTCTGACCCGGTCACCCTGACCCTGCTGCTGATCCATGAATTCCAGCACGTGAAGCTCGGCGCCATTCTTGACGCCTACGACCTGTATGATCCCTCCGACGGCCGTTACTTCCGTGCCCCCTGGCAGGATGACCACCTCTTCCAGGCTCCGTGGCGGGAGGACAAGAACCAGCTCGAAAGCCTGCTACAGGGTGCCTACGCGCACTTGGCGGTGACTGATTTCTGGCGCGCCCGCCAGCAGGCCGGGGCTGGGCCGCTGGCTGAGGTGGCCGCCGAGAGGTACGCGCTGTGCCGCGCGCACACCCGTGAGGCCATCAAGATGCTGGCCAATTCCGGCTCGCTCACGCCGCTGGGGGCCGGGTTCGTGGCGGAAATACGGCATTCCGCACGGCTGCAGCACGATCCGGTGAGCTAGCGGGGGCATGCCGCGGAGACGCCCGGTCTGTCCCCCGGCAGGCTGGGCGTGCTACCGGGCTACGGCTGGTCCGGGACAGCGGAGCGCAGAAGGTACCCCCTGGTAACCTGGGTAAATCTCATATATCATCATTTCGCCTGGGCGCTGGGAGTGGTGATTATGATTGTGGCTTCACTGCGGGACTGGTGGGGCTGGCGTGATAGGGGGATAAAGCGCCGATGTCAGGGCGGGACTGCAGACCGTACTTTTTCCTTAGCTACGCGCGAACTCCTAAACGGGATCCGGCCGACCGTGATGATCCGGACCGCTGGGTATACAAGCTCTACCGGGACCTGTGTGGCGCCATTTTACAAATGACTGATGCCCGGCCCGAAGAGGCCGGGTTCATGGACCGGGAGAACCAGCTCGGGGCGGAATGGTCGCCAGAGCTCATGACGGCGATCGCGAGATGCCGCGCATTCGTCCCGCTGTACTCCCGGCGCTATTTCGAGAGCGACAACTGTGGGCGTGAGTGGTTTGCGTTCGCCCGCCGTGAAATCACGCAGAAGGCCCGGGGCCAGCAGGTCGTCGATGCCATCGTTCCCGCGCTCTGGACCAGGCTCGACCGGGGCCGGCTCCCGCCTGTTGCCCAGGCTGTGCAGTTCGAGCACAACCTCCTCGGTGACCGTTACACCGCCGAGGGCTTCTACGGGATCATGAAGCTGCAGAACTACCGCGCGGATTACCAACGGGCGGTACACCGGCTGGCCGAGCGGATCATCGCAATTGGTGACAGGAGCGTGCCCCTGGCGGATGAACATCCCATGCCTGGGATGTCACAAGCCGATTTCGATTCGTTGCCCAGCGCCTTCGGCCCGGCGAGTGCCAGACGGACCGCGGACGGCCAGTTGCAGATCGCGGTGCTTGCGCACGACACCACGACGCTGCCCCCCGACCGGGCCAGCGATTATTACGGCCCCACCCCGCACACCTGGAGCCCGTACCGCCCTGACTACCCCCAGCCCGTGGTCGATTACGCCGTTGAGCTGGCCAAGAAATGCCTGGACTTCAAGCCGGTGGTTGGCGCGATCGAGGACAGCTTGACAACCTGGGCCAGCAATGGCCGCCCCGTCCCGCCGAGCCTGTGCCTGGTGGACGCCTGGGTGTGCCTATCGGCCAAGCACCAGGAGCAATTGAGCCGCCTGAACGAGGTCAAGGAGCCCTGGGTCAGCGTGCTCGTGCCGTGGAATATCCAGGACGAGGGCATGAATGACGCCCGGGACAATCTGCGGGCCGGCCTGCAGCGCCTCCTCGGGCACAAGCTCGCCAGTGTCCCGCGACGATGCCAGACGGCCGCCAGCGGAATTCCCACACTGCAGGATTTTGGCCAGCTCTTGCCTGAGATGACGATGATCATGCTGAAGAGGTTCCGCAAGGAAGCTACCGCTCACCCGCCCGCAGGTCCCGTCGTCGCGCGCCCGCGGCTGAGAAGAGCCGACCCGCAGGGATCCGGAGGTGCCAGATGAGTGAGTCTGACCAGGGTCAGGTCGTCACGTTCTATTCCTATAAGGGCGGCACCGGCCGGACGATGGCGATGGCCAATGTCGCCTGGATCCTGGCCAGCAACGGGAAACGGGTGCTCGCCGTTGACTGGGACCTGGAATCACCGGGACTGCACAAGTTTTTTCATCCCTTCCTGGATGAATCTACGATTACCGCAACCCCGGGCGTCATCGAGATCATCAATGACTACGCGTCGGCGGCGCTTCTGCCGGCCGACCGCGACGGTGACTGGCACCTCGAATACGCACAGGTGGAGCGGCATGCGGTGTCTCTGGAATGGGCCTTTCCGGATGGGGGAAAGCTGGATTTCCTCTCCGCCGGCCGCCAGAACCGCGATTATTCGGCCGCCGTATGCTCCCTGGACTGGGACAATTTCTACGACCGGCTCGGCGGCGGCACATTCTTCCGCGCGATGCGGGAGGACATGAAGGAGCGGTACGACTACGTGCTGATCGACAGCCGCACTGGGCTCAGCGACGTGGCCGACATCTGCACGATCGAGCTGCCCGACGTCCTGGTGATCTGCTTCACGCTGAGCGATCAGAGCATCGAGGGAGCGGCCAGTGTGGCCCGCCAGATCAGCGGGCGGTACCGGGACCGCAATATTCGCGTGCTGCCAGTACCAATGCGTATCGAGGACGGCGAGAAAGAGAAGCTGGACGTCGGGCGGGCTCTGGCCCGGATGAAGTTCGAGGGTTTCCCGGCTGGCCTGACCCCGGAGATCTCGGCCCTGTACTGGGCCTCAGTGGAGGTGCCGTACAAGCCCTTCTACGCATTCGAGGAGACACTGGCCACCTTCGGCGATGATCCGGGATCACCAGCGTCGCTGCTCGCCTCGTTCGAGCGGATCACCGATGCCATCACCGCTGGGCAGGTCACGGTCATGCAGCCGATAGCTGAGGACCTCCGGCTGCAATACAAGGATGTCTTTGCCCGCCGCCAGCCGGCGCCCTCCACCCAGGTCTACCTGAGCTACGCCCCCGAGGACCGGATGTGGGCCGACTGGATCGAGGCGGTACTCACCCGTGTCGGCTTCCGGGTGCTGCCGCGCAGCACGGTGGTGACGGCCGGCCGGGGAAACGGCGATGGCCTCGGCAGCATCCATGCCGAACGTGAGCTTCAGGTTGCCCCCCGGGCCATCGCGGTGCTGTCGTCCGCCTACCTGCACTCGCTCGATGCCAGGTCCATCTGGAAGGCGCTGTCGTCGGCCGACGCCACCGACACACACCGGCAACTGGTCCCGGTGCGGGTCAGCGACGTCAGGGTCACCGAGCCGTTCAACGAGCATCCCGTGGTCGATCTGGCCCGGTTGGACGCCGCCCAGGCGACCGCCAAACTGCTGTGGGCACTGGACCGGCCCGCGCAGCCGCTGGGCGGGGTGGCGGCCCAGTCCGATGAACCCAGGTTCCCGGGCACGATTCCGCCGATCTGGAACGTGCCAGCCAGGAACGCCGACTTCACTGGGCGGGGCGCAACACTGGAGCTGCTGCGCGACAAGCTGGCCGGGGGTGGCCGGGCGGTGGTCGTCGCGCAGGCGCTGTACGGACTGGGCGGCGTAGGGAAGACCCAGCTCGCGCTGGAGTATGCGCACCGGTTCATGGCCGACTACGACCTGGTCTGGTGGGTGCCATCGGAGCGGCCTGAGGAGACCAGCGGAGCCCTCGCCGAACTGGCCCGAAAGATGGGCCTGCGGGTAGGCGACAACGTGGCCGAGGCGGCCGAGGCGGCGCTGGAGGAACTGCGCCGTGACTCCAGCCCGCACTGGCTGCTCATCTTTGACAATGCCGACGATCCGAAGCAGCTCGAGCCATACCTGCCGACCGGGTCCGGGCACGTGCTCATCACGTCACGGAACCAGGCCTGGACGCACTCGGCCGAGCCGCTCGAAGTGGACGTCTTCACCAGGGATGAGAGCGTGGCGCACCTGCTACGGCATGTGCCTGAGCTGGAGCTAGCCGACGCGCAGAGTCTGGCTGACGCCTTGGGTCACCTGCCCCTGGCGGTCGAGCAAGCCAGCGCATGGCTGGAGCAGACCGGAATGTCAGCCAAGGTCTACATTGATCAGCTGGCCACCCAGTCCACCCGGATCCTGGCCCTGAATCAGCCGCCGGATTACCCGATGCCGGTGGTCGCGACCTGGAATCTGTCCTTCGACCGGCTGAAACAGCGGTCCCCGGCCGCAGTGCGGCTGCTGCAGCTCTGCGCGTTCTTCTCGCCAGGGCCCATCTCGATGGACCTGCTGTACAGCGATGAGATGAATGAATCCCTGCTGCCGTTCGATGAGGCGCTGAGCGAGAAGCTGATGCTCGGCCGGGTGATCCGGGACATCAGCCGGTTCGCACTGGTCAAGGTCGACCAGGGCAGTAACTCCATGCAGATGCACCGGCTGGTTCAGGCGGTGATCCGCTCGCAGATGAGCGAGGAGGAGCAGGCTGAGGCCCGCCACGAGGTGCACAAGATTCTCGCCGGTGCCCGCCCTCGCCAGGGCGAAACGGACGACCCGGCCAACTGGGGCACGTACGACATTATCTGGCCGCATCTCGGCCCCTCTCAGGCCGAGGAGTGCAACGATCCGCGGACCCGCCAGCTGCTTATCGACTGGGTGCGTTACCAGTGGAAGCACGGCGAGTTCGAATCCAGCCTCGACCTGGCGCGCCGGCTGGAGAACCTGTGGACTCACCAGCTGGGTCCAGATCATCAGCAGACGCTCCACCTGCAGTTCCAGATCGCTAACATCCTGCGGTCCCAGGGCCGCTTCGCTGACGCGCGGGATCTGGACACCTATGTGCTGGAGCGGCAGCGGGCAGAACTCGGCCCCGACCACCCGCACGCGCTCATGACGGCGAACGGCCTGGGCGCCGATCTGAAGGCGCTGGGTGACTATCAGCAGGCGCTCCGCCTGGACCAGGAGACCTACGACAGTTTCAAGGACCAGTTCGGCGACGACTACCCACGTACCCTGGCCGCAGCCCACAACCTGGCTGCTTCGCTGCGGCTGGTTGGTGACTGCTTCGCAGCGCGCCGCCTCGATGAGGAGACCCTTGAGCGCCGTCAGCAGGTGCTTGGCCACGATCATCCCTATACGCTGAACTCCGCCGCCGATCTCGCCCACGACCTGCGGGCCGTCGGCGCGTTCCGGGAATCCGTGGACCTGCTGCGCACCACCTGGGAGCGCTACGCGCACATACTCGGTGACGAGATGGTCGAGACCCTGCGCACCGCCACCAGCCTGGCAGTCTCGCTGCGTAAGGCAGGTGAGCAGGCCGAGGCGATGAACCTGGCGCAGGACACTTATGAGCGGTACCAGCGCCGCTACGGCACAGACGCGCCTGATGCCCAGTCATGCGCGCTCAACCTGGCCTGTGACTACGCGGCAGCCGGCGATATGGCTAGCGCACTGGACCTGGTGACCGGGGTCAGGACCGCGAATCGGGCCAGCCTGGGTGACGATCATCCGAATACCCTGGTCGCCGTCAACAACCTGGCGTGCTATCTGCGCTCCATGGGACGGCTCGCTGAGGCGCTTCCGCTGGCTGAAGAAACAGCGGACCGGGCGCAGCGCGAGTTCGGCGACAAGCATCCGGTCACCCTTTCCTGCGTCGTCAACCTGGCCAACTGCCGGGGCGACAGCGGCGACTACCAGAGCGCGGAGGCGATGGAACGGCGCACGATCTCGCTGCTTCAGCAGACCCTTGGCCGCGATCACCCCGACACGCTGGTCTGCGAAGCCAACCTCGCAGTCTCACTGCGGCAGGCCGGCCAGGTCACGGACGCTGAGGAGCTCAGAGGGCGCATCATTACTGACCTCAGCCGGGTGCTGGGCGCCAGTCATCCGGACTCCGCCCAGCTGCACAAGTGGCAACGGATCAACCGCGATCTCGAGCCGCAGCAGATCTGACCTGCCCGGTGGCCTGCCACTTCGGCGTACCTAGCTGCCCGCCGACCGGGATCGCCTGCTCGGACCGCAGCTGCTGGGCCGGCCCGCGCACAGCCAGCGCAAGATGTCCGGCAGAACGTCCAGCGCACCGAAATGCGCGGCGCCGGCCTGGACCACGACCGCCGCGTTGGGGATGCGGTCGGCCAGCCAGCGGGCATGGCTGGCCGGGGAGAACACATCGCCCGCGCCGTGCCAGAGCAGGACAGGTGCAGTGACGGTGGCCGGGTCGAACCCCCAGGGTGAGGAAAACGCGCACACGTCGTCGATCCAGCCGTAGTCTGACGTGCGCAGCGCCTCGGCGTAGCTTTCGATCAGCATGGACCGAATGCCCCGGTCGGCGACGATCCGCCGATCCGGGTCAGGCAGTTCGGCGTGCAGCTTGGCCAGCAGGCTGGCCGGGTCAGCCCGGACCGCGTCGCCGACCATCCTGGTACGCGCAACGATGTCCTCGTATCCGTTCCGTGCCGCGGTGAACTCCAGGACGTTCGTTGGCCCCATCCCGTCGAACCAGTCCAGCCCGTCCGCGCCATGCGGGGCGAGCCCCACCAGTACGGCCGCCTTGGTGGTGCGTTTGGGCAGCAGAGCGGCACAGGCGAGCGCATGCGGGCCGCCCCCCGACCGGCCGACGACGGAGAAATTTTGCAGGTCAAAGGCATCTGCGATGGTCAGCACGTCGGTGGCCGCGTCCGCTACCCGGCGGCCCGCCAGCCGGTCCGATTCCCCGTAGCCAGGCCGGTCAAAAGCGATCAGCTGGACGCCGAGCCGGTGCAGAACGGCGGATCGCGGGTGCGGCCCCAGCCGGCTGCCGGGCGTTCCATGCAGGAGGAACACCGGTTTTCCGTCGGGATCGCCGTACACCTGGGTGGATAGTCGCCTGCCGTCGGCCGTCCGCACCGTGTACTTCAAGTTCTTCCCTCTGACGTTCCCCCCGCTGGCCCGGGTGCAGCCGCGGCATAGCCTCCAGCATGCATCGGCCGTCCCGGCAACGGAAGACGGCCAAGGGAGACTAAGCCCTGTAGTTAGCTGACTGGGCGAGCGGGATCGTCCCGGCCAGAGTGCCGCTCCAGTGGGCAACGGCCGTGGCAGTGACCTCAAAGCGAAAAGAAATCCTGCGCCGCATACATTGAGTGAAATCCGGGAAAGAATTGGACCGGACGCGTCCGCTGACGGCATAGCGAAACTGCCAGAGATAGGCTTGATCGTCCCGGCCGTGTATGCCCATTTCACTGCCGGACGGGCCCTGGAATCCGGGCTTGTCGCCGGCCAGGGCCGGCACTGGCCGCGGCGAGCAGGGCGGCGGCCAGCCAGTCGGCCGGTGGCCCGGACAACCGGACCTTTCGCCCAAAATAGGATCCATATCGCTACTTAAAGTAGCGATATGAGTGCCAAAAGTCACATATTACGGTCCCTGGAGGCCCTCGGGAGTGCTTCAAAATCAGCCCTCTGACCTGGTCAAATGCTATCAAGTTAAGACTTAATTACTACGAAATGCCAGTTCTGGGCATCAGAACCCGTTAGAGTGCTGGACTTGTCGGGCTTTCCGGCTGAGTTCGCTGGTTCACCGTGACCCCGTGGCCATCGCAGCGGAAGCAACCTGCGATCTGGGAACCCCTTGTGGGCGCACATCGCATAGTCAACCGTTTCCTGGTCATTTTTCTCCTATTCTCCGCGCTGCTGGCGCTATCCGCCGCCAGCACTCATCAGGCCGCCAGTGCCGGCACCAGGGCCAAGCACGTGTCGGCCTTCTTCTGGGCCCGGGCCCACGCCGGCCGGCCGTACTGCTGGGGTGGTACCGGCCCGGGCTGCTTCGACTGCTCGGGGCTGGTCATGGCCGCTTACCGGCAGGAAGGCCTGAACTTCGGCCGGACCACGACCGCCATGCTCTCCTCCCCGAGGCTCATCCGGGAGAAGGAGTCCCGGGCACGCCGTGGTGACCTGGCGTTCTACGGCTCCGGGCATGTGGAGTTCTTTGTCCGGCCGGGCCACACGTTCGGCGCCCTGAACACAGGCACCAGAATCGGCTGGCACGCCTGGAACGCCTACTGGCACCCGACGATGTTCTTCCGGGTGAGAGGCGCCGGCTAGCCGCTGGGCCGCCGGGACCGGGCCCGGGTATCAGTCGCGGTCATCCAGGCCACCCGTGTGGCCTTCATCGGGACGCGTATAGCTGACCGTGAACGACCGCGACTGGCCCGGCCCGGCCGGCTGCTCGCGGAACTGGGCCTGGCGCAACCCGGCGCTGGTGAACGCGGTCAGCTCGGGCCGGCTGACCGGCCAGGGCCGGCCGGCCGCCGGCTCGTCGTCATCGCGGCCCAGGCAGTGCACGAACAGCCAGCCGCCCGGCCGCAGGGTCGCGGCGATGGCGGCGGCCGCGTCGGCGCGCTGGGCCAGCGGCAGTGACTGCAGCGTCCGGATCTCCACCACCAGGGCAAAGGCCGCGTGCCAGCTGGCTGGCAGCCGGAACAAGTCCGCGACCTGGTAATCGACGGCGGATCCCGGGAACCGCTGCCGGCAGTCCCGGATCGCCGTGGGCGACAGGTCGAACGCGGTCACCTGGTAACCGCGCCGCACGGCTTCCTCAGCATCGTCGCCCAGGCCGCAGCCTACGATCAGCGCGCGCCCGGCCGCGGGCCCCAGCCCGGCATCCAGCCAGGCGACCAGCGCCGGATGCGGGGCGAGGCCGGCCCACGGGATGGCGCTGAAGTCCGGCCCGGCCCGCAGGTAGATTTCCTCGAAGCTGATCTCGCCCCCACCAGCAACTGGCCCACGGTCGTCATCGCGGCGCATGGCCGGAGCATAACCAGTGCTGCGCATCCGTGCGGCTGGCTGGCTGGGCGGCGGCCCGGCGGTTAGCCGGCCAGATTACGGGCATCGGACTGGGCCAGCCGGACGTTCCAGTAGGGCACAATCAATCAACGGCGGTGGAACGCTGGCCCAGGTGAGGACGATGCGGTGAGCGGCGACGGTCCGGCCTTCGCGGCCCTTGTGGCGGCCCGGCCATGAGGATCGCGATCGCGCTGGCTGCCGCGCTGCTCATCGGGACCGGGCTGGTGCTCCAGCAGCACGCCGCCGAGCAGGCACCCAGGGCTCACTTCCTGAACGTGCGGCTCGTCGCCGACTTGTTCAGCAAGCCCCGCTGGCTGCTCGGCATCGTCGTGATGGGCGTGGGCGAGGTGCTGTCCGCCTGGACGCTCGGCAACCTCAGCCTGTCGGTAGCCGAGCCGCTGCTGGCCACCCAGCTGCTGTTCGCCCTGGTGGTCGCGGTACCGCTGAGCGGCCAGCGGCTGCGGAAGTCGGAGATCCTGGGCGCCATCCTGCTCGCCGGCGGCGTGGGCGCGCTGTCCGCCGCCCGGTCGGTCAATGCTGAGGGGATGCGCTTCGGGTCGGCTGCCTACTGGCCCGCTGCCGCGGCGATCGGCTTCCTGGCCCTCGTCCTGGTCCGGGCCGGCCTGCGCCGCACCGGCCAGCAGCGGGCCACGCTCACCGGGCTGGCGGCCGGGCTGTGCTTCGGCATTTCCGACGCGCTGACCCGGAACACCCTGCTGATTGTCGAGCATCATGGCGTGGCCGCCGTGCTGGTCACCTGGCCCGCCTACAGCCTGGCGGTGGCCGCGCTGGCCGCCGTGTGGCTGATGGAGAATTCGTTCAGCGCCGCTCCGCTGCACGCCTCGCTGCCGGCCATCACCGCGGCCGAGCCGGTGGTCGGCATCCTGCTCGGCGTGGTGGTGTTCGGCGACGCGATCCGGATCTCGCCGCCGATGCTCGCGTTGCAGGCGGCGGGGATCGTCGCGCTGGTCGGCGGTGTGATCCTGGTCGCCCG
>Ga0335078_10010329_pt1 | contig 13816 bp, 14 predicted proteins | sample Lox_Sample_32_FD_206711 | JGI IMG/M metagenome (GOLD analysis project Ga0335078, IMG submission 206711) | Soil microbial communities from Loxahatchee National Wildlife Refuge, Florida, United States - Lox_Sample_3.2 | ecosystem: Environmental > Terrestrial > Soil > Wetlands | place: USA...
CGCCGCGGGCAAAAAGATCGAACTGGAACTGGCGTAGCTCGGGCCACCCCTCACAAAACCGCGATAAACTCATCGAGACCGGTACCCGCCTGCCGGAGTATGCTTTGGAGTGTTCCCACTGCCACATAGCATGAAGCGGAATTGTCACGCGCCGGCTTCCCCGGATCATGCGGGCATAAAACCCAGCCTCTCGAAGACCCTCACCGCCTCGGAACCCGATACGTCCCGCGGTACCTTCACGCTTGCACGAGCACAGGATCGCTGACGAAGTGTATCCGGATCCGACTGGGACGGGCCCCTTCCTCGAAATGCGCGGAGACTGCCTCCGTGATTTGCCGCTGCAAATCGCTGAGATCCTGCCCCTGAGTCGTAATACCGCCGAACCCCTCTTCGTCGTCCCAGTATGCTACAAGTATCCCCGAGGGTTCGTCGCTCTGGACCTGAAAGGTTATCTCGTTCATCAGTCTCAACTCATTTTTTATAGGTGCCCTACGCCCCGTCACCCTCGGCCGCCGGGCCGTCCGGCGACTCCGCGCGGACTTCCGCCACTACCGCCGGCGCTTCCACGGGAGGAATTTCCACGGGCGCCGCAGGCGCGGTATTCATCAGGCGATGCACGTACAGGGGGTATCGTCCCAGCATCGTACCAAAAAGCAGATGGCCCACCAGCGTAGCGTGCTCGACGTGCAGCAACGCTACCAGTGGCAGCACCAGCTTGAACACCCAGCGAAAAGAGAAGTAATACCACGAGAGCGCGAAGATCACGGCCAGCAGCATCACGCGCCTTTGCGGCACGCGATCGCGCGCCAACGACGAAAACGCCGCGCCGAGCAAACTGTAGAGCAGAATATACAACGCCAAGCCGGCACAGGTCGTCCAGGTAAAAACCGGCGCCAGGCTGGAATTGCGATTGAACGCCGTGGCCATCAGATTTTCCGGCGCCCAGAAACTGCGCTGTTGCCACATCGAACTCACGCCCAGCCACGCCAGCATCCACAAAACGCCGACCGTGCCGCCTTCCAAACCGGCCAGAAAAGTGGCCAGACGCAATTTGGAGACTTCGCGCTGGCTGGCGGCATCCATAGCTTCAGCCTATACTGACGTAAGGTTAAAGGCAAAAATCGGGTGAGCGAAAAAATGCTGCGAGCGGTGGTAACGGGCATCGGTGCGGTTAGTCCCAACGGCATCGGGCGGGAGGCGTTCTGGAAAGCCTCCGTGACAGGCGAAAGCGGCGTGCGGAGAATCACGCGCTTCGATCCATCCGGCTTCGCGGTTCAAGTTGCCGGCGAGGTGCCGGACGAATTCGACGAGAAGCGGTATGTCGATGCCAAGGATCGCCCACACGTTTCGCGCGCGACTCCATTGGCCGTGGCCGCGGTCGCGGAAGCGCTGGACGACGCGGGAATCGATCCGGCCGCAATGCCGCGCGACGATTTGCGGCGCATCGGCGTGATTGTCGGCTCCGGCGGCGGCGCGCAGGATTTCTCCGAGGAGCAGTACCGCCTCTATTACACCGGCCACTCGAAGCAGTGCAGCGTCTACACCATTCCCACGTCCACCATCGGAACGCTTGCCAGCGAAGTGTCGATGCGATTCGGCTTCCGCGGATTGAGCCACATCATCTCCACCGGCTGCACATCCTCCACCGACGCCCTCGGCTATGCGTTTCGCACCATCCGCTCGGGCCATCTGGCCACCATGATTGCCGGGGGCGTCGATGCCCCCATCGCACCGCTCATCATTCGCGGATTCCAGCTCATGCGCATCATGAGCACCCGCTGGAACGGCCAGCCGCAGCGCGCCTCGCGTCCGTTTTCCCGCGATCGCGACGGTTTCGTGATCGCCGAGGGTGCCTGGTTTTTCGTGCTCGAAGAGATGGAGCAGGCGCGGGCGCGCGGCGCTCACATCTACGGCGAGATTGCCGGCTACGGGTCCACGTGTGAGGCTTATCATCGCGTGCGGCTGGAAGAATGCGGCGAGGAGCCGGCGCGCGCCATCGCCATGGCGCTCGAAGAGGCCGCGATTTCCGCCAGTGCCATCCAGTACATCAACTATCACGGCACCTCCACCGAATTGAACGACCGCGTGGAAACGCGAGCCATCAAACTGGCGTTCGACGGTCACGCGCAGAAACTGGCCGGATCGTCTCTCAAGAGCCTGATCGGCCATCCGCAGGGAGCGTGCGGAGCCGCGGGAGTGGCGGCAACTCTGCTGGCGATGAGGGATGGCATGGCAGCGCCCACCATCAACCTGGACGAGCCCGATCCCAACTGCGATCTGGATTATATTCCCGAGGCGGGCAGGCGGCTGGACATCGAGAATGCCGTGGCGAATTGCATCGCGTTCGGCAGCAAGAACTCGGCGTTGGTCCTGAAGCGTGGGACTTGCTGAGGGCCGCCTGTTAGAGTGACGCCCTGGCGACGGCGCAGACACTCGTGTCTGCCGCGCCGGCACTGCTGATGATGCCTGGCTGAAGCCGGGCATTCAGCCCAGGAACCGCGTGGTGCGCAGTGCAGCCATGATCACCGCCGGCAGCGATCAAAGCCCACTTTTGAGGAAAGGAATTCGGATGGGAATGCCGGCGGGTGCTCGGAGGTTTCACCCGCCGGCCGCTCCGCGGAAATCCAAAAGACGCCCGCGGAACAAAGCTGATGAATCTTTCTACATCTCATATGACGTTGCATCTTTCCCAAAGGTTGCTACTTTACAGGGGATTCCCCTAACGCTTTCGAGCATCTCCGCGTGCTCAAGTGTGAGAAATGCACCCCTAAACGCCCATCGCCAGGCGAATGGCGTCGGCAATGCGTGCGCTGAAATTTTCCACCTGTTGCGCGTCGAGGCCCTCCACCATGACTCGCGCCAGCGGCTCCGTGCCGGAAAAACGCACGAGTACGCGGCCGGTGCCGGCGAAAGCCGTTTCCACGTGCGCAATCTCACGCGCTACCGAGGGGATGTCCGTCAGCGATTTCTTCTCGCGGACGCGCACATTGACCAGCTTTTGGGGATATACCCGAAGATCCGCCGTCAACTCGTCCAATCCCACCCCGGCGGCTCGCGCCGTCTCGATCGTCCGCAGCGCCGTCAGGATGCCGTCGCCGGTGGTGGCGAACTCACGCAAAATCACATGCCCGGATTGCTCGCCGCCCAGCGAAGCGCCCAGCCGGACCATCTCTTCCAGCACGTACTTGTCGCCCACCGGCGTCCGCACCATGCGGATGCCGGCGCTCTCCAGCGCCTTTTCGAGTCCCAAATTGGACATCACGGTGGATACCACGATGTCCTGTTGCAGATGTCCGGATGCTTTCATGGCGCGTCCCAGCACCAGCATGACGGCGTCGCCATCGATCATTTTGCCGCTTCCCGCCGCCATGATGGCGCGATCGGCATCGCCATCGAACGCCACTCCAAAATCGGCGTTGGAGGCAGCTACCGCGGCCTGGAGCCGTCCGGGGTGAAGCGCGCCGCACTCGAGGTTGATGTTTTTTCCGTTGGGTTCGACCGAAAGAGCAATGACCTCGGCGCCCAGCCGCCGGAAAATTTCGGGTCCCAGCCGGTATGCGGCGCCGTTGCCGCAATCCATCGCCAGTTTCACTCCGTCCAGGCGCATGGTGGCGAGCGACACCAGAAAATCGCGGTACTTGCCGCCCCACTCGTCTTCCGTCGCGAGCGCCGCCGGCCGCGGATTCACGCCCGCATCCCGCAGCCGCAAAATCTCCCGTTCGACGGCCGCTTCTTCCTCGTCGGGCAGTTTGAACCCGTTGTGGGCGAACACCTTCAGTCCGTTGTCCTGGTAAGGATTGTGGGACGCGGAAATTACCAGCCCGGCCAGGAACGGCCCGGTACGGGTCAGATAAGCCACTCCCGGAGTGGTGACCACGCCTGCGTAGCGCACGCGCGCGCCGGCTTCCTTCAGGCCACCGGCTGCCATTTCCGCGATCCATTCGCCGGATTCGCGGGTGTCCGTGCCAATCAGAATCTCGGCATCCGGGCGCGCGCGAACCGCGTCGTGCCCTAGCGCCACGCCGAAAGCGTACACGGTCGCCGGGTCGAGCGGGTACTCTCCCGCTACACCGCGAATCCCATCGGTACCGAACAGTTGTTTTTGCACTCTTTGAATTTTATTTCTTTCTGACGGTTACCGCGACGGTCACGCGCGAGACATCGGGGAAGCGAACGAAAGGATCGTCCACAAAGGTATTGACGGGATACTCGAAGGCGCCGGCGCGGGCGGGAATATTCACATCATCCGTCTGCACCGTATCGATCTGCGCCACGTGGCTGGCCGGGCCCGCGATCTTAATGGAATCGGGAGTCACGGTGTAGGCCGCCACATCGTATCCATCCCTCGTCCGCAAACGCGGAATTACTTTGACCGTGCGTTCCGCGTGCCGTTCAAAGCGAAGCCGGACCTCCGAAGGGATGGCGCGCACCAGGTGCACGCCGCGCACCAGCCTCACGTTGCCGTCCCCGATGGGAAAGGTGCGCTCGCCCGACCGTACGTCCGACATATCCAGAATCACTTCCGGGCCGGCTCCATCGCCCACGCCGCGAAGCTGCCCGGAAGGTCCGCGAAGCTCCAGTTTGACCGTGCTGACCGGTTCGGAGCTGATTTCGAGATACTCCGGCAGATTCTTATATTCGATGGCGGCTGTGGTGAACGTGGAGAGTTCCGGTTCGTTGGCCACCACGCCCCACACCACTACGGCGACCGCCAGCGAGAGCAGCTTCCAGCCCGGATTGCTGATCACCAGGCCCCACAAAGACTTGACCCATTTCATGGCTGCTTCACCCGTTCCGCGGGATGGGTTTCCGCTGCCCGCGGGCCGTCATCGCCCGCCAGCGGGATATCGCCGGTGCTCTCTTCCATGCCGATCGATCCCGGATGCAAAGCCTCAAAATGCCGATTGATGCGCTCCCGCGCTTCGGCGAGCGACAATCCCTGCACCAGTTCTCCAAAAGCGGCCACCGAGATCCGGCCCGTCTCTTCGGAAACCACGATGGAGAGACAATCGGTCTCTTCCGTGATGCCGATGGCCGCGCGGTGGCGGGTCCCGAGGTCGCGGGCAAGCGCGGGAATGGTGGTCAGGGGCAAAAAGCAAGCGGCCGCCGCGATGCGATCCTTCTGGATGATCACGGCCCCGTCATGAAGCGGCAGCCCCGGCGCAAAAATAGACAGCAGCAGGTCGCGTGTAATGCGCGCGTCGAGCGCGACTCCGCTCTCGATGAAGGTGCGTAGTCCGATGTCGCGCTCGAGCACGATCAAGGCGCCCACGCGCTTCGGAGCCATGACTTCCACGGCCATGAGAATCTCATTGATCGCCTCCGGAGCGCGATAGCCGGCGCCGAATCCCAGCCATCGCTTACGACCCAGCCGCGCCAGGGTCCGCCGGATTTCCGACTGAAACAACACCACGATCGCCAGCCCGACCAGCGGCACCATGAAGGAAAGCACGGCGCGCAGAGCTTCCAGACCGGCCCAAACCGAGATGGCGTACAGCGCCACCATGATGAAGATGCCGACAAGGATGTGGCCGGCGCGTGTGCCGCGCACCACCATGAGGGCCTGGTAAACCAGGAACGCCACCACCAGGATATCCACGATCCCGCGAAGCGTTAAGTTCGGCAAAAGCGGCAAAAATCGAGGGAACTGGGCCATGGAAAGCTTGCGCTGGGGCGAAACTCCTGCCCAAATCTATCTTAGCGTAGGAGCGATTTAGCGGTTAGCAATCAGTGTCAGAACCATTCACCGCCGTTCGCCGGTAGCCTTCCAGAAACTGCACCAAAGGCGCCGCTCCTTTGCAGTGGCGGCGCATTACCTGCTGGCACACCACGGAGCCGCAACCGCGGGGGAGCGGTGATTTTGCGCGCCAGTTTCAGACCGTCATGGACCGGACCGCGCGCGGTCCGCCGCTGATGGCTGATCGCTCAAGCCTACCCCTTCGCCGCCGGCAGAAATCGCTTGATGAAGTTGGTGTCCAGCCGGCCGGCGCGAAAATCCGCGTCCGCCATGATCTTCAGATGCAGCGGAATCGAAGTGTAAATCCCTTCCACGATGAACGTCTCGAGCGCTCGCCGCATGCGGTCGATCGCCTCTCCGCGGTCGTTGCCGTAAGCGATCAGCTTGGCTACCAGGGAATCGTAATACGGCGGAATCACGCAATCGGTGTACGCCCAGGTATCCACCCGCACGCCGATTCCACCCGGCAGATGAAATCCCGTGACGCGGCCGGGCGATGGCACGAACGTCTCCGGATTCTCGGCGTTAATGCGGCATTCGATGGCGTGTCCGCGCATCTCGATCTTCGCTGGCAGGATATCGGCGAGACGCTCGCCCTGCGCGATGCGGATCTGGCTCTTGACGATGTCGATGCCGGTGACGAACTCCGTCACCGGATGCTCCACCTGCACGCGCGCGTTTACCTCGATGAAGTAGAGCTTGCCCGTTTCGTCCATGAGGAATTCCACCGTGCCGGCGTTGCTGTAGCCGGCGGTGGATAGCGCCCGGCACAGGCCCGCGGAGATCTCGGCGCGCAACTTGGGCGTCATGGCCGGCGACGGCGATTCTTCCAGCAATTTCTGATGGCGCCGCTGGATGCTGCATTCGCGCTCGCCGAGAATCTCCACGTGACCGTACTCATCGGCCAGAACCTGGAACTCGATGTGGCGCGGCGCGCCGATGTACTTCTCGAGATATACGTCGCCAGAACTGAATGCGGCGGCTGCTTCCGTCTGTGCCTGCGCGAACAGCGGCGGCAAGTCCTCCGCCTTGGCCACCACGCGCATGCCGCGGCCGCCGCCGCCGGCCGATGCTTTCAGGATTACGGGATATCCGATCTCCTCGGCCAGTTCGAGCGCTTCCTCGGGTGATTTCAGCACGCCCGCCGACCCGGGCAGCACCGGAACGCCCAGTTCCCGCATGAATGCGCGGGCGCGCTCCTTGATTCCCATCATGTGGATGACGTCGGGCTTCGGTCCGATGAACTTGATGCCCGACGTCTCGCACACTTCCGCGAAGGAGGCGTTCTCGCTGAGGAATCCGTATCCGGGATGGATGGCGTCCACGTCGGTAATTTCGGCGGCGCTGATGATCGCGGGGATATCCAGGTAGCTGCGCGCGCTTTTGGCCGGTCCGATGCACAGGGCCTGGTCCGCGAAGCGGACATGGGAACTGTAACGGTCGGGCTCGGAATACACTGCCACCGTCTGGATTCCCAACTCCTTGCAAGCATTGATGACGCGGACGGCAATCTCGCCCCGGTTGGCGATGAGGATCTTCTTAAACCGTACGGATGGCAAACAGCGCCTCCCCGTACTCCACCGGCTGGCCGTTCATGACCAGTTTACTTTCGACGATACCCGACGTCTCCGACTCGATCTCGTTCATGAGCTTCATGGATTCGATAATGCACAGCACCTTCCCGGGCTGAACGCGTTCGCCCACGCGCACGAACGGCGGCGCCCCGGGAGAAGCCGATTCATAAAACGTGCCCACGATGGGTGACTTGACGAGTACGAGGTTGGGGTCGGCCGGCTTCTCTTTGGGTGCTTCATAGGTGGGAGCGGACGCCGTGGCCGAGGCCGGTGGCGTTGTGGGAGCAGGCGCAGCCACTGCCGGGGCGGCTGCGTATCCGGGAGCGGCCACCACGATTTCCTGGGGCGCGGCAAACGAGGCGCGCCGGATGCGCACACGGTTCTCTCCGCGCTGCACTTCCAGTTCGGCAATCCCGGTTTCCGCTGTCAGGTTGATGAGTTCTCGGATTTCGTCTACAGTCACAATCGAATAGCTTAGCAGACGGCAGGGCGGCCAAGCTTCAGCCGTGTGGGGGGAATTCCCGATTCGCCAGTCACTTCTTGGCGAGCCCCATGTCCTTCTTGAGGCGGCTTACAATATCGATGGCGATGCGATCCAGTTCCTTCGACGTCGAGTCCTTCGGCAGGTCGTACACCGACCACAGCACCTGGCGCGACTTGGTCCCCACCAGGAAGACCATCCCTCTGCTTCTTCCGACGTGGGAATTTTCGGCGGGGTTTTCGATCTTGTTCGCCGGCTCGAAAATCGAACCCTTCGGGGCATCTTCCTTCTCGCCTTCCTTAGGGGGAGCCGGCGGAGGCGCGAGCAGCGTCTCCAATTTCGTTTGCAGAGCGGCATCCACGTGGTCGGTGAGCACCGCATCGGCCATCTTCGGGTCGGTCACGATCACGAAGATGTGCTCGCTGGTGAGAGTGTTGGCCAGGTACTGCTCGAGCCCGTGGGCCATCGGCAGCACGTACACCGTGTGGATATTTTCCAGGCCGGCGGCGCTCCATGCCGCCGCGCCGATCGCCAGGAGGAGCAATATCAGTTTGATCGATTTCATTGCCTGTTCTATTATGACGCTCCGCGCCGCCGGAAAGTCTGCCGCCCTATCGCATGTATAAAGGCCAGTCGATTACGGTTATCATCCCCTGTCTGAACGAAGAAGCGGGAATCGAGCAGGTCTTGCGCGCCATGCCCGAATACGTCGACGAGATCATCGTGGTGGACAACGGCTCGACCGACCGCACGGCGGAGGTCGCCGCTTCCCTGGGCGCGAAAGTGATCCGCGAGGAATTGCGCGGTTATGGCCGGGCGTACCGGCGCGGTTTTTCCTGCGCCACGAGCGATCTGATCATCACTCTCGACGGCGATCACAGCTATCCCGTGGACGGCATTTCCTACCTGCTGGAGGCGTTTCTGCACCTTCACGTCGATTTCCTGAATGCCTCGCGGTTTCCGGTTCGCGATTCGAGCGCCATGAGCTTCAAGCATAAGGTCGGTAACTTGGTGCTCTCGCTGGCCATGTCGATTCTGTTTTTCCGCTGGGTGCGCGATTCGCAATCGGGAATGTGGGTGCTGCGGCGGTCGATTCTGAAAGACATGAAGTTCGAGGCCGACGGCATGGCTTTTTCGGAAGAAATCAAAATCGAAGCTTTACGAGACCGGCGGATTCGCTTTGGCGAAATTGCAATTCTCTATTCCACCCGTTTGGGCGAAAAGAAACTGAATCCCTGGCGCGACGGGGTCCAGAACCTGTTGTTCCTCGCGCGGAAACGGTTCTTCCGATGAGGCCAGGTCATGCGGGGCTGCGACCGCGAGGACGCGGTTCATCGTTGTTCTCGGATGCTCACGGATTCAACACACAGATTGCCTTCCGCCGGGCCAGCTTTTGGGAACACAGATGAACACCGATGAACGCAGATGCCGGGCACTCGGGCTTATCCGTGTGAATCCGTGTCCCTCCGTGGCTCAAACAATCGGCCCAAGGGGGGCCGCGGGGCCATGATTAGCGCCATAGTGCCGGTGTGGAATGGACGCGAGCTGCTTCTGCGCCTGCTCGATTCGCTGGACGCCCAGACACATGGGGTCGGCGAACTGCTGGTGGTGGACAACGGCTCGACCGATGGCGCGCCCGCAGCCGCGCGCGAACGCGGCGCGCGCGTCGCCGCCATGGGCCGCAACGCGGGATTTGCAGCCGCGGTCAATCGCGGAATCGAGGAGAGCCGCGGCGATTGGCTGGCGGTGCTGAATTCCGACGTCGTACTGGCGCCCGACTATCTGGCAAAGCTGCTGGCCGCTGCCGAGGCGGGCGGCGCCTGGTTCGCTACCGGCAAAATTCTGGTGGCGGATTCGCCCGATCGCATCGATGCCACTTTTGACGCCATGTGCCGCGGTGGAACGTCGTGGCGGGTGGGCAGCGGCCGGATGGATGGCGCCGCCTTTTCCGCCCCGCGACAGATCTGGTCGGCGCCGTTTACCGCCGTGCTGGTTCGCGGCGAACTGTTTCGCCGCATCGGAGGGCTGGAGAGCCGATTCGAATCGTACCTGGAGGACGTCGACTTCGGCCTGCGCTGCGCAGCCCGGCAATTCCCGGGGGTCTACGTTCCGGCGGCGCGCGCCTGGCATCAGGGAAGCGCCGCCCTGGGCCGCTGGCACTCCATCACCGTGCGCCGTATGGCTCGCAATCAACTCTTCCTGGTGGCCCGGCATTATCCCGGACCGCTCGTGCGGCGCTGGTTCTGGGCCGTGGCCGCCGCGCAAATCCTGTGGGGCGGATTGGCGCTGCGGCACGGAGCGGTGCTTGGCTGGTTCCGCGGCGTGTTCCAGGGGCTGCGCGGCTTCCGGACCGCCCGCCGATCCCACGCGCCGTTCGATGTCAAAGCCCTCGAGGACTTGCTCGCAGCCAACGAACGTCTGATTCGCGACCTGCAGACATCCACCGGCTTCGATTGGTATTGGAAGCTGTATTTTCTTCTCACCGGTGGTGGGACAAAGTGACACATGCCGGAGATCGGAATCGTCATCGTAACCTACAACTCACGCACGGTGATCGGACCTTGCCTGGATGCCGCGATACCCAGCGGAGCTGAGGTGGTTGTGGTGGACAACGCCTCGACCGACGGCACTCCGGAGGAGGTTCGCCGGCGCGGAGTGCGCGTGATCGCGAATTCCGCCAATCGAGGGTTCGCGGCAGCGGTCAACCAGGGAATGGCGGCGCTGGAAGCGCCGTTCGTGCTGTTGTTAAATCCCGATGCCGAGGTGGCCGGGGGTTTGGACACGCTCTCGGAGGCGTGCCGCTTGCCCGATGCCGCCGGCGCCGGCGGCAAGTTGGTGGATGATCGGGGCCGTCCGCAGGTCGGGTTCATGGTCCGCGAGTTGCCCACACCGCTGGCGCTGATTTTGGAAGTCCTCTTGCTGAATCGGATCTGGCCGAATAATCCGCTGAATCGGCGCTATCGCGCGTTGCAATTGAATTACAATATGCGGATTCCGGTGGAGCAGCCGGCGGGAGCATTTCTGATGGTTCGTCGCGCAGTGTGGCAGGAATTGGGCGGATTCGACGAGAGCTTTTTTCCTCTCTGGTTCGAAGATGTCGATTTCTGCCGGCGCGCGGCCAGCCGCGGCTACCGCTTTTACTTCGTTCCGGACGCTCTCGCACATCACCGGGGAGGGCACTCAATCTCACAGCTTTCAGTAGAGAATCGCCGCGTTTATTGGTATGGTAGTCTACTGAGATATTCTGCCAAGCACTTCCGCCCTTTGGCCTTTCGGGCGTTGTGCCTGGCCGTCGTTGCGGGCTCTCTGTTGCGGAGTTTGGGGGAAGTGATTCAAATGAGGAATTGCAGACCCCTGCCTGCATATGGGAAAGTCGTGCGGCATGCCAGCCGTTGCCTTTTTTTCGGCTGGGGGACGGAGCGGTAATACCGTCCACGAATCGATTCAGGGTATGGAAATGAAGTACAAAAAGCTCAGCCTCTCGGATTCTTGTTCATGGCGCAAAACGACTTCGTCTCCGTCACGGTAGTCACCTATAACAGCGGCCGCTTCATCAAGCGCTGTCTCGAATCGGTACTCCAGCAGAAGTACCGGCTCAAGGAAGTCATCGTCGTCGACAATGCCTCTACGGACGGCACCATCGACATCCTGGAGCAGTTCGAGGATCGCTGCAACGTTTACTACAACGAAGAGAACATCGGATTCGCGGCGGCGCAGAATCAGGCCATCAATCTTTCCAGCGGCGATTGGGTGCTGACCCTGAATCCCGACGTGCTGCTGCTTCCCAATTTCATTCAGGCTCTGGTGGACGCCGGCCATCTGGATGCGCGCATCGGCACGGTATGCGGCAAGCTGCTTACCATGACGTCGCATTTCGAGATCCCCGAAAAGCCCGTGGTGGATTCCACCGGCATCTATTTCAATCCCATGCTCCGCCATCTCGATCGCGGCAGCCAGGAAGTGGACAACGGCCATTACCTGCACTACGAATATGTATTCGGAGCCACCGCGGCGGCCGCGCTCTACCGGCGCTCCATGATCGAGGACATCTCGCTCGACGGCGAATTCTTCGATTCCGATTTCTTCGTCTACCGCGAGGACGCGGACGTGGCTTGGCGCGCCCAGCTCCTGGGATGGAAGTGCCTGTACGTGCCCTATGCCCGCGGTTATCACGTGCGCAAGGTTCTGCCCGGCAATCGGCGCGCGTTGCCGCCCGAGATCAACATGCACTCGGTAAAGAACCGCTTCCTCATGCGCATCAAGAACATCTCGCCCAACCTCTACTGGCGGAACTGGTTTTCCATTACTACCCGCGATCTCATCGTGGTGATGTGCTGCCTGCTGTGGGAGCACACCTCGCTCAAGGCGTTCTGGTTCCTGGCGCGCAATCTCAAGCGGGTGATGGCGAAACGCCGCAAAATCCAGGCCATGCAGCGGGTGGACGATCGGTATATGGCGAGCTGGTTCCAGTACGCGCCGGTGAGCAAGCAGGCGCCGAAGAGGATGGTCCGCCTGCTGTCGCGTTCCGAAACCGCGAAGACATAGTCCGTGCGCATCGCCCTGCTCGGCACGCGTGGCATTCCCGCCAATTACGGCGGATTCGAAACCTTCGCCGAGGAGATTTCCACCCGGCTCGCGGCGCGCGGGCACCAGGTGACGGTCTACTGCCGGGAGCGCTACTCCGAACCCGAATACCACGGCGTTCGCCTGCGGTATTTGCCCACCATCCGCCATAAATATTTCGACACGGTGGCGCACACGTTTGTCTCGACCCTGCATCTTCTCTGGCACCGCGTTGACGTAGCGCTCTATTGCAACGGCGCCAACGCCATCTTCACCCTTTGGCCGCGCATATTCGGAATGCCGGTGGCGCTCAACGTGGACGGCATCGAGCGCAAGCGCAGGAAGTGGAATCGCCTGGCGAAAGCGTGGTACCTCGTGTCGGAATGGCTGGCGACGTTCTTCCCCTCCGCGGTGATTACCGATGCGCGCACCATCCAGGATTACTACCGCCAGAAGTACGGCAAGGCGAGCGTATTCATTCCCTACGGAGCGGAGATCGGAAAAGTCCCGGGAACCGGGAAACTGCGCGAATTGGGACTCGAACCCGGCCGCTATTTTCTGTACGTGAGCCGGATGGAGCCCGAAAATCATCCGTTGGAAGTGAGGCAGGCGTTCGAGGCGGTCGAGACTGCGATGAAGCTGGCGCTGGTGGGCGACGCGCCCTACGCGCAGGATTACATCCGCCAGGTCCGCGACACGCGCGACCCTCGCGTGGTGATGCCAGGCGCGATTTACGGCGAAGGCTATCGCGAGTTGGGCTCGCACTGCTTCGCTTACATCCACGCCACCGAAGTGGGGGGCACGCACCCGGCCCTCATTGAAGCCATGGGGCGCGGCGCTTTGGTTCTCTATCGCGACACGCCCGAAAATGCTGAAGCAGCCGGCGATGCCGGCATTCCATTCGAGCCGGCGGAATTGGCCGCCAAGATTCGCGCCGTGCTGGAGATGCCGGAAGAGCAGCGCGAAGTATTCCGCCGCCGCGCGCTCGAACGCGTCCGCCAGCGCTACTCGTGGGATGCGGTGACGGACGCGTATGAGGAGTTGCTGAAGAAGTTGGCGAATTGAGCTTGAGTTCGCGCTGGGGGTGGCCACCACCGATCCTGCGGCTTCCACTTTACCGGTGAGGGCTTGGGTGCGGCCGGTGATGCTGTCGAAGATCTCCAGCGTCCCCATCAGCTTGCAGGCGGCGGGCGTTGGTGGTGTGCCGGAACTGGAGGTCGACGGGGGTAGACCTGGGGTAGACCTGGGGTAGACCGGCAACGCGCCGGGCCAGCAGTTCCAAATCGCCGCTCTGCGGTACCAACCGGCCCCGCAGCCTGTGGCGCGGCGTGGCGCCCGCGGCGAGCGAGGAGAGCAAGCCCGCCACCAGCCCGTGGATGTGGAATAGCGGCATCGGATCCAGACAGCGGTCCTCCGCCGTGAGCGCCAGGGCGCGGACGATGTTCTGGACGGAGGCAGCGA
>Ga0335078_10010330_pt1 | contig 13815 bp, 12 predicted proteins | sample Lox_Sample_32_FD_206711 | JGI IMG/M metagenome (GOLD analysis project Ga0335078, IMG submission 206711) | Soil microbial communities from Loxahatchee National Wildlife Refuge, Florida, United States - Lox_Sample_3.2 | ecosystem: Environmental > Terrestrial > Soil > Wetlands | place: USA...
CGTCGCCGAACGCCCAGTCGACGATCCAGTCGCCGAGCACGCCCATGCGGGCGAGGAACTGCTCGCCGCCCGGCTCGTCGTTCAGCTCGGCGAGGCGCTGGAGGGCGCGGGCACGGCGTTCGCTGTCTTGACCCTGTGCCAAGGCGCGGATACTGTATCCAAAAATTGCTGCTTCGCCGAATCCATCACGTATGCCTGCGGACCGGCGATCTCGCCGGCGCCGCCCAGCGGTGGTCGATCCAGTTCGGACTGACCGTCCGTGAGCTGAATCCCGAACACGCCCGGCTCGCGTGCGCGTATGAGCCGTACTCGCTCGAGCTCGTGCCGTCAGACGTCCCCGGCGCCGACCATGCGGCGTTCGAGCTCGCCCGGGGTGTGTCGCTCGACGACGCGGCGGCGCATCTCGGCGGTCTCGGGGTCGCGTATGCGCGGGAGTCGTCGGCGGTGCGGTTGCGCGATCCGGACGGCTTCGGGATCGAGCTCGTCGCGTACGTGCCGGACTCCGATCCGCGGCCCGCAATCGCGCGGTCGACGACGACGCTCGCGGGCTTTCATCCGCGCAAGCTCGGCCACATCAACTCGCTTACGGGGGATCTCGCGGGCCTGACCGACTTCTACTGCGACGTGCTCGGCCTCGAGTTGACCGATCGCCTCGGCGACGAGGGCGCCTGGCTGCACGTCGGCGCCGACCATCACACGGTGGCGCTCGTCGGGAAGGGCTACTACCACTTCCACCATCTCGCGTTCGAGCTGACCGACTGGGGGGAGCTGCGGGTCGCGCTCGACCATCTCGCCCAGCACGGGCGGTGGCTGGCCTGGGGCCCGGTCCGCCATGCGCTCGGTCAGAACCTGGCGGCGTATGTGCGGATCCCCGAGGAGGAGTGCATGGTCGAGCTGTACAGCGACATGGAGCAGCTGAGCGCCGACCACGAGCCGCGGACGTGGCCCGACGACGCCCACTCCTCGAACACGTGGGGCATCCTGCCGCCGCGCTCGTACTTCCGCTTCGACGCCGCGGCCGTCGACTGGGAGCACCAGGGGCTCGAGGCGCTCGGCCATCCGCTGCCCTCTGTGGGTCAGTGATGGCTTTGATGTCGACTGGGCAGGCAACCGGGGCGCGGACGGGCGAGCAGTTTCTCGACGGGCTGCGCCAGGGCGGGCGCGAGATCTGGCTCCGCGGCGAGCGGATCAGCCATCCGCTCGACCACCCCGAGCTTCGCGACGCGGCGCTGTCGCTCGCGCGCGTGTTCGATGTCCAGCACGAGAACGCGTCGGACATGCTCGCGCCGTCCCCGTCCGGGGTTGCGGACCGTTTCGTCAATGTCACGCACCTGATCCCGCGCGATCACGACGACCTCGTCCGGCGCCGGCGGGCGTTTGAGATCGTCGCGGCGCTGTCGGGCGGCGTGATGGGGCGGACGCCCGATTACCTGAACGTGACGTTCGCGTGCTTCGCCGGGCGCTCGGAGGTGTGGGCTCGGCGGGGGAACTCGTCACTGGCCGCAAATCTCGTCGCGTACCAGGAGTTCATGCGCGACCACGACCTGTCGACGACGCACGCGCTGATGAACCCGCAGGTCGACCGGACCAAGCCCGAGGCCGAGCAGGCGATGGGGCAGGTCGCGCTGCACAAGGTCGGGGAGACTTCTGGGGGGATCGTGGTCCGCGGCGCGCGGATGCTGGCGACGCTGGCGCCGTTCGCGGACGAGCTGCTCGTCTACCCGGGCTCGGACATCCGGCCCCAGGACGGACGGTACGCGCTGTCCTTCGCGATCCCGATCGCGACACCGGGCCTGCGGTTCATCTGCCGCGACAGCTACTCCAAGCAGCGGGACGTTCATGACTATCCGCTGTCGGCGCGGTTCGACGAGATGGACGCGGTCGTGATCTTCGACGACGTCGAGATCCCGCGCGAGCGGGTCTTCCTCGACGGCGACACCGTCGGCTACAGCGAGGTCATCACCGACACGGGCTGGCGCGGCCACATCATGCACCAGGCGTTCACGCGCGCGTGGGTGAAGCTGTCGTTCGCGCTCGGACTGGGCCATCTGATCGCGACGACCACAGGGGTCGCGCGGTTCGACCACATCCAGGAGAAGCTCGGTCAGATCTGGTCGATGAGCGAGCTCGCGCGGTCGGCGATCGTGGCGGCCGAGGCGGGGGCTTCCGTCGATGCCGGCGGGGTCATGGCTCCCGATGAGCGGCCGTTTGTCGCGTTGCGAGGGGAGATGCCGAAGTGGCTGCCCCGGGTCAACGAGCTGCTGCAGCTGATCGGGGGCGGCGGGTTCATGGCGACGCCGTCGCGGGCCGACATCGAGGGCCCGCTCCACGACCAGATCGAGCAGTACTTCCAGGCCGCCGGAGCCGGCGCCGAGCGGCGGATCCGACTGTTCCGCCTGGCCTGGGACTTTCTCGGGTCAGAGCTCGGCGGCCGCGGCGAGCTGTACGAGCGGTTCTACCTGTCGGACTCGTGGCGGATGACCGCGCTCGCCTACAACGTCGCCGACAAGACGTTCCCCGAGTCGCTGGTCGAGCAGTTCCTAGGCGACTGACTGACTTTCGCCGTGGCTCCTAGCGTGCTGATCATCGGGGGCGGTACGGGGATCGGGGCCGCGGTGGCGCGGCGGATGGGGCGCGACGGATGGTCGGTGTGTGCGAGCGGGCGGCGGATCGAGCCTTTGCGTGCGGTCGCTTCCGAGGTCGGAGGGCTCGCGGTCAGCGCCGACGCTTCGACTCCCGAAGGAGCGCAGCGCGCCGTCGACGCCTGCGTCGAGCGGTTCGGGCGGCTTGACGCGCTTGTCGTGAGCGCCGGCGCCGGCGCGGGGGCGATGGTCGCCGAGCAGACGATCGAGCGGTGGAACGTCGTGATCGCCACCAATCTGACGGCGCCGTTCCTCGTCTGCCGGGCAGCGCTCCCGCACCTGATCGACGCCCGCGGCGCGATCGTGACGATCTCCTCGCTGGCGGGCCTGCGCGCCGACCCCGCGTCGGCCGCCTACTGCAGCTCGAAGGCCGGGCTCGTGATGCTCACCCACTGCATCGCGCTCGATTACGGGCCCGCCGGAGTGCGCGCGAACTGTGTCTGCCCCGGCTGGATCCGGACGGCGATGGCGGACGAGGAGATCGACGTGCTCGCGGCGCGGCGGGGCGTCGACCGTGAGGGGGCGTACGCCGCGGCTTGTGCGCACGTGCCCGCGCGACGCGCGGGGAGCCCCGAGGAGGCGGCCGCGGCGGTCGCATGGCTGGCCTCGCCAGCCGCCTCGTACGTCAACGGCGCGGTCTTGACCGTCGACGGTGGCGCCGCGATCGTCGACGCCGGTACGCTCGCGTTCGCACCGAATGCCTAGACGCGGAACCCGAAGATCGAGGGCGCGGCCGCGGACCCGTCAACGAGAGGAGAGAGAGATGGCCGAAGACCTCGGCGAGCGTGCCACCGCCGCGCGGATCAGGTTGGTGGGGAGCCTGTCCGAGCTGGCCGAAGTCGGCGTCCGCGCTGTGCGCCTGCAGTACGCCGACCTGCACGGCATCTGCCGCGGCAAGCTGATCCCGATCTCGGCGTTCCCGCACGTGGCCGAGGAGGGGATGGGATTCGTCGAGGCGATCATGACCGTCGACCTGCGCCACAACGTGGTGGCGGGGTTCGAGCACGGCTTCCCGGACTTTCTCGCGCGGCCGGACCTGACAACGATGGTGCCGCTGCCGTGGGAGGAGGACGTCGTGGCCTGCATCGTCGACCTCGAGGACCCGGTAACCGGCGAGCCCCATCCGCTCGACTGCCGCGGCGCGCTGAAGCGCGTGCTCGCGCAGTTCTCGGAGTTCGGCGTCTCGCCGGTGGTGGGGCCCGAGCTCGAGTTCTACCTGTGCGAACCGGACCCGGCCTCGCCGCGCGGGTTCCGTCCCTACGCGGGCGTGGACAGCGCGGTCTACACCGTCGGTGACATCGCCGACCCACGGGGCACGCTGGGGCGGATGCTCGACGCCGCGGTCGAGCTCGAGCTCGGAGCGATCGCGGCCGCCCACGAGTACGGCCGCAGCCAGTTCGAGATCAACCTGCGCCACTCCGAGGCGCTCGACTCCGCCGACCGCGCGTTCCGGTTCCGGGCGATGGTCAAGGAGCTGGCGGCCCGGGACGGGCTGATGGCGACGTTCATGGGCAAGCCGTTCAACGACGACGAGGGGTCGGGGTTCCACCTGCACGTGTCGCTCGTCGATACCGCCGGAGGGAACGCCGGCGAGGCTCCGGACGCCGCCCACGGCCTCACCCCGGTGATGTGCCACTTCATCGCGGGCGTGATGGAGCATGCGCGGGCGCTGATGGTGTTCTACAACCCGACCGTGAACGCGTACCGGCGGATCAGCGCCGAGGCGCTCGTCCCGACGCGGGTGTGCTGGGGTCACGACCATCGGATGACGCTCGTGCGCGTCCCCAAGGAGCGCGGGGCCTCGACGCGCCTCGAGCTTCGTCTCGGCGACGGGACCGCGAACGCGTACCTCGCCTACGCCGCCGCGCTGGCGGCGGGGCTCGACGGGATCCGGCGCGAGCTCGAGCTCCCCGAGCCGGTCGAGGGGATGATCTACGACCTGCCCGACGAGGCGCTCGGCGCGACGCTGCCGACCTCGTTCGGGGAGGCGCTCGAGGCGCTCAAGGAGGATCAGGCGATGATCGACGCGCTCGGCCCGCGGCTGATCGAGACGTTCGAGACGATCAAGGGCGCCGAGCTCGAGCGGTTCCGGGCGTGGGTGACCGACTGGGAGTTCGAGGAGTACGCGAGGCTGCTGTAAGCGGCGGGTTGTCTCAGCCGGCCGTCCCGGGGTGCGGGATCGGCTCGTCGAGCGCGGGGACGCCCTCGTGCTCGACCGCGTGCCTCGCGGCGGTGCGGACCTGCTCGGGTCGCGCGAAGTGGAGGATCCCGTACCAGACCGCCGCGATGACGATGCACGCCACCGCGATGAACACGCCGCGGTTGTTCGGGAACGTCGGGAACGGGTCGAGCGCGCCCTTGAACGCGAAGATCGGCGTGACCAGGCCGAGGACGACCGCAATCACCTTCCACCACAGCCCGCCCTCCTCGTGGCGGTCGCGCCAGAGCAGCATGAGCGCGCACACCGCGAGGAAGATGTAGATCACCTCGACGAGATAGCTTCCGGCCGCGGTCGTGATGTTGAACGCCTCGATCGGGTTGGGCAGCATCACCGTCTTCCCATAGGTGGTGACGCCGGCCCAGACCAGCAGGAGGATGCTCCAGATCGCGATCGCGACGTTGCCGACGACCGGGGTGTCGTAGCGAGACGTCATCGCGGCGGCCTTCGGAAGCAATCCGTCGCGGCCGAACGCGAAGATGATCCGCGAGGCCGTGACCATGATCGCGATGCTGAGCGACAGCGCGTCGAGGATGATCACGAGGTCGATCAGGAAGCTCAGCCAGTTGCCGACGTACTGGGTGGCGAGCGTGCCCATCGGGCTGGGGGAGGCGAACCATGCGCCCTTCTCGAGCGCCGCCTTGCCGAACCCGATCGTCGCCGCGTAGCAGACGAAGATGTAGAGCGCGGCGCTGAGCGCGACCGCGCCGACGACCGCGATCGGTATCGACCTGCGCGGGTTCTCGGTCTCCTCGGCGATCGAGGCGGCCGCCTCGAACCCGATGAACAGCGTCACCGCGAACAGGATCCCGTTGAACACCGCGTTCCACGAGGTCTCGTGCGGGTTGAACACCGCGAGCGTGTTGCCGCCGACGCCGCCCTTGGCGATGATCACGACCGCCAGGAACAGGAACGGGAGCGACGAGATCGAGGCCAGCAGCAGGACGCCCCGGATCGCCAGCCGGACGCCGAAGTGGTTGAGCGTGAACGCGACCGCGAGGCCGGCGGCGCCCCCGACCCACCACGGAATCGAGGTGTGGATGTGGCTCTGGAAGAACCCCTGGACCAGGAAGCCGAGGCCGATGTAGATGCCGCCGGCGCCGAGGAACAGCGCACCGAGCAGGTACACCGCGCCCGAGAAGATCCCGAACGAGTTGTGGACGGCCTGGGCGAGGTACTCGAAGATCGCGCCGGCGCCGGCATACCGCCTCGCGTAGATCGCGATCACGTACGCGAGCCCGATCGAGCCGATCGAGCCGAGCACGATCGACGCCGGGGTCGAGAAGCCGGCCACGTTCGCGACCAGGCCGCTGACGAGGCCCACCGAGAAGATCGGGCCGATCGCGAGCGCCTGCCCGATCGCGTGGAGCGTGGTCAGGCGCTTCACACCCAGGTGCGGCTGGGCGGCGCTCGCGCCGGCGTCGCTGACGGGATGACTTGCCATGGCCTCTCCTTACCCTGCGCGTCCGAATCCGCTAATGGCCCCGTACTCGGCGGGGCCGCCACCAAGGTTTCGGATACATTCGCAAGTGTTGGATGCGGTGTCAAGAGAGGCGGATGGGCCTCATCAGCAGCCGCTCGCTCGCCGCGCCGTCGGCATCGACGAACCCGGCGCGCCGGTAGAACGGCACCGACCGGGCGGTGGGTGAGAGCACGACGCGCGCGTACCGCCGCTCCTGCGCGGCGTCGATGACCGCGCTTAGCAGGGCGGAGCCGACGCCCTGGTTCCGGCGGTCTGCGCGCACGAACATGTTGCCGAGGTAGCCCCAGCGCGAGTCCATCCGGCCCGGCCGCGGCATCCGCCGGAACTCGTACAGCGTCGACATGCCCACCGGCTGGTTGTTGAGCTCTGCCAGCCAGATCGTGCGGCGGTCCCCCTCGGTGGCGATCCACTCCGCCAGGTGACGCTCGAAGCCGGGCGCGGCGTCGTGGTGGTCGCCGCCGGGGTCGCCCCAGGCGAGACGGAGCGACGCCACCGCGGCGATGTCGCCGGCGCCGGCCACCCGTATGACGAGGTCGTGGGGCATCGATCAGATGTTCTAGCGCGCCGTGGGGCAATGGCGACCCGCCACGCCGGCCCTCGCCGAACCCAAATCATCATTCACAGCACCGCCCACCCCACCGCCTTCATCGTGGATACATTACGCAGACCGGTGGTATCCTGCCGCCACGATGGAGCCGGTCGATCTGCTCGACTACGACCTGTTCGCAGACCACGAGCCGTGGGAAGTGTTCGACCGCCTCCAGCGCGAGGCGCCGGTCTACCGCCACCCCGAGCCCGACGGCCGAGGTTTCTGGGCGCTCACGAAGTACGACGACGTGCTCGCGGTGCTGCGCGACACCAAGACGTACTCCTCCGAGCTCGGTGGTGCCGCGACGATCGAGGACCTGCCCGAGGACGTGCTCGCCGCGCGCCGCAACTTCCTCGAGTTCGACCCGCCCAAGCACGGCCGCTACCGCCGGCTGATCTCGACGCAATTCACCCCCGGCGCGGTCGCGCGGTACGAGGAGTGGCTGCGGGAGCTGGTTCGCTACCGGCTCGACGCCGTGCTGCCGCTCGGCGAGTTTGACCTCGTGCACGAGCTCGCGGCGCCGATTCCGATTCGCGTGCTCGCGCACATCCTCGGGCTGCCCGAGGAGATCCTGCCTCACCTGATCGAGCTAGGCGACCGGCTGCTGGTCGACACCGACCCCGAGTATGTCGGCGAGCACGCCTACGCCGGCGAGCGCGAGGAGTACCGATACAAGCCGTTCGGCTCCCCGTGGGCCGACGAGTTGTGCGCGATCGGGCGCGAGTTCTACGCCGACCGCCGCGCCTGCCCCCGCGACGACGTGCTCAGCCTGATCGCCAACGGCGAGATCGAAGGGCAGCCGATGTCCGAACAGGACCTCGACAACACGTTCGCGCTGCTGGTCGTGGCCGGGAACGAGACGACGCGGCAGGCGATCAGCCTCGGGACGCTCGCGCTCGCCGAGCATCCATCGGAATATGAGCGCCTTCGCGAGGATCCTTCGCTGATTGCCTCGGCGACCGAGGAGCTGTTGCGGTTCTCCTCGCCGGTATGGTTCTTCCGGCGCACGGCGACGTGCGACGTGACCGTGCGGGACGTCGAGATCGGCGCCGGGGACAAGGTGATCGTCTGGTTCGCCGCCGGTAACCGCGATCCCGACAAGTACCCGGACCCGCACCGCCTCGACCTCGCCCGCAACCCGACCGATCATCTGACGTTCGGGCGGGGCGGACCCCATCAGTGCCTCGGAGCCCATCTGGCCCGGCTCGAGCTGCGCGTATACCTCGAGGAGTTCGTGGCGCGCGTCGAGCGGGTCGAGCTTGCCGGCGCTCCGGTGCGCCAGCGGACGAACTTCACCAACGGGCTCAAGCGGCTGCCCGTTCGGGTCGAGCTGGCCCGATCGTGAGCGTTTCCGGCGGGTCGCCGCGGTTCGTGCTCGTTCTCAGCGAGAACTGGACGATGACCTCGCCGCGGGATTTGAGGGCCTTGGTGCGGATCGCCGTCGAGGCCGAGGACGCCGGGATCGACGGCGTGATGCTGAGCGAGCACATCGTGCTCGGGCCTTCCGCGGGCTCTGGCGGCCGTCCCGCGAATCCGCGCGACTATGCGGCCCCGGGCAACCAGGACCCGGCTACCCCGTGGCCCGACTCGATCGTGCTGATGAGCGCGATCGCCGCGGTCACTACGCGTTTGCGGTTGATCGGCGCGGCGATCATCGCGCCGCTCCGCCATCCCGTGCTGCTCGCGCATCAGCTGGCGACGCTCGACCTGCTGTGCGAGGGGCGGTTCGTGGTCCAGCCGACGGTCAGCTGGCACCGCGAGGAGTATGCGGCGCTCGGGGTTCCGTTCGAGCGGCGTGGCGAGCTGCTCGACGAGCATCTGGCGGCGTGGAGGGTTTTGTGGGGAGATACACCGGCCAGCTTCAGCGGCAAGCACTACCGATTCGACGAGGTGTACCTCGAGCCTAAGCCGTACCGCGCTTACGGCCCATGTCTGTGGTTCGGCGGCACGTCGGTGAGTCCGTGGATCGTGCGCCGACTCGTGCAGTACGGGGATGGCTTCCATCCGTTTGGGCAACCTGGCGCTGACGAGCTCCAGGCGTTGTCTGACGCGTTGGCGGCGGCGGGGCGTTCGTTTTCGGAGCTCGAGGTCGTCGGCGGGATCCGGGGGCGGTTTCCTGCGGGGGGCGGGGTCGCGGACCTGGCCGAGGCCGCGGAGGCGATCCCGGCGCAGCTGGAGGCCGGCTACACGACGATCTGCTTCAAGCCTTCGCAGTTCACCGACTCCGTGTCGGAAGTGGGGCGCCTGTGTCGCGAGCTCGTCGGCTTATTCGGGGGCTGAGAACAGCGCGGTCCGCTCGCAGACGGTCTTGACGTCCGCGTAGAAGTCGAACGAGTGGTGGCCGCCCTCGCGGCCGATGCCCGAGTCGCGCGCGCCTCCGAACGGCGTCTCGAGGTCGCGCACGTAGAAGCAGTTGACCCACACGGTGCCGGCGACGACCGCGGCGCTGATCCGGTCGGCGCGGTCTTCTGACCCCGTGTAGATCGTGGCCGCGAGGCCGTAGTCGGTGGCGTTGGCCATCGTTATCGCTTGGGGTTCGTCGTCGAACGTCTGCAGGGTGAGGACCGGGCCGAACACCTCGTGTTCGAGGATCTCTGCTTGTGGGGGGACGTCGGTGAACAGCGTCGGGGGGTAGTACAGGCCTTTGATCGGTGTGCCTCCGAACGCGAGGCGCGCGCCCTCTGCGATCGCGCGGTCGACGTGGCCGGTGACCCGCTCGAGCGCGACCGGATGGATCAGCGGGCCGTACGTCGTGTCGGGGTCGCGGGGATCGCCGACCTTGATCTTGCGTGTGTTCGCTTCGAAGCGTTCCAGGAACTCGTCGAGGATCGTGCTTTGGACGAGGAGGCGCGTGCCGGCGAGGCACACCTGGCCCGAGTTGTCGTACTGGTAGGCCGCGGTCGCGGCGGCCGCGTCCAGGTCGGCGTCCTCGAACACGATGAACGGCGACTTGCCGCCGAGCTCGAACGACACCGGCGTCAGGTTCGCGGCGGCGTCGCGGTAGACCATGTGCGCGGTCGCCGGCGAGCCGGTGAATGCGACGCGGTCGACATTCCTGTGTCCCGTGAGCGGAGCGCCGGCGCCGGCGCCCGTGCCGTGGACGATGTTGAGCACGCCGGGCGGGAGTCCGGCCTGGTCGGCGAGGTCGCCGAGCAGCGAGCACGTGAGCGGCGCCCACTCGGGCGGCTTCAGCACGACGGTGTCGCCGGCGGCGAGGGCCGGGCCGACGCGCCAGGTCGCGAGCATGAACGGCGCGTTCCAGGGGGTGGAGACGGCGGCGACGCCGGCCGGGTCGTAGCGGACGCGGTTGCGCTCGCCGCCGTGCAGCGTGCGGGTTTCCTGTGTCAGGCGGTCGCGGGCGAAGTCGGCGAAGAAGCGGATGTTGTTGGCGGCGCGCGGGAGCACGCGCAGGCTCATGGCCTCGTACAGGGAGCCGTTGTCGGCGGTCTCGACCTTGGCCAGGTCCGGGACGGCTTGGTCGATGGCGTCCGCGAGACGCGTGAGATGGTCGTGTCTCTTGTCGGGTCCAAGGCTCGCCCATTCCGGGAAGGCTCTCCGGGCCGCGGCTACCGCTGCGTCGACCTCGGCCTGGCCGCCGTTGGCGACCTCGGCGAGCTTCCAGTTGTCCCAGTCGATCGGGCTCCGGACCTCGAACGTCGTTTCGCTGCTGACGCGGCGGCCGCCGATGTAGTGGTCTGTGGGGACCGCGACGCCCTCGACCTCTGTGAGGTTCGTCATGGCGTTGCGGTCGCGAGGTCGGTCGCGAGGTCGGCGACCACTGTGAGGATCGCGCGGACGTCGTCCTCGGTGGTTCTGTGATTGACGAAGCACGCGCGCAGGGCAGTGGTCCCGTCGACCTCGGCCGGCGCGAGCAGGATGCGGCCGTCGGCGGCGACCGCACGCGCGAGGGCCATGTTGTGCTGGTCGGGGTCTGTTCCCGGGGGCGGGAGATGGCGGAAGCAGACGGCTGAGAGCTGAGGCTCGACCAGTAGCTCGAAGCCTTGGTCGGCGGTTACGAGGTCTGCAAGCAGCTCTGCCTGATGGAGGTTCCGCTCGATTGCGGCGCGGATCGCATCGGCCCCGTGGACGGTGAACGCGAGCCACAGCTTGAGCCCGCGGAGGGGGCGCGAATACTCGAGCGAGCGGTCGACCGCGTGGAGCTGCTCGCCGTGCGGCATGTACCCCTCGTAGTGGGAGAACGCGTGCTCGAGCGCCTCGAGGTCGTGCATCAATAGGACGCTGCACGCCTTGGGGACGTAGAGCCACTTGTGGGCGTCGACCGTCGCCGAGAACGCGGTGGGGAGGCCTTTGAACAGGTGGCCGGCCTTGTGGGTTGACGCCGCGGGGAGGCCGTAGGCGCCGTCGACGTGGAGCCAGACTTCGTCGCCGCAGACCTCGGCGAGGGCTTCGATGTCGTCGACGGCTCCGGTCAGCGTCGTGCCGGCTGTGGCGACCACGGCGATTGGGATCACGCCGTTGTGTCGGTCTTTGTCGATCGCCTGTGCGCACTGCGTTACGTCCATCCGTCTGTGCTCGTCGATCGGGATCGCGCGGACGTTGCGCCCGCCGATGCCGAGGACCTCGGCGGCCCGGCGGACCGAGTAATGCGCCTCGGCCGAGCAGTAGAGCGCCATCTTGCGGTTGCCGGCGCCCTCGTGGCGGACGCCGGGAAGGGCGCGCTCGCGGGCCGCGGTCAGCGCGGTCAGGTTGGCAATCGTGCCGCCGGCGGCGACCAGGCCGCGGGCGTTGTCGTCGAACCCGACGAACTGGCCCACCCAGCGGATCGTCTGCTCCTCGAGCAGGTCGGCGGCGCCGGCGCTGTTGGCGACGTTGACGTCGTGCGAGGCCATCAGCGCGTCGGCGAGGACACCGATCTCGAGGCCGGAGGAGCCGATGTAGGCGAACCATCTCGGGCGCGCTTGGGCGAGCGAGCGGTCGAGCACGTCGGCCGCCTGTTCGAGGGCGCTGTTCGGGTCGGTCGGTGCGCTTGGAAGCGGGCGGCTCAGCAGCTCGCGAGTGCGGTCATTGGGCAGGGGCTGGCCGGGCCGGGGATGGTCGAAGCTCCGCCAGGCCTCGGCGATCAGCTCGGCGGCGTGCTCGAGGACGTGGTCGCGGTCGGGGAGGGGTAGGCCCGAGCCCGGGGCTGTTGGCTTCGGCGGGTCGCTCGTCGAGGTCACTGCGTTGCCAGCGTATCGCCGGGGTCCGGTGGGGCGGGCGGCCGGGAGGCTGTCGTTAGAGTGATTCGTCGAGTGAGTCGTCAAGTGAGCACGAAGCCCGGTCTGATCTTCCAGCACGGCAGCGCCGGACCGCCCGTCCGCGTCGGCGAGTGGCTCTCGTCGCGAGGGCTGCCGTTCGTGGTCCACCACGCGGGCACGGATCCGGCTGTTGCGCCGGCGGACTTCTCGTTCGTGGTTTCGCTCGGTTCCCAGCACTCGGCCGCGGCCGATGACCCCGCGTGGGTGCCGGAGGAGATCGCCGCGCTGCGGGAAGCGGTCGACGCCGGTGTGCCCGTGCTCGGGCTGTGCTTCGGTGGGCAGGCGCTGTCGCTCGCGCTCGGTGGCGGGGTCGATGCGCTGGCCAGGCCCGAGATCGGCTGGTTCGCCGTGGAGACGGTCGACGACGCGGTGCCGGCCGGGCCGTGGCTCATGATGCACACCGAGCAGATGCGCGTCCCGCCGGGCGGGGTCGAGCTCGCGCGGTCGCCCGCCGGCCCGGCCGCGTTCAGCCACGGCCCGCATCTCGGCGTTCAGTTCCATCCCGAGGTCGACGTCGAGCGGGTCGAGGTCTGGGCGCGTACCGATCCCGGGCTCGCGGCGGTCGGGCTCACCCCGGGCGAGCTCGTGGCCCAGTCCGCGCAGCACGCGCCGGCCGCGCGCGAGCAGGCGTTTCGGCTGTTCGACCAGTGGCTCGCCGGCGCGCTCAACGGTCGCGTTGCCGCATCGTCCGACGCCGGCTGACGCGCCTCAGGTCCCGATCCTCCGCAGCCGGCGCCGAACTCCCGTAGCCGGCCACACCGATGCTATGCAGCGTCCTCGTCGATCACCCCCTCGACCTCTTCGGGCTCATCGATATCGATGACGATCACATGCTTCGTGTCGTTGAAGAAGAGCCTGATGCAGGTGAAGCCGTACTCCACGTAGTCCGGTTGGGGAAGGCCGTTCTCCTCGAGCAGGTCCCGCATCTTCGTCTCGGCTTCAATCTTCTGGGCCAGGGTTGCCATGCCGTCAGGATCGCCCCGATGCCTGTTACAGATCAAGACACAGTCGTTCCAACTCTGTGCCAATCGCGGCACGTGATTGCAACAACTACCGAGACCGCGCAAAGGGTCTGGCCGTTGCCGCGTTCAGCCCCGCCGGTCGCGGCGTCGCAGTTTGTCGGCCTCCGCACCTGGCAGCGTCCACGAATCGCGTTGTCTCCGGCCTTCGCTCGGCATTCCACCGCCGCCAATCGGGCCAGGAGCGAGCGACGCGTAGCGCGGGGTGCGCGCCGCGCGACTACGCCGTCGGCAAGCGCGACCATCTTCGGGCCCCGGCGAACGTGGCGTTCTGCCCGGTCGCGCGGGCTGAAATCATCCATATTGCGTGTCGTTCGCGAGGCCAAGCAGCCACCGGAGCGCCGGCACCATCCGGCGGATCCTGAGAGACCCGCTGCTCCCGGGGTCGGCCGGCCCGGAGTCTGTAATCAGAACCGATTGAATCTCTATCAACCTAATTGAGATTCCTCGAATCTCGCTGCTCTGGTATCCAATTGGATCCAGACAACCTCGATTGGGATTGATCCTCGTGGCGGTGCTACGATTTGACTTACGCCGCGGGGTGGAGCAGTCTGGTAGCTCGTCGGGCTCATAACCCGAAGGTCGCGGGTTCGAATCCCGCCCCCGCTA
>Ga0335078_10010331_pt1 | contig 13814 bp, 13 predicted proteins | sample Lox_Sample_32_FD_206711 | JGI IMG/M metagenome (GOLD analysis project Ga0335078, IMG submission 206711) | Soil microbial communities from Loxahatchee National Wildlife Refuge, Florida, United States - Lox_Sample_3.2 | ecosystem: Environmental > Terrestrial > Soil > Wetlands | place: USA...
CCTTCGATCTCCTTGATGGCTCCGATGATCTCAGCTTCCGAAAACTTGCTCTGCCTCGACATGTATGCCTCCGTACATCAGGGCAGAACCGGCGGACCAGTTTTCGGGTTTCACGTCACGCGCATTCGCTCGAACGTCGCTTCCGCGCTCGAGACGTGAAGCTGCAAAACGACTGGCGATCCTCCGAGCGAAGGCGGCGCATCGCAGTTCCACGCGCGCGCCTCCTCCGTGACCGAGAACGCGCTCGAGTCATGAGATCGGCGTGAGACACGGTGTTGGATCGCGAATTGATGAACCGTGCGAGCTCGGTCGCGCCCAAGACGCGCATGTAGAAATCGATCGCAGCCGGAGCATCGCGAACGACGAGAAGGGGCGTGATGTGCATGACGGGAGGCTCTCGCGCTTCGCGAGCAGTTGGAATCTCCCAACGTTGATGATCGCCCTTCACGCTCTCGGACGTCCATGAACAGCTCACGCTGAATGAGCGCTCCCACACCGCGCACGAAGTCTTCGCTCTAAGCGGCGAGTGTCTTGTGCATTCCGTGGACGCGGAGCGCGCTTTTCCATCGCGAAGCATGCTCTCAGGTTTTGCGAAATCACACGGTCCGGTGAGAGCGTCCACGTGAGCGCGTGTCTTCGTTTCGGAACAGCACGGATCTCAGCCATGAAGACGTCGCGATGAACTCGCGCGCGCCGTTCAAATTCGGGCCACCGGACAATCGCCGCGCGTGGACCCGACGTACACGCTCACAAAGGCACATGGGCGGTGATCGTGTGATGATGGCGTAGTCGAAGGGAACTCCGGTGTGGGAGCTGTCTGGGCTTGGCGATGATCGACCCGATCGGGCTCGCGCGAGGAGCCTCCGACGCCGCTTCGTTTGAGGTGGGCGTCCATCGACGCCCTCGGAAACGACGTAGGGTTCGACGTCGCGTTCTTCTGGTTCAATGGTCAACGACCGACGGCAGTGGGGGTCGACGCCGACGCGCTGGCGTCGTCGGGGACCCACCGTGAACACGACCGTTTCGAGGCGGCGACCGAGCGCGCTTCGCCAAAGCCAATCGTATGCGCTCGGGAGTGTGTCGCGTCCGCTTGAGGTCGCGAGACCGAGCTCGGTGAGGTTCGGAAGACCCGTGCCGTAGACGAGCGCGTCGCGGAGGTGCATGGGAAGGCGACGCGGTCGCGCGTCTTCGAGCAACGCGACCGCGACGTCGCCGTGCGCATTCGAGAGCAACAAGAGCGAGCGGAAGACGTCGTGCGTGAAGAGATCGAAGGCAGTCTCGTCGAGGAGCGTGCTCGTTTGCGCGCCGGACTCCGACGCGACGATCGTGCGCACGTCGACCAACGCGGATCGCCAACACATCGCCTTCGCGGCAAGCTCGAGTTCCAAACGTGAATGCGCTCGATGAGCCTCGCTCGAGAGCGAGCTCGTATGTGCGCCCGAAAACTTTGTCGCTCGCGAGCGGCTTGAGCCGTGACGTTGAGAAGGAGTCTTTCGCGTGCGCGAGCTTCATCGCAAGGCTCACGTGCGAGGCGTGTGAATTGAAGCGCGATGAGCTCGCCACGCGGATCGCCGCGTTCGAGGAGCCTATCGGCATAAACCAATCGCCGCGCGTCGTCGTCCGGCGCCGCATAGATGGCTTCGACGCGGTCACCGCCTCTGGTAAGTTAGAACAGTGCCCAGCTTTGTGTCGCGACAACGCTCAGAGCAGCTGCGTCGACAACACCGTGCGCAAGTGGTCGAGACAGTGCCGCAATCTGGAGGAACCGTAGACCGACATCTTGTCGGCCTCGAACTCGATCGTTCTCAGTTGCGCAATAACCCATACACGTAGACTTTGATCAATCAGACCGCACGCATCGAAATCGTGAAGCGCGTCGAGTATCGCTTCGCGCAGGAGTACCTCTGATCCCGCCTCCGTCTGCAGGGCATCGGTGCAGCGGTCGATCAGTTCATAGAGCAACGCTCGCGCGCGGTCCGCCTGACTTGGCGGACGGATGGTTACGTGCGAATTTGTCATGCATCGCACTTCGCAACAATCGTTCCACACGGAATTCGCGATAGTTCGTAGCTGAGCGCGCATGACATGCGTCCTCAGCGCAAAGTGCTGATGCTCGCAGTTCATTCTGTCGATTGTGCCTTCGACGTTCGATCACGAGGCGCGGAGCGTTTGCCAAGGTAGTGCAGTGGGCGCAAGTGAACGCTTCGATCGACGCCGCCATAACATGCCTTTTCGCTTCCGGACGGCTGCAACGTCTTTAGACCTACCCAGATTGCCCGTATTATTATTCGTCGAGGAGGCGAAGATGTACCCCATTAGCCGATTCATGACGAAGGAGCCCCAGAGAATTTCGGCGGATGCACCACTCGTCGAAGCCCAAAAGAGGCTTCAAGCCGTTCGCACACGCCACCTCATCGTCGTCGATGGCGAGCAGCTTGTCGGCGTCGTTTCCCTTGCCGACGTTTACTTCGCTGAACGCAACGGTCACTCGAACCTCACGGTGCGGGCCGCAATGGAGGCGCCGATGACGGTCAAACCCGACCGAGCGCTGAAGCTGGTTGCCGACGAGATGGCGCGAAGCAAAGTCGGCGCCGCTGTGGTTGTCGAGGCCAACAAGATCGTCGGCATCTTCACCACCATAGATGCGCTGCACACCCTCGCTTGTCTCGCTGCGCCACCAGACGAACAAAACCTCTACGAATCGCTGAAGGACGCTGCCGACCGTCGATAGTCTATAACCGTCGTGTCACGCATGAGCGACCGCTGGCCCATCGGCGTAGTGAATGGTTAACCCCAATTGACGGTTGGAAACGGCTGCGAAGGCTTTGCGAACGCATATCCTTGCATCCAGTCGCATCCGAGTGTGAGCAAATGCTCGCGTTCCGCAGCAGACTCGACACCCTCTGCGATAACATCGATCGTGAGTTGCTTTGCAAGTGCGACTAACGCCGCCACCAATTTCGATCTCGTCGAAGACGTGTCGATATTTCGAATGAGCTCCATGTCGAGCTTGATGAGCTCCGGTTGGAGGGTGACGAGCGAGGAAAGACCGGCGTAACCCGCTCCGAGGTCGTCGATCGCGATGCGGTGCCCGCGTTCACGCAGCCGCGCAATGGCGTTCGTACCTGCGGCGTTGAGACGCGCGCGCTCTGTGATCTCGAATGTGACGCGATGAGGCTGTTGCGACAGCGGTGCGTCCTCTGCTAGCAAATCAGGATCGTCGAGTGCACTTGGATGCAGATTGACCAGAAGCGTGGTGTTTGCTGGCAACTTGTTGACCACGCGCGCGGCGGCACGGCGGATGAGTCGCTCGATGTCGCGAACGCGACCGACTTGCTCTGCTGCCTCCATGATCGCGCCGCCATGCGGAAAGTCAGCGTGTTCGGACCGCACGAGCGCTTCGAAAGCCACCACGCGCCGCTCAAGAACGCTGACGATCGGCTGCGTCGCGATCCATAGCGTTTCGAGTGCTGCATCGAATTTCGCGCGAAGCTCGCGCATGGGTGCTGGCACGCTCGAGCGGCGCGCTGCACGCGCGGCGATTGCATCCTCGATGCATCGTTGCAGGTCACTCGTCGCGCAAGGCTTCGTCAAGAACCTGAATACCGCGGCGTCGTTGATGGCGCGGATGCTGTCCTCGAGACGCGCGCTCCCGGACAGAACGACGCGCGTTGCTTTGGGATGCTGGATGCGGACGTGTGCGAGAAACTCACCACCCGTCATGTCTGGCATGGAGATGTCCGACACGACGACATCGAACGCATCCTGGGTCATCAACCGAAGCGCATCGGCCGCCGAGTTTGCCACGACGACGTCGTATGGCGCGGAACGGAAGATGGCGCGCACCGCCGACGTCACGCGCGCGTCGTCGTCAACAAAGAGGACGCGACGCCTTGTTTCATGTGTGTGCATCGAATTCATGTCGTCACCTATTTCAACGGTCTCGTGCAATTGCTAATTAAGCGTCGCGCAGCATCGAAACCTGCGCGCTCGAGCAGACTTCAACGAGTGCGCGTCGACGGGAGCTCACGGTACTCGAAGGGTCGCGAGGTCCGGCGCAGCGGGCAGGCGAACATAGAACGTCGTGCCGCGGCCGACATCGGATTCGAACGTTAGCTGGCCGCCGTGTTTTTGGACGATGCTTCGCGCAATCGCGAGACCTTGTCCGCTTCCGCGCCCGACGTCCTTCGTGGTGAAGAATGGATCGAACACCAAATCGCTGACGGACTTCGGAATTCCGATTCCCGTGTCAGCGATTTCGACAACGACGTTGCATGGCTCCTCGCGGCGCGTTCGCACGGCGATCTTCCCACGCTTGGTCCCCGCGTCAGCGATAGCGTGTGCAGCGTTGACGAGCAGATTGAGAAACACTTGCTTCACCTCGCCCTGGAGGCCGACGACCGCGTCGACGCGTCCAAGATCGAGCTCGACATCCGCGACGTATTTGGTTTCGTTTTGCGCGACCGTTACGACCGAGCGCAATGCCGCATTGAGATCGAACGCCTTCGGCGCGTCGGAGTTGTCGACGTGTGCGAACGATTTCATCGCTTGCACGATGCGACTCACGTGATTGGTTCCTTCGAGCGAATCGGCTACCGCACGAGGCATGTCGCCGAGGAGGAACTCGACATCCGTAGCCTCTTCGAGCGCACGAAGCTCGGACGAGTTCGCGACGAGCGCGCGCACTTGCGCGTAATGCGCGCTCAACGTCTCCAATGCAGTGCGCAAGAAACTAAGATTGTCTCCTACGAACTGCAGTGGCGTGTTGATCTCGTGCGCCACGCCCGCGGCGACGCGACCGATGGCTTCCAATTTCTGCGCGCGTCGCAGTTCGTCTTCGACGCCGTCTCGTTCGATGATGGCTTTTTTTGTTGCCTCGTGCGCGAGTGCGATCGCGTGGCGTTGATCGTCGGCGTCGACGAGCATCGCGCGGATCACGCGATATCTCACGTCCGATACGGCCGAGCAGAAGATCGCGGCGACGGTGAACGCGAGCGGCACTTGCCAATGAACGCCGTCGTGTAGCGCGACGACGTCTTGCGCGGTGAACGTCGCTACGACGACACTGCGTGCGACGAGCGGGCCAAGATGATCGAACGCAAGCGCCACGTAGGGAAGAACCAACCATCCCGCGAGCGGCCAACCGGCGAAGTGATTGAGCACGACGCCCGACGACACATTGACCACAGCGCGAAGCAACTCAGCACGCTGCACGCCCCATTGTGCGAGCAACCAACGGTTCACGACGACGATGTTGAACGCAATCACGACGAGTTGCGTGACGGCGATCATCACGACGAGCGCGTGGTTCCCCCAAGTCGCCGCGAGCATCATCAACGTGATCGCCGCGGCGCCGGCGCCGTTGATGCCGCTCATTCGGCGATTGATTTCCACGTAGCGCGCATCGCGGGCGATCGTCATGCATCTCCAACGAGCTTTCGCACCATTGCAACGAAGAGCTCCAGTTTGAACGGTTTCACGATCCAACCCTTTGCGCCCGCTCGCTTGCCTGCTGCAAGAGCTCGGGTTGGACTTCGGCGGTGAGCATCACCGTCGGAATGGGCGCGCCGGGACTACCTTGTCGCGACGCGAGCGTCTCGAGCCCGGACTTGGTCGGCACATTGACGTAGGTCAGGAGCGCTGCGTCTGCAGTTCGTCGTGTGTCGTCGATGTCAATGAGGAGCACACGCCTTGTTGAGCCCATAACAGCGATAACGGCGGCAAGCGTCGCGTTCGTAAGGCTATTGCGTCGAGGCGCGCGTGCCGTTCGGTCGCTCGTCGTCGCGTTGCCCAAGCGCATCGCAGCGACATTCGCATCGAGGACGACGGCGTTCGTCTCGATCCAGTGCGCCGGACGTGGCGTCGGCATGAGCGTACTCTTGCAGGCGACGTAGGCGCTCGGCAGTCCCGTTCGAGCGCGATGACTTAACCCTTACCGAGGATGGCTTAACCCTTACCGAGGATGGCCGTTCAAGACGTCGAGGTGTCGTGATGTTCGTCTCGTCGACGTCGTTCAGCCGAGCACATGGTTGGTCCGCACCACTTCCCGAGAGCCTGGACGACGCGAATCGGACGATCGTCTTCGTCTTCGGAGCGCCCGACATCCACGACGATCCCGTTCTTCGCGACGCGCTGCGCACGCTTCGGGCGACATTCCCATCCTCGGCCATCCTGGGCTGCTCGACCGCCGGCGAGATTCACGGGACGCAAATCCACGACAACTCGCTGTCCGTCGCGATCGTCAAGTTCGATACGGCGCTCGTGCGGTTCGCGTCGGCGCCCGTCGAATCGGGCGGCTCGTTCGAGGCCGGCCAAACGATCGCACGCGAGCTGTCGCGCAACGACCTGCGATCGCTCATCGTCCTTTCCGATGGCCTCCACATCAACGGCAGCGAGCTCGTTCGCGGCATCAACACGATGCTGTCGCCCGAGATCGTCGTCACGGGTGGCCTTGCCGGTGACGGCGCGCGTTTCAAGAACACGTGGGTGCTCGAGCACGGCGTACCGCAAGCGCAGCGCGTCGCCGCAGTCGGAATCTACGGAAGCAGCGTGCGTGTCGGACACGGCTCGCGTGGGGGTTGGGACATCTTTGGCCCCGAGCGCCGGGTGACGCGCGCGAAGGGCAACGTGCTCTACGAAATCGACGACAAACCCGCGCTCGCGCTCTACAAGAAATACCTCGGCGATCAAGCGGCTGGCCTTCCGTCAACGGCGCTGCTCTTCCCATTGGCGCTGCGGAGTTCGAACGAGGATCCAAAGACGCTCGTGCGCACCGTGCTCGCTGTTGATGAAGCGACAAGCTCACTAACGTTCGCGGGTGACATCCCGACTGGCTCGCTCGTTCGCTTGATGCACGCGAACTTCGATCGATTGATTGACGGTGCTTCCAGCGCAGGCCTCGCGACGACCGAATGCGGGACACCCAAAGGTGATAGCTTGACGATCGCCGTCAGCTGCGTTGGGCGCCGCCTCGTTCTCGGCGAGCGCGCGGAAGAAGAGGTCGAGGCCGCGTTCGGTGCGCTCTCGGCATCGACCAAACTCGTCGGATTCTACTCCTACGGAGAAATCTCGCCGCACTCGACGGGACAATGCGATTTGCACAACCAGACGATGACGCTCACGAGCGTGTGGGAGGAGGTTGCCTAACGTGCATGCACTTCTCGCACGGCAGCTCAAACGCATCGGGATCGCGCTCGAGAGCGCGCCCTTGGAATGGCGCGCGCTCCTCGATCGCGTGAGCCAGACGTACGCCGACGCCGATCAAGATCGGTACCGCTTCGAGCGCTCGATGACGATTTCCTCCGAGGAGATGCGCGAGCTCGCCGAGAGCCTCGCAGCCGAACGCGATCGGCTGCGAGCCATCTTCGACAGCGCCGCGGTCGGCATCTGCAACGCGCTGCCCGACTGTACGATCATCGACTGCAACGAAGCGTATGCGCGCATGCTCGGACGTACGCGTGCCGACATTATCGGACGCTCTTGGGTCGACTTCATTCACCCCGACGAACGCGGTAAGGGTATGACGACGGCATTCGCGTATCTTGCGCAACCGACGTCGTTCGAACGCAAGTACATCCACCGCGACGGATCGACCGTCTGGGGGATCGCGACGGTCTCAACGATGCGCGATAGCACTGGCGCGGCGTTCTCCAACATCGCCGTCGTCCGCGACATCACGGCGCAGAGACACCTCGAACAAACGTTGAGTCACGCACAGAAGCTCGAAGCCGTTGGGCGGCTCGCTGCCGGCGTCGCGCACGAAATCAATACGCCGTTACAATTTCTCGGCGACAACATCACGTTCCTCGACAGATCGCTCACGGCGTTGCTCGGACTCTACAGGCAGACACGCGCGCTAATGCCCGCCGCACATGCCTCGATCGAGCGTCTCGAACAGGCCGCCGACTTGGAATTCATCGCCGGCGAGCTGCCGCGCGCCATCCACGAGTCGGCGGGCGGAGTCGCGCACGTCGCGCGAATCGTCGGCGCGATGAAGGTGCTCGCGCACCATGAGCAGTCGGGTCGGCAAACGCTCGTCGACGTCAACACGACGCTCAGAAGCGTCGTGACGATTGCTCACAGCGAGATCAAGTATGTCGCTGACGTCCGTTTCGAGCTTGGCGATATTCCGCCGGTCCTCGCATACGCGGACGATCTCAGTCAGGTCTTTCTCAACCTCGTCGTGAACGCTGCGCACGCCACCGCCGACTCGGTGCGCACGAAAGGGCGGGGCGAGATTCGCGTATCGACGCGACGCGATGGCGCAAACATCGTCATCGAGATCGCCGACACGGGTTGCGGCATTCCCGAGAACATTCGCGCGCGCGTGTTCGACCCGTTTTTCACAACGAAAGAAGTTGGACGCGGAACAGGCCAGGGGCTTTCGATCGCACGTGCCATCATCGTCGACAAACATCACGGGACGTTGTCGTTCGACACGCAGGTCGGCGTCGGCACCGTGTTCTTCGTGCAACTCGCGGTCGCAGGCAGTACGCGCTCGGAGGCCGCATGACCATCGCGGTCCTCTTCGTCGACGACGAGCCGCGGTTGCTCGACGCGATCCAACGACAAATGCGCGCGGTGCGTTTCGAATGGGACGCGTCCGCCGCCGTCGGCGGACCGGCAGCGCTCGCGATGATGGAACAAAAGAACTTCGATTGCGTCATCTCCGACATGCGTATGCCGCAGATGGACGGCGCGGAGTTCTTGTCGCGTGTTCGCACGCGATGGCCGCACGTCAGCCGCATTCTGCTCTCGGGACAGAGTGACGTCGGCGCGGCGGTGCGCGCGGCACCGCTCGTTCATCAATTCCTTTCGAAGCCGTGCGCATCGGACGTCCTGCTCTCGACCGTCGCGATGACGCGACGCGCGCTTGCGCCGCTCGAGGAGGGCACGCGTGCGCGTCTCGCTTGCCTCGGCGTGCTACCGAGCGCGCCGGCGACGTGCGACAAGCTCCGCGAGCTCCTTTCGGTCGATGAACCGAACCTCGATGATGTGTCGTATGTCATCACGAACGATGTCGCCATGAGCGTGAAGTCAATGCAGCTCGTGAGCTCGGCGTTCTTCGGAGCGTGCGGCGTCGCAAGCGTGGACGCGGCGGTGCGCACGCTCGGCGCATCGCTCTTGCGGACGCTCGCGCCGGTTGCGTTCGGCTCGGACGGCTGGCGCGCGGACGTCGCGCAGCTCGCGAGCGACGCGACGCTCGAAGAACGAACCGGTTGGCTCCTCCAAACGATGCTTGGCATCGGCACGAACGAAAACCCGAAGTTGCTGGCGAGAGGATTGCTAGGCCTGTGGGGAGTCTCGCTGAGATAACAGAGTGTTCGCGTCGTCGTTCTACCACCGCGTGTTTAGTGACATGGGCTTGGGAAACGTACGAATGTTCGACCAGCACTAAGAGTACCCGTGACGCATCGAGCGGCGCGTCGCGTTTTCGAAGTCGAGCTCTTGACGTTGGATGACTCGAGAAGCGAAGTTACGCTCACAAGTCGCCATGCAGCGCGATGGTTAGCGGGAAAGCGGCGCCAACTCCTCCTTGATATGCCTTCGAGCCCGACTGCAGGAGAAAGAGCAATGCGGACAGTGCGAAATCGACTCGGACGCGCTCCGCCACACGCCACCCCAACCGCGATCTCCGGCACGACGAGCGGCGTATATCCTTCGCCTGCGGCAGACTCGCGGCTCGCGCCGGCGCCAAGTCGAAGCGTGATCGGAACGCGATCGAACAATCGATACGCGCGGCGGAGACGATGCCACCGCTCAGAAAAACGCCGGCGTTGGCGCTCGCGTCGTAGCGGCGAATCTCGACGTACGCGTAGTATGCGAGCTCCGCCGCGAATCGCTCGGTGATGGCATAGCCACCGCGCATTGCGACGATCCAACCCAAGCAATTTGGGTTGAGCGTTCCGCACGCGGCGCTCGTGGCATATGTCGGTAACAGGATGAACCCAAAGGTCCCTTCGACATACGCGCGTGAAACGGGAGCGAGGACCACGCGAATGGTATGAGGCTCGCGTGATGAAACGACGATGCGCAACATACCACGGCGAGGTCAGTTCGACGGTATGCTCACCGCTCGGGAGGTCCCCATCGAATGTACCTTCGACTGTGATTCTTCCGTCGACGGACACCGTTGCGTTCGGCGGCGTGGGCTCGATGCGAAGGTTGCCAGGAAGCATAGGCCAAATTGCGCGGCAAACGTCCTGATCGCCACGCGGTGGACGCCGTTCGTCGCGCGTGATGGACAGTCCGCTAAGCGTCGGGCGTGATGACGATCAAAGGCTGCGCAAGAACGCGATGACGTCGGAGCGTTGCGCATCCGTGAGGAGCGAGGCTTCTCCCATCGCGGAGTGCAAGACGGTGTCGAGGTCCGGTGCACGTCCGTCGTGGAAATACGGCGCCGACAAGAAGATGCCGCGCAGCCCAGGGGTTTTTGCCGCCGTGAAGACATCGTCGGGGCTCGAGCTCTCGGGGACCAACACCGCGTGCAATTGGTCGTCGGTGAAGTTCGGCGTCGCGTGGCACGCGTCGCAACCCATCGAGGAGAACAGCGCGCTTCCCCGCTCGACAGCCGCGGGATCGGCGGCGGGCAGAATCGGCGGCTGCACGATTTCGTCGATGAAGGCTTGAACCGTGCTCACGTCGACGAGAAGCCCGTCGCCGCCCATCAGATTCGTCATCGTGCTCTCCGCGAGCGCGCTCATCGTCGAGAACTGACCATCCCAGTGAAACGGCGCCATCGGCGTCTTTGCATTCCCAAGATGCTTCGAGCGCCGTCTTCGGAGCGTGATGTTCGGCGTGTGCTCGAACCAGACGAGACCATCGTCGGTACCGTTCGGATGACAGCTTGCGCAGACGACGACACCCGCCGGCGTCACGTGGGGATTCGTGGCGTCGAAGAAGAAGCGCCGGCCCGCGAGCGCGGCGGGTGAATAGGGCGACGCGAGTGGGCGCACGAGCGTGAGATCGGCGTCGTACGTTGGCGCGCTCGAGTCGAAGGGCTTGTCGAGCGTGATTCTCGACACCGACTGATCGAGCGCGTTGTCCACGAATGCGACGTGGTGAGCTTCGTCGACGGCAATGCCTGCCGGCGCAAAGCCCACGTGATAGGTCCCCACGGCTTGACCGGACGAAGTGTCGATCACCGCGACGTTCGCCGTCGACGCATGCGCGACGAGGAGATAGTGCCCCCCAAAAGACACCATCGCCGACGGTCCACTGTAGACGCGGCTCCCGCCGTCGTATTTGGCATACGAAATCGGCTCGGCGCCCGCGGGCGTGACGATCGGATTGATCTTCGGGTTCGTGTTCGTGACGGTTCCATAGTCGTCCGCGACGGCCTCGCTCGTGTCACCGGTGTTGTTCTCGAGAACGTGCGCGACGTAGACGCGAGGCCCGAGGCTCACGATCGACGACGCGAGGTTCGCGGACATCTTGGTGAGCGCGGGGCGCGCAGAGGCGGCGGTCGGAACGAGCGACGTCGCGTGGTCCGTGCCCGACGCGTCGAAGTCGTGGACCATGCCGCCGATGTAGTCCGCGACCATCACGTCGGTCGACGTGACGATGACCGCGCGCGGCCGATTCAAGCCCGTGCCGATCGTCGTCGTCGCAAGCGTCGCAGGATCGACGCGCACGACGCTCTCGTCCCATTCGCACGTCACCGCGACGAAAGAACCGTCGGGCGACTCGGCCAACCCATAAGGTCCGTTGCAAACCGACGCGCGCGTCGCGATCGAAGCGCTATCAGGGTCGATCGCGACGAGCTCTCCGCCGCGGAACGTCGACACGAGCACGAGGCCCGAGGCGAGCTCGAGCAGCGCGTGCGGTTCGCCACCGACGACGATTGTCTGCGTCGTCGCAAGCGTCGTCGGATCGAGGAAGCTCACGCTTCCTTGATCGGGATTCACCACGACCACCGCACCGCTCGATAGCACGGCGATGCTCGCGCCGACGCGCCCGCTGACGATGGGGGTCGTCGTGTTGCATCCGTTCGCCAGCGCAACGCTCGCTGCGAAGAGTACTGCGGCCCGATTCACTGGTTGGCAGGATCGAGAATCGCGAACTGAACGGTGACCGGATTCACGTTGCACGCGAGCGGAAAGTCGCCGACGGGCAGCGTGATGGGCTCGCCGGGATCGACGTTGCCGTTGCCGTTGAGATCCTGCGCACAAAGGATCTGGTAGTCCCCGTCTGGGAAGGTCGTCGTGAGATAGGTCGGCGGCGTCGACGCCTGAAGGTTCACGTGCGGCACCACGAAGTCGTTGAGCGACTGCGCGCCGACCTTGGGTCCGGCGATGTCGACGTCCGACGCGTTGTACACGCTGCAGTCGATGTCGCCCACGAGCGGCGGAAGGTTCGGGCTGCTCAAGATTTCGGAGCTCGCCGTGAACGTGATGGAGAATGCGCCCTGACTCGCCGCGATGATCCCGGGGTTGCCGAGTTGGTTGCATGCGGTCGTCGACGCGCCACCTTCTGGCGGCGGCGCGACCGGCTCGTACGCGAGAAACGGAACATCGACGAGCGCGTGTTGCGGCGCCTCCACCGCATACGCGATGACGAAGACGCCCGTCGTCCCCTGCGCGATGACTTGCACCACGCCGCCGCCGACCGGCGCGTTGTAATAGAAAGGGACTTCCCACGGCGTCGACGAGCCCGCCTTGGTTTGCTCCTGCGCGAGCATGGTCGACATGTTGCGGTCCACCATCGCTTGAAAGAGGCTGCCCGCGAGGACCGACGCCGGCGCTTGCGCGACTGGCGTGCGCGTCCCGTCGAGGCCGAGCACGTCGAACGCGACGTTCACGTACTGCGCGCTCAAGTGCGGCGTCACCGTGAGACGCAGCCAGTTGTGCGGCTCGAGGGCGAAGTCGTCGAAGTTCTGCGCACCGGTTCCGTCTTGCCCATACGCGTGGCCGACGAAGAAATCGAAATCGTCCTTCGACAAGTGGAACCACACGGTGCCGTCGATCGTGTCGTAGGGCGTCGCGTTCGACGCGGGTGTTCCGATCTTTCCGGGAGGCAGATTCGTCGGCGGCGAAGCGACGTCGAGAACGAGCGTGTAGACGCCCGTGACAGCGTGCACGCCGAGCGTGAACGTTCCGCCCTGCGGCGACACGACCTTGTATTGGAGAAGAAACGATTCGCCGCTTCCGGGTTGCTGCGCGTTGTCGGCTTGCATCTTCGCCAACGCCGCATCGATTGTCGTCAGAAAGAGCGTGCCGACCGCAAAAGACGCCGGCGCGACGGCGAGCGATCGCGGCGTGCCCGAGCCGTCGTCGAACGTGAGCGCGACGCGCGATTGTCCCGTGGTCGTCGTCTCGGGGGTCGCGCTGAGGTACACGCCTTGAACGATTTGTTGGTTGGTGACGAAGTTGCCGTTCTGTGCGTCCGGGCCGATGAGGCCCGACACGAGCGAGTGGAACGCAGTCGGCGCCCACGGGACCTCCGCGTGAAATCCAACCCACTCGACGGCTTGCGTCGACTCGCCCGTGCTCGTTTGCGACGGCGATTGGCAACCCCACGCCGCGAGACCGGCCAAAACAAGGTGCGACAGCTTCATCGGGCGCCAAGCCTAGTCACGATCTTGCTGGTGTCAGCCAAATTCTTTTGGTTAGGATGCGAGCGCTTTGCGCTTTCACATTCTCGCTGCAACGTTCCTTCTCGCTTGTAGCGGCGGCAGCAGTGATGACGATGGTGGCGTCGAAGCAGGACCCGACGTTCAGCCGGACGTCATCGTCGATCCATCGAATTGCGTTCCGCCGACCGCGACGAACGACAACGAAGGAGTCGGCGGCTATTGCAGTCCGGGCGGTGGTCAG
>Ga0335078_10010332_pt1 | contig 13813 bp, 13 predicted proteins | sample Lox_Sample_32_FD_206711 | JGI IMG/M metagenome (GOLD analysis project Ga0335078, IMG submission 206711) | Soil microbial communities from Loxahatchee National Wildlife Refuge, Florida, United States - Lox_Sample_3.2 | ecosystem: Environmental > Terrestrial > Soil > Wetlands | place: USA...
GTCGAAGCCCCTCTCCTTCAGCGCGGCGACCAGAGGGGGTGATAACAGTTGGAACACGTTCTGGCTCGGAATCAACCAACGGCACCCCCATGCTGTCCCTTCAGTTTGAAGCGCAAGAAACAATTCATCCTACCAGGCTCACGCAATAAGTTTGCCCCTCTCCACGCCTCTCCGCGCTTCGCCCGCCGAAACTGTTCGCCCCTGACAGGGCGGGTCCGGCCCAACCCGTCGTCAATCCTCGGTGCCCCCTTTCGCCATTTGAGGGGGTTTCAACATGGACTATCCAGTCTGCCATGTGACGAGGTGAAACCCAACCGTGGGAACCGGTTCCATCCCCTCATCGAAAGGGCTCAGGAGGGGCCAATCTCAGGCTGGGACATCGGCTTAAATATCGGAGTATAACATACGTTATTTGTCGGAAGCATGTCCCGCCTAATCAGCCCATACGAGATCGTCGCAAACTCGGCTCTGCCAGCTCTGCGGGCGATGGTGGCCAGGAGGCTGAAGGAAGACTTCCATCTCACCCAGCAGCAGGTGGCGAGGAGACTCGGTGTCACGCAGGCGACCGTCAGCAACTACGCGCGCAAGACGCGGGGAATGATGGTGAACCTCGAAGCAGACAGCACCGTCACAAAGGCAGCCGATCGCATCGCCAAGGAACTCTCTTCAGAGCACTCGGACAGCAGGGAGGCGCTGAGGTCCATGACGGAGGTACTGGACTACATACGTTTCAACAAGTTGATGTGCGCCCTGCACGGAGACCTCGAACCTGGTTTCCCCACCGAAGGGTGCTACGCCTGCGAAGGAACATTCACCGGAAAGGATTTTGACAAGCTGAAAGTAGTCGTCAGCAGCTGATCTTGCTAGCGAAACCCAGGCCTTCTTGGCTCACGGTCAGACCTCCCGGAGGAGAGAACCACGAAGAACTGAAGAGCCTGCTCAAGAACCTGAACCTCCATACTGTCTGCGAAGAAGCCCACTGTCCGAACATCGGCGAATACTGGGGCGGGAGGACGGCAACTCTCATGCTGATGGGAGACGTCTGCTCCCGGGCATGCAGGTTCTGCATGGTGACGCCGGGGAAACCCCAGGGTCTGCTGGACGAGCTTGAACCCGAGAACGTCGCCTTCGCGCTCTCGCAGATAGGTCTGACCTACGTCGTTCTTACCTCGGTGGACAGGGACGACCTCCCTGATGGAGGCGCATCCCACTTCGCCAAGACCATCAGGCTCGCCAAGGAGAGAAACCCCGGGATGCTCGTCGAGGTGCTGATCCCAGATTTCCAAGGGGACCTGGCAGACCTCAAGACCGTGGTGGACGCCAGGCCCGACGTCATCGCCCATAACATCGAGACTACGCTTTCCCTGACCCCTACCGTAAGGGATCCGAGAGCCCACTACTGGCAGTCCCTCTCCGTCCTAAGGAACGTCAAGAAGCTCAGCCGGCATATCTACACGAAGTCCTCCATCATGGTCGGCCTCGGGGAAACTGAGGAGGAGGTGACCCAGGCTATGGTCCACCTAAGACATGCAGACGTGGACTTCCTCACGGTGGGGCAATATCTCCGCCCTTCGGCCAGACACCTGAAAGTCGCGGAGTACGTGACCCCCGAACAGTTTGAGAGGTACAAGGCCATAGGGGAATCGCTGGGGTTCCGCTACGTTGCCTCCGGCCCCCTCGTCAGAAGCAGCTACAGGGCGGGCGAGTTCTTCATCAGGGCAGCGCTCGAGAACGACTCGCGCCGGACGGTCCCGGACCCTCTGTGAACCGGAACAGGGGAGCCCCGGGACGGTCCAGAGACCTCACTCGAGGGTGAAACCATGAGACAGATTGAAATTCGCCGGGGTCAGTCTTATATTGCCGCCGACGTCGGAACGGACGTTTGACCGAAGCTGATTTCATGAAGAGCTCCGGGACCGACGCTGTCCCCCGGGTCTTCAGCGAGGCCGACTTCAAGCTCACAAAGGCAGAGGACTTCCTGTACCAGCGGCTCACCCCCGAGGGGAACCTTGTAGGGAAGGATCCCAACCTGGAAACAGGGGCTCTCATGCGGATATACGAGCAGCTCGTTTTCGGGAGGCTGTTCGACGAGAAGGCCAGCAACCTCTCCACGCTCAGAGAGATCGGGACCTACGCGCCAGGGAAAGGTCAGGAGGGGTGCCAGGTGGGAGCCGCGAACGCCCTCGAGAAGGGGGACTGGTACGCCCCGATGTACAGAGACTCGGCTGGGATGATGGCCTTCGGGATGCCCCCGTTGAATTTGCTGCTCTACTGGGGCGGTGACGAGCGCGGCATGCAGATCCCCGACAACCTCAACATGCTCCCGATAGCTGTCCCCGTAGCCACTCAACTCCCTCATGCCGTCGGCCTTGCCTTGGCCCGCAGGATGCAAGGGGAGAAGTCAGTGACATACGTCGTTACAGGGGACGGGGGGACCTCCAAAGCAGACTTTCACGAGTCCCTCAACTTCGCAGGGGTCAAGGACCTCCCCGTGGTCTTCGGCGTCGAGAACAATCAGTGGGCGATTTCGGTAAGGCGGAGCAACCAGACCGCGTCGAAGACCATCGCCCAGAAGGCCGTCGCCTACGGTTTCGAAGGGATACTCGTCGACGGGAACGATGTCATAGCGTCATACGAAGCGACGAAGTACGCTACCGACAAAGCCAGGCGCGGGGGAGGTCCGACCCTCATCGAGTATTCCACCTACAGGTTGGGACCGCACACCACGGCGGAGCTCGTGTCAAACAAGCTGAAGGCGCCTGACGAGGTAGCCGAATGGGAGAAGCGCAGCCCGATCGTCCGGTTCGAGAAATACCTGCGTGCAAGGGGCCTGCTTGACGACAGGTCGAAGGAGCGGATAGCCGCAAACGCGCAGATGCGGATGGCCGAGGCAGTGGGCCAATACAGGAACACTCCCGCACCTGACCCGGCTTCGATGTTCGATTACGTATTCTCATCGCCGACGGCCGCCCTGATGGAAGAGAAAGCCGAGGCGTTCGGCGGGACGGGAATCCAGCCGGCGCAGGCCGCTGACCCTTCGATCACGGGCGGGAGGCCCGGGGTGAACATCAGGAACGCGGTGAACATGGCCCTGCGCGAAGGGATGAACCGGGACAAGCGGGTCGTCGTGTTCGGGGAGGACGTAGGAAAGAACGGCGGGGTCTTCCAGGTCACACGCGGGCTACAGGAAGAGTTCGGTCCCGACAGGGTCTTCGACACGCCTCTCGCCGAATTGAGCATCGGCGGGATCTTCGTAGGACTTTCGTTGGGCGGCATGATACCCGTGGCAGAGTTCCAGTTCGACAGCTTCTCCATCCCGGCGTTCGATCAGATCTTCGGCCATGCCGCCAGGATGAGGAACCGCACCAGGGGCAGATACGCTCCAAGAGGGGTCATACGATTCCCATACGGGGCCGGGATCAGGGCCCCCGAGCTTCATTCGGAATCCCCGGAAGCGTACTTCGCCCACACGCCAGGGCTTAAGGTCGTCATCCCCTCCAACGGTTACGACGCCAAGGGCCTACTCTCTTCCGCCCTCCTCGAGCCGAACCCGGTGATATTCATGGAGCCCAAGAAGATCTACGACTCTCCAAAGACGGAGGTGCCGGAAGAGGAGTATCATGTCCCGATCGGGAAGGCGCGGATTGCCAGGGAGGGGACAGACATCACACTGGTCGCGTACGGGGCGATGATGGTGCCGACCCTGCAGGCTGCTGATGCGCTACAGACCGGGAACTCTCGTTCCGCAGAAGTGGTTGACCTCAGGACAATCTCCCCCATGGATTTCCCCACTATCATCGGTTCGGTCAAGAAGACCGGGCGCCTGCTGATAGTCCACGAGGCCCCGAGGAATGTAGGAGTCGGCGCGGAGATCTCCGCGACGGTCGCAGACAAGGCCCTCGACTCGCTGAGGGCGCCCATCAAGAGGGTCACTGGGTTCGACACCGAGGTCCCATTGGCCCGGCTGGAAGACTACTACATCCCGAACAAAGATCGCATACTGAAGGCGACGCTCGACCTGGTCAGCTACTGACCAGCGAGCTGGAAAACACTAAAAGGCCATGCGAGTCCTCCCGGTTTCTAGCTGACAATGACCTTTGATTTCAAGCTGCCAGACATAGGCGAAGGGGTGGCGGAAGGGGAGATCCTCAAGTGGATGGCCAAAGAAGGTGACCAGATCAAGGAAGACCAGCCCCTCGTTGAGATAACGACCGACAAGGTCAACGTGCAGATACCCGCCCCCAGGAGCGGCAAGGTCCTACAGATACTCGCCAAGGAGGGAGACGTGGCCAAGGTGGGGCAGACCATCATGGTGATCGACGACGGCAGCAGCGGCGGGACTCCGTCCACGCCCTCCCCCGCGCCAAGACCGACCCAGGCTGCTCCGGCAGCGCCACTGCAGCAATCATCGGGTTCCTTGCAGGCCGTCCTGGCCACCCCGGCGACGCGCAGGCTTGCCAGGGAGCTCGGTGTGGAGATCTCACTCGTAAAGGGGACAGGCCCTCAGGGGAGGATCACAGACGACGACGTGAAAGGTCTGGCGGCAGCGTCCCGCCCTGGGCCGGCGGCAATGGTGTCCCAGACCTCGGCCGCGACGACGGCGGTCTCCAGTGCAAAAGAGGAGCTCGTCCCGCTGAGAGGGATCAGAAGGAAGATATCGGAGAGGATGCTGCAATCGCTGCAGACCACCGCCCAGGTCACCCACGTGGACGAGGCGGACATGACGGAGCTCGTCCAGCTTCGAGAGGCGTTCAAGGGGAGCGCGGAGAAAAGGGGGGTGCATCTCACCTACATGCCCTTCATTATCAAGGCCCTCATCCCAGCTCTGAAGGAGTTCCCATATGTCAATTCGTCATTGGACGAGCAGGCTGGGAACATCGTCCTGAAGAAGTACTACAACATAGGCATAGCGACGGACACCGAGCAGGGCCTCGTCGTCCCCGTCGTCAGGGACGCCGACAGGAAGGACATATTCGAGCTTGCAGGCGAAATAGACAAGCTTGCAGACAAGGCACGCCACGGGCAGCTTTCCTTGGAAGAAGTGCGAGGTTCTACCTTCACAATCACCAACGTCGGGGCGATAGGTGGGCTGTTCGCCACGCCGATAGTCAACATCCCGGAGGTGGCCATCCTCGGGCTGCACAAGATCGCGAAGCGGCCTGTCGTCAGAGACGGTAAGATCGAGATCAGAGACACCACTTACCTGTCGCTCAGCTTCGACCACAGAGTAGTCGACGGAGCGTATGCGGCTAGGTTCACATCAAGGGTGATCGAAACGATCCAGGACACCAAGAAACTCCTTTCTGAGGTCCTTTAGGGTCCGAAAACGCTCAGCAAGGTTTAAGCCCTGAAAGCCTCGCGAAAACCCGAGACGGCTTTGATTGAAGCGGATGTCGCTGTAATCGGAGGCGGTCCGGGCGGATATGTCTGCGGGATTCGCGCCGCTCAGCTCGGCCTGAAGACCGTTGTAATAGAGGCGGACAGGCTCGGGGGAGAGTGCGTCAACTACGGTTGCATCCCCTCGAAATCACTCATCAGCGTGTCAAAGCTCGTCGACAAGGTGAAAGAAGCCGAGAAGTACGGATTCCACGCTTCGAACGTCTACGTCGACATGATCCAGCTTCAGAAGTGGAAGTCAGAGGTGGTATCGCGGCTGGTCGGTGGAATCGAGCTCCTCCTCCGAGGGTATCACGCCACGGTCATTGCAGGAGAGGCCGAGGTGATCTCGAAGGAAAAAGTGATCGTAGCGACCTCGCAGGGGAAAGAAGAAGTGAACTGCAAGAACCTCGTGTTGGCTACGGGGACCAGGACCTCCAGCCTACCAGGCCTCGAGTTTGACGGAGGGATGGTGATAGGTTCGAAGGAAGGGCTCGAACTGAAGAGCGCGCCGAGGCGTCTGCTCATAGTGGGCGGGGGTGCCATCGGCCTCGAATTCACCTCCATGTTCCAGAAGCTGGGGAGCGCCATAACGGTGGTGGAGATAATGGACCAGCTCCTCCCAGGGAGCGACCCCGAAGTGGTCCGCGTCGTCCACAGGAAGCTCGAGAGCAAGGGGGTGAAGGTGTACCTGAAGTCGAAGGTGCTGAAGATAGACAAGGAAGGCTCAGTGGCGAAGGTCGACGTCGAGACCCCGGAGGGGAAGATAACGCTCGAAGTCGACAAGATACTTGTCAGCGTCGGACGGAAGCCGCGGACGGAGAAGCTCAACCTCCAGAGTCTGGGAGTCCAGACCGACTCACGGGGCTACATAACGACCGACAGCAGGATGCAGACGAACGTTCCCGGGGTCTACGCCATAGGCGACCTGAGGGGTCCCCCACTTCTGGCTCACAAGGCTTCCAAGGAAGGGATCGTCGCAGCCGAATGCATCGCGGGGATGCCATCCGCCGCAGACTGGAAGGTCATCCCCGACGCCGTGTTCTGCGACCCGGAAGTGGCTACCGCTGGCCTGACAGAGGCGAAGGCGCTGGAGGCGGGCTACAAGGTGAAGCGGAGCCGGTTCCAGTTCGCCGCCCTCGGAAGGGCCCTGACTACAGGGGAGCCCGAAGGGTTCGTCAAGATAGTATCTAACGAAGCAGATGGACTGGTCCTGGGCGCACAGATAGTCGGACCGGAGGCTTCTGATCTGATCAGCGAAGTGGCCCTGGCGATAGAGATGGGTGCGACCGTCGAGGACATCGCGCTTACGGTCCACCCCCACCCCACCCTCCCCGAGGCCGTCATGGAGGCTTCCGAGTCTGCTGCAGGCAGGCCGATTCACCAGCTGAAGACATGAACGGGTACCTCGTCGACCTAGGCAGGATGGAGTACGGTAAGGCGCTGGAGCTGCAGCGCGAGCTCGTAACCAGACGGGCGAGGGGAGAGATCCCCGACACCGTCGTCCTGGTCGAGCACGACCACGTCATAACACTCGGCCGCAAGACGACCCCGGCGAACTTCAAACCCCAGGACATCCCCGTGTTCCAGGTAGAAAGGGGCGGGGACGCCACCTATCACGGACCCGGACAGCTCGTCGGATATCCAATCGTCCTGCTGTCCGACCATGACGTGCGGCGGCACGTCAGGAACATGGAAGAGGCGATCATCAGGACGGCAGCGGTGTTCTCGATCAAGGGGGAGAGGCTCGAGGGCCATCCGGGCATCTGGGTCCAAGGAAAGAAGCTCGCTTCCATCGGGGTCGCCGTCACCGACTGGGTCACCTACCACGGCTTCGCGCTCAACGTGAACACGGATCTCTCTAACTTCGAGCTCATCCGCCCCTGCGGCCTCGACCCGTCCGCCATGACCTCCATGCAGAAGATCATCGGGGGGAGGGTTCCCTTCGAAGAGGTCAAGGGCGTGCTGGTAAGGGAATACTCCGCCGTCACGGGGCTGTCCCTAACCCACCAACATCTCGTCACTTCGAATTAGGCGACAATTATTTAGCACGCACCGGGGCGGTTGGATTCATGCCAAAGAAGCGGACGCTCGCGCCGGGTTCTGCCAAGCGGCCGGTCAAGAAGATAACATACACGACTCTTTTCGCGGACGAGACCCTCAACCCGAAGTTCGAGGCTGCGCAAGCTGGGCCAGAGCTACCCCATGTTCATCGGGGGGAAGGAGGTCTACAGCGAAGCCGGGGAATTCGAGCACAGGAGCCCCATCGACACGTCAATCGTCGTCGGAAAGTTCCAGATAGGCACGAGGGAGCACGCCAAGCAGGCCATCGAGGCGGCGAAGAAGGGGTTCGAGGTCTGGAGCGCGAGACCCTGGCAGGCCAGGGTCAGGGTGCTTGACAAGTACGCGAGGCTCATCGACGAGCGGAAGTTCGACGTAGCCGCAGCCATCACCTACGAAGTCGGAAAGAACAGGTTGGAGGCGCTGGCCGAGTGTTGGGAGGCCATTGACGCTGTGAAGTACTACTCAACCGTGATGCGAAAGGAGAAGGGTTACACTCTGAGGATGGGACCGGGAGGGCCGGGAGAGCACAACGTCGACGTGCTCAAACCGCATGGCGTCTGGCCGGTCATCTCCCCCTTCAACTTCCCCTTCATGCTCGCCAATGGGATGGCGATGGGAGCACTGATAACAGGGAACTCGGTCATACTGAAGCCGACGAGCGAAGCGCCCCTCACCGGGGTCATGCTCTATCACCTGTACGCGGACGCCGGGGTCCCACCTGGGGCTGTGAATTTCGTGACTGGTCCAGGCTCGAACTTCGAGGACGAGTTCGTGACTAACCCCGACGTCGACGGCCTGGCCTTCACGGGTTCCAAAGACGTGGGGATGCGCCTCTTCAGGCGGTTCCACACCGAACAGTCGTACCCGAAGCCCATCCTCCTTGAGATGGGGAGCAAGAACCCGACCATAGTGTCTGCAAAGGCTGACATCCCGAAGGCGGTGGAAGGAACAGTGAGGGCTGCCTTCGGCTACGGCGGCCAGAAGTGCAGTGCGACATCGAGGGTGTACGTCGAGGACGAGATCAAGGACAGGTTCCTCGCAGCTCTGAAGGACAGGACGGCGAAGATTACCGTCGGGGACCCCAGAGACAAACAGACCTTCATGGGCCCACTGATCAACGCCAAGGCGGTCGACACCTTCGAGTCTGCAGTCGCGAAGGCAAAAGAATCGGGAGCCCGATTCGTCTCTGGCGGCAAAGCCATGAAGGGAGGGAGCATGGGGAACGGCTTCTACGTCGAACCTACCGTGGTGGCTGACCTGCCTGAGGACAGCCCGCTCGTCAGACAGGAGCTCTTCGTCCCATTCGTCGTCGTGAATGGAGTGGGATCTGTCGACGAGGCCATAGGAAAGGCGAACGCGACCGAGTATGGCCTGACAGCGGGGATCTTCTCCAAGGACAAGAGAGAAACGAGGAGATTCTTCGACGCCATCAAGTTCGGCGTCGCCTACGCGAACCGGAGCGGTGGTTCTACGACCGGAGCCTGGCCAGGGTCCCAATCATTCACCGGTTGGAAGGCGAGCGGGGTCACAGGGAGGGGTGTTGGGAGTCCCTTCTACCTGTTGAATTTCCTACGCGACCAGTCGCAGACAGACGTCTTCTAGAGAACGCAGCCTGCTACTTCAGCGGGACGTAGAGGCTGGACCTGCTTGCCCCGATACCAGGCGTCCCGTGCACCACTTTTTTGTTCGTGATTACGTATTCTCCGAGGTATCTCCCAATCATCTCGGGCTTCACCTGCAGCGGAACAAACTCCCTCCCGTTGTGCACTGCGATGGTCAGCCCCACCATCGTGGGAAGGACGATCATGTCTCTGGCGTGCGTCTTGATCTCCCCCTCCAGTTTCCCTTCCTTCATCGCCCTTGCGTCTTCGAGGAGCTTCCTCTTCTCTTCAGATATCCCCCTGTTCAGGGACCGTCTGGCCCTCGAAGGGAGGAGCTCGAGCAGCGCCTCCGTTGACATGGAGTTGAGTTCCTCCAGGCTCTTGCCTCTGTACCTGAACTCCTTTGGCAACTACTTTGAAACCTCCGCGCTGGCTCTGGCCAATCTCTTTCGTCCGGTCTTCCTTGGCGCTATTAACCCTACCTTCCTTCCGGGCGGGGCATTCCTCGAAGTGCTGGTCGACTTGCCAGGGTGCTGGTGTCTTCCGCCGCCGAACGGGTGATAGACCACCGCCATCGCGATGCCTCTCATCCTCGGGTAGACGCGGCCTGACGCCCTCATTGCATGGTGCCTCGCGCCGGCTGTGAGGAACGGTTTCTCTCTCCTTCCCCCTCCGGCTACCTCGCCGACGGTGGCCAGGCACCTGTCTTTGATGAGTATGTTCTTCCCGGATGGAAGTTTGATGATCGCCCTGCCGTTCGCCTTTGAAAAGAGGACGGCCGACGTCCCCGAAGCCCTGACAAACCTCCCCCCGTCCCCAGGTCTCAGCTCGATGTTACACACCCTGGTGCCCTCGGGGATGCTCGACAGCGGCAGGACATTGCCCTCGCGTATCTGTGCCGCAGACCCCATGTGGACCTCCTGCCCGACAGACATGCCAGCTGTCGCCGGGACGTAGGCGTACCTGTCTCTTTCGAGCCTGAGCTGGGCGAGGGGCGCGCTCCTCCCTCTCTCGTCGAGGATGGCCGTGACCGTGGCCGCTCCCGCCGACGATTCGAATCGGGGATACCTCACCGGGGCTATCTTCCCCCTGCTGGGAGCCCTGAACTGGATGCCGGCCTTTCCGCGGCGCCTCTGAAGTATTCTCTTGCCCATCTTCTAGACCAGCCCCAGCTTCGTCGCGAGCTCCGCCGCCTTCCCCACTTCTGCAAGGCGGACGAACGCCTTCTTCCCCTTTATCGTCCTGGATGTGTTCACTGCCTGGACCTTGACCTCGTAGAGCGCCCTAACCGCAGCCGCGATCTGCGTCTTCGACACTCTGTCGTCCACCAGGAAGCAGAGCTTGTTCTCCCTCTCTATCTGGTCGAACGTCCTTTCCGTGACGTACGGCCGCTTCAAGATCTTCTGAGCGTCCTCGAGCCTCATGCTAGGCTGCTGCCTCCTTCATCCTTCCTTCGAGCGCGCTGATGGCCGATTCTGTCCAGATCGTGAGCCTTCCCGGCACCCCTCCGGGCGCCAGGTCTAGCACGCTGACATCCTGAACCCTTGTGACCTGCACCCCCGGGATTCCTCCCGCGGCTTTACCTACACCCCTGTCGTTGGTCACGACTATCAGGGGCCCGACGCCGCTCCTGTAGGCCCTGCCTCTGAGGCGCCTCTTGCCGGAATTGCGCTTCGTCCGCCCCTCCACTCTCTCCAGCTCCGCCTTCAGGTCTGCTTTCTCCAGGAAGGACACAAGCTCAGCTGTCTTCTCAACGGTCTCGATGTCATCGGCGACCACCATCGGTAGTGGCGGGTTGCCGACCCTGTGACCCCTCGCCTTTACCGCGTCGATGTTGGCAGTGTAGGCGATGGCGGAGTCTGTGGCGAGCTTCCTTTCTTTCCTGTTTACGCCGAGATGGATGACCTTCTCTGACCTGGGCGGATGAGGAAGCCTCCCCTTCACGACGCTGGCTACTCCTCCTGCCATTCCCCCTCTCGGATATCTGTCCCCCTTGACCCTGGGTATCCTGGAGCGCCCTGTGCCTGTGGGGGGGCTGTGTGTCTCAGCCGTCGTCCTCTCACCGGCCATCGGGTCTCTTCCCTTTGGCTGGAAGCCATGTGAACCCACGAGCCAGAAAACACGCTTGACGAGATCAGGCCTGAGCTGCGTTGCGAAGACGTCGGGGACGTCGACCTCCCCTGCGGGCTTGCCTTTCAGGTCCAAAATCCCGGCCTTCATCAGCGCTTCCTCTCCATGGTGCTCACTTCGATAACCTGAGGCGGATTCTGGTTCCTGGGTGCGCCCCTCGCCTTCAGCCTGACCACCACAAACCTGCTCGCAGGGCCTGGGATTGAGCCGCGCACAACCGCGTAGTCTCCGCCCACGGTCCCGAAATGCTGGAACCCCCCTGGCGGAGTCACCGGGCTGCTCGCAGCGTTCCCGGTGAGAAGGATCCTCTTGCCCGTCTCGGTCCTCTGATGGAACCCCATCTGCCCGGCCCTGGCCACGGTGTACATGACCGCCGCGGGGTGCCACGGACCTATGACCGCGACCGCCCTCACGCTCTTCCTAGACTTGTGCTGCTTCCTCTTTACGCCGAACCTTGTAATGGGCCCTTCGAACCCCTTCCCCTTCGTTATCCCGATCACATCGACGTACATCCCGGGCTTGAAGGTGTCAGTGAACTTCGCCTTCTTCCCGATGAGCCCAAGGACGAACTCTGCCTGCGCCTTCAGATCTCCGCCTGAAACGCCTACCTCCATTACAATGGGCTTCTTCTGCGAGAGCCCCACGTCCCTCGGGACCGAAGATACAAGCGCGGCCACCCTGCTCGCATTGTCCAGGGGGACGTTCTCTGCCTTCTTGTCTCCCTGCTTCACATCCCCTATGGCCAGGTCCTGGCCGTTCTCGTGGCGGTACACCCGCATCCCGACCACCTGGGCGTCTGGAATCGTAAGCACGCTGGACAGGTTGAAGAGAGGCTTGCCGAAGTTAGGCGTCTTTGCCCTGTCGTCGATGGTTATGACATGGGCCGTCCCTGCCTTGTAGCCAGGGAACCCCAGGAGAATCGGTTTCTCTGCTTCTACCTTGGGCCAGGTCCGGACCCTAGGAACGAAGCTCTTGGCCCGTCCCCTCGGCCTATACGCAAGACTGCCTCTACGGGGAGCAGAATACTTCCTATGACCCAATTCACGCTAAACCTTTCCGGTGGCCCGTTTTACGGTTCGCACTTAAGCTTTCTCGGCCGAAAGCAGGGCCACGAGTCCCAGCCCGGCGAAAATGGCTTCTTCCGTCCTGACAGTTTCGACCTCCTGCTCAGGGAAGAGGTTGATCACAGATTCTACCCTCCTCTCTAGGTCGGGGCCGAGGATATCGAAGAGCCCCCTCGACGGCGAACCAAAGACCATCTTCACGCCCCGAGCGCCTCGGAGGTTGTCTCTGAGTCCTTTGACCGCGAGGCCCAACGGCTTCCCCATCCTCGAAGTGGCGATCCTCAAAGGGAACCTTTGGTCTGATAGCAGCTCCCCGATCGACTTCGTCTCAACTTCGTACCCCCAATACCCGGGGACATCACCCCGGGGAATCGGCTGTGCCGACAACGGCCCGATTGAACTGATCCTCACAGTCACCCTCTTCCCCTGAGTGACAGGGGCCACGAGCCGCGGAGCGGAGTCGAGGCCGATGTCTACCGTCCCATCCCCGTTCGTCACCCCCTCCCTCACTTCCCCGGTCTTCAGTTCGGCCAGAGGGACCTTCGCCTTGTGCGAGGGGATTCGGAGCGGAGGAAGCATCCCCGCGAATCTCAGAGCCTCGTCAAGAGGGTATAGCCTCCTCCTGAGATACTGGGGCGTCTCGAGATATTCGAGAACCTTCCTCATTACCTGCGCCTCTCCGTGCCCTCCGGTATCCCTGAATACCTCTATGATGTCGACTCCGTAGATGGCGCATGCCCTCGCGATGGTCCCCAATTTGGCCGTCTTCTCTCGAAGCGAATCCTTGTCCTCAAGGACCGTGTCCGGGATCGACACTGCCATCGGGTGGCCCATTAATGCCATCGGCATGTTCCAAAGGGCGCGTTAATTCAGCTTTCTCTCAGGACGAATCTCGAGAACGAGTGCAACGCACATGAAGATGGAGTCGGGAGGTCCCGGGATGATGCCGAAGGCGCCAGAGGCCCGGAACACCGCGTGGTTGTACACTGTGCTTCCCGTCTCCATGGCGACGGGCCCTCTGGGGACGGTGGTGGCGCTCTACCTTGTTCACCTGAACGGCCCAACACTGGGGCCGATCTACGTTAGCCTGGCATCGGCCATCTTCAACGGCATCGGAATCCCTGCTGCGCTCATCTGGGGGGTGACGATTGACAGGCTCCAGAAGAGACGGGCGCTGATTTCCCTCGGCTACGCTCTGACTTCCGTTTCGCTGATCTCGTTTTATTTCTTGGCGAGCACTGAAGGGACCATCATCGTATATTCGGTCGTCTCCTTCGTCTCGTTCGCCTCCGCCACCCCCCTCAACCTCCTCATCATGGAGACCGAGCAAAAGAGCAGCTGGGCCGGGGCCTTCGCCAGGCTCTCCATGCTGTCGAGCGTGGGCAACGTGGCTGGCCTGCTTCTAAGCACCGTTTGGTCAGACGTCCTACCTGCCCAACTCGTGCTGCTGTACATACCCATGGGCGCGTTGTCGATGGTCTCTGCAGGGCTAGCACTGGCGACCATAACTGAGCCCTCCTTCGTCCTCGAAAGGGAGACGGTGGCAAGGCGCCGCCCCAGCTTCTTCAGCCGGCTCCT
>Ga0335078_10010333_pt1 | contig 13813 bp, 13 predicted proteins | sample Lox_Sample_32_FD_206711 | JGI IMG/M metagenome (GOLD analysis project Ga0335078, IMG submission 206711) | Soil microbial communities from Loxahatchee National Wildlife Refuge, Florida, United States - Lox_Sample_3.2 | ecosystem: Environmental > Terrestrial > Soil > Wetlands | place: USA...
TTATGAGATGCTGTCGTGCGATCCTTGGCGGCAGAACCTGCTGCTGGCCGATCGCTATGGAGACAGCCGTGTTTTCCTCGCCGGCGATGCGGTGCATCTCGTCATCCCGACCGGCGGCTTGGGCATGAATTCGGGCGTCGCCGACGCCATCGACCTGTCATGGAAGCTTGCGGCGATGCTCGCCGGTTGGGGTGGACCGAATCTGCTCAAATCCTACGAGATCGAGCGCCGGCAGGTCGGCGAGCGCAATGTCGGGGCCTCGCGCTACGCCACGATCGGCCGCCGCAAGTGGCGCTCGCTGTGGCGGCCGAACATCCGCGACGACACGCCGGCGGGCCAGCAGACCCGCCATGTCCTTTCGACCATGGCGGATGTTGAGCAGCGCAAGAGCAACGAGATGATCGGCGCCGAGCTCGGCTATCGCTATGTCGACTCGCCGGTCATCTGCAACGTGCCGGGCGGTCCCGAACATCTGTTCCGCGAGTATCAGCCGACCACTTGGCCGGGCGCGCGCCTGCCGCATGTTTGGCTGAGCGACGGCACGCCGATCCAGGACCATATTGCGGACGGTTATACGATCCTGAAGCTCGGCCGCACCAAAGCGGATGCGGGCGAGCTGGAAAAGGCCATCCGTGCACGCGGCGCGCCGGTCGCGGTGCTCGACGTGCCCGACCGCGCCGCGCGCGAGATCTACGGCTACGATCTCATTCTCGTGCGCCCCGACCTGCACGTGGTCTGGCGCGGCCACGCGCCGCCGGAAGACGCTGCCGCAGTGGCGGCGATCGCCACGGGGCACTCGCCGAATTAGGTGGCTTTCCTGAAGGTTACAGCGGCCTTATCGCGCTTTATTCGAGCAACAGCGTCTCTGATGTCCTCGCCGAAAGCTTCCCTGTAGCGATTTGCCAGCTCCGAAAGCGAATTCTTTGCTTTTATCCAATCCTTCTCGTCGCGACCATGCGCATCAACCTTGTCGTATAATTCGGGAATTTCCTTCTTATAGTCGTCAAGACGGAGGGTCAGGCGGACGTGTCGCAAATCCTGAGTATCAGATGTTAGGTTCTTAGGATCGAAATGGTTGCATAGAAACGAGTAGCAGACGACTTCGGTCAGCAGGATGACGATCATATTTTCGGCTTGCGTTGGTTGGAATTCGACCAGATCGCCGATTGCCTTCCGTGCGCTCTCGTAGCCGAGAAACGTAAGGTAAATGACATTAGCGAGTGCTGTATGCCAGGGGGCCGCGTCGAGCTTAGCATGAGGCAATTGGCCGACACCCTGGGAAGGCTCGACCCTTGCTAAAAGACGAAGCGCATCTCGCTCTGCCTTCATGTAGGTGTAAAACTCGGTGATGTTATTAACGACGAGAGCTTCTAGTGCTTGGAGATCATCTGAATTTTTGTCGAAGATCGGGAAATAATTCTCCGAGGAGTCGCTGCTCACCGGCCGCGATGCCCCCAGTTTATACATTTGCACATATCGCGTTCCGATATCGAAGATGGTGCCAACCCGGCAGAGCGTGGCGATTTCGCAGGCGAACAAGTCGACGACACCCAGACGCTTTCCAGCACTGAGATAGGTCCAGGCAATGATGGCGGCGTAAAGTGGGATGAACGCAGTGAGGTAGGTTCCGGCCGATGAGCTCGCTTGTGGAGCCGCGTGGGCGCCTTCAGACGGAGTTGCACCTGTGCTCGTAGGAAGAGGCACCGGACCATGGAATGTTAGGTACACTGTGATGCAGACTTGGACGACAAAAAAAGCAATTGCGAAATAGCAGATGAGCCTCAAATCCACCACATGCTTCGAGCGAAAAAAGCGGACGAAATTCGAAGCGGCTTCTTCTGATGAAAAATGGGATTCGTCGCGGAAAAAAACCCTTATTAAGAGTGGCAAACGCTGCTGACCAAGCAAGCCGCGCACGAAAAGCGGCAAACGCAACTGACTATCCATGTCGTCCCCAAAAACATGTTGCCGCGGGGCAACGCGCTCGCGATGCAACGTCGTGTTCGCCAAAAAGCCCAAAAAGCGTGTGGCGACTTAAGGTAGTTTGCAATCTTTGGTCGCGTTTGTCTTGCAACGTAAAGTAAAAACCAGTAAGTTGACTCAACCGGGCAGGGTGGTGTCCTCGCGCTGTCGCGATCCTTCACCAATCCGACACAACCATCCCTAACGCTTGCCGCCGCGGATCGACGTCTTGCTTGCCGGTCTCGCGCTATTCGTCCGCCGCGGGTCGCGCAAGGCGGTTTCCAAACGGCTCAGCCGGGATTTGGCGGCTCCCGCTGCCGCCTTCTCGATGGCGCGATAGTCGCGCACCAGTCCGGCACCGAAGTCTGTCAGCGCGGCTCCGCCGCCCTGTGAGCCGCCCGACCTGGCTCTCACGACGGCCTGGCGGAACGAGCGGTTCAAATCGTCGATCAGCAGCCACGCGCGGCGGTAGGACATGCCTAAGCTGCGGCCGGCCTGTGAAATCGAACCGCCACGGCCGATTTCTTCCAGCAGGCGAATCTTTCCCGGGCCGATCGATCGCCGCGAACCGAAATCCACGCGCAATGTCAGCTTGGTGTTGCTCATGGAGGCCGCTCCGAGATGTTGGCGACGATACATCGGCCGGGTGCAATGCCAAAGCGCGTCTAACACAGCGGCCAAACGCGCACAGCATCGGCATCGATCTCGAAACGGCACGCGCTGCCGCGCGCCGGGGCATCGTACCCGGCTAGCGCATGGATCAGTGCGTCGCCGAACCTGACAACGAATTGATTCCCGATTCCTACCGGAACGATGCCTTCGACTTTGCCCTGATAGCGCCCCTGGTCGCTGACGCGGATGCGCGCAGATGAGGCGGTCCAGCCGACGCGCGCGCCGCGTTGCAGCGCCGGCCCGGAGACTTTGACAAAGGCGTCCGCGCCAACCGCGATAAGATCGGGCTCGGCCACGACCCCTTCCGCAACGAATTCAGCGCCGAGGAGGCGCGCCGCCAACTCGTTCGCCGGGCGCGCGAACACCTGATCGGTTGGTCCGGCTTGCAGCACGCAGCCGCCTTCGAGCACGAGCAGCTCATCGGCAAGCAGGGCCGCCTCCGCCGGATCGTGGGTGACGAGGATGGTCGGCGTGCTTAACTCGCCCTGCAGCACCAGCATTTCCCGGCGCAGGCTCGAGCGCAACGGCGCGTCCAGCGCCGAGAAGGGCTCGTCCAGCAGCAACAAACGTGCGGGCCGCACCAGCGCGCGTGCCAGCGCGACGCGCTGCTGCTGGCCGAGCGAGAGCGCGTCCGGCCGCCGCGCTTCAAGGCCGCGCAGCCCGAGGCGATCGAGCCAATGCTTCGCCAGATCCGGGTCGGCGTCACGCGGAAACCGCAGCTGCTCAATGACCGATAAATGCGGAAACAGCCCGTAGTTTTGCGGAACGTAGGCGATGCCGCGCGCGGCCGGTGTGAGGGATGAAATATCGGTGCCGTCGAGCAGGATGCTCCCGCGATCGCAAGCTTCGATGCCGGCGATGATCTTCAGCGTCAGCGATTTTCCCGAGCCTGACGGACCGAGGATAGCGAGACGGCGCCGCTGCGGCGACCATTGCACGTCAAGATGAAAGCCGCCGAGCTGCCGTTCGAGCGACAGTTTTAGATTCGCAGGAGGGCGCCCAGCAGCTTGCGGCGATCGCAGTTCGGGTGCGGCGGTCGGCTGGTCTTCCAGCGTCAAAGCCGCGAAGCGTCCTTCCGCCCGCCTGCCGGCAAAGCCGCTCAGCAGCATGATCGCCAGAGCGAGCCCCAGCGCCGGCGCCAGAACCGGCAGCATGGCCGGCAGCCCTTGCGAGCCGAAGGCAACGTAGGTGTAGACCGGCAGCGAATAGGGATGATAGGCAACCATCACGGTCGCGCCGAACTCGCCGAAGGCGCGCAGCCAGGCGAGCAACAAGCCGGACAAAATGGCCGGCCAGGCGATCGGCAGACTCACGCGGTAGAACACGCCGAGCGGTCCGCGGCCGAGCGTTGCGGCGACGTCTTCGAGAACCGGGTCGATTGCGGCGAACGCCGAGCGCGCGGCGATGATCAAAAACGGCGCGGCGACGAAGACCTCGGCGACGACGATGCCAGCGAAGGAATCGGTCAGCGCGCCGGAGGTGAGGCGGCCCAGCGGTGAGCTATAGCCGACCAGAAACAGCAGCAAGATACCGCTGGCGAGCGGCGGCAAGGCCAGCGGCAGCTGAACGAGAAAGCCGACCGTGCCCATGGCGCGGCCCGGCAGGCGTACCAACAGGTAGCCGAGGGGAATGCCGCCCGCCGCGATGATCAGCGTCGCGGTTGTCGCGCTCGCGACCGAGATTGCGGAGGCGCGCAACAGCGCTACGGTGTCGACCAAATGCCAATCGGCAGCACCCGCTTGCTGGACGCCGGCGATCAGCGGGGCAATCAGATAGATCGCTAGCAGTCCCGCAAGCCAGGGCAATATTGATGGAATGCGCCGCGTCACTTGGCGTTGTCGACAATCGCCTTGATGTCCGATGGCACGGCGTTCGCGTCCCCGGAGACAGCCAGTTTTTGCAGCGTGAGGCCGTGCTGCTTTAGCAGGTTCTGCCCATAGCTTCCAAGCAGATAGGCGACGAATTGATCGGCGCCCGCTGCGTTTGGAGCGTCGTGCAATATGGTGACGGTATAGACCGCCTTCGGCGTGATCACGGGCGGCAAGCTCAGCGCCGGTATCTTGGCGTCGGAAGTTTCGGTCGAGTAGAAAAAGCCGGTATCGAGTTGGCCGGATTGCACCCGTCCGACCAATGTTTCCTCCGGCAGGACCTGTGCCGGATTTTCGGGCGCGCCGAGCACCCTCTGTGTCAGACCGGGACTTTTGTAGAAGGTCTCCGCCTCCTTCATCAGCGTGAGCGTGAGCGTCCCCTTGGGATCAAGTTTTGGATCAGTCCGCCCGATCTTGATACCCGGCTCCGCGAGCACCTCATACCAGGGCTTGACCTTGAAATCGGCGGCGAACTTGCTCGAAGCGTTGTAGCCGATCACCAGAGATGACTCGGCAAATGAGACGTACCAGCTGATCCAGTTGCCGTTTTCTGCTCCCATGAGATTGTTGTTCACCTTGGGATTGGCGCTGATGAATACGTCGCCATTGCGCAGCTTTCCTTTTATTTGGTTGGCGAGCCCGACTGAGCCGCCGGCATAGCCCCGTAATTGGTTGCCCGTGGCCTTGTCGAAGGCCGGCCCGACGCCGTGCTCCATCAGGTTTACCAACGAGCCGGCGTAGAGGACATTGACGGTGCCGGCGGCAAATGCCGGTTGATTCGACGGCAACGCCAGAGCGGCAGCGATCAACGCGACGCCCGACGATGGCAATCTCATTAATTTGGACGGTGGAAATCCGCAACCCGAAAACATTTTCGTTCGCTCCTGCATGGTTAGACGCTATATCCTATCGGATACGACGAGGGTCGGGAAGTGCGCTAAATCCGCGCGTTCCGTCACGCTATATCCGGTAGAATACGGCGGTCGAACGGGTTGCGGGTTACTCGGAAGGAGGCCGCCAGCCCTGCTTGGCCAATTGAATTTTCGAGTAGATGTGCTTGCGCAACTCGCCGAACCGGTTCATCGAACGCGTTTCCAGCTGCGTGCGCTCGTCGGGCAAGTCGATTTCGACGTCTTCCATAATGACCGTGGGTGCATGCGACATGACCAGGACGCGCTGGCCCAGATAGACAGATTCATCGATGTCGTGGGTAACGAACAGCACCGTGACCCGCAGCCGATGCCACAAGACGCGGATGAGGTCCTCAAGGTCGGCGCGTGTCTGCGCATCCACAGCGGCGAACGGCTCATCCATCAGCAGCACGTGCGGCTCGTAGGCCACCGCGCGGGCGATGGCGACGCGCTGCTGCATCCCGCCCGACAGTTGCCATGGATAGGCGGCCTCGACGCCCTTGAGATCGACGGCGGATAGCGCATTGCGTACCAGCGCCTCGCGGCGGGCCGTATCGATCTTCTTGTGCTTCAAAGGCAGCGCCACGTTGTCGTGCACGCTCATCCACGGAAACAGGCTGCGGCCGTATTCCTGAAACACCACCGCCATGGCCGGCGGCGGTTCGACCACTCGTTGCCCTTCCAGGATGATGTCGCCCGACGACGGCGCCAGCAGTCCTGCGATACATTTGAGCAGCGTGGTCTTGCCGGCGCCCGAAGGGCCGACGATGCAAACCAATTGGCCTTGGCCGACGCTGAAGCTGACGTCACGAATCGCCTCGACGGTCCGGCTCGTATCCTCGTAAACCTTGCGCAGGCTCTTGACCTCGAGCATGGCCCCTACTGCCCGATCCATCGAATCCTCAAAGTGTGATCAGCCGGCGCGCTGCGACTGGCGCAGGCCGTGATACCAGCCCAACAGCCGGGCCTCAATCGCGCGGAAGATCAGCGACAGCACGATGCCGATGATGCCGAGCAGGATAATTCCGCTCCACATTTCCGGGATCGCGAAGGTGCGTTGATATTGCACCAGCGAGAAGCCGATACCGTCGCTAGCCGCAAACATCTCGCTCACGACCATCAGGATGATGCCGATCGGCAACGCCTGCCGCAATCCCGTGAAAATCTGCGGACTGGCGCCCGGCAGCACGAAATGCTGCAACCGCGAGAGCCTGCCGATCCGGTAGCTGCGCACGGTTTCGGCGAGCACCTCGTCAAGCGAGCGCACCCCGGCAACGGTGTTGAGCAGCACCGGCCAGATGCAGCCGAACACGATCACCAGCGCCTTCATCTCGTTGCCGATGCCGGTGAACAGGATCAGCACCGGCACCAGCACCGGTGGCGGGATGGCGCGCAAAAATTCCAGCACCGGTTCGAGCACGTTGCGCAAGTTGCGCGAAGCGCCGACTGGAACGCCGATGGCGATGCCAAGAAATGCTGCGGCGAGATAGCCGACGGAGAAGCGCCAGAGGCTCGGCACTATGTTGGGCAGCGCCTTCGACGAGAACCATAATTTGCCGAAGGTGTGCAGGATCGTCTGCAGTGGTGGGAAATAGAAGCTCTGGCTGTCCGCGCTCGTGATCCACCAGCCGGCGATCAACGCCGCCGGCAGCCCAAACGCAACCGCGATGCGGCGCGGCCGCGGCGGCAGGAGAGCCTTCATGCGCCGGTCTCCGCGGTATCCAGGCGCACCGACGGATGCCAGGCCAGCACGCGTCGTTCCAACGCGCGAGCGCCGACATTGACGATCACGCCGATGATGCCGGCGACGATGACGTAGGCGTACATGATGGGGACGGCGCCGCCGGATTCGGTGTCGCTGATTTCCTTGCCGAGACCCTGGGTGTCGATCGCGACTTCGCTGGTGATGGCAAGAATAAGCGCCACCGCGGCCGCGAGCCGGATGCCGGTCATCAGATAGGGCAGGGTGGTCGGCCAGGTGACGTAGCGGATTTGCGCCCAGGCGCCGAGTCCGTAGGAGCGGGCGGTCTCCCGCGCCACCGGATCGACGTCTTGCACGCCATACAGCACCTGGATCAGCACCTGCCAGAACGACGCATAAACCACGAGTACCAAAGTCGACTGGATCTGCGAGCCGAACAGCAGCACGGCGAGTGGAATCAGCGCCACTGACGGAATCGGCCGCAGGAATTCGATGGTCGAGTGCGTCAGCGCGCGCAGGACATGCGAACTGCCGATGCCGATACCGATCACCACGCCGGCGACGACCGAGATGGCGAGCCCGAGTGCCCATGCTTCCAAGGTGTCGCTGAGCGCCGTCCAGAACTCCGCGGTCGTCGTCTCCTTGAACAGCGCCGCCATGATGGTGCTGAACGGCGGCAGATACAGCGGGGAGATTAGCCCGGATCGCGGCACGACTTCGAGCAGCGCGGCAAAGCCGGCAAGGCCTGCAAGGCCCTGCAGCCAAACGATCGTGCGGGCGCTGGTCTTCGCCCGCACTTTGGCCGTTGCCGCTGGCATGGGCTACTGCGGCAACAGCGCCGCGACGTCAGCCTTCTTGGTGATCATTCCGCTCTTGAGCATGTCATCGGCCATCGCTTGGGCCGAGACGCGGTTAAATTGGGGCGGCCAAATCGGCAGAATGATCTTGCTGGCGATTTCGGCCGAGATACGCGTATAGGTCGGAATGATCTTGCGAACTTCGTCGGAGTGGGCGTCCGCATAAGCGAGCGATTCGGCGATTGCGGCCTTGAAACGTTTGACCATGTCGGCATGCGCATCGGCGTATTGCACCGAGGCGAAATAGACTGCGATCTCCGCTTTCGGCGCGATCGCGACAAACGGCCAATCCACGACTCTGTTGCCGCGCGACTGAGCGATAGTGACGAAGGGTTCCACCATCCAGCCGGCCTCGATACGATGGTCAGCCAGCGCCGCCGGCATGTCGGGAAACGGCACCTCGATGTACTTTATGCTGTCAGGGTCGCCGCCCGCGGCCTTCACTCCGGCGCGTATGGCAACCTCGCCGATATTGTTCAGGTTATTGACCGCGACCGTCTTGCCGGAAAGGTCCTTGGCGTTCTTGATCGGGCTGTCGCTGGGTACGAGGGTCGCACAAAAGTCGTGACCGCTGACGCCGGTCGAGGCGACGCCCGGCCCGATGCCGATGAATTTCAGCCCCTTGGTCTGAGCGATCAACAGCGACGGTACGTTGGAAAAACCGAACTGCAATTGTCCCGACAGCACGCCCGGGATGATGGCCGCGCCGCCGCCCTGCGTCGACAATTCAACGTCGATATTCTGTTTGGCGAAGAAACCCTTGGCCTTGCCCAGATAGATTGGTGCGCAGTCGGCGATCGGAATCACCGCGACCGAAATCTTGTCGGCGGCCCGGGCCGGCGTGATCATCGGCGCAGCCAGTGTGGCTGCGCCGGTTGCCGCCAAGGTGGAAATGCAAGTTCTTCGGGTGATCGACATAGGTCCTCTCTCGCTGGGCGTTATTGTGGGGTGTGGCCCAACTTGGTTGGCGGCTGGAACAGAGTCAAGTTCGGCCGATTACGGGGTGGGTTCAATGCCCAATCGGCAATAACGTCAGCGCCTCGCCGCCGATCGCGCAGAAGACGACCACCAGCCACGGTGGCGTCTTCCACATGAACAGCAGGAGGAAAGCAGCGACGCCGAGCACGAAATCGCCGGCGTTGGTAATGCCGGAGGTCCAGACCGGATTGTACAGTGCCGTCAGCAATATTCCGACGACGGCGGCATTGACGCCGCGCAGCGTTCCCTGCGCCCAGGAGCGCCGGCGCAAGGCGTCCCAGAACGGCAACGGGCCGATCACTAATAAGAAGGCGGGAAGAAACATGGCGATGAGGCACAGGATGGCGCCGATCCATCCGTTCGGCGGCGGCTGCATGACCGTGCCGAGATAAGCGGAGAACGTGAACAGCGGGCCGGGCACCGCTTGTGCTGCCCCATAGCCGGCGAGGAACGCATCGTTGGAAATCCAGCCCGGCGGCACCACCGAGGCCTGCAACAGCGGCAGCACGACATGGCCGCCGCCAAACACCAGTGAGCCGGCGCGATAGAAGGCGTCGAACAATTGCAGCGCATGGCTCGGGAACGCAGCGACCGCAAACGGCAACGCGAGCAGGATGGCGAAAAAGAGGACGATCGCCGCGATCGCTATGCCGCGGCTGACCGGGTGCGGCAGGCTGGCTCGATCGGCGGGCGGCGCGGTGCGAAACAGAAAGAGACCGACGATGCCGCCGAGGACGATGGCGCCGATCTGAGCAACAGACGTCGGCAACACCATCACGATCGCCGCCGCCACGATAGCCAGAGTCGCGCGCTCGCGGTCGGGCGTGAGTGAGCGCATCATCATCAGCACCGCCTGCGCGACCACGGCCACTGCGGCAACCATCAGGCCATGCAGCCAGCCGCTATGCAGCGCATTGCCGAGCGAGGCGACGCCATAGCCGAACACGACGAGCGCGATGGCAGAGGGCAGGGTGAAGCCGGTCCAGGCGGCGAGCGCCCCCAAATAGCCGGCGCGCGACAGTCCAATAGCGATACCAACCTTGCTCGATGCCGGCCCGGGCAGAAACTGGCTTAGCGCGACCAGATCGACATAGGTTTTCTCGTCGAGCCATTCGCGGCGGGCGACGAATTCGTCATGGAAATAACCGAGATGCGCAATCGGCCCGCCGAAACATGTCAAACCGAGGCGTAGAAACACGGCCAGGACTTCGCCGGCACTGCCTCGCGTGGCGGATTCCGATACGATGTTCGATTGCGCTGGCATGGCCGGCATTGTTGACAAGTTTCGGTGTGCAAGCAAGATTTTGCCGGGCTTTGACAAACGCGCGTGCGAACCGTCTGCCGCCACGGCGGCTGCATGATTGCGCTCACCGGGAAGGATTCTGAAATGAGGCAGCCGAGCATGCAGGTGGGCAACGTCGAAGTGGAGGGTCTGAGCGACGGCATTCTCAAAACTTCGCTCGATCTTGTCATCGGCATGGATCGCGTGGAGGCCGATCGCCTGGTCGGCGGTACGCAGAATGGCTCACTCTATATCCCGGTGAATAATTTTCTGATCCGCCGCGACGGCAAGATTATCCTCATCGATGCCGGTGCCGGCAACACCATGCAGCCTACGCTTGGCAAGCTGCCGGAGAATTTGCGGGCGGCCGGAATCGAACCGGCCGCTGTCACGCACATCGTCATGACGCATCTGCACCCGGATCACGCCAACGGCTTGGTCGACGATGCCGGAAATGCGCATTATCCGCAGGCGGAAATCGTCGTGCACCGGACGGAGGCGGATTTCTGGCTGCAACCCGATGTCGAGAACGACGAGGACCGGGTTAAGAAGAATCGCGCGCGCACTGCGATAAATCTGAAACCCTACCTCGATCGCATCCGGCGGATACGCGACGGCGAGGAGTTTTCAGGCTTCACGCCGGTGCTGGCGCCCGGCCACACGCCGGGGCACACCTGCTGGCTGCTGGCGGCTGGAAGCGGCGGCTTCATGGCGTTTGGCGATGTCGTGCATCTCTCGGCCATCCAGATTTCGCATCCGGACACGGCGCTGACCTATGATCTCGACAAACATCTCGCAATCCGATCGCGCAAGCGCATTCTCGATATGGCGGCGAGCGAGCATTTGGCGATCGCCGGCGCGCACGTCAACGCGCCCGGATTCGGCTACGTGGTGCGCAAAGGCTCCAGTTTCGCGTTCGAACCGGCGTCCTGATCCGGGACCAGCGATACCTCGACGTTTTGCGCTTGCGAAGCCCCGACCGCGCTGGTGCGGCCCGCGGGTTTGATTGCGCGGATGACCAGTTCGATCTGTTTGACGACATTATTGAAGCTGCGGATGGCGTGCTTCACGTCGGCATCCGAAATCGTTTTTTGCTCGCACGCTCTGTCCCACGGATCGGCGAGGGCATAACAGACCGATTCGATTTCAAAATCGACCTCGATATAGAGCGCCAACGGCGTGTTGGCCGCTCCCTTTGCGAGCCATTGGCGATTGGCGGCCTGTGAAAGCAAGGTAATGCTTTCCTGGGTGACCGGTCGCACATGTGTCGGGTCGCCGAGAAAGTCATCGTGACGTGGATGCGGCACAATGATGTGGAGAGAGGCATTGTCGCGGCAGACCCGATAGAGCTCCTTGATGATTCCCAAATAGACCGGGGTCTCGGCGCCGAGATGCTCGAGCACGTGATACATGCGCACTTCGTCGACAGAATTGTCAGGCCAAGGCCACGGAAACTTTTCCAGGTCGACGACCTGGTCGGGACCGCAGGTCGGGAACTTGTCGACATTGAGCCAGTCGGGAAATTTCCTGCCGCCGCAGCCGAGGTTCAGGCGCATGTGCTCTCCGCAGAGTCAATTCACCCGGCTGCGCGGCCCGCCCGGGTTAGGCAACGGCCAGTGCGCGAGGCACGATGACTCGGACGCCAACGAACGTTGATTCGTGGCAGCTCATTGATCGGCCCTTATGGTTGACGCCATGTAAACAATGATGTCCGCAGGCAGCGGCGCGCTTTGCCTCAGCTCATCGCAACAAGGCTATTTTGCTGGGTCATAGAAGGACTTACAGCGATTGGAGGAGGGCGAAGCCACCACAAAATCTCTCCGCCGGCAACATTGGCGTTCGGCCGCAAACTGGTATGTTGGGCGGCTCGCCAAGCAAGGAATGAACCATGACTCCCGTCGTCGCAGTTATCGCGCCCGGTATGATGGGCGCGGCGGTCGGAAAAAGGCTCGCTGATAACGGGCTGAAAGTGCTCACATCGCTCAACGGCCGCAGCCAGGAGACGATGGCGCGTGCCAATGCGGCCGGGATGATCGCTACGGGCGACGCGGAGATCGCGGCCAGCGATTTCATCCTATCCATCCTGCCGCCGGGCGATGCCGTGTCGCTGGCCGAGCGCTTCGTGCCCGCGCTCAAGGCTTCCAATGCGAAGCCCGTTTATGTCGATTGCAACGCGATCAATCCGGTGACCGTCGAGCGGGTCGCCGCCGCGCTCGCACCAACCGATTGTGCGTTCGTCGATGCCGGCATCATCGGCTCGCCGCCAAAACCGCCTGCGGCAGGAGAGAACAAAATCGCGGGCAGTCCGCGCTTCTATGCGTCCGGCCCGGCGGCGCCACGCTTCGCTACGCTGCGTGAATACGGTCTCGATATCCGCGTGCTCGATGGCGCCATGAGCGCGGCTTCGGCGCTGAAAATGTCCTATGCGGGCATCACCAAAGGCACGCAGGCCATCGGCGCGGCGATGATGCTCGCCGCTTCGCGCGCCGGCTCGGCCGACGCGCTGTTCTCCGAGTTGAGTTCGAGCCAGAAGGAGATGTTCGCCTGGTTCAAGCGCGGCTTGGCGCTGATGCCGCCCAAAGCCTACCGCTGGATCGCGGAAATGCACGAGATCGCGGGCTTCGTCGGTGAGGACCCAAGCGCCCGCGAACTCTATGAAGGCGCCGCGCATTTCTATGAGCACATCGCCCAGGATTTTGCGGGCAGTAAGAAGGATGTGGCTGCGCTAAAGACGTTCCTGGACAAGGGCGCAGCGGGTTGAACGCTATTACGGCGTGCTCTTAAGGCAGCGCGGCCAGTGGCGAGCCCTCGGCTGACCGATGACCGCGCAAGTGAGGCGGCGGCCAGCGGTTAGTTTCCGGGCGCTTTGTACGCACTCCGGATTTGGCGGCCTTTCTGTTGGGCGGCGCGTACCTCGTCCGGCGTGAGCAAACGCAGGAGCTTCAAATTTTGAACGCCGCCGCCGGCCACGGCGATCGCGGCGACCGACGCGGCGGAATTGGGTTCGGGGACGTCGAATATCACCATCACGCCCGGTCCTTCCGCGGGATAGAAATACAAAGAAACGAGCTTGCCGCCGGCCGCCTCCACCAGTTTGGAGATCGCTTCGGCACGATTAGTGCTCGGATCATCCAACATCGCATTGACTGCCTGTGGCGTGTATTGCGCAGTGATGCAGAACAACATTGATTGCCCCTCTGTTGAATTCGGGATGATATTCCTTCCAAGGTGTGATCGCCGGTTATCGGCTTCTGACTGATGGAAGGGCCATCATCCTATCACGGCGATCTAATGCCGGCTATGAGTTGACGATCATCTTGTGTCGCATGGGGTCTGGATGGGAAGGCGCGAAACCGCGCCGCGCATTTCTATCAGTACCTCGCCGAAGATTTCGCGGCAGAGAAGAAGGACGTGGCCGCGCTTAGAGCGCGTCTCTCGGCAAGAGTGCTTCCGGCAGCTGGCCCGTCCGCGCTACCGGTTCAGCCAGCGCCGCGCGAAGCCGAGCAGGCCCTGCGGCAGGAAGATGATCATGGCGACGAAGATGATGCCGAGCGGGATCAGGTAGGGGAACTGATCGCCGA
>Ga0335078_10010334_pt1 | contig 13811 bp, 12 predicted proteins | sample Lox_Sample_32_FD_206711 | JGI IMG/M metagenome (GOLD analysis project Ga0335078, IMG submission 206711) | Soil microbial communities from Loxahatchee National Wildlife Refuge, Florida, United States - Lox_Sample_3.2 | ecosystem: Environmental > Terrestrial > Soil > Wetlands | place: USA...
CCGTGGTGAATGACCGCCTTGCCGTCCAGGTGCTCGATGATCGCTGAGTCTCCGGCGGCGTCTTCGAGCGCCAGGTGCACCGTGGCCTGCACGCCGCGGGTTTCCATCATGACGACCTGAATGTCGGCGAGCAGGGCCAGGGCCTCGCTGACGCTGGCGGCCTGGTCCAGCGCGTACTGTGCCCACAGTCCGGCGTGCAGGCCCGGCAGGTGCGGGTCGCGGGGGCCGAAGTCGGCCTGCTCGAGGTAGAGCAGATGCGCGGCCAGACCGGCGTCGTTGATGCCGTCGATGGTGCCGGCGCCGTAGAACGTGGTCACCAGGGTGCCGTGAGCTGACGTCCAGTTCAGCGCGTTGTCCGCCACGACCTTCCGCCCGCCGGTCACGCCGCCGTCATGGCGGCTGCCGCGCGGGAATGCCGTCAGCACCGGCTCGGTCGGGTCGGGCCAGTCCACCGTCCGGCTCGCGACGACCGCGACCTCGTTGTCATTCCACAGAATCCGTGTGCACATGCTCATCCCCCCTGATCTGCCTCATTACGCAGAACGTGTGCTGCGCCATCTCGCCAGGGCCGCCCGGATGGCCAGTCCGATGACGACGATGACGACCACGCTGGCCACCACGGTCGTGCCCGCGTCTCCGATGGCCCGGGCGATCCTGGCACCGAGGAAGTACGACACGACCACGTAAATGCCGATCCAGAAGACACCGGCCACCAGCGCTGCCGCCATGAACAGGGCAAACCGCACCCGGAAAATCCCGGACAGGAAGGCCGGCACGGTGACCGCGGCCAGGAAGCTGTACCGCCCGAACAGGCGGTCCCCCCTGGCCAGCAGGTTCCGGCGCGACCGCGCCAGCCGCCCGGGCCGCTCCAGCAGCCAGCGGCCCTGACGGACTCCGATTGCATACCCAGCGGCCGAGCCGAGGATCCAGGCCGCCATCGCGGTCACGAACACGACCCACACGTTGAGCCGGCCTTCCCCGGCCAGCGTGCCGGCCGCGAGCAGCGATGCGTCGCCGGCGCCGGGCACGCCCCCCCCCATGGTCACGACCAGCACGAACATGATGATGTATTCCGACAGTCTCATGGCCTGTCACCTGGCCCAGGCGATGTGCTGACAGCGGCTGGAAAGCCGCCGGACGAGGCTGGTCCTGGCTGCCCTGAACGTTGGCTGGTCCGGGGCGATTCCGGCTTAGCTCGCTGTGCAGGGTTGCTACCGGGTCTGGCGGCGATTCGTGTGGCTACACAAGGTAACATATGCCTCACAGACTGTGGACACAAGCGTGAAACCTGCGAAGGCGTCATGGAGAACCAGCCTGCGAAGCCAGCCGCCGCGGCTGAGGCCACCTTGCGCCTGGCGGCGATCGTGGAGTTGTCGGACGACGCGATCATCGACTCGACGCCGGAGGGGATTGTCCGGTCCTGGAACGCCGGGGCGACGGCGATGTACGGCTACGCGACGCAGGAGATGATCGGGCAGAGCATCACCCGGCTGGTCCCGGCGGAGCGCACCGCCGAGTGGAAGTCGATCGTGCAGCGGCTGCACCGCGGCGAGCCGGTCCACCGGCTGCGAACCCGGCGGCTGCGCAAGGACGGGACCGCGCTGGACGTCTCGGCGTCGGTCATTCCCATCCAGGTCGGCGGGGCGATCGTGGGCGTGGTGTCGTTGTCCCGCGACGTCTCCGACGAAGCGCGGTCGGCCGAGGTCGCCGCGCGGCTGGCGGCGATCGTGGCGTCGCCGGATGAAACGATCATCGGCAAGACCCTCGATGGCGTGATCACATCCTGGAATGCCGGCGCCGCGGCGATGTACGGCTATACCGCGGAGGAGGTGATCGGGTACAACGTCAGCAAGCTGATCCCGGCGGACCGGGCCGGGGAGCTGACCCGCATCCTGAAGCGCCTGGCGTGCGGGGAGCGGGTCGAGCCCTACGAGACCCGGCGGATCCGCAAGGACGGCACCGTGCTGAATGTGTCGGTATCGATATCCCCGGTCCTCGGCCCGGACGGCGCGGTGATCGGAGCGGAGTCGGTGGTCCGGGACATCACGGCGAGGGTCCGCGCCGAGGCCTACCAGACGCTGTTCGGGCACTCCATGGACGCGGTCTTCTTCACCGCGCCGGACGGGCGGATCTTCGCCGCCAACCCCGCGGCCTGCGCGTTGTTCGGCTACACCGAGGAAGAACTGTGCGCCCTGGGCCGCCAGGGCATATCCGACCCGGCCGACCGGGAACGCACCGCCGTCATGGAAGCTGAGCGGGCCGCCACCGGAAGGCTCCGGGGCGTTCTGTCCTGGAAGCGCCGTGACGGAACCACGTTTCCGGCGGAGTTCACCTCGACCATATTCACCGACACGTCCGGCGAGCAGGTGACCTGTGTCGTGATGCGGGACGTCTCCGCGCGCGAGCGGATCGAACAGCAGCTCGCCGACCAGCTCCGCCAGACGCAGGCCGCCAACGAGGAACTGGTCTCGTTCACCTACTACGTCTCCCATGACCTGCGCGCGCCGCTGCGTGCCATGGACGGCTTCACCCAGGCCTACGTGGAGGACTACGGAGACAGCCTCGACGACACCGCCCGCGGCCTGCTGGACCGCATCCGTGGAGCCAGCCAGAAAATGGGCGATCTCCTGGAGGAACTCCTCCAGTGGTCCCGCCTGGGCCGCGCCGACCTGCACCGCGTCACCGTCGATCTCAGCGCCATGGCCCGTGACTGCACCCAGCAGCTCCAGGCCGCCGATCCGGGCCGTCACGTCACGTTCCGGATCGCCGACGGCCTCACCGGCTCAGCCGACCCTGACCTCATCCGGACCGTCCTGGACAACCTGCTCGGCAACGCCTGGAAATACACCGGCCGCCAGCCCGACCCCGTCATCGAGTTCGGCGCCACCACCGCGCCCGGCGGCCCGGTCACCTACTTCGTGACCGACAACGGCGCCGGCTTCGACCCGGCCTACACCAGCCAGCTGTTCCAGCCATTCCAGCGGCTGCACGGCGCCGAGTTTCCCGGCACCGGCCTCGGCCTGGCCAGCGTCCGCCGGATAGTGGAACGCCATGGCGGCCGCATCTGGGCCGATGCCACCATCGACCACGGCGCCACCTTCTTCTTCACCCTCCACGAGCAGTCTGCCCAGCCAGCGCGGCAGGCACCGTGACGCCGTCTCGCCCATGTGTCGGCATGGATGACCGATACGCCGGTAAGCCTTGGATACGCCCTGGCTGGCCGTGAGATCAGCCTCGGGGAACGATGAGGATCTTGCCTGTTCGGCCTCCGTCGGCTGCGGCTGCGACTGCTTGCTTGATCTGGGTGACGTCGTACGTGGCATGGATGGGCGCGTGCAGTTTTCCCGCGATGATCAGGCTGGCGATCTCACTGGCCAGCGTGCGGCGCTGCTGCTCAGGTGTCTGCCGGAACCAGTGCACGAGCCAGAATCCGCGCAGCGTCAGGTCGCGGAAGATGAAGGCTTCGGGTGGTATCTCGGCAGCCTGGCCGCTCATCCGGCCGTAGCTGACCAGGGTCGCCCCCTCACTCAGGCAGCCGGCCAGCCGTCCGGTGGCGGTCCCGGCGACCGCATCGATGCCGAGGCGGATCTGCGCTCCGTCAGTCACCTCGATGACGCGTTTCGCCAGATCTTCGCCGTCGACGAGAACGACGTCGCCGCCGGCCTCGCGCAGGGCCGCGGCCGCCTCCTGCCGCCGCACGACGCTGACGGTCCGGTGCCCGCGATGCCGGGCCAGCTGCACCAGGTACAGGCCCACGGCCGAGTTGGCCGCATTCTGGATGACCCAGTCGCCAGGCCCCAGCGTCACGAATTCGCTCAACAGCAGCGCCGCCGTCGGCGGGTTGATCGTCATCATCGACAGCTGCAGCGGGTCCGCCTGGCCCGGGAGCGGCGTCAGCCGTGCCGCCTCGGTGACGACATGGGTAGACCAGGTTCCGCAGCCGAGCGGCAGCAAGACCAGCTGGCCAACGGTGACGTCGCGGGTATCTTCGCCCAGTTCGGCGACCCGCCCGACCCCTTCGCGGCCCCCGATCGCCGGCAGTGGCGGCAACTGACCGTATTCGCCGGTCAGGGTCAGCAGATCCGCCGGGTTGATCGGCGCGGCGACGACTTCGACCAGCACCTGCCCCGCGTTCGGCTGCGGCGTTTCGAACTCCACGGGCTCAATCACGTCCTGCGGCACCGGACCACGGCGCTCGTATCGCGCCCTGATCACCGGGCAACCACTCCAGCCGCTGCCCAGCTGGCGTGAACTCGGGGCCGGGGAAGCGTTCGCTGCGCACCGGTAACCAGCCGCAGCCGCGTTTCGAGCCCACTCGCCGCGCGGCCGGGGAGCTCGAAGGAAACCATGACCCCCCATATTTGCCGAGGGTCAAATCCTGGCCCTCCGCCGCCAGAACCGTACACCCGCTGGGCCGCAGAAGGCATCCGGAGGGTTTGGCCGGCTGCGGTCAGTTCTGCCCCGAGTCGCGGTGGACACCGCCCCGCCCGGCCAGCCTCCGCGCGAAGAGCAGACCGGCCGGGATGACCCACCACCAATCCCACCCGTGGCGGCCTTCGCCTACGCCGAGCACCAGGGCGGCAATGGCCAGCGCGGCCAGCGCGGCAGCAACCGCTGCCAGCAACGGGTACCCCAGCCCTCGAGGCCGGGCCACCGGCGCCGGCCCAGCCGGGTGGATGGCCGGCAGATCGGCCGTCAGCTTATCGAGCTCATCCAGCGTGCGGGCCGTCAGCGCACGACCGGTCCGTTCATCGAGTTCCTCACGGGTAAGCCGGCCCGTCTGGAAATGCTCACTGAGCGCCGCTACCACCCCATCGCGGTCGGCATCCGAGGCCCTCATCTGCGGGAGCCGGTACCGGTCTTGCGCCGCATTCATCACTACCTGCCTGTCTTCTGCCTGGCGCGTGTCGCCATGCAGTGCAGTACCTCTGCCTGACACCAATCTGCCGTTCGCCGGCTCCAGGCGCGACCGCCTGATGTCATGAGCCAGGGATGACATCTGTCATGATCCGGGCCCACGCTGAACGCCTCTATGCAGCCGCCAGTCCCGCCGGGATACCGATCACCCAGATCTGCGTCCCAGACACAGGCATCACCATCACGGATTAGCCGCACCGAATCGGCGGTTCCGGATCTTCCACGCTGGCTGCGCAGCTTGGCGGGGCACGGTTCAGCCGAACTGAACCACCAGAGTCTTCGTCCTAGTCCTGGGCCGCGAGCAGCAGCGTGGCGAGCGGCTCGAGGATGGCCATGAGCTCATCGAGCTCGTCCGGCTCAAGGCTCTCGTACGGCCTCGCCGCGAGGTCGTCGGTGAGCGTCTCGACCCGCTGTCGGACGGCGCGACCAGGTTCGCTCAGCCAGCCGTCATCCCCGATCAGGCCGCGATCGCGCATCCCGTCGATCACGGCAGCGAGCTGCGCTGCCGGGAGGTGGTGGATGCGGCCGAACTTCTCCGCCGGCATATCCATGCCGAGGGCGAAGAGGACATGAGCCTCAAGGCCGCCAACACCCTCGATCATCAGGGCCGCGATGTGCCCGTCGCCACGGTGCTCGCGCAGCAGGGAGCCTGCATGAAAGAAGCAGGCCACCACGTCGTCGGGGACTGGGATCGCTCGCAGCGCGGCGTACATGGGCCGGCCCTCGAACGGGGCACTGGTCGCCGCCTTCATCAACAGTTCGGCGGCGCGTGCGAAGGCGGGAGTGTCGACGCGATCGCCGAGGATTCGCCGCAGCGCCTTCACGCAGCCCTTCTGACGAGCGGCGATCGCCGCTTCAGGCGTGGTGGTGCGCCACACCTTCGGAATGTGGCGAGCCACCTCGCCGGGAGCGAAGTTGTAGAACAGCGCATCCACCACCTCCGCCGGGACGAGCCCCAAGGGCGCCGCCCGGCCGGCGAAGTAGGTGTCCCAGTAGTTGGTGAACCCCAGGGCGAACATCGTCTCGTTGGGTTCGTCGGCTGAGTAAGGGATGACGCCAATCGGCTCGACGAGCTCGAACATCCGGCGAGCCATCGAATTCATCGTCTGCTCCTCCTGCTGCAGGCCCGGCGCCCCTTGCGGGCACTCAGGATCACCTGGACGACTGCGCGCCGCCAAACTCATCGCACAAACGACCCGGTGGCGGGCGAGCGTGGCGACCAGCTGGCAGTAGTTGGGTCCATTGACGGCGGCCAGGGGCTAGGCGCGCAGGCCGGCTAGCGGGCAGAAGCCCCGGGACCGCCGCCACACCCCCCGCCGAACACTTCGACCACCCCGATCCGCAGCCCAGATCGCGCCCCGATTGGGACCGCGCCTGGTCCCTCCCACCGCCACCGGAAGGGACGGTGGCGGTGGCTGCGCAGATTCCATTCTTACGCCTGGACGCGTGCATTTTGCGGGCCAGGACGGATGGCGCCGGGACCACGACGGAACTGGTCTTAGCCACGCTGAAGCCAGGACCAGTGGTCCAGCTGGGCGGGACTGTCGCACCTGCCATAACCGACAGCGCTGGCGGTCTACTGACACTAGATGGCGGTGCTCCCGAACTGCGGGGAGGTAGCCATGCAGCTGCAGCCTGGTCACCGAGTCTGGGCACGGATGGGAGCACTCACACGGCCAGGCGGCGATCGAGTTCCCGCACACCCGCGGTCACCGGGGGTGCTGCCGGTTGTGATGGCCATCGAGGGGGCGGCCCTGGCCGTGCTGCTCGGGCTGAATGGGTCTCCGCGATGGCAGCTGGCGCGGGTCCTGGTGACACTCGCGGCGACTGCGCTGGCGTCCTGGTTCACCCGCCGGGCCAGCCAAACCGGCCAGGGGGCGGCAGCCTTGGTGGCCGGGACCGTGAGTGCAGCTGCTGGCGCGGGTGTAGCCGGGGCGCATCTGGCGAAGACGGGGGTGGATGCGGCCGCGGTCCTGGCCGGGATCGTGCTGATGGCCGGCCTGGTCCTGCTCATCTGGGGGGCGGTCACGCTGATCCGGGCGATACCAGGCTGGTGGCGGCTGCTGGCCATCCCGGCCGCGTGGGTCCTGCTGGAGTTCGTGCTGTTCCCGCTGACCATGGCGGTCTTCGCGACCAACCAGCCGCCCGGGCCGCTCGGCTCGGCCAACCCCGGGCGCCTACGGGCTCAGCTACCGGAATGTGGCCTTCCGCGCCGCCAACGGGGTGCAGCTGTCGGCCTGGTACATCCCGGCGCGCAACGGTGCCGCCGTGCTGCTCCTGCCAGGCTCGGGGTCCACCCGGACCGCGGTGCTGCCACAGGCCGCGGTGCTGGCCCGGCACGGCTACGGGACACTGCTGGTGGACACCCGCGGCCACGGCCGCTCCGGCGGGCATGCGATGGACTTCGGCTGGTGGGGGGACCGGGACATCACCGCCGCCATGTCGTTCCTCACCCGGCAGCCTGGTGTCCGCGCCGCCAAGATCGCCGTGCTCGGTGAATCCATGGGTGGCGAGCAGGCCTTGGCCGCCATGGGGACCGACCCGTGGATCCGCGCGGTGGTCGCCGAAGGAGCGACCGGGCAGCAACTCGCCGACCGCGGCTGGCGGCCGCACGACATCACCGGCATCCTGCAACGCGGCATCGAATGGGTGCAGTACACCACGGCCGGGCTGCTCAGCGGCGCCCCCCGCCCGCAAAGCATCCCCGGCTCCATCCGCGCTGCCACCCCCCGCCCGGCGCTGATCATCGCCGCCGGGGCCGTGGCCAGCGAGCCGGTCGCGGCCCGCTGGTTCCAGGCCGCCTCGCCCGCCACCGTGCAGGTGTGGATAGTGCCGCACGCCGGGCACACCGGGGGCTTGGTCACCGCACCCCGCGCCTGGGAAGCCCACGTGATCAGCTTCCTGAACGCGGCCCTGCGCCCAGCACCACAAGCTCCCGGCACGGCGCCTTCCAGTAAGGGTGCGCGGAACCAGGCTCCACCGAACCCCTTTCTTCACCCGAAGCCGCGTCCTGTTCACCAGTGGCAACCGTCAGCGAGACTGTTCGTTCCTGCCAGCACATCCTCACGCATGATTCTCCGAGTTTTCTGCGGCTCTTCCAGCATGGGGCTGTGAGCGGATCGCTCAAACGTGTAGAAGCCTTTCAGCGGCGCTTTCAGCGATTCCGCATAATCGCGTGCCAACTGGTAGCTGACGGTGTAATCGTAGACGCCGTGGAGGAAATAGGCGGGAAGGGCAAGCTCACTCACGCGGCCCGCCAGATCGATAGTCAGCATTTCATCCCACAGGGCGCTGACTCCTGACGATGCCTTGGCGCGCCACAGCCTGGCCTTCTCGCCCAGCGTGTAGTGCGGGCTCGTCAGCGATGGCCCGACGATGCCGCGGACCACCGACTTCATGTCATGTGTCGTGCCCACGCCCAGGCTATGCATGGCCCGGTCGCGCACTCTGAGGTAGCCCGCTGGCGTCCCGCTCGCCATGGTCACCGGTGCGGACTCAAGCTTGCGCACCATATGGCCGTTACCGGCCTGCCTGAACCGCTCGAGCATGTACTCGTACGCCCGTCTTTCGGACTCAAGCTGATGCACCATCTGAGCCACGCCAACGTAGGCGCGGTACAGTTCGGGTGCCCGGGCCACCGCCTGCAGCCCGATAAACGAGCCCCCCGAATGCGCCATCAGGTAGATCTTCTGCTTGCCGAAGCGGTTCCGCAGGTAGTCAGTCACCGACAGTGTGTCGGCGATGAACTGCTCCAGCGTCATCGTCTCTGGCGGGATACCGGGACTGTAGGAGAGTCCGGCGCCGCGCTGCTCCCACCAAACAACTGTGAAGTCATTTTCCAGGCCAGTGGGATACCGATCCGTCAGGAAGTATTCCGGCAAGCCGCCGTGCAGACACAGCAGCACCGGATGCGCGGCGTCTGTGCACTGGATGAACATCCCCTGCCGTACGCCATTGATATCAGCAAAGGCCTTCTCTGAAACCGGGATGGTTGAGGCCGGGTCGCTGGTGTCGCGGAGGCGGTCGGTCAGGACGTGTCTGGCCACCCGGAACACCACCATGCGTATCACCTGATCACCCACCGCCGACCGTGCCGCAGTGGTCGTCACCGAAGGCCACCCCTTTGACCTGGCTGGTTTCTGCCCGGGTCTTGATGCCGAGCAGCATCTTGCGCATCATTGCGAAGTCGCCGAATTCGGCCAGGATGATCGTCAGCAGCCCGGCCGGGGTCGGCTGGTATCGCTGCCTGAGCCGCGTCACCAGCCGGGTGCGGCCCGGACCGAGGGGGGCAAGCGTCCATGCCCAGGTCGAGCCCGGTTTGGCCCAGACCAGGCGGGCTGGCGGTTCGGCGTCCGCGACCTCGAAGAAGGTGCCCGGCACCGGATGGCTGGCCATCGGCGCGGCGAGGTGGCCAACGCCGGCCCGCTGCCACTGCGGCATGATCGCCATCGCGCTCGGGCGGCCGAGGTTGTCGATCAGGTCGTAGCTGTAGAAACCGGCGCGTCCGTATCCGACCTGGGCGAGCCACGGCCAGACGTCGCACGGCGGGGCCCCGATCGTGATCGCCCGGGTCGCGGTGAAGTGCGAAACCGGCACCAGGCCGTCTCCTGGCATGGCGGCCCGGGCTTCGGTCGCGGTGGCTCCCCAGTGCAGGTGCCAGCGGCGGTACAGCGGCGCCGTCAGCAGCAGCGGCAGAGCTGTCACAGCGTCAGCGACCTCGCTGAGCATGCGCCAGCTGCCGCTGGCGATCAGCCCGAGGCCCGCCACCCCGTAAACGAGCTGCAGGACGCTGAACTGCCTGACGACTGCCACCTCCACCACGATCCAGCCCACCAGCGCCGCCCCGGCCAAAGTGGCCGCGTCACGGTCACGCGGGTGGTGCCGCCACGCCAAGACGGCGACAACCGTGGCCGGCGCCGCGACCACGCACGCCAGCGCTATCCCGGCGAATACCGGACTGCCAAACGGCAGCATCCCCGTCATCGACGTGCTGAGCCGCAGCCACCCGGTGATCAGCCCCGCCGCGCCGACGCACGCCGACATGGCGACGAATCCCGCCAGGACGATCAGCCAGGCCCGATGCAGCCGTCCGTGCGCTCTCACGCCTTCATCATCAGCCGCACTGGGTGCAACTCCCAGAGCCGAACGGCCCGGATAAGGCCGAGCGAAAGGCCCATCAGCAGCACCGCAGCCTGCTTCCAGGCCGATAGCCGGCCAGCCGTCCCCGAGCGGCGTTCGGGCGGCATATCAGAGGACTCGCGGATACCAGCCGTCACTCACGCCCACTTGACACCCACGGGTCAACAGCACACGCCGGGCCTGATCAGATCCGCTGCCACCCCACCGACCTGGCCAGCTGGTTAGCCAGCCCAAGACCGGGAGCGGGAGACAGTCCTGCCCCGCTATGACGCGGCTGTGATCTTTAGCTGGCTTAGGAGGTGATGGCCGGCACCCCTGGGCGGGCCGGGCGGACCTCGGTGATGTTCGCCAAGATCGAGCGCTCGCCGAGCGCGCGGGCGACAGCGATGCGATGGCGCCCGTCGAGCACGTAGTACCGGGCGCCACAGCGGTAGAGCTCCACCGGGTCCATCCCGCGGCCGGACCGGATCTCGCCGTCGATCCACTCAAAGCGCGTTCGCGGCACCTCGGACGTGGGCCGGAACTGACGGTCGAAACACCTGGTGGGCTCGACCGTTCCCACGATCTGGTCGATCGGCACCAGCGTCCCGGCAGCCCGGCCGCAGGCGCCCACACGCTCATACTCCAGCCGCCGTACGGTCCGCCCTGCGGTGCCGGTGGTCATCCCCTCACCCAGCGCTGGCAACCGATTGGACGGGCGCCCATGCAGCCACCCGGCCACCCGGGCCCAGCCCGCCCGCCGCCGGGCACGGTCAAAATCATCCCGCGCATCTTGGCGAGCCAATCCGGTGCGCACGGCAGCCTCCCTCATCCTGGGCCGGAGGCACTGCCTTCCACCCACTACCACTTACGACGCTGCGCCGGCCGGCCACGGCCGCCAAGGCCCGGAAGACCCGTAAGCATGAGGCGAAAGACTCATCGGATGGCTGCCGCAGCAGGCTGCACACGGGCGTTACCCGGCGGTGCTTACCACGACGATCTGAACGATTCCTTGCGCGTTCTTGCGCGGCTTGAGCACGGCGAAGAGCCCTGGTGATTTATCCCTGCTAGAGCCCCGGGTGGTACAGCGGGTTATCATCCGTTCCGCCGTGAGTTCAGCCTGACTGAAGGTCCGCGCGGGGAACTTGCGGTCCCCCGGCACCCGTGCGGGGACGCCGGTCTTGCTCACCCGATGGGTTTGGTGGTCCAGTTCGCCGGGTTGGTGCCAAGCAGCCGCAGGTGGTCCCCGAACAGGCTGGCCACGCTGATGGGGGGGTGTGCGCCCTGCAGGGCGATCTGGAGCGCCAGGCCGTCGGCGTTGGCAGCGCACAGGCTCTCGTTCGGGAGGGTGCCGGAGACTGGGTTGGTGACGACCACCCGGTAGCCGTTGATTATCTCGGAGCCCGACGTTGGGCAGAAGTTCCTGTAGAAGGTGGCGGGGTCGATCCCGAAGTTGGGAAGGTTGGTCTGGTATTCCAGGCCACCGTCGGCGCCCAGATCGGGGGTCCCCGTGGTCAGCGCGAACCGGCTGGCCCGCAGCAGCCGGCCGTCCGGCTGGTAGTACACGCTGCCCACCCGCCACCGGCTCGGCAGGCCGGTCAGCTGGGCCGGGAACACCAGCGGTGGCGTGGCCGCGCCGTAGCGGACGTGGTTGGCTATCTTGACCGCGTCCTGTTTGTACGCCTCGCGCTGGGCCGCGCTCAGCTTCGTGGCATTCGCCGTGGGGAGGACCAGCGCGGCCCAGCCGCCGCGGGCGTATTGCCACAGGAGATACGAGTCGGCTTTCCCCCGGGATGCGCGTGCGCGGCGGTGCTGCAGGGCGGGCGGGAGGCCGCTGATCGGTGCGGGCCCGGCCCAGAATGCGCGGTGGCCCTGCACCGCCGGCGCGCGCCCGCTGATCTGTGCGGTGAGACCCTCCAAAGCCGCGGTGGAGCACTTCAGCTCCCTGGCCGGGCGGGTCGGGTGGCACTGGCCGGCCGCGTAGACGATGAGATTCCACGGGTTCCGGGCGTTTAGGTTGCGCCCCGCGATCAGGGCCACCACCTCCGGGCGCGCGTCGCCTGCCAGCAGCCGGTTACCCGCGGGCAGCCAGCCGAACGACAGGTAGGGGACCAGCGGGTTGAACTGGCGCGGCGCCGCCGGCCTGCCGGCAGGCGGGCCAGAACCGAGCCGGACCGGCCCTACCACCATGGCCAGGACCACGACCGCGGCCGTGGCCAGCACCGAGGTGCCGGCCACGCTGGCCCGGCGCCGGCGCCGGCGCAGGCGGGCCCGGCCCCGGCAGCGGGCGAGCTGGATATCCACCTGTGAACGGGCCGGCTCGCCGTCGGCTATCTCCGTAAACAGCGCACGGATCTGGGGCTCACTCATGGCCGGGACCTCCTGGGAAGATCTGGTGCTGGGCCGCCGCGGGGGGCTGGCCGCCGGGGGTGGCGGGATGCGCGGGCCCGAGCGCGCGGCGCACCGCCTCCAGGGCCTTGGCCGTCTGGCTCTTCACCGTCCCCGGTGAGCAGCCGAGGATCTCGGCGGCCTGGTCGACGTTCAGGTCGCAGTAAAAACGCAGCACCAGCGTGGCGCGCTGCCGGGCCGGCAGGACCGCCACCGCCGCCCGCAGGTCAAGCACGGCATCCTGATCGACCGCAGCGGCCGGCGAGTCTGCCACCCGGCCGCTCAGGCTGACCCGCCTCACCCAGGCCGACCGGCGCTCATGGATGAACTCGCGGACCAGCACGGCCCGGGCATAGGCGTCCGGATGGGTGGCCGCCTGGACCCGGCCCCAGTGCACATACAGCGCGGTGAGCGTGGCCTGCACCAGGTCATCCGCGCGCTGCCAGTCACCGCACAGCACCCCGGCCAGCCGCCGCAGCGACGGCAGCCTGGCCGCGACGTACTCGGTGTATTCGGCGTCCCGGCTACGGCTCACCGCCGGCCGCCATGCCTCATCGCATGCCCCACACGGAATAGAGGCACGTGGCGTCCCGTTCGGTTGCCACCCGCGGCGAGATCCATGACGACACGTTGCGTGCGAAGTACGAAGAATTCGTTAGCCACGCCCTGCCTATCCTGCACCCCGTTCTTCCGCACCACCCCCACCTTCCTGCCGGTACACCTCCGCCAAGGCGACGAGACACTGCGCCGACTCGACCTGGCGAAGCAAGATGGTCGCCAGCGGGCCATCGAGGCACAGGAGAAGACCCTTGACCGGCTGACCACCATCATCGAAGGCCTTGAGACAGAGCACCGAAACGGGCCGCGACCAGGCATGCGCCTCATGACCCGGCCTGACCGGAATGACCGACTCGCCCGGCTGCGGGCCGCTGCCCGCAAAGCGAAGACGCCGCCGCCAGAGCGCACCGTGCCATCCTCACGCTGGAGAACCGCCGCCAACCCGTCAACTTCAACACCGTCGCCGCAGCTGGCGGCGTTTCGAAGGACTTCCTCTATAGCGACCCGCAGCTCCGCTCGCTGATCATGGAGAAACGAGCCTGCAGGCCCAGCTCGAACGTTTTCTCCTGGTCAGGGGACATCCGAAGCGTCGGCGCCGGTCAAACTTGGAGTGGCCACCGAGGCACTGAACCGCGTCCGCCAAGAGACTGCGCAGCTCCGCCTTGAAAAGGCTGCCCTGCGCGGAGAGCTGCTAGCGACCCAGGGGCCTGTCAACTTAACGGTGTAACTTGATCTTGGTTGTTACTGCCGGCCCGCGCTGAGGCGGCCGTCGAAAGTTATGTCGAACGCGTTGAGGGCGGCCTTCCACCGGTTGGTCCAGCGTTTGCGGC
>Ga0335078_10010335_pt1 | contig 13811 bp, 10 predicted proteins | sample Lox_Sample_32_FD_206711 | JGI IMG/M metagenome (GOLD analysis project Ga0335078, IMG submission 206711) | Soil microbial communities from Loxahatchee National Wildlife Refuge, Florida, United States - Lox_Sample_3.2 | ecosystem: Environmental > Terrestrial > Soil > Wetlands | place: USA...
AGGCGACATTCACGGCAAAGGCCACCCCACCCGCGACGCCATCGAATGGATGATTCCCATCCTGTGGCCTATCAAAATAGTCACCCTGCCCATGCGAGGTCCCTATCCAGCCCTGAAAGGCGAGACTCGCCTTTCGCTCCGCCTAATGGAAGACCTGGAGGTTCCATTCCCCACAGCCCGGAACAATGTCCCCATGCCGCCGTGGGCGACACCCAGCAGCTACAACTCCTACGGATACAGCGGCTCGTTATCGAACGCACCGACTGTTGTTCCGTCCTCCACTCAAGCGCCAAACATTCAGCCTGCCTCCTATACGCAACGGGTACTGCCGGCCAGCGAACCCGCAACTCCGCCGACTGAGATGACCGTCATCGCCATCAAGGGTGGAGCGGCATTTCTTGCTCAGGAGTATTGGATTCAGGGCAGCCAGATGCACTGCCTCTCCGCCACCGGTGAAGAGAGGCTGCTTTCGCTCGACAAAATTGATCTGCCCCAAACCCTGCGCGTGAATCAGGAACGGAATGTGGATTTTGTTCTGCAATCCCGCGACGTCGCCGAACAATGACGCTTCAGTACTCTTTGCTCTGCTATTGGGACGGGCCGCCAGCCCGTCCCGGTTTTTCCAAGGGTAGGCAACGGGCTGAAATTCGAAACTAGTCTGTTTTCACAAAGCTTCGTGACGCAGGTCACTGAAAGTGCCAACACGACTGTTTAAATTTCGCACGCGGGCGAGTTGATCGGTCTGGGTTGCGAGTGAAGAAACCGGTTTCCCGCACCTCTGGGGGAGGGCGCGGTAATTCGGTTGGGGAGTGATAGCGTGAAACTCGTCCGCGCCTCCGTCCTCACCAAACCTTGCAAACTTTGTCCGGCGGATTCACCATCGGCTGACCCGTTTTGCAGGAAAACGCCTGCGAGAACTCCGGCATATTCACGACCACCCCATTGATCCGGTATTTCGCCGGTGAATGTGGATCCGTTACTGCGCGCACCCTCATCTCTTCGGGTCGCTCATTCGCACAAGCCCACTGCGCAAATCCCACGAAAAACCGCTCGTCCGGCGTCAGCCCGTCAATCGGTGTCAGTTCTTTCGTCTTAGTCGCGCCCTTCCAGGCGATATAGGCGAGAATTTCGCCGCCTAGGTCGGCGGCGTCTTCTCCCAGCGTCAGCTTGCTGTTGATGTGGATGTCATCGACGACGACGTACTGCGCGTATTGATCTTCGACGCATTTCGTCCGCGCATCGAACTTCTCCCGATCATCTTTCGTCCACCAGTTCTTCAGATTGCCCTTGGCGTCAAATTGACTGCCTTCATCGTCGAATCCGTGCGTCAGTTCGTGTCCGATCGTCCCACCCGTGTCTCCATAGTTCGGCGCATCATCCACCTTCGCGTCGTAGAGCGGTGGCTGCAAAACTCCCGCCGGGAAGTTGATGTCATTCATCTGCGGGTTGTAATACGCATTCACCGTCGGAGGAGACATATCCCATTCCCCACGATCGACCGGCTGCCCAACTTTGTTGATATCTCTTCTCCGCTCGAATTCGGTCGCGCGCTGCACATCTCCTGCAAAGTCATTCTTCGCGATCGTGACCGTGCTGTAGTCTCGCCACTTATCGGGATATCCGATCTTGTTGCGAATTCCTGCCAACTTCGTGAGTGCCTGCTCTTTGGTCTCAGGACTCATCCAGTCCAACGAGCGGATGCGTTCTCCCATTGCATCTTCAATCCGGCGCACCATGTCCAGCGTGCTTGCCTTCAACTCCGGCGAGAAAACCTTTGCCACGTACACCTGTCCCAGTGCCTCGCCCAGGTTCCGGTCCGTGTACTGCACGCAGCGTTTCCATCGCGGCTGCTGCTCTTTCGCTCCTCTGAGGTATTTCCGGTAAAACGCAAAATTTTCGTCGACAAACTTCGAGGACATATATGGCGAGAACGAGTCCACCACGTGAAACCGCAAATAAGTCTTCCAATTCGCGACCGGCTCGCTAACTAGTTGTCGATTCACTTCCCGGAAATAGTCCGGAGGCGCGACATTCAGGATCTCGAAGCCTGGATATTTCAGATCTCGGTAATACGTCACCCAGTTGAAATTCGGAGCAATCTTGCTTAGCTCCTCAATCTTCATCTTGTGTTTCAGTTTGTACGGATCGCGACGGTCCACGCGGCTCAATTGAGCCTTTGCCAGCGCGGTTTCCATCCGCATCACCGTATTGGCATCTTTCTTCGCTGTTGCCGTAGGTTCACCCATCAACTCGAACACCTTTTGCACATGCTCGACGTAGCGCTCGCGTGTTTCCTTGGATTTGGCATCGTCCTTGATGTAATAGTCTCGATCGGGCAGCCCCAAACCACCCTGATCAATTTCCGCGATTTGCTGTTCGGAATTGTCCGGATCTTGCGTCGATCCTTCAGAGAACAAGATCGTGCGCCCATACGCAAACTGTAGCCGAGCAATCAAAGGAGTCAGTTCCTTCGCTGTTCTCAATCGCGCAATGGCGTCGAGATCAGGCCGGACCGCCGCCAGACCGTGCTTTTCAACCTGCGGCTCGTCCATGCAAGCCCCATAAAAATCGCCAATCTTTTGTGTCACTGCGTCCCGGTCGGATTGGCTCGACGCCTGCTCCAATATTCCCCGCAGGAATACCAGATTGTCCTGGTACAACTTCGCATAGACGTCCCACGAGGTCTGGTCCGGCGGGATCGGATTGTTCTTCTCCCATCCTCCGCACGAATATTGATAAAAGTCCACGCACGGATCGATGGACTTATCCATCGAATTCACGTCGAGGCTTGGCGTGTACGGCATGGAAGGTTCCGACGACGACTGCGCTGGTTGGTTCTGAGCGAGTACGGCGCCATAAAGCAGCAGGAAAGCGAACATAACAATAACTGTGTTACGCATATTCACCTTGGACGATCAGTCTGGGAAAAAGTAACGAGCAGGGTATGGTATCGAAACTGGATGCACTTCTGGAAGTCTCACTACTAGGCGCGCCGTGGTTGCTGCGCGATTGGCGCTGTTTTTGGGGGCGTGATCTGAATGACCGATCGGCTGCCGATATGAAGAAAACTCAACTCCCGAGCGGCAATCAGCGCATTGATGGCCTCCCGTACACGCGATCGCGCAACAAAATTTCCGAACAGTGTTTCAATCTCCTGCTGATCCGCCGCGACCACGCAATCCAGGTATTTTGAGATCATCGCCGACAATCCTTCCACCACCGAAAGATTGATTCCTTGCCGCACCACTTCCGGAGACCATCGGTACAACACATCCCACGACGCCCCTTCATCCGGTCTGTAATCGACTCGCGTAATCCGCAGCTTCGACCAAAGTTCTGCCAGAGATCGGTCCAATGCCGGAGCGGAGAGCCCGCCTCCCAATTTCTCCAGCAGCTTCTGCTTTGAGACCGGCCCGTCTCGCCGGATAATTTCATACGTGTCGCAAACCAACTGTGAGTACTCGGACCGCGGACCCGGTCGCGGCGGTTGCTTTGGATTGCGTTCGCCCACCAATGCGTAAAAGTAAGGAAATATCGACGCCGCCAGCAGAAACGCATTGTTCTCGTCGAACAAGTTTGCTTCGTAAGCGGCGCGCTCGCGCAGTAGCCGTACCATCAAGTCAGTCGCACCTTGCGCCCGCGGATCTGCAAACGCCTGTTGCCAGGTAGGCAATCGCTCATCCGCCCCCGACCACGCTCCGATAAACGTCGGCAACAGCACCGCCGGTTTCAGCGGGTACATCAGGCAAAAACCGACCGATTCGATGAATTCCCGAGCGTCTTCAATCGTGCGCATCGGCCGTCCATCCAGCCGCCACTTCTCCTGCCGCGATTGATTAAGCTCGATTTCCGTCATATCTGAGAACCGAGAACTAAGAACTGAAAACTGTTTTCTTCCTTCAGGCTGTTGGCTGCCACCGCGCCTTCATGGCCAAGTGCTGAACGCTAACGGCCTGCGGCCGCTTTTTCAGATTCTCTTAAACGCTTTCTGAATGTCTTTCAGAGAGTATCGCAGAACTACTGGCCGTCCATGCGGGCAACTCATCGGACATTCGGTTTTGGAAAGCTCGCTGAGCAGCCACTCCATCTTGTTTTGCTCGAGCGGCATGTTTACTTTGATGGCGGCATGGCACGCAATCGACGCGGCGATGCGAATGCGAACCGCCTCCATGTTCAGCGCCTGCTCTTCGCGCGAGAACTGATCCAGCAACTCATGCAGCATTCGTTCGATCTGCGCTGCCTCGACGCCCGCCGGCGCTATTTTCACGGCTACGCTTCTCGACCCGAAAGGCTCAGCTTCGAACCCATTCCGATTGAGTTCCTCCGAGATTTCCGCAAACACTGCTTGCTGCGCCGGAGTGAGTTCCAGAACCAGAGGCATCAAGAGCCTCTGACTCTCAACTTTCTGCGCCGTCCTCTGTTTCAGGACTTTCTCAAACAGCACGCGTTCATGCGCAACGTGCTGATCAATGATCCAAAGCCCTTCGTGATTGACCGCTAGAATGAACGACTCCCGAATTTGTCCCAGTGGCTTCAACGACCCTAACTGTGGCGCGAGATCGCTTGCCGGCTCGGGTTCGTCCGCGATCACCGGCGTGCAGTTATCGCCTTCCGTCAGAACCGCGGCCGCTAAAGGATCGCGCGCGAGTGACACCGCTGCGTTCGCTTCCACATTGATCCCGCCCGCAAACTGAAATCGTTCGCTGACCGGCGGCGGAACCGGCGCCTGCAAACTGAAGCCTCCGGCTGCTGACTGCGCACTCCCGCCATGCCACGTTGAACCGTTTCCACCTGGCGTTAACGAAGGCGTCGCGGTCGGTCGCGCGCCAATTTCCGTCGTGAACTGGGGCACTGGCCTCGTTTTCATCAGCGCCGCCCGGACCGAATCGCGCACAAAATCGTGGATTGCCGTCTGCTGCCGAAACCGAACCTCCGTCTTCGACGGGTGCACGTTTACGTCGACTTCCCCTGTCGGCAGCTCAAGAAATAACAGCACCACCGGATAAACCGACGGCGGCATGATGTTCCGATACGCCTCCGTCAGCGCGTGTTGGATCAGCCTGTCCCGAATCAGCCGCCCATTCACGAAGACATAAATCGAATTCCGATTCAGCTTTTGAATCTCCGGCTTCGAAACAAACCCATGCACGTGGAGTTCGCCCGGATCTGCCGCCGCGGCCTCATCCTCTTCCGTTCGTCTCCATGGCGGAGGTTGTGGCAATCCGATCCGTTCCAGCGGTTGCACCGCAGCCACCGGAATCAACTGGTCCAGCACATCTCGTCCAAATACCTGGTACACACGCTCGCTGTGTCCCGCGACTGGCGGCGCCACCAACATCGCATTCGTCGCGGAATGCAGTTCAAAGTGCTTCTCTGGATGCGCGAGTGCGTAGTGCGTAACCAGCGAAGCAATGTGGGACAGTTCCGTCGACTCGGATTTCAGAAATTTCTTTCGCGCAGGAGTATTGAAAAAAAGATCCCGCACTACGATCGACGTTCCGGTCGGCAGCCCGCCTTCCTCGACCTTGAAGATCTTGCCGCCGTTGATCTCCACGACCGTACCTGCAGCTTCCTCGGCCGCGCGGGTTTCCAGCCGCAATCGCGAAACCGAAGCAATCGACGGCAACGCCTCTCCCCGAAATCCCAAGGTCGCCACGCTGAGCAGGTCTTCGGCGTTCTTGATCTTGGACGTCGCATGTCGCTCGAATGCCAGGAGCGCGTCATCCCGCACCATCCCGCATCCGTTGTCCGTGATCTGAATCAGTTTCTTCCCGCCTGCTTCTACCTGAATCTTGATTCGCGTTGCCCCCGCATCCAGCGAATTCTCTAGAAGTTCCTTGACCACCGAAGCAGGCCGCTCCACCACTTCGCCCGCGGCGATTTTGTTGGCAACATTTTCAGAGAGGACGTGGATACGGCCCATAGGACATTCACTTCTACGCGATTTATTCCCAGGCCGTCAGTTTGGCAGATGAGAAGGGAAAAGCAAAGGGGAGCATGGCCAATCACATGCAACAAAACTCGGCGTTTGCTACCATCCGAAACTCATGCGCCAGGAGCGGTTCTTCTCGGCTTCCACCGGTTTCCGCCCTTTCCCGCGAATCACCTCAAGCACCGTGGAATCCGTCCAGATGTCGTGCTCGGCCGAAACTCTTTGCTGGATCACATAAACATTCTGTGTCCCAGCTTTTCCCTGGTGCAGCCAACGCAGCCGGTGATGGACTCGGTTCGGATTACGCCAGATGATTGCCAACTCCGCCATACTCAACTCCTACGAAACCAAACGTTACATCCATCTTGGCGCGTGGGCGCCTTTGGCTCAGTAGGAGAAGTCACAGTCGAATGTGATTTGAATCACACCAGGTTTGCCAGGAGTCGCCGGCTCAATCCGCCCGCCGAACAAGGTCAGCCGGTCTCGTATCAGTTCTAACTTTTCTTAACGGCAATTCCCAACTCTTTCAGTTGGGCGTCGCTCACGGGAGTCGGCGCATCGACCATCAAATCCACGGCCCGTGCTGTCTTCGGGAAGGGAATTACTTCTCGCAAGCTGTCTGCACCCGCCAGAATCATCACAATGCGATCCAGTCCCAGAGCAATCCCTCCGTGCGGAGGAGTGCCATATTCGAGCGCTTCCAGAAAGAATCCAAATCGATTGCGCGCTTCTTCCTCGGACATTCCAAGCGCATGAAAAATTTTCCGTTGAATATCCTGGCGGTGAATACGGATTGATCCCGACCCCAACTCCGTCCCGTTCAACACCGTGTCGTAGGCGAGCGCTCGCACGGCCGCCGGATCCGACTCGAGCTTATCCATGTCCTGTTCGTGAGGAGATGTAAACGGATGATGCGCCGCCGCCCAGCGCTGTCCTTCCTCGTCGTATTCGAACATCGGAAAATCCGTGACCCACAAGAACCGGAAGTCGATCTCCGGATTGCCGACCCGTTCGAAGGCCTTATGCCGATCCGCATATTTTTGCGCCAGCGCTAGGCGCAGCAGGCCTGCGGCCGTATAGACCGCATGATCGTGCTGCTTCACCTCCGGCTTCACTCCGCCTTCTGACTTATGCTCAGCTGGCTTCCCATCCCCTGCCACGATCACCAGTAGATCGCCATCTTCTGCCGCGCATTTGTTTCGAATCTGCGCCGCGGCCTCTCCAAAATTCTTCTCCAGCCTTTTGAAGTCCTCGAAGACCTTCGCATTGCCTTTCGCCGAAAGCATCGGCTTGATCTCATCCCGTTCCTTGCGCGAAAGCTCTCCAACTTTCGGAATTCGTATCGCCACAATCGGCAATTTCGGATTGATCGCTAATGTCTGGAGGTTTTCAGCCGTAAACGCCTCGCGTACATTGACCATCGCCGGCAGTCTCATGTCCGGCTTGTCGCTGCCGTACAGCCGGATCGCTTCGTCGTAACTCATGCGCGGAAAAGGTGTCTTGATGTCATGCCCTGCAACCTTGAACGCAGACTTTAGAAATCCCTCCACCACTTCCCACACCCGCTCGGGTTGCGGATAGGACATCTCAAGGTCGATCTGGGTGAACTCCGGCTGCCGGTCCGCTCGCAAATCCTCATCTCGAAAGCAACGCACGATCTGAAAATACTTGTCGAATCCCGAGATCATCAGGATCTGCTTAAAAAGCTGCGGCGATTGCGGCAATGCGTAGAAAGATCCAGGCTGCACCCGGCTCGGAACCAGGTAATCCCGTGCACCCTCCGGCGTCGAACGCGTCATGAATGGTGTTTCAATCTCAAAAAATCCCTGTGCCGACAGATAATCCCGAATTGCAATTGCGATCTTGTGCCGCAGTTCGATGTTTTGCTGCATCGCCTCCCGTCGAAGGTCGATGTATCGGTATTTCAGCCGCATCTCCTCGTTCGGAAGCACCGTGTCCCCCGGCAGGAACGGCGGTTGCTTCGATTCGTTCAACACCCGCAACTCAGACGTCACGAGTTCGACTTCGCCCGTCGCAATGTTCTTATTGATCGTGTTCCCATCCCGCTTCTTGACCGTACCGACCGCGGCAATCACATATTCGCTGCGCAGTTGTCCCGCTTTTTCATGCAGCGCCGGATTCGTTTCTTTATCAAAGACAATCTGAGTGATGCCCGTGCGATCGCGCACATCGATAAACAGCAGGTTCCCCAGATCGCGGCGTCGGTTGACCCATCCCATCAGGACCGCATTTTTACCGGCATCGGACGCGCGCAGCTCACCGCACTTATGAGTTCGCCGCAGATCGCCAAGAAAGTCGAGCAAGGAGACTCCTCAAGGGGGAATTTTAGAGAATTCGGAAACAATAGATTATAAATGTTCAGGTGGGGGCGCACTACACTGCGCTACTTCTGCTGCGGCGTCTCTTTCAGCTTCTTTAATTTCGCAATCGCCTTCCGGGTTTCTCTCCATTTGTGCCAGCCGAGCTTGTCGCGTGAGGATCCACTATTGAAATACGTGAGCAAACTTGCCCTTAATTCCGGCGTTGCGTCCTTGAAATGGTTCTTGGCGAGCCGCCGTACCAAGTCGTCATACGCTTCGTCCGCCATGAAATACTTTCCGGCGCGGGTCGGGTCTCCCGTGTCGAGATTTCGGTTCGGGATGTCGAAATCGCCATCGCTCACCTGCTTCACCAGCCGGTGATAGTTCGTCACCACATTGTCCATGCTTTTGAAATAGAGATCCTCACTCTGGCTCGTGGGGTCTTTGAACGACAAAGCACGGAATGGTCCGCGCCTGGGGATCAAATGATGCAGTAGAAATCCCAGGAACCTCGCAAACGCTCCAGGATGCCGGTAGTTGGTTCCGAAATCATTGTCATACTGCGCGCGCGACAGATGATACAAGAACTGTTGCCGGGCCGCATCATTCTTCTCTTCCGGCATATTGATCTTGCGCGATGCAATTGCTACTTGCGTCATCTCCGGAATCACCCGGCTGATTCCGAACCGGTAACTTCCAATCGCCAGGCCGTCGTGCTTGAGCATCTTGTTCGAGTTGATGCCGTACGTGTCGAAGAACGCTCTTCTTAGGAAATCTTCGGGAACCTTGAATCCAATGAAATCGTGAAATTGTTTTGAGACGTAGCGTTTCCTTGCGACTTGCACAACGTCGAAGCTGAACTCGGTTTCAAGATGAGCATTGCGGTTGTCTTCATAAGTGACCACCGGTCCATATTTCCTGCGCAAGTCAGGGTACACAATCGGCACCCCTTCGTTGACCGCCGGATGGCCCCAGGAATCCGCCGCATAGTGGCTGAGCGCTCCCAGTGCGAAAGCGTATTCGTCCGGAGTACCTGCTTCTCGCAACATCGTCGCCACGAAATCTCCCGACCGCAAGTAGTGCAGATAATTCGTAAATTCGTGGCTTCCGAATGGGTAATAACCGACATCCTGAATCACCGATCCGCCGTATGCGTACCCATGGGCCTCATGGATTTGATCCTCAGTAATCTCGGGGAATCGCTTCAGCAGCGCAGGGCGAATGTCGGTCTGCCAGCACATGTCGATCAATTCTTCGTGCGACAACACGCCATACGCCGACAGCCGCGGCGCGATAAGCAAATTCGCAAGAAGAAGGCCCAGTAAAAATCTTAGTTTCATGAAGTAATATTTTGTTACGCAAAACCCGGTTGGATGCAGAAATTAGCAGCAGGGTTCCCGCCTAAGCCAGCAGTTGTGCAATCTCGATCGGACTGTCCACGATCGCATCGGGAGGCGCCTCGCATAATGTATGGGGAGCGAATCCATAAGTCACTCCGCAGGTCCAGGTGCCCGCGCTTCGTCCGGTGATGACGTCAATCGAAGAGTCACCCACCATCAATGCCTCGTCGGGTCTGACCTTGCCTTCCCGCAGAATGATTCCCACGCCGTGCGGGTCCGGCTTCTTTGTCGGAAAACTATTCCCGCCATACACGCTGCGGAAGAACTTTGCCAATCCCATGGCTTCCACGATCGCTCGCGATGGATTCACCGGTTTATTGGAGAGCACCGCCATCTGTCGGCTCCGCCCATTGCTATTCCCCACTGAGCTCAGCATTTCTTCGACGCCTTCGTACAGCTTCGTGTAGTCGAGCTTGTGAACCCGGTAATATCCGAGAAAATATTCCAGCGCCTCTTTCAGAAACGCCTCATCTTTCGGATCGCCCAGAGCTCGGCGGATCAACGTCGGTGCGCCATCTCCCACATACGACGCAATCACTTCTCCGGGCAATTCAGGCCGCTTGACGTGTCGCAAGGTCGCGTTTACGGAATGAACTAAATCCAGCCGCGAGTCGATCAACGTCCCGTCGAGATCGAAAATGACCAGCTTGATTGTGTAGGGATTGAACTGCCGGTTGAACCGAATCATGCCTGGATATCAGGATAGCATTCACACCGCCGCCGCGAGCGCCTCCTGCTAAAATGCTCTGTGCTCCGATACATTCTCACCATTTCGCTGGGCATGGGAGTCGCACTTGCTCAGCAGCAGCCTCCTGTGAAGGTCAATGTCTTGAACGTGTGCACGCCTTCGCAAGAGGACCAGCAGCAGATTGCCGCGGCTCTCGATCGCATTCCTCAAAAAACATCCTTCACCCAGGACTTTGAAATCGACCGGGGCCGCTCGCTCCTCGATCAGGGCACGGACCTGATCCAAGGCGGCCAGAATTCCCAGCTCTCGCCGGATTCCGGCACCGCCGATTGGGTCCGCATCCGCCGCGAATTTCCCTCACCCTCGCTATTCTCGCGAGTTCAGTATTCTTTCAGCCGCGATCCTAAAACCATGGTCGAAACCTTGGTGTTTCTCCTGCGCGACCCAAAGGACTTGATGCAGATAGCGATTGAGTACAGCGCTTCGCCCGTGACCACTCCGGCCAGCATGTTGACCATGAACACGCCAGCCGCGCGCATCAAGCTCGAGCGCTTCGGCAAGTCTTCTATTGTGCTGGCCCGCTGTTCGGCATCCGAGGATCATCCCGCTCCCGACCAGAGTGCCTACGAGCCTTTGTTTCGTAGTGCCTCGGCGATTGCGAGCCATTACCGGGATGCGCTCGGAGTTCGCCACACCGTGCCCGAGGAGTTGACGCGGATTGCTGCTGTGAGTGGCCAGCGTCGAAGCGGAACCAAAGCTGCCAGCTCCACCGCGGCCAAACAGCCGCAATGAACCCAAATGACTGCGAGATCAATCTAATCTCTTTCCTATGGAACAGAACGTTCGCGACGTCGTAATTCTCGGTTCGGGTTGCTCCGGCCACACCGCCGCCTTATATTCCGCGCGGGCGAATCTGCGCCCCCTCGTCATTGAAGGCCACGAACCAGGCGGTCAACTCGCTTTGACCACGCTCGTCGAAAATTTTCCGGGTTTTCCGGAAGGCATTCAGGGGCCCGAACTCGTCGAGAACATGCGCAAGCAGGCCATGCGCTTTGGCGCCGAGTACAAACTTGCCCACGTCACCAGCGCCGATCTCAGCGTTCGCCCTTTTCGCATTCACATCAGCCACGAGGTCGTCTACGCTCGCACCCTGATTATCGCCAGCGGCGCCTCGGCTCGTTGGCTCGGTTTGCCCCATGAGCAACACCTCATCGGCCACGGTGTCTCTTCCTGTGCTACCTGCGATGGCTTTTTCTTTTCCGGCAAAGAAATCGCAGTCATCGGCGGTGGCGACTCCGCCATGGAGGAAGCCATTTTCCTCACGCGATTTGCAACAAAAGTTACCGTGATCCATCGTCGTGATACCTTTCGCGCTTCCAAAATTATGTTGGAGCGTGCGCAGCGCAACGAAAGAATTCACTTCCTCACCGATACCGTTGTCGATGACGTTCTCGACGCCCACAAGAACGAAGTCACTGCCCTCAAGCTGCGCAATATAAAGACTGGTGACGTCTGGGAATATCCGGTCAGCGCCATGTTCTTGGGAATTGGCCACATCCCAAACGCCAAGATGTTCGAAGGCCAGTTGGATATGGATGACGACGGTTATTTAAAGACTACGCGCTACGTCTTCACCAAGGTCCATGGTGTTTACGCCTGCGGCGATGTTCAAGACCGCCGTTACCGTCAGGCCATCACCGCCGCCGGATCCGGTTGCATGGCAGCCCTTGAAGCCGAAAAGTTCCTCGAAGAAGACCAGTAGGCGACTACGCAACTCGACTCTGTGGCCGACTTCCGTCGGGGGGTGAACTGCGTTGACTAAGAAAGGTTTTCTCTGCGTTCTCGGCGGTGACTACTTCGCTCTTCCCACCATGAACGCCTTCACCACAATGTTGTTCGGCTGAATTCCGACAGGAATCATCGTCAGCAGCGAATATTCGCCAGGCTCAAACTTCTTCTTCGGCGTACGTTTCTGGATCACCGTCACGTCCCCCGACTCCGAATCCAGAACGAGCAGGTAATTCTGGCTTTGGGAAAGAGCTAGCCCGTCCGGTCGGCTCCCAACCGGTACTGTTGCCACTAACTTTCCAATGTCGATGTCGTACACACCCACGCTGTTGGACCCAAAATTACTCACATACAATCGCGAATTGTCGGCCGTCACCATCCCTCGCGTCGGATGCGTTCCAATCAAATACGTCCCCGCCACTTCGTCCGTCGTGGTTTCAATAATCGAAACGCTGTCCGAATCGAAGTTGCTCACCGCCAGTTCCCCGCCATCCGGCTTGAGCGCTAACTGCACCGGAGTTTTCCCTACATCGAGCAGTGCCAGTAGCTTTCCACTTTTTAAATCGATGGAGGCCACCTGCGCCGATCCCGTACACGCCACGAATGCTTTGCTGTTGTCCGGAAGAATCGCAATATCCTCTGGTTGCTTGCACGCTGGAATCGTCTCTCGCACCGTCAACCGATCCGCATCAATCTCCGAAATCGTTCCATCCTCCCGGTTGCTCACCACGATGGTTTTTCCATCCGGGGAAACTCGGGCCAATCCCGGAGCCGCTCCCACTCGGATATTTCCAACGACCAGGCGTTTATCGAGGTCCAGCACGGAAACATTCGCCGACGCCGAATTCGCGACATACGCCTTCTTGCCATCCGTCGACACATCGATGAAATACGGCTTTCCATGTACACCAATTGTCGCCACCACGTCGTTCCGCTCGGCATCAATCACGCTGACATTATTCGATCCGGTATTCACGACATAGATTTCATTCTTCTTATTGTTCGCTGCGATTCCGCTTGGCTCGATCCCCACTCGGATCGTCTTGGCAGGCTGAAAAGTGCGCAGATCAATCACGCTGACGGTATTGCTCTTGCCATTTGTGATGTATGCGAATTCGCGGTAGGAGGGACCGTAGCTCGTGATCTGCCGCTCGTGGAAATACCACCAGCCCACGCCGGCCAGAATCGGAACGAAAACTACGATGAGGAGAATCTTTCTCAAGACATCGATGGCGCAGAACTTCGCAGTCGCGGCCCTGGACTTGCCGATGCTTCCGTCGCCAACATGGGACCGGACGCTGGCACTTTTCTTCCCACCACCGCTGCGATCTGTCGCACTTGACCGATCAGTTCATCAAACTGATCCGGATACAGCGACTGCATCCCATCCGACAACGCTTTGTCCGGTTCATGATGTACTTCGACGATCAGCCCATCGGCTCCGACCGCAACTGCGGCCCGCGACAACGGCGTGACTTTGTTTCGTTTCCCAGTCCCATGGCTCGGATCAACGATGATCGGTAAATGGCTTAGCCGCTGCACCGCAGGCACGATGCTGAGGTCTAACGTATTTCGAGTGTGATCGGCGAAAGTCCGCACCCCGCGTTCGCACAGGATGACGTTGTAATTTCCTTCGCTCATGACGTACTCCGCCGCCATTAGCAGTTCTTCCAAGGTCGCCG
>Ga0335078_10010336_pt1 | contig 13810 bp, 12 predicted proteins | sample Lox_Sample_32_FD_206711 | JGI IMG/M metagenome (GOLD analysis project Ga0335078, IMG submission 206711) | Soil microbial communities from Loxahatchee National Wildlife Refuge, Florida, United States - Lox_Sample_3.2 | ecosystem: Environmental > Terrestrial > Soil > Wetlands | place: USA...
ATCACAGGCATCATCTTCGTCGTCGTGTTTACGTTACTGGTCTACTCCGTCATTAAGTTCCGCGGCCGGCCCGGGGATGCGGGCCGCGAACCCGCTCAGGTCTACGGGAGCACACAGATCGAGTTGGCATGGACGATCATTCCGGTTTTGATTGTTGTTGTCCTGTATTTGGCAACCGCCCGCGTGATCCACGCGATACAGGATGCTCCCGAGCCAGCGGGCGCCATCGAGGTCACCGTCATCGGTCACCAATACTGGTGGGAGTTTCGCTACCCGAAGCTGGGGATCGTTACCGCGAACGAACTGCACCTTCCAGTAAGCGATCCGGACCATCCTACGCCCACATTTCTGGCGTTGTTGTCCGCCGACACTGACCATAGCTTTTGGGTTCCGGAACTCGCAGGCAAGACCGACCTGGTTCCCAATCATCCGAACCGAATGTGGATTGATCCGCGCCGCACTGGAGTGTTTCTCGGCCAGTGCGCGCAGTACTGTGGCGTACAACACGCGAAGATGCTGCTGCGTGTCTCGGTAGACAGTCCCAAAGAGTTCGCCGCTTGGGTTCGCGGCCAACAGCAACCCGCAATTCAAGATGACAAAGTCGCCGCGGGAAGGCATGTCTTCGAAACCACGGCGTGTATCAATTGCCATACTGTGACCGGCACGCCCGCGAACGGACGCTTTGGTCCGGACCTGACGCACTTGATGAGTCGCGCCACGATCGCCGCCGGTGCGGCCCAAAATACGCAGCAAAACCTGCGCCTATGGATTCAGAACCCCAACGCAATCAAACCTGGTTCGCTCATGCCGGCTATGCAGTTGAGCGATGCGGACTTGGACGCAGTCCTGACTTACATGGAGACGCTCCGTTAGATCGGACCAAAGACTAACTATGGCATCGAATGCAATCACTATTCCCGAGGCGCAGAGTGAAGGGAAGCCGTGGGTCGAAACACTGCACGGGTGGCTTACCACAGTAGATCATAAGCGGCTAGGGATTCTCTATATTGTGTCATCGCTGGTGTTCCTCGTGTTCGGTGGGATTGAGGCCCTCGTCATTCGCATTCAGCTGATGCATTCGCACAACAATTTTGTTTCTCCTCAGGTTTTCAATCGCATGTTCACCATGCATGGGACGACGATGATTTTCTTCGTGGCCATGCCCATCCTGTTCGGCTTTGCGAACTACCTTGTTCCCTTGATGATCGGTGCTCGTGACATGGCGTTTCCCCGGCTGAACGCTTTCAGTTTCTGGCTATCGTTCCTGGGTGCGCTGCTTCTCTACTTCAGCTTGCTTGGTGGAAATGGGCTGTACGGCGCCGGCAATGCACCGGACGTGGGATGGTGGGCATATGCACCTTTGACCGCACGAGCGTTTTCTCCAGGGCACAGTTCAGAGTATTGGACGCTGGCGGTCATGGTTTCCGGATTTGGGACCATCGGAACTGCAATCAATATTATCGCGACCATTCTGTGCATGCGATGCCCGGGCATGAAACTCAGCCGTATGCCTTTGCTGGCATGGCTTAACCTCGTGATGTCGGGAATGGTTCTGATCACAATCACCCCTCTATCCGCGGCACAGATCATGTTGCTGATAGATCGATATCTGGGAGGCCATTTCTTCGATGCACAGGCGGGTGGGTCGGCCGTGCTGTGGATGCACTTCTTCTGGATATTCGGCCATCCTGAAGTGTACGTACTGATCATTCCCTGCTTTGCTTTCATGTCGGAAATCATTCCAGTTTTTTCACGCAAACCAATTTTCGGATACCCGGTCATGGTGGCGGCTACGGTGTGCATCGCATTCGTGAGCATGAGCGTATGGGCACACCACATGTTCACCGTCGGAATGAGCTCTTATGCCAATAGCTTTTTCACGATCACCACGATGGCTGTTGGCATTCCTACGGGAATTAAGATCTTCAACTGGCTCGGAACGATGTGGGGAGGGAGGATCCAGTTTAAGGTGCCGATGCTGTTCTCAATTGGATTTCTATTCCAATTCCTACTCGCCGGACTGACCGGCATCATGCTGGCTTGTGCGCCGTTCGATTGGCAGCTGAGCCTGTCGTACTTCGTCATTGCGCACTTCCATTATGTGATCGTCGGGGGAATTCTGTTTGCTCTCTTTGCCGCGTTCTACTACTGGTATCCGAAAATGACCGGCCGAATGTTGAGCGAGCGTCTGGGCAAATGGCATTTTTGGCTTTTCCTGATCGGGTTTCATGTGACTTTCGACCTGATGCACATTCCGGGAGTGCTCGGGATGCCGCGCCGGATCTACACATACGAACCCGGTCGCGGCTGGGACACTTTGAATCTGCTTATCACGATCGGCACCTTCATTCAGGCAATCGCCATTCTCATATTTGTAGCGAACCTCATTATTTCCTATTTCGAGGGCGATAAGGCCGGCAACGATCCATGGGATGCATGGACACTCGAGTGGTCCACGAGCTCGCCGCCGCCTCCGTATAACTTTGCCTCCATTCCAGTAGTCGCGAGCCGGCGCCCGTTGTGGGACCTGAAGCATCCCGACGATCCAGATAGCCGCTATGAATAAAGGCGGAAAGCAATGAGTACATTGGCAAGTCCGTTCCCACAAGCACCGGCGACCTGGAGCCTTCCCTATCGCGGTAAGGTCGCGATGGCCGGTCTCATTATTGCCGAGTCGGCGATTTTCACGATCTTCGTCGTCGCCTATCTCTTCTACTTGGGAAAGAGCGTCAGCGGCCCGACACCGCGCCAGGTGCTGGAAGCCCCCATCCGCTACACGATCTGCCTGTTATCGAGTAGCCTGACGATCCACTTCGCCGCAAAGGCCCTTAAGCGCGATAAGGTGGTCGCGTTCCTCGGCTTATGGCTGCTCACCATCGTTCTAGGCGCCTTGTTCTTGTATGGCACTGGCCAGGAATGGCACAGGCTGATTTACGAACACGGCCTCACCATCTCTACCAATCTGTTTGGGACAACGTATTACTCGCTCGTCGGCTTGCACGCGTTTCATGTCACCGCAGGTCTGGTCATGCTCTTACTTGTCGCCATTTTCGCTTTGGCTGGACGTGTGGGCGTGGAGCAGTCCCGTCGCGCAGAAGTGCTTTCGATGTACTGGCACTTTGTCGACGCTGTGTGGGTAGTGGTCTTCACCGTAGTTTACATTGTGGGGCGCTGAGGAGAAGGAATGGCAACTCTGCTGGCAACCGAACAAATGAGCGAAAGCCCTCGAAGTCCGCGCGAAATTGAAGTGCCCGCGCCGACAGCATGGCCGTTTACCCTGGCTTTTGGATTCACCCTGTTATGTGCGGGCCTTGTTACGAGCGTGTCGGTCAGCGTCCTTGGCGCACTGCTTGCTCTAGCAGGCTGCATTGGCTGGTTTCGTCAAGTCCTTCCTCACGAGCACGAAGAGGTTCTACCCGTTGTTCCCGAAGATATTCGTATAACCACCGAGCGCCGCGTCGTCGAACGCCTGGCGTTCGCAGATCATTTCCGCGTGTGGCTCCCGGTTGAGACTTACCCCGTATCAGCGGGCGTGAAGGGTGGATTGGCGGGGAGCGTAGCGATGGCGGTACTGGCCTGCACCTATGGCGTGCTGAAGGCGGGTAGCATCTGGTATCCCATCAATCTTCTTGCCGCAGTGGTATATGCCCAATCGCTGAAACTCGGACCGGCCCAACTGTACTCATTCCATGTGGACAGCTTCGCCATTGCTCTGGGCCTACACGTCCTCGTGTCGACCCTCGTCGGATTGCTGTATGGCGCGATGCTTCCCATGTTCGCGCGCCGACCGATCGTGCTTGGAGGACTGATCGCCCCAGTTCTGTGGTCGGGGCTGCTTTACACGATATTGTCCCTGGTGAATCCATTGCTCGCGAGTCACATTGACTGGCCCTGGTTCGTTGCTTCGCAAGTGGCTTTCGGAGTTGTCGCCGGAATTGTGGTCGTGCGTCAGACGGCCATGCCGACCTTCGAGAACCTCTCATTCGCCATGCGCGCGGGCATCGAAGCTCCAGGAGTTACTCGGCCACGAGACAGAGGGGAGCGCCCGTGAACCGGCTTCGTTATCTATGTGGGTCCGCCGTGCTGAGCCTGCTGATGTGTTCCTGTAGCTCTCCGCATGGCCAGCCCCAAAAGGGCTCCGAACCTGTTGCGCCCAGCCAAGTCTTGGAGTTTGACACTCTCTATACGCAAAACTGCGCGGGATGCCATGGTGCGCAAGGTCGAGGAGGAGCAGCGATCGCTCTTTCCGATCCAGTTTATCTGGCGATTGTAGACAGAGAATCGATGCGCAAGGTCATCGCCGACGGCGCACGCGGAACCTCCATGCCCGCTTTCGCGCAGAGCGCAGGTGGAATGCTGACGAATAAACAGGTTGATGTGATTACGAATGGGATATTGTCGCGTTGGGATCGCAAGGAAGTTCTCGACGGGAGCAACCCGCCGGCATATTCGGCAAAAACTACGGGCAACACCGCACACGGCGCACTTGTTTACGGAACGTATTGCGCATCCTGCCACGGGCCAGAAGGTCAGGGTGGCTCCAAGGGCAGCTCCATCACGAACGATTCGTTCTTGGCCCTCGTCAGCGATCAGGGTCTACGTACGATCGTCATCGCTGGTCGTCCTGAACTGGGAGCACCAGACTGGCGCGGAAACGTTGCGGGAAAGCCGATGACCGACCAGGAGATCACAGATGTCGTTGTATGGCTTGCGTCGCATCGCGTGCAAACCCCCGGGCAACCATATTCCGCTTCGAATTATCCGCAACACTAGGAGTCCAGATATGTCGACCAAACTTGTCACCATCTCCCCAGCGACAGACGCTGCGCTTTCCCGCCGCGGTTTTCTTGCGAAGGTGGGAATCCTGTTCAACGGATTGGCCGCTATGCTGCTGGCGGTGCCGATTGGGCGATATCTTTTCTCTTCCGTCTCTCGCGGAACCGGTAACGGCTATCTCTCCTGGGTGCCGCTTGGGTCCGTCAGCGACTTTCCCGAAGGCGAGACGCGGCTGGCTAGTTTTCGGAATCCCAACGTGATGCCCACAGATGGAAAGACCGTGGACACCGCTTGCTGGGTGCGGCGTGTTACAGGCGATCAGTTCCAGGTCTTTGCCATCAACTGCGCGCACCTTGGGTGCCCAGTACGCTGGTTTCCCCAGTCCGGATTGTTCATGTGTCCCTGTCATGGTGGAGCGTACTACCGCGACGGATCGCGCGCGTCCGGACCGCCTGAGCGCGGACTCTTCGAATACGCGTACAAGGTCGAGAACGGTCTCGTTACCATTCAAGCCGGTGAGTTGCCGACACCGGGAGGACCGACTGCTGCGCTGGGCCTGGAGAAGCCGCCATGCGCCTAGCTGCCAAGATTGGAGAGTGGCTCGATCATCGCTTGCAGCTCGCGGCGCCCATTCGCGAAGCCGCTGAACATCGGGTGCCACGAAACACAGCAAGCTGGTTCTATGTGTTCGGGAGTGCGGCGCTGACCGTCTTCCTTATCCAACTTGTGACTGGAATTCTGCTCGCACTGATTTACGTGCCTTCAGCCGGAGAGGCATGGAGCAGCCTGCAGAATCTCAATCACGACGTGGCCCTCGGCTGGTTCATCCGCGGGATGCATGGGTGGGGCTCCAACTTCATGGTAGCGATTGTCCTGATTCACATGGTGCAGGTGTTTCTGTTCGGGGCCTATAAGTTCCCGCGTGAACTCACCTGGATCATTGGAGTATTCCTCCTATTGATGACGTTGGGCATGGCGTTCACAGGCCAAATCATGCGCTTCGATCAGGACGCCTATTGGGGACTAGGGATTGGAGCATCGATCGCCAGCCGCGTTCCGATCATCGGTCCAGCGGCGGTTAAGCTGATGTTGGGTGGACCGATCATCGCCGGCGCAACTCTTTCACGGTTCTTTGCGCTGCACGTATTCGTAATTCCTGGACTGCTGGTCGCGTTCGTAGGCCTGCATCTCTTGATGGTGCTGAAGCTGGGGATCACCGAATGGCCGATGCCCGGTCGCATTGTCAGGCGCACGACCTATGAACGCGAATATCACACACTAACGAGGCAAGACGGTGAGCCGTTTGTTCCCTATGCGGTTTGGAAAGACATGTTTTTCGCTGGGTTTATTATCCTGGCCATCGCGGCGTGCGCTTTCTACTTTGGCCCGTTTGGGCCGACCGGCCAGCCGGATCCGACGATCATCCAGACTGCTCCCAAGCCGGACTACTTCTTCCTGTGGCTGTACGCTCTACTCTCACTGCTCCCCCCATCGATGGAGACGCCGTTCCTTCTCATCGGCCCGCCTTTGGCGATTGTTGCATTGGTCCTTCTACCGTTTCTTTCCGGCGAAGGAGAAAAGAGCTGGAAGCGGCGGCCGATTGCGGTTCTCACGGTCCTGCTGATTGCAGTCACACTCGGAACGTTTACCCGTATGGCACAATTCGCACCGTGGAGTCCGCACATGAACGCCTGGAGCGGTGATCCCGTTCCGGATCGCTTTGTACGCGGCACAACTGCACTGGAACGTCAGGGCGCGCTCGTGTTTCAGGTAAAGCAGTGCCGCAACTGCCATGCACTTGGCGCTACCGGTGGACAGAGAGGCCCGGCCTTGGACAGCGTCGCCGTTCGACTGACACAGGACCAACTCATCCGGCAGGTGATTCAAGGGGGCGGCAACATGCCTGCCTACGGAAAGAATTTGAGCCCTGCGGAGACCACGGCCCTGGTGGCATTTCTTGAAACACTACACCCGGCGAGGCAAGCTCCCGCGCGCGATGCTTCACGTGACACGGTACTTGGTGAAAGTGGCCAAAAACCTCTCCGCGCTCAGCCATAGGATGACCATCGATGCCACATGCTCATCACGCCTCGTTCGAAACATTCCTGGTTTCTGTCATCTTGATACTTGCGGCATTGGTCTATGTGCGTGGATGGGTTTGTATTCGCAGGTTTAGCCAGGACACGGTTGAGGGCTGGCGCGCCGCCAGTTTTCTCCTCGGACTGTTCTTTGTCTGGGCGGCGATAGCCTCGCCCCTGGCTGCGCTAGATCACGAGTTGCTGACAGCCCACATGGTTCAACATCTGCTCCTCATGACATTTGCTGCTCCCATGATATGGCTCGGTGCACCTGTAAGGGCCGTACTGCAGGGCCTACCGCGGGGATTCGTGCAATCCGTCATCCATCCGCTGTCGCGGGCGGCGCCAGTACGGCAATTGCGGAGGGCGCTGACACATCCCGCAGTTTGCTGGTTTGCAGCGGCCGCCACGCTCGTCGGATGGCACATTCCCGCTCTTTTTAGGCTCGGGATGCAATCGGGAGCCTGGCATGGAATTGCACACGCATCGTTCCTGATAACCGGTCTTCTTTTCTGGTGGCCTGTCGTCCAGTCTGGGTCGACTGCCTCGAAATGGCCGGAATGGTCGATGCTTGTGTATCTTTTCCTGGCCACATTGCCATGCGATATCCTCTCCGGGTTTCTCGTCTTTTGCGACCGCGTGGTGTACCCCGTCTACTTATCCTCTTCACATCCATTCGGCCTGTCCGCGCTAGAGGACCAACAATGCGCAGGTGCGTTGATGTGGACCTGCGTCACCGTGGTCTACCTGATAGCAGGGACGATCGTCACGGCGCGGTTACTCTCGCCCCTGCTAAGCACGGAACTGCAGACGGCTCCGCAGAGTACGGAGGTTGTCTAGATGTCAGGCGAGCCTCTTGTGACTGTCTTCGACGCACCTGCAGTGGAGCGCCGCATTGTTGCGGCGTCCAGCTTGCTCTCAGACTACTGGGCGCTAACCAAGCCAGAAATCAATTTCCTGATTTTGATCACAACCTCTGCCGGCTTCTATCTCGGTTGTGCAAGCGCAGACCAAAAGTTTTCAGTGCTCGGATTGTTCAACACCTTGGTCGGAACCTTACTGGTTGCAAGCGGGACGGCGACGCTGAATCAGTACATTGAACGGAAGTTCGATGCACAAATGCGCAGGACCGCGCGGCGCCCCGCGGCCGCTGGTCGTCTTGAGCCGCATGCTGTCTTAGCCTTTGGGATAGTGTCGTCAGTGGCTGGTAGCGTTTATCTTGCGATAGGCGCCGGCGTGCTTGCAAGTCTGCTGGCGCTTCTCACCTTATGCTCCTATCTGTTCTTGTACACCCCACTCAAAAGAAGAACCCCTCTGTGCGTTCTCGTCGGGGCCGTTCCCGGTGCTATGCCTCCACTGATCGGCTGGGCCGCAGCATCCGGAAAGTTGAATATGGAGGCGTGGCTACTCTATGCCATCGTCTTCCTGTGGCAGTTCCCGCATTTCATGTCAATCGCATGGATGTACCGCGAGGACTACGACCGCGCGGGTTACTCGATGTTACCGAAGGGGCACGCGAGAGTAGCGCTGGTGATTCTGCAAACGCTGTTACCGCTGGTTGCTTTAATCCCCATCAGCGTCGTGCACTTTTCAGTCCGGCACGCAGTAGTAATCTATTGTGCGGGACTACTGTTAAGTCTGGGGTTCCTCTACTTTGGCCTGGACTTCGTGCTTCAGCGGTCGAGGGGATCTGCACGCCGGCTGCTCGCAGCGTCCATAGTTTATCTTCCGTTGGTGTTCGTGCTGAGAGTCACCTTTCGGTAGCGGATATTTCTAGTGACGAAGAGTACACATATGCTCCAGAAGCTTGAAATTGTGAAAGCAGCTCGTAACCGTTCAGACCAATTCGCGCAAATCGAGGATGCCATCGCGGCCATACGCGCGGGCGAGATGGTGATCGTAGCCGATGACGAAGATCGAGAAAATGAAGGCGATCTGACCATGGCAGCGGAAAAGATCACCCCCGAAGCCATCAACTTCATGGCGAAGTACGGCCGGGGTTTGATTTGCCTGGCGATGACGCCCGAGCGGCTCGATGAACTCGAAATCCCGCTCATGGTGCCCAAGAACTCATCGCGATTCGATACGGCGTTTTGTGTCAGCATAGAGGCAAGAGAGGGTACGACGACCGGAATCTCGGCCGCAGACCGTGCGAGCACGGTGCTCGCGGCAATCGATCCAGCGACGAAGCCAGTCGATCTGGTCCGTCCTGGGCACATGTTCCCGCTGCGTGCAAGCAACGCCGGAGTGTTGGCACGCGCCGGTCAAACCGAGGCTGCCGTGGATCTAGCCAGGCTGGCCGGTCTGCGCCCTGCCGGCGTTATCTGCGAGATCATGAACGAAGACGGCTCTATGGCCCGTGTGCCCGAGCTCTGCGAATTTGCCCTTCGTCACCAGATTCTGCTGATCACCGTGGCCGACCTGATCACCTATCGCCTAAGGACGGATTCGGTCGTCAAGTGTGTGGCCTCTACAATGCTCCCGACGGAATACGGAAAGTTCCGGCTCCACGCATTCGAAAACCAGGTCGACAAGCAAACGCATATTGCTCTTGTGTGCGGCGACATCGGAGATGGGCAGGACGTGCTCGTTCGCGTACACTCACAATGCCTCACGGGCGATGTACTGCGTTCTGTCCGCTGCGACTGTGGTGCGCAGCTCGACAAAGCCTTGGGTCAGATCGCCAGCGAAGGTCGCGGTGTGCTGCTTTACCTCAGCCAGGAGGGGCGGGGCATAGGCCTGGCAAACAAGATTCGCGCGTACGGTTTGCAGGATCAGGGCTTTGACACGGTGGAGGCCAATGAGCGACTCGGCTTCAAACCGGATCAGCGAGATTATGGCATTGGGGTGCAGATCCTGCGCGAAGTCGGTGTGCGCTCCATGCGGCTTCTAAGCAACAATCCACGTAAGCTAGTCGGCATCGAAGGTTACGGGCTATCGATTACGGAATGGCTGCCCCTTGAAATCGCTCCTTCACCTTCGAACCTGCGTTATTTGACAGCGAAGCGAAACAAGCTCGGGCACGTCCTGACCGGACTTGGGAAGTGATCCTTTTTGGGTCTTGAACACCGTGCCGGGCGGGATTAATAAGCAACGGGTGCACGCGCTTGGAGGGGTTCATCCCATGGCGCGGGCCCTCTGAGCGCTATCCAATATGGAATCGAGCGTCTGTTCGTTGTTCCATACAACACTTCGCAAGCTTCAGGGGCCCTATCTCTTCTTCAGCTTCTCCTTCAAGGCCGCGGTGAGCGCGAGCTGCAATTTCGCTTTCTTTTGCTTGCTGAGTGTCTCGACCTGTCCACGGTAAAGCTCGCGAACAAGCGGATTCGTCTTTTCAAAAACTTGCTCCCACGCCTCAAATTTGATCTGATTTTCCACCTCAAGAGCAATGATCTCTTCCAGGGCGTTGATTAGTGGCTTATCGGCCATGCTTTTCGTTTTCATGATTCCTTTCCAGTTTTCGCGTGATTCGTGTGGCGCTGTCTCCCGAGAGTAAAGCAAGTGATCTGCCACTTATGAGGAAAGGAACTTCTCGCTGCGGTGGAAATCAGATTGAGCTTGTCCGGATGGCTACGCGCGTCCGGTTCAATTGACAGTTTCTCGAACGCCTGTCGACACCAAAGTCAATTTGCTGACGCTCAACTGTCGATTATTGAACACAAATATCAGGCCTGGATCGATAAGGGTTGCTGTTTCAGCAGTCCAAGAAAGTGTTTCATTTGGCAAATGGAATGCTCTTGTCATTGCGCCGCAGAAAGAAAAGAGGCGGTTAATAAGCTAGGAGAATTGTTTATGGCAACTCTGCCACAGCAGCCGATCACGATGCCGAAGCCCGCGAAGGCGCTTCCCGCGCCCAATAGTGATTTTTACAAACTTGTCGAGACGCTTCCGGCGGGGGACCTGGCGGTTGTGAAGCAGGTGCGCTCGTTCATGGAAACCAAGGTTCAGCCCATCATCACCAGGTACTGGGTCGAGGATGCCTTTCCCTTTGAACTCTTGCCGGGGATTCAGGGACTCAACATCGGTGGCGTTGGCCTGGAAGGCTACGGCTGCAGAGGCGGTGGTGGATTGCTGGCCGGTTTGATTGCGATGGAGATGGGACGCATTGACGCGTCTATCTCGACCTTCTTCGGTGTGCACAGTGGACTGGCAATGTCTTCCATCTACTACGGGGGATCGGAAGAGCAAAAACAGAAGTGGCTTCCGCCGATGGCTCGCTTGGAAAAAATCGGCTGCTTCGGACTGACCGAACCGCTAACTGGTTCCGGGGCCTCCGGCGGCCTGACAACAACGGCCAAACGTGAAGGCGACACCTGGATTATCAACGGCCAGAAAAAGTGGATTGGTAACGCTCCCTGGTGCGACATCTCGATCATCTGGGCGCGTGACCTTGCCGACAATCAGGTCAAGGGATTCATCGTTGAGAACAAGACCACCCCTGGATTCAAGGTCGAAAAGATTCCCAACAAGATTGCGCTCAAGGTGGTTCAGAACGGCCTGATCACGATGGAGAACTGCCGTATCCCAGAGGAGAACCGTCTTCAAGTCGATACTTCGTTTCGCGACACGGCCAAGGTCTTGCGCGGAACGCGCTATTTCGTCGGCTGGGAAGCCACCGGATGCGCCATGGGTGCCTACGAGAATGCTCTCAAGTATGCCCAGGAGCGCTTGCAGTTTGGAAAGCCGATCGGCTCATTTCAGCTCGTCCAGGACCTCCTCGCCAGAATGCTCGCCAATATTACCGCTGCCCAGTGCCTGCTGATTCGTCTGGCTCAGTTAGAGGCCGAAGGGAAAATGACCGACGCGCACGCGGCGCTTTCAAAAGCGTTCTGTACGTCCAAGTGCCGCGAGACGGTCGCGTGGGCCCGCGAAGTGTGTGGCGGAAACGGCATCGCAGCCGACTACAACGTGGGACGCTTCTTCGCCGACGCTGAAGCCCTGTACACCTACGAGGGAACATTTCAAATGCAGAACCTGATTGTCGGCAAAGCCGTCACCGGGTTGAGCGCGTTCCTGTAGGTCTGTATCGCAAACAGGAACATAGATAGATAAACGCGAGTTTTGACCTCAGCATTGAAAGCGAGAACAAAGCGATGTCCTCAACTGCTTCCGAAACGACGAGCGCACTCCACGCCGCGAAGTCCGATCCAGGTCGCCTTTTCATTCTCGATCTGGGTGTCGGCCGCATATTTTCCTGCAAGCCCGACGGCTCGGACTTGACAACGATTATCAGCGAAGGCCGAAAGCTTCCCGACGGCATAGTGGTAGACGCGGAGGCAGGGCACATCTACTGGACCAACATGGGTAACTTGAAAGCGAACGATGGTTCCATTGATCGCGCTGATCTTGACGGCAGCAATGTCACAAGCATTGTTCCCCCGGGCGGAACCTTCACCCCCAAGCAGCTCCAACTCGACAAGAAGAACCGCAGGCTTTACTGGTGTGATCGCGAAGGTATGCGGGTGATGCGGTGCAATCTTGATGGTTCCGACATCGAAACCATCGTTGACACAAGTCAGGGTGACTCCCGTCCCGGCCCGGACGCAATGAACTGGTGCGTGGGCATAGCCCTCGATGTTGAAGCCGGCAAGCTTTACTGGACGCAGAAGGGTGCCGACAACGCCGGCCAGGGCCGGATTTTCCGCGCCAACTTTGAAGTCCCGAAGGGTCAGACTGCGGCGAACCGCAAAGACATCGAAATGCTCTTTGATGGGTTGCCGGAACCCATCGACCTGGATCTCGACCTCGCCAATCGCACGATTTACTGGACCGATCGCGGCGACCCGCCCCGCGGCAATACCGTCAATCGCGCCCCAATGGATGCCGCACCCGGAAATCGCAAGGACCCGGAAATTGTCTTCACTCACTTGATGGAGGGCATCGGCTTGTCGCTGGATCTGAAGAATGGCCGCATGTTCATGACCGACTTCGGAGGTTCGGTTTACACCGCGAACCTAGATGGATCGAACAGCAAGATGCTCCTTTTTGCCGAGGGAAATCTCACCGGAATCGCATATGCGGAACTACCTGCAAGCAAGTAGGAGATGCCTGCTTTGATTAGGAAACGAAGTTTGACAACTGATGATTCACTCTGCGCTGCCTTGCGTCGCAAGCGTGCGCAAATTGGCTGTAGTCGCCGGGTGGATCATCAACTCACGAGGACATGGAGAAGACTATGGGTACCGCAGTCGCAGGATCAACGTTTCAGAACCTTCTTTATGAGAAGAAAGCTAAAGTCGCATACGTAACCCTCAACCGCCCCAAGGTGCTCAATGCCCTGAACCAGGCAGTCTTTGCGGAACTGAAAGCAGCGTTTGAGAATGCCGACGATGATTCCGAAGTCCGCGGCGTGATTTTGACCGGCAGCGGAGACAAGGCGTTCGCCGCTGGTGCCGATATCGCCGAAATGTCCAGCTACACCGCCTCCCAGGCAGAAGAAGCGACGCGGCACGCGCAGGCCGTGACCGAGCGGCTCGAAAATCTCGGCAAACCAGTCATCGCTGCCGTGAACGGCTTTGCCCTCGGCGGTGGCTGTGAACTGGCCATGGCATGCACCATCCGAATCGCTGCCGAAACTGCGAAGTTCGGCCAACCCGAGGTGAAGCTGGGAATCATGCCAGGCGCCGGCGGAACCCAGCGCCTTCCGCGATTGGTGGGCAAGGGTAGAGCGCTGCAACTCATTCTCTCCGGCGAAATCATCAGTGCGCAGGAAGCGTATCGGATCGGCCTTGTCAACGAGGTCGTTCCTAGTGCAAATCTGATCGCGCGAGCCGAAGCCATCCTCAATCAGATCAATTCCAACGCTCCGCTCAGCATTAAGTTCTCGATCGATGCCGTTAACAAAGGGTTGGACGGGAGCGTCTCGGAAGGTCTCTTGATCGAGGCGTCGCTATTCGGGATCTGCGCAGGGTCAGAAGACAAAAAGGAAGGCACATCAGCCTTCCTGGAGAAACGGG
>Ga0335078_10010337_pt1 | contig 13810 bp, 13 predicted proteins | sample Lox_Sample_32_FD_206711 | JGI IMG/M metagenome (GOLD analysis project Ga0335078, IMG submission 206711) | Soil microbial communities from Loxahatchee National Wildlife Refuge, Florida, United States - Lox_Sample_3.2 | ecosystem: Environmental > Terrestrial > Soil > Wetlands | place: USA...
GCAAGAGAGAGATCGATCTTGGGTGGAGTTCTTGGGTGTGCCGCATATGTTTCGCTGACTTCAACACAACCCCTAGCGAGGCTTATCGGGAAGCATTGTCCAACCTGGGCATACAATCCCGGCCCACATCGTCTCAAGTGGTTGAGATGCTTGGTGCCCAAAGCCGCATTTGACTGCGCCGTCGACCACCCAGCGTGCAACGAGCGTCTTCACACCTTCAGCAATGGCGGCGTTTGGCATTACTGAATCAACTTGGATTTGAGAGTTGCATGCTATGCGATCGCATTTCAGCCACACCCTAAACCAGACAAAGCTGGCAGGACGTCGATATGGATACTGAGCGTCGGAAACACGCTGACGGCTCAAGAGGGCAGTGTAGCGAAACACGTGACGGCATTCAGGGCATGCTATATCAAGGTAAGGATCACCCCCGACCGATGGGACGAGAGGAAAATTCTCAACGGGAGAGAGGAAAGGGAGCACGATCTCAGTTCTACAACTAGGGGCCTGGCAAGCGATAACCTGTACCCGCATTTGCTCCCCCAGAACCCCGGCGAAGCGTTCAGTATAGCTGTTCCCAGACGAGCATCCGTGGCAATTTCTGTTGGGGGGGCGTAGCATTAGGCAACTTGCATCTTTCGGGTTCCACGGCAATCTCATTGAATGTGCGGGGGCACTAATGTCGCCAGGCACACACCGCGCTGACCCTCATCAGGAGGGGCATGATGGGCCATACGTCGTCTTTGCCCGTTCGGATGGCGCAACCCACGCGGAGGTCGTAGGGGGAACCAACATCAGTGATCTCAAGCGTCGTGAGCCCAAGCTCCAGAAGGATCAAGACGAGCTACAGCGGATCGTAGATCTGATCCCGCAATACATCCTCGTCCTCGACGCAGACGGAATCGCGATCTTTGCAAACCGCCAGACGCTTGACTACACGGGGCTCTCTCTTGAAGAAGTCAGGGCGGGCGGATTTCGGGAACGGGTGCTCCATCCTGGAGATGTGGAGCGGCTCAGAGAAGAGCGAGAGAAAAACCTCACCGGCACTGCCCCGTTCGAAAACGAACAGCGTGTGCTTGGCCGGAATGGCGGATATCGCTGGTTCCTGATCCGCTACAACCCCTTGCTCGATGAAAACGGAAAGGCCGTGCGTTGGTATTGCACGGCGACCGACATTGAGGATCTAAAACAGGCTGAAGACAAGCTTCGCCAGGATGAGCGGGAGCTGCGGCAACTTATTGATCTACTTCCCCATTCTGTTGTTGTTTTGGACAAGAATGGTTCGCTCCTTCAGGCCAACAAAACGATGCTCGACTACTATGGCCGCACGTTGGAAGAGCTCAAAGCCACTGGTCCCGAGCGGTACAAGAGAGACCTTCATCCGGAGGATCTTGAGAGAGTTCTAAGCGAACGCAGCGCGGGCCTTTCAGGCGGAGTGCCTTTCGAAAGTGAAAAGCGGCTCCTCGGAAGAGACGGGCAGTATCGCTGGTTTCTCTTTCGCTACAAGCCCATCGTCAATGAGGAGGGCCATATCGTTCGGTGGGTCGCAACCGCTACCGACATTGAAGAACGCAAGCACGCCGAAGAAAGAACACGAAACGAAAATCTGGCGTTGCGAGAGCAAATCGATCGCGACTCGATGTTCGAGGACATCGTCGGCTCTTCGGAAGCACTGCGCAAGGTGCTTCGGCAAGTCGCCAAGGTAGCGACTTCCGATTCCACAGTTTTGATTCTGGGTGAAACGGGCACTGGAAAGGAATTGGTTGCACGCGCTATCCACAAGCGCTCCAGCCGCTCAGAGGGAGCATTCATCGCTGTGAATTGTGCCGCAATCCCTCCGTCGCTGATTGCTTCCGAACTTTTCGGTCACGAAAAAGGCGCGTTTACCGGCGCGACGCAACGACGCCTTGGCCGTTTTGAATCAGCGAATGGAGGTACGATCTTTTTGGATGAAGTAGGCGACCTGTCCTCGGAAATTCAGATCGCATTGTTACGGGTGCTGCAAGAACGCGAAATCGAACGCGTCGGCAGCGACAGAGCAATTCCCGTAGACGTGAGAGTGCTGGCCGCGACGCATCGCGATCTGGATACTCTCGTCGCCGAAGGAAAGTTTCGGCAAGACCTTCTTTACAGACTGAGCGTCGTGCCTATTCAGATGCCCTCGCTGCGCGAACGCGGTGATGACATTCCCGTGCTTGTCGACTACTTTATCGCTCGTTTTGGAAAAAAGGCTGGAAAGAAGTTCCGAACCATTGACAAAAGAACGGCCGAACTGTTCGAAGTTTACCGATGGCCGGGCAACGTGCGTGAATTGCAAAACGTGATCGAGAGAGCCGTCATCCTAAGCGATGGTGACATTTTTTGCGTCGACGAAACCTGGCTCAAACATCAGCCGCCACAATTCGCGGGTTCGACAGTGGCACTCAATGGCACGCTGCAACGCAAGGAAAAGGAAATGATTGAGGCCGCTCTGGCAGAAAGCGGGGGGCGTGTCTCCGGACCAGATGGCGCGGCTACCAAATTGGGGCTTCCAAGGCCAACCCTTGAGGCGAGAATCAAGCGATTGGGAATCAACAAATATCGGTTCAAAGTTCAACCGTCGAACTGACCCCTGCCCCCCCAGTAATCCCCTAGCGTTTGCTCATAAAGGAACATTTGCTCAAAAGCGAGCATCGGCTGCATGTCTAAGTTCCACCTTTTCAGCTAATCCAGTGTGGGCCTTGCCTTGCTTTTCCATCAGTGCACTTTGGAGCCGCGATTTTCATGACGCTCAGGATTGAGCGAGGCCGAGCACAGATTCGGCTGAGTGGAGAGTTTAGGTCTGAGCATTTGGATCAGGTCAAAGCCGAGATCGAGCTCTGCGAATCACGACCGGTTTTGGATTTGGAGGAACTGACCCTCATAGATGCCGAATCCATTCGCTTTCTCAACGCGTGTGAAGCGTCGGGCATTTCCGTGTTGCACTGTTCGCCTTACATCAGGAAATGGATGTTGCGGGAACAAAGTCGGCCAGAGGCCTCCGCGGAAAAGCCGAAAAGAGGGGAAGACGATTTGGATAGTGGAGGTCGCGAGCAGAAATAGAATCACGGGACTGCCAAATAATCCTTATGTAGAGAGGAGATTCAGATGAACGCATCCACGACAGCCATGATGTCATCCAGCAGTGTGTACACCGCTCCTGCGTTCTGGGAACGCTTGTGGCGGACAGCCGGGATCCAGTCTGCCCTCTGCTTCATCGTTGGATACATCGCTTACGGAAGCCAGCCTCAGGTCGGCGCGTCGCCCGACGCACTGACCGCTTTCTATGGCGGCTCGGGCGCGCGCATCCTGATCGCGGCGGTGTTCTACGGTGTGGCCGTCCTCAACCTCATGTGGTTCTCCGCCGCTATAAGGACCTCTTTGGCGGATGCGGGGTATGACGGCTGGGGCGCGGCGGCGACCGCGTCCAGCTCCGCGCTCGGAGGGTTGTTCTTTCTGCTTGTGGCGGTGGTGGCCGCCGTCGCGTACTCGATCGCTGGCTCCGGGAACCACGCACTCACATCCAGCCTGAACGACTTTGTATGGGCAGGCTTTGTCCTGACTTCGTTCCCGAGGGCGATGCTGATCATGTCTTCTGCGTTCGGACTCTGGCGGGCCCGGCAAATCTCGAACGCTCTGTTCGCCGCGGGTGTCGCAGCGGTCGTGCTCGTCTTACTCGGGGGCACGACTTGGCTGAGCGGCGGGCTTTGGGCACCAGACGGTATCTATTCGCGTTTCGTCTCGCCCGCCATCGGCGTGGTTTGGGGCATGGTCGTGAGCGGGGTGCTCCTGCGTCGAAGCCCTGCTACCCGTGCTGCATGGTGAAGCGGGTCCTCGGCCACCCTCAGGAGAACAATAATGGCAGCCAAATCAACGAGGAATAAACGAGCAAGATATCAGGAGGATTTATGGCAACGTTAACCGTCGCAAAACCAGCAGTAGCAACCATGAAAGCCGTTCAGATCTCCAAGCCTGGCGCAGGTTTTCAGATCGTCGAGCGCGAGATTCCAGAGCCCGGCCCGGGACAGGTCCGCATCAAGGTCCAGGCCTGCGGCGTTTGTCACAGCGATCTATTTGTGATGGAAGGCTTATGGCCGGGAATTCGGTATCCGCGGGTTCCCGGGCACGAAGTTGCCGGAATCATTGACGAGGTCGGCTCCAATATTTCTGGATGGAAGAAAGGACAGCGGGTTGGAGTGGGCTGGCATGGCGGGCACGATAACACGTGCATCGAGTGCAGGCGTGGCCGCTTCCTTTATTGCCGCAATCCCCTGGTTGCAGGCATTAGCTATGACGGAGGATATCAGCAATACATGCTCTCTCCCGTCGAAGCACTGGCGGCGATACCTGACACGCTCAGCGATGCTGAAGCAGCGCCACTGCTTTGTGCAGGTGTCACCACCTTTAACGCCTTGCGGCATGGCGGCGCGTCACCGGGCAGTCTGGTTGCAGTGCAAGGTGTGGGTGGTCTGGGACACCTCGGGATTCAATTTGCGAACAAATGTGGTTGCAAGGTGGCCGCTATCGGCCGAGGGTCTGAGAATGAAACGCTTGCAAAAAAGCTCGGGGCCGACGTATACATCGACAGCGCGTCCGCCAACGCCGCGGAAGAACTGCAGAAGCTCGGCGGAGCGCAAGTAATTGTGGCCACGGCTCCCAACTCGAAAGCCATGTCCGAGTTGATTGATGGTCTCGGGCCAACGGGAAGGTTGATGGTAGTGGGTATAACCTCTGACCCAATCGCGGTCACGCCATTACAACTCATCACCGGCGAACGTGGCATTCACGGCTCGGCTGTTGGGACACCAACGGACTCTGAGGAAGTGATGAACTTCGCTGCATTGACGGGTGCGCGCCCGATGATCGAGACGTACCCACTTGAACGAGCCGAGGAAGCATACGTGCGGATGATGAGCGGCAAGGCAGAGTTCCGCGTGGTCCTAACCATGTGAAACTCGCAAACGATCAACGCAAACCGAGTATATGCGAAACCCGCTGGTCTTTCGATCGTCATGCGGGACGCGGGCAGGGTGGTGATGTTCGTTGGTACGTCGTACGCACACCTACACATTTGTGGATCTCCATAAGTAGCCACGGCAACTGAGGGAAAGCTTACCTTTGGCAGGAATTGGGAGGTTTGCGTGATTCATGCCGGAACGTCACTGCGTGCGTTATTCGCAAGAGCCCTGATGTGTGCGGTGGTGATGTGCCATGCGCAAACGTACTCGACAGCTCAGAGCGCGCAGGCGCCGAACGCAGCGAACCCTTTTGTCGGTAGCGTGCCGACAAAACTCATACCTGGGCGCATGCAGCTTTCTTTGCAAGATGCCATTGATCTGGGCCTGAAACACAATCTTGGACTACTGTTTTCGCGCGCTGACACTCGCTCTGCCCGCGGACAACGCTGGCAGGAATTGAGTGCCTTGCTACCCCATGTGGCCGCCGCTCCCTACGTGGCAGAGTCGAAGGTCAACCTCGCCGAGGTGGGCTTGGGTAACGCTGCTGCGAACGTTTTCCACATTTCCCCGGCGGTCGGGCCCTTCTCTTATTTCGATGCTCGGGCCGCGGTGAGCCAGACATTATTCGACTGGAAATCCATCAATGCGGCGCGTGCCGCGAACCAGAATGTGAAGTCAGCGGATTACACGGTTGTGGACGCGCGGGATCTCGTCATCCTCGCAGTCGGAAACGTCTATTTCCAGGCGGTCGCCGACGAAGCGCGCATCGCAACAGATGAAGCTCAGGTCCAGGCGGCACAAACGGTATTTGATCAAGCGAGTGATCAAGTGACCGCTGGAACCGCTGCTGACATCGATGCACTCCGCAGCAAGGTCGAACTCCAGACCCGACAACAACAGCTGATCCAGGCGAAGAACGATTTCGCGATTCAGAAAATCATTGTGTCGCGCGTCGTCGGATTAGCGCCAAGCCAGGACTTCGACCTTACCGACAAATCGCTGTACCAGGTACTGGAAAACATCAGCATTGACGATGCTCTAAGGAGCGCCTATTCTTCGCGCTCAGATTATCGGGCTGCCATGAGCGATGTTCGTGCCGCCGAGCTGTCGCGAAAAGCGGCGGTTGCCGGCTATTTCCCGTCGCTTTCGTTTGAGGCCGATTACGGGACAGGCGGCGCCCATCCATCGGATTCCACGCGGGTATACGACGTGCGCGGGACGCTTTCGATCCCGATTTTAACAGGCAACAAGGTTCACGGTGATATCCAGCAAGCTGACGCGACGCTTGAACGAGCGCGAGAGCGACTCGACAACTTGCGCGCACAAATCGAGGCTGATGTGCGCACCGCGTTGCTCAATCTACAGTCTTCTGGCGAGCAGCTGAATGTTGCGCGTAGCAATGTCGACTTGGCCGATCAGACATTGACACAATCCCGAGATCGCTTCAGTGCAGGCGTCACAGACACAGTAGAGGTCGTGCAGTCACAAGAGGCAGTCGCCAGCGCGCACGAACAATACATCTCTAGTTTGTACAGCTATAACTTCGCAAAGATTTCACTCATTCGTGCCCTAGGGAGCGGCGAGCAAGGTGTGAAGCAATACTTCCAAGGAAAATAACATGGCTGACGAAAACTCATCTTCCTCGGCGAACGAAAGCGGAGCCTCCGTCTATTCAACGCCACCGCCGGCAAAAAAGTATTCACCTGAACAGCGCCGTAAGCGTCGAAGAAACCTCATCGTCGTCGCGGCTGCGGTGGTGCTAGTCATCGGCGGAATGCTCTTGTGGCGTTACTTGGGGAGCTATGAGTCGACTGATGACGCGCAAGCTGATGTGCATCTCTATCCCGTCAGTTCGCGTATCTCGGGGTACGTAATCCGCGTCAACGTAAATGACAACCAGTGGGTCAATAAAGGGGATGTGCTGGTTGAAATTGATCCCACGGATTATCAAGTCGCCCTGGCACAGGCGCAGGCAAACCTCGCGAATGCGGAAGCGACGGCGCGATCGCTCAACATAACTGTACCGATAACATCCGTAAACACAGCCAGCCAACTGCAGTTCACGGCATCAGGTATCGAAGACGCAAAGGCAGCCGTCAGTGCAGCCGAAAAGCAACTCGCTGCGGCTCATCAGCAAGTCGCGGCTGCACAGGCGAATGATGTCAGAGCCCAAGATGATCTGCGCCGATACAAATTGCTCGTGGATAAGCGTGAGGTCTCGCCGCAGATTTACGACCAGGCACTCGCTGCGGCCAAGTCCAGCACAGCAAATGTTGCCGCCGCAGAGGCGAGCGAATCTGCCGCCCAGCAATTTGTTCAACAAGCCCAGAGCCGATTAACGCAAGCTGCGGCGAATCATGAATACGCACAAACGGGTCCACAGCAAGTGTCGTCTACGAAGGCACGAGTCCAAGCCGCAGTCGCCGATGTCCAGCAGAAACGTGCTCTGCTGCAGCAAGCGGAATTAAACCTGCAGTATACGAAGATCATCGCCCCAGTCAGCGGCGAAGTGAATAAGACCGTTGTGCTTGGTTTGAACGTCGATCCAGGGCAGCAGTTACTCACCATTGTCCCGCTGGATGAGGTCTGGATCACTGCCAATTTCAAAGAAACACAACTCAAACACATGCAAGTTGGACAAAAAGCCGACATTCACGTGGATTCCTATGGCACGACTTTGCACGGGCATGTCGACAGCATCGCTGGCGCTACTGGACCGCTGTTTAGTCTTCTCCCTCCCGAAAATGCAACGGGAAACTACGTGAAGATTGTGCAGCGCATCCCGGTGAAGGTTGTTCTTGAACCAGGCGAAAATCGCGATCGAAGGCTTCGACCAGGAATGAATGTAGTTCCTGATGTCTACCTCAGATGACCACTGCTGCACTCACGCTTGATCAGGACATATGGCGGCCCCGGTACAACCCGTGGCTGATCGCAGTCGTTGTCGCCCTGGCCGCGTTCATGGAAGTCCTCGACACGAGTATTGCGAACGTCGCTCTCCCCTACATGGCCGGGAACTTGGGAGCGAGCAATGACCAGAGCACCTGGGTTTTGACCTCTTATCTGGTTTCGAACGCCATCGTTCTACCGATGACGGGCTGGCTTGCCGGAGCAGTCGGGCGCAAGCGATTCTTCATGAGCTGCCTTGCTGTTTTTACGGTTAGTTCACTACTTTGCGGTTTCGCACCGAGCCTCAGCTTTCTGCTGCTCTTCCGAGTCATGCAAGGCGCGGGAGGCGGCGGGTTGCAGCCTATGGCGCAGGCAATTCTTGCAGATACGTTCCCGCCCGAGAAACGTGGTCTCGCATTCGCTGCATACGGAATCACCGCAATCATGGCGCCGACGATCGGGCCGACGCTGGGGGGATGGATCACGTTCAACTACTCTTGGCGCTGGATATTCTTCATCAATATTCCGGTAGGCGTCATTGCGTGGCTATTGGTGCGACGATTCGTCGAGGACCCACCTTATTTACGGCGTTTGAAGAGTGCCGGCGTCAAGCTAGACTATGTCGGCATCGCTCTTTTGGTTGTCGGAGTTGGCGCCCTGCAGATCCTCCTCGATAAAGGCCAGGAAGACGACTGGTTCGGCTCGCACTTCATCACGATGCTCGTGGTGCTTTCAAGTGTTTGCCTGATCTCGCTGGTTGTTTGGGAGTGGTTCGAAAAGGCCCCGATCATCGACGTTCACATGTTCACGAACTTCAATTTCGCGAGCGCCAGTTTGATGCTGTTTATGCTGGGAATTCTGTTGTTCAGCAGCCTGGTTTTGATGCCACAATTCCTGCAAACGCTTTTGGGCTACACCTCAGAACTCGCCGGTCTTGCACTTTCTGCGGGCGGTCTTGTCTTGCTCATTGAAACACCAATTACCGGACAGCTGACAACGAAAATTCAAGCGCGACGCATAATTGCTTTCGGGTGGCTGGCGCTCTCGCTGGCAATGTTTTATTCCACCAGGCGAATCGATCTGCAGATGAGTTTTAGTGCCGCCACGTGGCTGCGCATCGCTCAGGTCGTCGGCCTCGGGTTTCTGTTTGTGCCGATTACGCTGGTTGCATACGTCGGAATTCCCGCGGAGAAAAACAATTCCGTGGCGGGGATCGCGAACTTTATGCGGAATATGGGCAGTAGTGTAGGGACATCACTCGTTACCACTGTCATCGCCCGGCGTTCCCAGTTCCATCAGCTCAGGCTCGTCGAAAATGCCCGGGTCGATAATCCCAATTTTGCCAACGCCGCCACCGGCATGGCACAGCATTTTGTGAAGGCTGGCCTGGGGAGGCACGAAGCCCTGGGCACTGCGTACGCACGAATTTATGAGTCTCTGCTAAGACAGGCCGGAACCCTCGCATACATCGACACGTTCATGGTGCTTTCTGTGGCTGCAGCCATTATGTTCTTCTTGAGTTTTCTTTTGAGGAAAAATGATCCCGGCGGCGGCGTGCACGTCGCCGAATAACCGTTATGCAATTGAAATCCATTTTGTGTCCGGTTGATTTTTCGGAATTCTCGGCCGCCGCGTATCAGTATGCGCTCTCCCTTGCTGAGTACTATCATGCCCGACTGGTCTGTCTTCATATCGTTGAGCTTTGGAAGTATCCCTTTGCCGACTACGCTGCCCATGAAGCCGACTATGCGAAATTCGTCAAAGCACTGAACGAGGGCGGTGAGGTGCAACTCCGCGATTTCGTACAGAAGTATTCAGGCCGCGGAATTCAGCCGGAACTCGTGGTGCGTCAGGGAAATGCATCGGATTGCGCGCTCTGGTTTGCAGAAAAAGAGGATATGGAAGTGATTGTGATGGGAACACACGGTCGACGCGGTTTTGACCGTATTGTCCTCGGTTCCAATGCCGACCGGATCATCCGCAAGGCAACGTGCCCCGTGCTTGTAGTCTCCAATCCTTCGCAGAGTGCCACGACAATTGGCCCGGATGGCAAGCATCGTTTAGGCCGGATCCTTTACTGCACGGATTTTTCGCATAACTCTGAAGGGGCCCGTGGCTATGCAATCTCCCTGGCTGCGGAATACGGCGCCGAGCTGACTCTGTTGCACGTGGCTGATAAAGCCTCCGATCTGGCGAGAGCGGACGCGATCATTGCGGAGCGTGCCCGAGAACTCGAAAAACTGTTTTCAGACGGGGAACGCAAGGATCTCAACGTGAAGACAATGGTGAGGCTGGGAAAGCCTTACGAGCAGATCCTTCGCCAGGCACAAGAAGGAGCCACAAGTCTCATCATCATGACAGCGCGCGGAGGCGATGCGGCGGACCGCGCTGTCTTCGGCTCGACCACTTATCGAGTGATCCAATTGGGGCCCTGCCCGGTGCTCGCGATCCATACCTAACCGCCGTGCGTGGAAGGTGGATTTGATGGTCAATATCATCACGATTGAACGTGAATACGGATGCGGAGGCGGCGATATCGCCGAGCTTGTAGCGGACCGGCTCGGCTGGAAGCTGTGGGACCAAAGGTTGACGGAAGAGATCTCCAGATTAGCGCATTGTCCAAAAGATGTGGTGGAAGCACACGAAGAGAAGAATGATCCGCTGTACTACCGGCTTTTCAAATCGTTTATGCGCGGAAGCTACGAAGGTGCCATCAATGCGCCCAAGCTCAATCTGGTCGATAGCGAGACCATACTCCGGATTACGCGGCGCGTAGTAGAGCACGCTGCCGAGAAGGGTAATTGCGTCATCGTCGGCAGAGGTTCACAACAGTTTCTGAAGAACCGGCCGGACACATTGCGTATATTTCTTTATGCTCCTCGAGAAAATAAAGTGCAGCGTCTCATGAACCGCGGCGAGAGCGAAAAGGATGCCGAAGAACGCGTCGATAGCGTGGATCGAGAGCGTGCTGACTATATTCAAAAATACTTTAATGTCGACTGGCCGGACCGTCCCATTTACCACGCGATGCTGAACACGGCCATCGGTGACGAGTGCACTACGAATATGATTCTGAGTCTCGCCCAAACTTATCAGACAAGGTGCAATCCATGACAACCATTCAAGAGTACCGTTGTGAAATTTGCGGCAGGATCACAAATGATCCAGACCACTGGTTCGTGATCCAATGCTGTGACGCAGAGCTCACCGTCCATAAGTGGAATTCCAATGCTGCTGGCGTGTCTGGAGCCCGTCACTTCTGTGGAGAGGCGCATGCTCAGGTCTACATCAGCCGCTGGTTTGAGTCGATCTGCTCGCCGCCGAAGCCGGACTTCACGACGCCAACATCGTTAAAGTCCAACGCCCAAAATAACTGAAAAGCTTGCCAAGCTGCGAACCCTTCGCTTCAAAAAGCCTCCGCCATTTCGACATTACCCTGATCTTCAAAGCCACGTTTGAGGTATTCACCAGGGTTGGCCCCGACAACTCGCTTGAACGCCTTACTGAACGCAGCGTCAGACTCGTAACCGACCGACCGAGCAACGTCTATGAGCTTTTTGTCACGCTGTTGTAGTAACTGTATCGCCTTCTGCATCCGCCACTCGGTTACGTATTCCAGTGGTGTTTGTCCGAGTAGCTCTTTAAAACGTGCTGCGAATGCGGAGCGAGACATGCCCGCCGCTTCGGCCAGGGATTCGACCGTCCAGGGTGTATTCACTCTGTCATGAATGGCACTCAGGGCAGTGCCCATTTGAGGATCGAAAATCGCACGAAGCCATCCTTTGTTGCGTTCCGATCCCGACGCGATATGCGCCCGGAGTGCTTGGATAAACAGAACCTCGGCTAGCCGAGTCGCGACTACTTCAGATCCCGGCGCCTGTTCTGCCATCTCTGACGCCAGCGCTTGCATTGTGCTGTGAAGAGCAAGCGTGCGTGCCCGATCGGCCTTAATCAGAATGAAGCTCGGTAATAACTGAGTGATCGGCTTCAAGCTGGCGCGATCGAAACTCAAGGATCCACAGACGATGGTCGTCGGTGCGCCACCACCTCCATAATGAGCGACATTGCTGTTGGCCCTGGCCGCGATCTCGCGGAAACTACTCTTCGGACGTGTTCGCAGGCTGTCGCGCAACACAAACGAAGTCCCCCGTGCCAGCAAAATGCAATCACCACCGGTGAGGGGAATCGGCTCCGGAACCCCTTCCACACTCAGCCAGCAGTTGCCGCGCGAAAGCATGGCGAAGTGCGCCAAATCTGTGGGTGAAATCTTTTGGCCGGAAGGCGTGACTTTTTCTTCGGTCTGACCCTCCTGTGTCAAACCCCACGGGGCCGTAGCTTCGAGCCTGTGCTGACCGAAAGCGGTTACGTGCATCGTTCTAAAGATGTCTGTTATCGGGTCCAACTTAGCCTCCCCGTTTGGACGAATAGACAAAAGATTAGGACTCTTGGGCAGTTCTCGTCCACCGCCAAAGAAATCTACTGCTCTAGGTTTTGATGAAAGGCGCCTCATCGCAGGCGCAAATGTAGAGAGAACTTATGGCAACAAGTTCAGCAGCGGAGGGAGCAATTATGGGAAAACTCGAGGGTAAGGTTGCAGTCATCACGGGTGGATCAAGCGGCATGGCGCTGGCGAGCGCCAAGCGGTTCGTTGAAGAAGGCGCCTACGTTTTCATCACCGGCCGGAGGCAGGAGGCGCTCGATGAGGCCGTCAAGCTGATTGGCAGGAACGTGACCGGTGTGCGCGGCGACGCGGCCAATCTCGATGACCTCGACCGCCTGTTCGATACAGTCAAGCGGGAAAAGGGCAAGATCGACATCCTGTACGCGAGCGCTGGCACGGGCGAAGCCGTCAAACTAGGCGAGATCACCGAGCAGCACTTCGATGCGACCTTCGGCCTGAATGCGCGCGGCACGCTGTTTACGGTTCAGAAGGCGTTGCCGCTGTTCAACGATGGCGGATCGATCTTCATGACCGGGTCAGTTGCTTCGGTGAAAGGTTTTCCTGGTTACGGCGTGTATTCGGCGAGTAAGGCGGCATTGCGCTCATTCGCACGCACGTGGCTCAACGAACTGAAGGACAGGAATATCCGGGTGAACGTGCTGAGTCCGGGGCCGATCGCCACACCGATGCAGGACCAAGTTCTCGACGAGGCGGCGAAGCAGATGTTCGAATCCCTGATCCCGCGGGGAAAGATGGGTCGTCCTGAGGAAATTGCGACGGCCGCGCTGTTTCTAGCTTCAGACGATTCGAGCTTCGTGAATGGGGTGGAGTTGTCTGTCGACGGCGGCTTCTCGGCAATCTGAATGCGGATGTGAGGGAGCGAAGGGATCGGCCGATGTGGAAGATTCCTTCGCTCCGGGTTCCCGGCTATCCGCCGTGGCTCGGGAACTCTCCGGGACGATTCCGATGATCCTTTCCCGGAACTTAGTTCTTCATCTATCGTTTCGATTCCGTCGACCAGATAAATCGGGTGGACGCCACAGTCCCGGGGAAAGACTCTCCAGAGCAGCAGAAGGAGTAGGAGCGGAGCCAAGCTTACTGCTGCTACGAAGAAGTCAAACATAGACATCTCAATCCATGTAGGCCGAACCAAGAGCAGAACCGCTCTCATGTAATAGGGAACGTCGCGAGTCTCGGATAGGGTGGGGAAACCCACCTCGTCAATCCACTCGCTTCCACGTCGAATCCGGATCGTATTCGGTCATTGCATTAGCGACCCTTTCGGTGTCCGGACCCAGATCCCTTTGGTACACGACGGCGTTTTGATTAATGATGAAGGTCATGACACCTGTAGAACGATAGACGGCTGGATACGCGACAAAGGCGAACCCGCTAACCATCTTGTCGTTCACCAGGTAATTTTTTGCTCCACCCTCGGCGCTATTTCCTTGAGAGGTCAAAATGCGGAAATAGTAGCCGTTAAACGGTACGGGAGCGTAGGATG
>Ga0335078_10010339_pt1 | contig 13807 bp, 7 predicted proteins | sample Lox_Sample_32_FD_206711 | JGI IMG/M metagenome (GOLD analysis project Ga0335078, IMG submission 206711) | Soil microbial communities from Loxahatchee National Wildlife Refuge, Florida, United States - Lox_Sample_3.2 | ecosystem: Environmental > Terrestrial > Soil > Wetlands | place: USA: Florida...
CCCGCGCGCGCCTGTTCGCGCGCGAATTCGCCGGCCTCCCCGGGTTCGGCGAAGAAGTATGCGGCGCCAGGCGGAAGCCCCGCGTCTATCGCGGCGTCCACCATGGCCTTCGCCGCGCCGCGCACCCCGATCAGCAGATCGACCCCATGCGCGGCGGCATATCTTCCCACCCGGCGATGAAGTTCGTCCGATGCGTGGCCCAGTTCCAGCATCTCGCCCAGCACCGCAACGCGCCGCGCCGCGGGGGATTCGGCCAGGACATCGATCATCGATTGCGCGGCTTCCGGGTTCGAGTTGTAGCAATCGTTCCACACCAGGATTCCGCGGCGCTCCAGGCGCTCGCCGCGCATCTTTCCGACGGCGAAGCCGGCCACCGCATCGCGCACCCGTCCCGCCGCCATTCCGAACTCGCGCGCCACCGCGATGGCCGCCAGCAGATTCATCACCGCGTGGCGGCCCACCAGGCCGGTTTCATAATCCACTCCGTCCACGCGGAAACTGGCGCCATCGGCGCGAAATTCCGCCGCCTCGGCGCGCACATCGGCATCGTCCGCGAAGCCGAACAGCACCGAACGGCCGGGATGCGTATCGCGGAACGCACGCACGCGCGCATCGTCGGCATTCAGCACGGCCACGCCATCGCGCGGCAAGCCCTCGATCAGTTCGCGCTTGGCGGCGGCGACGCCTTCGATGGAATCGAAGAATTCCACGTGCGCGTAGCCCACGTTGGTGACCACTCCCATGTCCGGGCCGGCGATAGCGGCGAGTTCGCGAATTTCGCCCGCGTGATTCATTCCCATTTCGAGCACGCCCACCTTCGCGGCGTCCGGCAGGCGCAAAATCGACAGCGGTACGCCCACGTGGTTATTGAAATTTCCTACCGTCTTGCCCACCGGGAATTCCGCCTCCAGAACATGCGCGATGGCATCCTTGGTCGTCGTCTTGCCCGCGCTGCCCGTCACTCCCACCACCGTTCCACCCCATCTGCGCCGCGCCCACGCTCCCAAATCCCGCAACCCGCGCAGGGTATCGCCCACCACCAATTCTCCCGGCTCGCCATCCGCCTTTTCGACGACCACCGCGGCGGCTCCTTTTTCGCGCGCCACGGAAACGTAATCGTGCCCGTCGTGGTTGGGCCCACGGAGCGCAAAATATACGTCGCCGGGATTCTGTGTCCGCGTGTCCACGCTCCACCCGGCAACGGGAATCGCGGGAATTTCGCCCACTGCCTTGATCGCCCTCGCAACCTGCTGCAAATCCAAAGTCATGGCCTACGACGTCTTGCGGTACCCATAGCCTCGTAGCACGTCCCTGGCCACCGCCCTGTCGTCAAACGCAATCGTCCGATCCTTCAAAACCTGGTATGTTTCGTGTCCTTTCCCCGCTAGAATGACCACGTCGCCCTCGCGAGCCTCTTTTAGCGCGCGCGCGATGGCGGTGGCGCGGTCAGGCTCGATAATGTGCGGGACATCGACGCGGCGGATACCCACCAGCGCATCGTTCATGATGGCCAGGGGATCTTCGGAGCGGGGATTATCGCTCGTCAGCACCACGAAGTCGCTGGCTTCGGCCGCCGCTTTTCCCATCAGCGGGCGCTTGGCGCGGTCGCGGTCGCCGCCGCATCCGAACAGCGTGATGATGCGCTTGGGATTGAGCCCGCGAGCCACCGCGATGGTGTTGCGCAGCGCGTCGTCGGTGTGCGCGTAATCGACGGCGACGATGAAAGGCTGGCCTTCGTCCACGCGCTCGAACCGGCCGGGTACGGCCGCCAGCGCGGCGATGCCGCGCGCCACCGTCTCCGGCGCGATGCCGAACGAAAGCCCGGCGCCGCAGGCGGCGAGGATGTTATACACGTTGATCTTGCCGAGCAGCGGCGATTCCACCGCGAAGCGGACCTTGCCGAACTGCACGTCGAAGCGCAAACCCTGGAAGGTCGAATTGATGTGGCGCGCGCGCAGATTCGATTCCGGTCCCAAACCGTACCAGCAGACTTCCGTGGCGGGGTCGAGATTGATTTCGCGGGCATAAGGATCGTCGCGATTGAGCACGGCGAATCGCGGCGGCGGGCCGCCCGCGCCGGCGAAAAGCCTTTGCTTGGCGGCGAAATACGCTTCCATCGTCTGGTGATAATCGAGGTGATCGCGCGTGAGATTGGTAAATACCACGGTGCGGAATTGCATGCCGAAGACGCGTCCCAAGTCCAGGGCGTGCGAGGATACTTCCATGGTAACGTGCGTACCGCCGGCCTGCTCGGTTTCCGCGAAAAGGCGCATCAGATCGAGCGATTCGGGCGTGGTATTCACCGCCGGCAGAACGCGTCCCGCCACGTGATATTCGATGGTGCCGATCATCGCCGTGATCTTGCCGGCGGCGCGCAGGACGGAATCGGTCAAGTACGCCGTGGTGGTCTTCCCGTTGGTGCCCGTGATGCCCGTCAGGCCCAGGCGTTCATCGGGTTTGCGATAGAAATTTCGCGCTGCCACGGCGAGCGTCTGGCGGCCGTGATCCACCTCGATCCAGCGCGCGGCCAACTCTTCGGGCGCGGGCGTGTCGGCCACCACCGCCAGCGCTCCGCGCGAGAGAGCGTCTTGCGCGAAGCGGCGGCCGTCGGCACGGGCGCCTGGAAAAGCGAAGAAGAGATCGCCGGCGTGCACGCGGCGCGAATCGTATTCGATCCCGGCAACTTCAGCCGTGGCAAGCGCCGGCGCTAATGGCTGTTTCAGCCGGCCGCCGGGGAGTATCTCGCCTAGGATCATCTGGCAAACTGGACGCGAATGCGTTCCCCCCGATGCAACACCGCGCCGGGCGGCGGATTCTGCACGCGGGCGATGCCGGTGCCGTCCGGCTGAATGGAAATTCCTTTGGCCGCGGCTTGCGCCAACACGGCCCGCAGGGTCATGCCTTTGAAATCGGGTACGGTGTCCGCGGCGGGAACCGCCGGCGGTGGCGTCGCCTGCGCGACCGGCAATCGCGGACCAACAGGCGGGGGCGGTTGCGGCGCGGCGGGCTCGTCATCGTCGCTGTCTTCCAGAATATTGGGCTGGCTCGATCCCAGGTCGAGCGGAAGATCGTTCAGGTCTTTCGCGTTCTGTGCGACCTGGGCCGCCGGCGCGGCGCTGTCGGGAAGATCCTTCGGAACATCGAGAATGCGCAGCGCCTCGGTGACCACGGCCTTCCACGTGGGGACGGCAACCTCCGCGCCGAACCCGGCCTCGCCGCGCGTTCCGTTCAAGGTGACCGCGGCAATCACCGCCGGATTGGTGACCGGGGCGAACCCGATGAAGGAGCCGTTATACGTGTGCGTATAGTGGCGCGAGGCGAAGTCGAAGATCTGCGCCGTTCCGGTTTTTCCGCCGGCCGTGTAGCCATCGAGGCGCGCGCCGCGGCCAGTCCCTTCCAGCACTACCTGCTCCATCATCTGCCGCATGGTGATGGCGGTGCCCGGCTCGATGGCGCGCACGGGCGGCTCCGTTGGCGCTGGCTCATCGCCCAATTTCAACACCAGTCGAGGCTTTACCAGCAAGCCGCCGTTGGCCACTACCGCCACGGCGCGCGCCAGTTGGAGCGTGGTCACGCTGACTTCCTGCCCCATCGAGACCGACTCGAGCGATGTGCTGCCCCACCTGGTGAGCGGACGCAGGCGGCCCTTCGATTCGCCCGGCAGCGGGATGCCGGTCTTTTCGCCGAAACCGAAACGCCGCACGTAATTGTAGAGATTCTCGCGGCCCACGGTGCGCCCAACCTCGATCGCCCCCACGTTGCTCGAGTGCGCCAGCACTTGCCACATGGGCACGATGCCCATGCCGCCGTGCGAATCGTGGATCACGCGCCCGCCCGGCAATCCGGTCAGCACGCCGCCGTGGCAGTTGATCATGCTCTCGGGACGGAGGCGGGTGGTTTCGAGAGCGGCGGAAAGCGTGATCACCTTGAAGCAGGATCCCGGCTCGAAGGGCACGGAAACGGCGTGATCGCTCCTGGCGGCCACTTCTTCGGGCGTCTCCGGCGGAATGTTGGGATCGAACGAGGGATAGCTGGCCAGCGCCAGAATCTCGCCGGTGTACGGGTTCATCACCACCAGGCTGCCGCTCACAGCCCCGTGTTCCTTCACCGCCGCGGCCAGTTCGCGCTCGGCGACGAATTGCAGGCGCTCGTCAATGGTCAACGTGACGGAGACTCCGGCGCGCGCCTGCATCGAAACCAGCTCGAAGATGCCGTGATGATGCACGTCCGTAAGGATATCGGCGTGTCCGGGCGTGCCGTGCAGTTCGCTTTCCAGCGATTTCTCCACGCCGCCATTGCCCTTCTCTTCGAAATCCACGCCGCCCAGAATATGCGCCGCCAGTTGATTGTTGGGGTAGTGACGTTCGCTGCCATCCTCGACGTGGATCCAATCGAGCTTCAGGTTGCGGACATCGTCGGCTTCCTGCGGCGTGAGATCGCGCTTGATGAGGAAGAACCCGCGGCGTTCGTCGTGCGCGGCTTTGATTCGTTCGAACAGTTCCGGTGGGGGAAGGTGCAGTTCACGCGCCAGCAGGTCGGAATCGAAGCCGATGGAAGGCACGTTGCGAGGATCCACAGAGACGGCTTCGGTGGGGACGCTCATGGCGAGTGGATGGCCGTTGCGGTCGAGGATGGGGCCGCGCTGCGCGCGCAGTTGCACCACTTCCTCCTGCCGCGCCCGCGCTTTCTTCACGTATTCCTGGTGATGCACAACCTGCAAAGCCACCAGCTTGGCGAAGATGGCCCCGCCCCACAGCAGGACGATGCCGGCGAGCCAGATTAATCGTCGCTCGACCATATTGCCTGGCGTCCCTCAATCGCTTCCTTCCCGCTCTTACCGACGAACTTACTTGCGGACTTTGCTTCCGACTTCTACTTCCGACTTCTACTTCCGGACCATGGCGACCTTGCTGTCGCCCTGGTTGTCGAGATGCACGATCTGGCTGGCGGAGGGCGTAACGAGGTGCTGTCCCTGCGCCAGGCGATCCAGGCGATCGGGACTGAGCAGCTCCGCCTCCTGCAACTCCAGCGTGCGCCGCTCGTCGGCCAATCTTTGCGCTTCCGCGCGCAGCGATTCCAGTTTGTATCCCGCCACCGTGTTCGCCACGTGGGGCGCCAGCACTCCACCCCCGAAGGCCAGCATCAGGCAGGCGATGCCGATCACGCTCCAGCAGGCGCCGCCCGCGCGCGGATCCGCCGAACGCACCAGCTTCGAATTGTCCATCTTCTTGGGACGGAAGTAGACGTCCTCAAAGGGCAGCGCGCGCAATTGAAAGGGATCGCGCTGCTGCTTTTCTTCGCGCGCCTCGATGGACGCCAACGTTTCTCGGGTCAGGAATTCGGGCATCGTCGCCATGTCTTACAAACCTCCGGTAATCGCCACCGCGCGCAGTTTCGCGCTGCGCGAAGGCAAATTCTGGCTGATTTCTTGTTCACCAGGCTGAAGCGGGTGCTTCGTCAGCACCTCCGCCCGCCCCTCTCGTCCCAATGATCGGAATCGCTGTTTCACTTTGCGGTCTTCACCCGACATGAAACTGATGACTACCATCCGGCCGTCCTTATTTAGTAAGCCGGGGCCTATGGTAAGTAATCGATCCAACTCCCCTGGCTCGTCGTTTACAGCCATTCGCAGGGCCATAAACGTTTTCGTGGCCGGGTGCAACCGGCCCGCCCGCGGCACGGCCCGCGACACCACATCGGCCAGATGTAGCGTGCTTTTGATGGGCCGTGCACGGACGATCGCTCTGGCTATCTTCCGCGACCCCCTTTCTTCGCCTAACTGATAAATCAGGTCGGCGAGTGCCTTTTCGGCTGTATAATTGACTAAGTGGGCCGCCGTTATGCCGGTATCTTGCGACATCCGCATATCCAGAGGCCCGTCTGTCAAAAACGAGAAGCCCCGGTGAGGCGCTTCGGCTAACTGGAAGCGGCTTACTCCCAGGTCCGCCAGCAGGCCATCCACTTTCCGAAACCCCTCGGCTTCTATGGTGGACGGCAACTGGCTGAAAGTTCCTTGCCGGTAGCGGATCCGGTCCGCCCACTCGGCGGTATTGGCCCGCGCCAGGGCGAGCGATTCCGCATCGCGGTCGCTCGCGATCACAATCCCCGTGGTCAGCCGCTGGGCGATCAATTTCGTATGCCCGCCCATACCCGCGGTCGCATCGACGTACACGCCCTCGGGACGGATAGCCAGCAACGCCAGCGCCTCTTCCGCCATCACCGGAAAATGCATACGCCATCAGTTCAACCCCGCGGATTCGAGTTTGCCGACATCGTCGGTCGTCACCTGCGCGGCTTCTTTCTTGCGCTCTTCGTAGATCGCCTCGGTCAGAATCTCGATGCGGCCGCGGTACGCGAACAGGCGCACGGGCTGATTTTCGATGCCCAATTCGCGGCGCAATTCGGGCGAAAAGAGAATCCGCCCCTGGCCATCCATTTCGCTCTCCGCGCCCAGGTCGGCCGCATTGAACGCGATCTGTCGCGCCAACTTCACGTCGTCGCGATAGTTCTCAAAAAACTTTTCGTTGCCTCGCCACACTTCCATCGGGTATATTTGAGCCGTGCGGCGGTCGAGACTCGTGACAAACAACTTCTTTTCGCGGAGTGCCGAAAAGTATTGCTGGAAGGCCGCGGGCAGCTTCAATCGGCCCTTGTCGTCCAACCGGCTAGGGTACATACCCCTAGGCGGCTCGACCATCAGCATCTGTTGCGCCAGGATCTCCACTTTTGATCCCCAATTTGGCTAGATTGTGACCATTTTTAGACCACATCAGCCACAACCAATGGTGCCACAGCACAGCGCTTTGCGCAAGAGATTTTTGCAGGAAACTTTCCTGGAATCAGTGCGTTAGTGTGCCACAACAGCTACGGCAATAATCGTGATACACACTACATATAGATGCGTGGGCGAATAGAATACGAAGATCGGGTCGGTTGCTGACTGAAAAGCACCAGCTTCCTGGCGGCCGCGGCTCAGAAACAGATGCCGGCGATGGCCGTTTATGAGCCGCGACCGCAACCGAGCCGGCGCAGAAAAAGGGGGCTTCGGCCAGCCGAAGCCCCCGCAGGAACGTCCCGGAAAGAGAAACTTACTGCCCGATGGGTATCGTGCTATACGGAGACGAGGTCGGGCTCGCACTCGAACCCGATGGCGTAATCCCGATGTAAATCTGGATGTTGTTGCCGAGAGGCGCATTCGCGGGAATCAGGCCCTGCACCTCATAGACTCCGATCAAGCCCGGGGCCTGGTGAGCGGAGACCTGCTGCAACAGAATCCCAGTCCCTGGGAAGCCCATCTCGAGAGTCCCCTCCACATTGTTTTGCACATTGTAGACATAGGAGTTGGGATCCTCCAGCGAATCGCTGGTCGAAGGCGGATTAGTGGCGCCCAAGCCAGTCACGTAGAAACGAACCACCTCGCCGAGACGGACCGGATTGGTCGGATCGTACTGGTCGGTGCCGCCGATATCGGCAAAGCTCCCGTCGGAGCGAACTGCGACCGCGCGGCTGACGCCGTCGGACATTATGTTCTGGAAGATACCCGGGCTGACCGCGTTGATCGGAATGTTGGTGGACGCGTTGCCGCCGCCATTGACGGTGACCGCCACGGGCACGCTGGAAGCCGGGGATACTTCGCACGGCACCTGGAGAGTGACTTCGGGGTTAGTGGCGCCCATGGCCACGCTCACGATCGGCGCGGCGATTCCGGCGAATGTGACCGTCAGGCCGTGGACGGTTTTCGGGTAGCGCCCGGTGATCGGCGCCAGCGTGTAATCGGCCGTCCCGTCGGGCGTCAGGCCGGGAGCGCTGATAATCGCCAGGCTGCACGGCGATAGCGCGCCGACCTGCCGGCTGGCGGCGTTGAGGAAGCTCGACGGCGTGATCTGCGGTCCGGGAGGCATCACGGTGAGGTTGAAAGTCGTCTGGAAGCCGCTGATGGAGGCCGTAACCGTGCCCGCCCCCGACTGGGTATTACTGGCCGTCGCATTCACCGATGCCTGGCCGCTGCTGTTGGTGACGGCGGAAGGCGCCGAGAGGCTGATCGGCCCGGTAGGAGCGAAATTGACGGACACGCCCGACACGGGCCCGGAACTGCTGTTGACCTGCACTACCAGTGGCTGGGAGAACTCCGCGCCCAGTTGTGCTGTCTGATTGCTGCCGCTGACGACTACGATCCCGTTGGGAGTGGGTCCCGTGGGAGTGGAGGAGATCGTGAGCGTGAATTTGGCCGTCAAAGCACCGGCGACCGCGGTGACGGTGGCCGTGCCGGCGATCGATCCGGCGGTGGCGTGGACGGAAGCCTGGCCGTTGGTGTCGGTGCCGGCGGTAGAGTAATCGAGAGAAACGGATCCGCTCACCTGGAACTGCAGCGGGTAATTCGCGACGGGCCCGGACGCGTTCAGTAACTGCACGACCAGCGGGGCAGCGAAGGCCGTCCCGGCCTGTGCGGTCTGGCCGTCGCCACTGATCTTCCGGAGCGTGGTCAGGACTCCCTGGACGGTCTCCTGGAATGTCGCCGAAATGCTGGGATTGCTTGCCAGGCTGACCGTGATCGCCGCGCCGGCGGACGCCAGCAGGTCGAGAGACAGGGTTTGGGAGACTTCGCCGTTATTGTCGGTAACCAGGTTCTGGTTGCTGAGCGCGACCGCTCCGGCAGGCACCACCGACCATTGCACGGTTTCTCCCGAAACCGGGTTTCCGCCGGCGTCCACCAACTGTGCGATCAATGGGTTCAACTGCTGTCCGATGGCACCGACCTGGTTGTTTCCGCTGATGATTTTAAAGGCCACCGGGTTGCCCGGTATGGACTTGAAGGAGAATCCGCCGTTAGCGCCAGGCAATGGAAACGCGCCGAGATAGTATGCGCTGCTGATGTCGCTGGCGGCCACGCCGCCGACGACGACGTAAAACTTCCCGTTGCCGCTGCCGGAGAACACCGGATAACACGTGGCGAGCCCCGATGAATTCGTCAGCACACTGCCTGGGTCGGCGTAGCCTCCCTGGCTGGCGCAGCTCAGCGTGGGCGAACTCTGCTCGTTCACGATGCGCACCGAAACGTTGCCCACGCCGTTGCTGGCGATATCGAGACCGCTAACCTCCACCAGAATCGGCGTGCCGAGCTGCGTGCCGACGGGGGCGCTGAGTGTGACCGAGGCCAAAGGCTGTCCGCCGAAGGTGGGGCCTTGCGCCTGAATTTCGGTCGCCTGTGAAGTGTCGTTCAGCAGGGAAGTGGTTTCGGTGAAGACCACGGATTGGTTGTTGGAACTTGCCTGGATGGTGTTCACCAGGTACGACACCAGGCCGCTGGCGAAGAGTTGATACAACGGCTGGGTGAAGTTCTCGGTGGCGATTCCATTACTGTCGGTGACGGTAGTCGCGCTCCCCAGGTTCAACTCGCCGCTGGTCACGGTCCACGTGACGGTGGCGCCTACCACCGGATTCAAATTGGCGTCCGTGGCTTTCACCGAAATGGGTTGCCATGCCTGCAAGGTGCAGGAAGGCACCTGGCAGAAGACCTGCCCGTTGCCGGACTGCACGGTCAGACGGGCCACGGCCGATGTCTGGGCCGGCATCAGATGGGCTCCGAAAAAAGCCAGCATTCCGCTGAATAAAAGGGTTCTTACGTTACGCAAAACTACCTCCTTGGTTCCGGGGGAACGGGAAAATACACTAGGATGGACGCGGAGAGAATCTCAGTGTAGCACCAATTGTTGAAATTCGAACTAGATCGCGCGTACCAAAAAAAAAGAGGGGAGCCGAAGCCCCCCTCTTTAATTCTTGCTGCTGACTGAGGTCTAGTGGACCAAGCTTTCGAAGCTGACTGCACCACTGCGCGGGCTGATGAGAGGGGTGCCGTTTCCAGGCCCAGAACCTTGCAGTTCCAGAGCCAGATAGCTGGACCACAGATTGCGGATGCCGAGGTCGGTGACCGCTGCATATCCATGAGCATACTGGAAGTTGCAGACGGCGATCACATAACCCTGGAATCCGGGGAAGACGGCCGAGGCGAGCACGGTTCCAACCTGTCCCGAGGGAACAACCGGGAAGCAATTGGTCCCCGGCAACGGGTTGGCGATCACGTCGCAGCCCTTGATCGGCGTTTGGATTGCGGTGTTCCCACTCGCTGCCACCGTGACGCCGTAACCATACAGGGTGCAAGACCCGGTCTGGTTCTTGGTGTTCCACGGATCCATCGACGTATTGGCGACGGCGATGCCGGTGTCAAATCCCGATGCCCCGGTAACGAACGGATAGAGCAGCGTGGTCTGGCACAGGCCGATATTGGTAAACCCACCGTTATACTCAGGATGCAGAATCGCGAACCGTGGAGTCGGTGTCTGACCCTGCGTAAAGTTGGCGGTAGTGAAGGTTCCGCCGCCGGGCTCCGGCGCGAAGCTCAAAGCCACGTTGTTCGGATTCCCGTACGGGCCATTGCCCAACGTGGTGATTGGTAAGCCGTAGGGGTTCGCCGCCGTGGCGCTGGATGCCGTGTAGCTGATGTAGACGCCGAACTGCAAGACGTCGATCGCGGCGGGATTCGAGTTGGTCACTTCCCAAACCGCGGTTGCGACGCCGCTCGAGTTGGCCGAAAGGGCAGTGAGGCCGGTCGTGCCAACCGGGGAGAACCCGGCACTGCTGCTATTGTCCGGGGTGGCTTCACCGCTATTGGTCGCCACCAGGACCGCATACGCGGCGGTGGAGGTGCCGCCGATGACCGCAGTCGCTCCAGTCGTGGGCGGGTAAAGAGAAGCGTTATTCGTGGAATTGTTTGATACGTACAGGGTGAGGCCGGCCGGAATATTGGTGAACACCGCTTTCAGACGGGTGCCATAATCGGCCAAGCCGGCGGTGTAGGTCGTGCTGCTGATGGTGCCGGTGATCCCCGGTTGGATCAATCCCGATTCGGAGTTCAGCGCAAATCCGCCATACAAGCCGCCCGGAATGTTCTGGTTGTAAGGCGCGGCGGTGTTCTGCGCTTCGGCCGCGAATTGCGAGTTTGAAAGCGGCACGACGCGCGTCTTAAACGAGGTGGCAAAACCCTCCGTGAAGGTAAGCGTTGCGGTCTGCGCCTGAGACTGCGCAAGGCACTGCTGGAACGACTTAACCGAACCTACCGCAGCCAGCATCGGAGGACCTGCGATACCGATGGTGATGGCGGAGCTGGAGATCGGCAGAACCTGGTTCGGGTTGGTGGAAATGAACGCCGACAGGTACTGGGTCAGGCTCGTGCCAGGGAGCGGAACGCGGATGTTGGTGATGCGGAAAATGCGCTCCACGCCGGCCGTCGCCGGAGGTAGGACCGGCACGCCGTAGAACGTTACGGTTTGCGGGCCGTAGTCGCCAATTTTGCCCTGGTAAACGTTGGCCGCCGTTGTGCAACCGGTCCCGCTATAAGTTGTACAACCACTCGGCGCAGCCGCGACTAATTGGCCGTGACCGTCATTCGCCGCTACCGCGGCGCAACCGCCGGTACCGGTATAGGGGCAAACCGTCTGCGTCGCCGACGGACCAAAACCGTTAGCGGCAGGGCCAGTCAAACCACCACCCGGCTCGTCGATTAGCAACAGGGCTTCCGAAGCTCCACTCGAGCTGAGGAACCGGCTGGTGATCGGCACACCGGGGGTCATGTAAACAACGATGTTGGTGGTCGGAATCGCGGTGCCCGGGGTGTACAGTTGACCGCCCGTGCAAGTGATCACGATGTCGCCGGCAAGCTCGGTGTAGCCTTCCGGCCGCAATTCAGGCGTGCCGCCGGCGGTCGCGTTGCAAGTCAATGCTCCGCCCGAGCTTCCCCCTCCACCAATTTGCGCGTTGGCCGCAAACGCCACAACGGCGATAACGGCCAGCACGGTTAACCATCTGCGAAAATCTGCCATTTGCTTCTCCTTGTTAAGATGCGATGTTGAATCGGTCGAAGTTCTCTTTCAACCTGAGCCTCAAATCGGGTCTCAATACTGCTTTCACCTTTGGAACTTCTCCGTGTCGGGCGGAGAACTTCTTCCGACGGCCACCAAGCTGGACATCGGAATTTGCTGCTCAAAACTCACCCGCTGCACGCGTTTGTTATTTCTTTCCGTGCTCTTCGGGCACAAATGCAAGAATGCACACTACAACCGGACGCGGTAAAAGATAGTCTTAACCGATTGCGGACTTCGTGTCAAGAGTAAACCCCGATCGCTCCATGACCGGCGGCACAACTGCCACCTTGATCCCACTATCAGTCTTAAAGACCTGATCTCGCTCGATTTAAGCATGCGCGACCGCGTCCCGTCAATAGTTTCACACCGAATCGTCTCATTTTTTTGTGGATTAAAATCGCATAATTACGCTACTTCTGCCGGGAATCGAGGGGCAGAATCAGGTAAATCCCGGAAATGGACCGGCATTATTAACGTTCGATGACACACCCGCGGCTTGCCAGCCTCCCCGCGAACTGCGCCGACACTTCTGGCAATCTGGCGGCGCGCAGCAGATCCGCCAGATCCCCCAAAGCGGAGCAGAGATCCGGCTGAATCTGGGGGCAAGCCTCGTCGAGCCGGATCCAGCCATCGCCCCGTTCCACCGCACACGACCCGGCGCCATAGAGTTGCGAGAGCCGGCCGACGGCTTCGGGAGTGGCGCCCAGAAGCAAAATCTTCTCCAGCAGCGTGGTAGCGGCCCAGTGCGGATTGCCTTGCGCGGCGTAGGCGGCGGCCAGCAAATCGTAGAGTTGCGGCGTGCGCGGATCGACTTCGCGCCCATAGCGAATGGCTTCGATTGCCTCGCTGTAACGGCCCAGCCGCATATCGGTCAAACCCAGGTCGGCGTAGACCGGCTGATAGGCCAAACGGGTGGCGAGCGGCTTCCGGTGCGCCAATTGTGCCCGATCATACGTTCTTTCAATGGCTTGCGACGATTCCCGCGCACGCTCCAGGACCTCCCGTGATTGTTCGTACCACCGCCCGCTTTCGGGCGGCCCGACCGCATCGCCCTTCATGCGGTAATAGGCGCCCAGGCGGGCCGGCGTCTGCTGGTAGATCTCGCCCGGGGGCAGGACGCGCAGGATTTCCCACGCCGCTTCACCGGAAGCGATCGCGGCGTCCAGATTGTGCGCCGGGCCCTCGGCGAACAGGGCGCCGGCGAGCATCTCGTGGAGACGCGCGCTCCGCGGCGCACTCGCAACATCGGCCCGCGCCAGGGTGAGATTGTCCTGCCAGTCGCGATTGCGGGCAAACGTGCGGCATGCCAGCAGAACCACCAAAACGAACCCCATCGCCTGCGCCGGAACCCTTGCTTTGCTGCGATATAGCAAAGCCGCCGCCGCGATGGCAAACCCGACCGAAGGCAAATACAGGAAGCGCTCCGCCATGGTGGCGCCGATGAGAAACACCAGGTTGGCAACCGGCAGAATGGCGATGGCGAACCACCCCGTGGCCCAGAACATGGTTTTGTCGCGCCGGTACCGCAGAATCACCGCGGCTAATATCGCGATCGCCACGGCCAGCGATAGCCAAGCCCAGGGATCGCCTGGAGACGCCGGCACGATTTGGGCGAAACCGCGCTCGCAGGCGAGATGAACGGGCCAGGTCAGTAGAGCCAGATCCATCCCCAGAATCTTGACGGCCGTCCAGCGTGCCGCGAGGAACCCGGCGCCGCGAAGCGGATTGTCGGCAAACGGCATTTCGGGGACCGGCGCCGCCCGGAACACCGCGGCGCGCGCCGCCAGCATGATCGCCAGCGCCAGCAGGACCGCGCCGTACGCCGCCATGCGCCGCACTCCGCCGCCTCGCCAGCTCGCGCCACGGACCAGATCCCACAGCAGCATCAA
>Ga0335078_10010340_pt1 | contig 13807 bp, 11 predicted proteins | sample Lox_Sample_32_FD_206711 | JGI IMG/M metagenome (GOLD analysis project Ga0335078, IMG submission 206711) | Soil microbial communities from Loxahatchee National Wildlife Refuge, Florida, United States - Lox_Sample_3.2 | ecosystem: Environmental > Terrestrial > Soil > Wetlands | place: USA...
ACCTTGGACATGTCGATGACCACCTTGGAGGGCAGCCCGCACGCGCTCACCGGGCCCTGCGCCTCGCACGCGGCGCCCTGGGCCTGGGAATCTGCCGGATTCGTGGATTTCATGGCGGGGTCGGCCGGCAATGTGGCCGCGGCCCCCAGAAAGGCAAACGCGAGGAGCTTCGATTTCACGCTGCATTAGAGTGCACCAGACCCGCCGATATTCCAACTCGGAGCGCCCTCCCGGGCCCCCCGGGCCGGCTCGTCACGGCTCAGCGCCTCTTGAACAGCTTCGCGAGCAATTCATGGATCATCGACGCGGGAGGGTGTCCGAAGACCATGCTGGGGCGGTAGTAATGGCCGACGGCAAGGATCTTGTCGGTGCGCGCGTTCCTCACCTGGACGTCGATCTCGATCATGTACGTGTTGAAATCCCAGGTCCACATGTCCTCGTAGGACACCACGAGCTCGGCGTTGCTCGGCATCATCGTCAGCGCCCCGGCCGAGGCGTCGTAGCCCATCTCCGTGAGCTGGCGGGCCATCTCGTCGGCAATCCCGTAGCTGTCCGCGAGCCGGTGCTCAACGAAGATGTGCTTGTAGCTGCCGATATCCGCGCTGGGCAGCGCGCGCGTGACCAGGTGGGAGCACCCCGCCAGGACCGCGCCCGCGAGCACGAGGAGACCTGCCGCGCCGTGCTTTAGCTTCCACATCCGGGAATGCGCTTTGATGTCAGTGGATTGCGCACGCAAGAAAGAAACTTCATCATGTGGCTTCCGTCATCCCCATCATGCCCGAGCACCCCACCCTCGCTTCCTGGAATCGCAGCCCGGCGAAGCGGCGCCTGAGCGGCCTGACCCGCTACGGGATCGTGCCCCTGCTCCTCGTGGCCGTGGGCGTCCGGATCGGCATGTATCTCGAGCGGAGCCGGATGGCGGCGGCTCCCGCCCGGCCGGCGCAGGCCGCGCCGCGCCCGGTCCCCGCCGAGGCGCCGCGCGAGGCCGCCCCGGCCGCGCCCGCGCGCCGGCCGACGTGCGAGGTCACGGGGTCGTTCGAGGGCAACCTGTACCCGTCCCTCCTCCTCTCGTTGGCCGCCTCGTACCCGGAGTACTCCCGCTGGCTGACCGTCGCGCTGCGCGGCCTGCCGGCCACGGGCTCGCTCCAGCTCCGGATCGACTCGGGCCTCTTCGTGCGGTCCCTGCAGGTCGGCTTCGACGCCCCTTCGGGCGCCGCCACGCTCAACCCCGAGCTCCCGTGGAACTTCGACGCGCTCAGGCGCACGACGCAGATGGGGCCGCAGTCCTTCGTGGCCACGCTGCTCGTCGACGGCCAGCCGGAGGCCGAGGCCACGCTCGTCGGCACGGTCCATTCGGTCAACGAGGCCGTCTCGCGCGTCTTCAACAGCGCCTCCGGCCAATGGCAGGACACGAGCTTCTGCTTTGCCGCGTTCGTCAACGAGGATCATCCCTGGATCAACGCGCTTCTTCAGGAGGCCGTCGCCAGCGGGGGCGTCCGCTCCTTCACGGGGTACCAATCCGGCGGCCCCGGCGCCGTGGCTCAGGCCCAGGCCGTCTGGGACGCGCTTGCGGCGCGCGGCCTGAGCTACGTCAACGTGGCGACCGACAGCGGCACCTCGGCGTTCGTCTCGACCCAGTACGTCCGCTTCCTCGACCAGTCGGTGCACGACCAGGGGGCGAACTGCGTCGACGCCTCGGTCCTGTTCGCCTCGATCCTGCGCAAGATCGGGCTGCGCCCGGTGCTCCTGTTCCGGCCCGGCCACTGCTTCGTCGGCTTCTACGACACCGCCGAGGGAAGCCACCTGGTCGCGTTCGAGACGACCATGCTCGGATCGGCGCCGTTCGCCGCCGCCTCGGCCGAGGGCGCCAAGGAGCTTCAGGCGACCCTCCCCTTCCTCGGGACCGCGCAGTACGCGAGCGTCGACATCGCGCAGTGGCGCCAGCAGGGGATAAACCCCATCCCCTTCGAGGCGGGCGACCGCAACTGACCGGCGTCAGTCGTCGTCGCCGCGCGCCGGGATCCTTCGGACGAAGGCGGCGTGGACCGGGGCCGGCATCGGGGCGTCCTCGCCCCGGACCGTGGCCCAGAGCACGCGGTTGAACGCCTGCTCGTCGACGGCGTCCGCCCGCGTGAGGTCGAATCGGGCGGACGTCCTGGCCGAGGCCCCGTTGCGCACGTTCCTCATCTCGAGGTCGACGCCCGCCGGGAGGGCGCGGAACGGCGACGGGTCGGGCTCGGCGCGGAAGCTCGCCCGCATCGGCGCCGCCGCGGCGTCGAACTGCGACATGGGCGCGAGCCCCAGAATGAGCTCGATCGTGCGCAGCATGGAGCACGTCGTGTAGGGCGTCGAGTCGACCGCCGCCCGCCTGACAAACGGCCCCGCCACGAGAGCCTCGGTGCGGTGGGCGTCCACGTGGTCCGGGCCGTTCTGGGCGTCGTCCTCCACGATGAACACGGCGGTGCGCGCCCAGAACCCCGACTGGCTGAGCGCCTCGACGATCCGCCCCACCGCGAGGTCGTTGTCCGCCACCATGGCCTCCGGCGACCACTCCCCGAGCTTCGCCCCCGAGGTGTGGTCCTGAGGCAGGCGCACGATCTGGAGCCTCGGCATGTCGCCCGCGGCGCCGTAGCGGCGCAGCTCCGAGATGAACTCGCTCGCGCGGTCGCGGTCGCGGAAGTGGATGTCCCAGCCGCGGTACGCCGGGTCCACGTGCCCCTTGAGGGCCGGCAGGTTGCTCTCCACGGGCCCGCCGGGCTTGTCGGGGTTCACGGTGAACTCGCCGTAGCTGCGGTAGCTCACGCCCGCGGCCGCCGCCCGGTCCCACAGGTACCCGAGCGCGGGCACCGCGGCCGCGTAGTGGCCCTCGGAGGGATACGGCACGTGGGTCCCGGCGTCCTCGCGCCCGTAGTAGACCGGCCACGACTTCTCCACGAACTCCGAGGAGTAGCCCGCCATGCTCCATTCGTGGCCGCCGGCGCTCACCTCGGCGTTGGCGTAGAAGTTGTCGAGGAGCACGAACTGCCGCGCGATCGCGTGGAGGTTCGGGGTGACCCTCTCCGGGAAGAGGCAGATCGACGGGTCGCCGTTGCCCCGGGGAAGATCCCCGAAGACCTGGTCGTAGGTCCGGTTCTCCTTGATGATGTAGACGACGTAGCGGATCGGCGTCGGGTCGCCCGGGCGCGCCGGGATCGGGCCGCCCGGGGCCGCGGCGGCCGCCGGCGCCGGCCTGCAGCGCTGCGCCAGGCGCGTCCATTCGCCGAGCGCGCGCGCGTATCCGTCGCCGCCGGGCAGGTCGATCAGGCCCAGGGAGCCGCGGTAGAGCTCGTCGATGCGCGACCAGGGCTCTCCCCTGCCGCCGCTCGGCCTCGGCGCGAGGCCGCGGGCGCTCACGACCAGGAGCCTCCTTCCGTCCGGGGTCATCCGCACCGACGTCGGGAACCAGCCCGTCGGGATGAAGCCGAGGGGCCGCCCCTCGCCCCGCACGCGCACGTCGAAGACGGCGACCGAGTTGGCGTAGGCGTTGGCCACGTAGAGCGTCCCCGCGTCGGGCGAGAGCGCGAGGCTGTCGGGCGTCGAGCCCGGCAGGTCCCCCGGCGACAGGGCCGAGGAGAGGACCTCCGTCGCGCGCCCGTCGCGCGCGTCGAGCACCGTGACCGTGTTCAACCCGCCGTTGGCGACGAACAGGCGGCCGTCCGGCGAAAGGACCATCTCGTTGGGATGCAGGCCGGTCGGCCAGCGCGCCAGGAGGCGGCCGTCCTGCGAGTCGATGACCGCGACCGAGGACTCGCCCCAGAGGCTCGCGTACACGCGCGCGCTCCGCTCGTCCCAAACGATGTTCAGCGGGTCGGCGTCGGCCACGAGCCGGTGGCCCGCCAGGATGTCCTCGGCGTTCGCGGGGCCCTTGCGGGGCCGCGCGCCGGCCGGAGCCATGGGCCCGAGCTGGGCCGTCCAGCGGCGCGCCCCCGTCGCCAGGTCGACCCGCGCCACCCGGCTGTCGTAGGCGAACGCGACCACGGCCGACCCGAGGTCGCGCGCGAGCGCGAAGCCGGCTACCACGCCCCGGTCCTCCTTGCCCGCGACCGGGATGTCCGGCCGCGCGGTGAGGGCGCCCCCCGACAGCGCGAAGACATGGAGGACGCCGTCGCTGGCGCCGCTGCAGACGAGCGTCCCCCCGTCGGCCGAGAACGCGACGCCGCAGAAGGCCTCGTGCAGGGGCGCCGCGGCCACGACACTGCCGGCCGCCAGGTCGACGATGCGGACCTCGTGCTGCGCGTGGCCCGCGTGCAGCACGGCCGCCAGCTCTCCCCGGGGGTTGACCGCCAGGCCGACCGGAAAGTCGCCCAGGGCCACCTGGGCCCCGACCGGGTGGATCGGCCACTGGTTGTGCAGGAGCGTGGTGCCGTCGGGCTGCGGCCCGGGGAGCGCGGGGCCGGCGGCCAAGGCGCCCCGCGCCGCCGCGGCGGCCAACCACAAGAACGCGATGGCGCCCGCCTTCACGGATCAGGGCGGGAAGAGCCCCGCGATCCGCGCCTGGATCTCCTCGGCCTTGGCCCGCGGGTCGGGGGCCTGGCGGATGGGTCGGCCCACGACGATGTAGTCCGCCCCCCGGCGGAACGCGTCCTCGACGTCCACCGTGCGCTTCTGGTCGTCGGAGGGCCGGTTCTCGACGGGGCGGATCCCGGGGCTGACGATCAGGAAGGCCCCGCCGAGCTCGCCGCGCAGGCGGGCCGCCTCGAGCCCCGACGAGATCACGCCGTCGCAGCCCAGCTTGAGCGCGCGCCGGGCCCGCGACAGGACGAGGTCCTCCGGGTTGCACTGGAACCCGAGGTCGTCGAGGTCGCCCCTGTCGAGGCTCGTGAGCACGGTGACGGCCAGGATCTTGACGGGCCCCTTCGCCGAGACCGCCGCCTCGAGCATCGCGTCGTTCCCGTGCACGGTCGCGAACGCGACCCGGCGCGAGCTCAGCTGCCCGACCGCGAGCCTCACGGTCTCGGGGACGTCGAAGAACTTGACGTCGGCGAAGACTTTCTTGCCCTGGGCGTGGAGCCAGTCGACCATCTCAAAATAGCGTCCCGTCATGAGGAGCTGCAGCCCGAGCTTGTAGAAGCCGACCGCGCCATCCAGGCGCTCGGCCAGGCGCTTGCCCTCGTCAAGCCCGGGGACGTCGAGGGCGAAGATCAGGCGCTCGCGCACCGGGATCGGCTTCGGCGAGGGGATCGGGTCGGAGGCCACCAGCTCAGATGGCACCCATAGCCCGCCGGCGGTCAAGGCCGAACGCCTCGCGGCGGGAATTGACGCCGCGGCGTCCGGAAAACGAGAATGGCGCAAATGCCCACCAGCGTCTTCACCATCGCCAACCAGAAGGGCGGCGTCGGAAAAACCACGACCGCGGTCAACCTGGCGGCGGGGCTGGCCGAGAGGAAGGTCCACACGCTGCTGATCGACCTCGATCCGCAGGCGAACGCGACGAGCGCCCTCGGCGTCGAGAAGCAGGAGGGGCGCAGCCTCTACGCGGCGCTCCGGGGCGAGGGGCAGGCGCTTCCGCTGGTGACCCCCACGGCCTACGAGCACCTGGCCCTGATTCCGAGCGAGGAGGACCTTGCGGCCGCCGAGATCGAGCTCGCGCAGATGGATGACTACCTCATGAGGCTGCGCGGCGCCCTCGCGCCGGTCGTGGCGTCGGGCGGCTTCCGCGCCATCATCATCGACTGCCCGCCCGCCCTGGGCCTGCTCTCGATGAACAGCCTGGCCGCCGCCGACTTCCTGCTGATCACGCTCCAGTGCGAGTACATGGCCCTCGAGGGCCTGGGCCAGATCCTGCGCAACGTCGAGCGCCTCAAGTCGGCCGGCGTCAATCCCGTGCTCGAGCTGGGGGGGATCGTGATGACCATGTTCGACGTCCGGACGTCGCTTTCGCGCCAGGTGGTCGAGGAGGTGAGGACCCACATGCCCGACAAGGTCTTCGCGACCGTCATCCCGCGGACCGTCCGGCTGAGCGAGGCCCCCGGCTTCGGCAAGACGATCTTCGCCTACGACCCGCTCAACCCCGGCGCCACCGCCTACCGCAACCTGGCCGGCGAGGTCGTCGCGCGCTTCGGCCTATGCTGAAGTACCGCCACGCCTTCGTCGTCGGGTTGCAGAGCAACCTCGTCTACCGCTGGAACTTCGCGGCGCGCAGCGTGTTCTCGCTCTTCCACCTCGCCTTCGTGTTCATCTTCTGGGGGGCGATCTACGCCGGCAAGGCGAGCATCGGGGGCTTCGGCTTCGCGCAGACCCTGACGTACTTCATCGTGCTCTTCGTCCTGCAGTTCTTCATCGGCGCCTTCAACGAGGACTACCAGATCAGCGAGGACATCCGCAACGGGCTCATCAACCAGTTCCTGCTCAAGCCGATCAACTACTTCGCGTACCGGCTGAGCGTCTTTGCCGCCGCGCGCGTCGTCTCGGGGGCGCTGGGGCTCCTGGCGCTCGCCCTCGCCCTGCCCTTCTTCAGGGGCTACCTCGCCCTGCCCCACGACGGATGGCGGATCGCGCTCGGGGTCCCCGCGATGGCGCTCACCGCGCTGATCCAGTTCAGCATCGCCTACTGCTTCGGGCTGCTCGCCTTCTGGTTCCTCGAGATCCAGGGCTTCGTCATCCTGTCGATGGCGGTCGAGACCGTGCTCGGCGGCCAGTTCTTCCCGCTCGACCTGCTGCCCCCGGCGGTCTTCCACGCGGTCAGCTTCCTGCCCTTCTACTACCAGGCCTACTTCCCGAACGCCATCCTGACCGGGCGGATAGGCCTGGACGCGGCGGTCTCCGGGCTCGGGATCCAGGCGCTCTGGGCCCTGGTCCTGGTGTGCCTCGCCGAGGCCGTGTGGCGCCGGGGGCTCAGGCGGCACACGGCGGCCGGCGGCTAGGGGAAGCGACCATGCACACCTGCTCCCGCTACCTTCGGATCTGGCTCGCCTGCGCGCGGTACTCCCTCGTGCGCACCATGATGTTCCGCGGCGACCTGTTCATCTGGGCCCTGGTCGAGCTGTTCTGGATCTCGGTGAACGTCCTCCTGATCGAGGTGGTCTACAGCCACACCGCCTCGGTCGCGCACTGGAGCAAGTACGAAATGCTGCTGCTCGCGGGGACCTCGATGCTCATCCAGCGCTTCCTCATGGGCTTCTTCTGGAGCGGCATCTACGAGATGGGGCGCAACGTGCGCAGCGGCGCCCTTGACTTCATCCTGGCCCAGCCCGGCGACCCGCTCTTCATGGCGTCGACCCGCAAGCTCGAGCTGGACGGACTCCTGAACTCGTTTGTCGCCGCCGGGCTCGTCGTCTACGCGGCAAGGAAGCTCGGCCTGCACCCGGGCGCGGCGGACCTGGCGCTCTACGCCTGCATGGTGGCCTGCGGCGTGGTGATCCACTACAGCGCCCTCGTCATGTCGATGTCCCTGTCGTTCTGGATCACGAGCTCCCAGGGCGTCGAGGGGAGCTATTTCACGCTCATGGAGTTCTCCCGCATCCCGCGGGAGGCGTTCCGGGGCCTCGCCGGCGCGCTGTTCGTCTGGGTCCTGCCGGTCGTCGTCGTCAGCAACGCCCCCGCCCGGTCGCTGCTGCACGGCTTCGAGCCGTCATGGGCCCTGGGCCTGTGCGCCGCCACGCTCGCCTGGTTCGCGCTCGCCGTGGCGGTCTTCAGGAGCGGCCTGCGGCGCTACACGAGCGCGAGTTCATGACCGGCGACCTCGACGCCCTCCAGCGGCGGATCGGGTACGCGTTCCGCGACCCGGCCCACCTGCTGCGGGCGATCACGCACGCCTCGTGGGTCCAGGAGCACCCCGGCGAAGGCGGCGACAACCAGCGCCTCGAGTTCCTCGGCGACGCCTTCCTGATGCTGATCCTCACCGAGGCCCTGTTTGCGCGCTTCCCGGAGGACCGGGAGGGCGACCTGTCCAAGCGCCGCGCGATGCTGGCCGGGGGCCGGTTCCTAGCCGGCCTCGCCCGCGAGATCGGCCTCGACGCCTGCCTGCGCCTGGGGGCCGGCGAGGAGGCCGCCGGCGGCCGCCGGCGCGATGCCGCCCTCGAGGACGCGTTCGAGGCCCTGGTCGGGTCCGTCGGCCTCGACGGCGGCGTCGAAGGCGCCCGCCGGACGGTCCTGGGCATCTACGGGGACCTGCGCGAGCGCCTCGCTTCGATGGAGGGCCATGCCAATCCCAAGGGGCAGCTCCAGGAGCTCGTCCAGCCCGCACACGGCAACCAAGCGGTCCGCTACGAGGTGCTTTCCACGGGCGGGGCCGACCACGAGCGCGTGTACGAGGTCGGGGTCTACCTGAGGGACCGCTTGGTCGGCACCGGCCGCGGACCGTCCAAGAAGCTCGCCGAGGAAGAGGCGGCGCGTGCCGCCCTCGCCGCCCTTCAGCCTAGGCCGCCCGGACGATGACCGGCGCCGTCAGGCACAAGATCATCGGCGTGTGCCCGGCGGCGCGGGCGGCCGTCATCGCGCAGGCGATGCGCTCCCATCCGTCGCCGGTGTGGCTCGTCGTCGCCCAGGACCTGAGGGCCGCCGAGCAGCTGGCCGAGGATGTGGGCTTCTTCGCCCGCGCCTGCGGCGACACCCGCGCGGTCCAGGCCCTCGCCTTCCCCGAGTCCATGCCCGACAGCCGCGACATCCGCGAGGCGTTCGCCGCCTCGGGCGACCGCCTCACGGTCCTGTCGGCGCTGCGCGCCGCCCGGGCGCAGCCGGCGCCCGCGCGCGACGGGGCGATCGTCGCCGTGTTCGCCACGCCCTCGTCGCTGCTCCAGCCGGTCCCCGCAATCGAGCAGTACGCCGCCAGCGAGGTCGTCCTCGAGCGCGGCGCCCGCCAGCCCTTCCAGGCGCTGCTCGAGAGGCTGCGGGGCCTCGACTACGACAGCGAGGCGGTGTGTGAGGCGCCGGGCCACTATGCGGTGCGCGGCGGGATCATCGACGTCTACCCGGTCACGGCGACCGAGCCGTACCGCCTCGACTTCTTCGGCGACGACATCGAGGACATCCGGGCGTTCGACCCGGTGACCCAGCGCTCGGGCGCCCGCGTCGACCGCGTCTCGGTCGGCGCGTCCCCGCGGCTGCGCCTCGAGGCCGCCAAGACCGGGATCGCGGACTACCTGAACCCCCTCGCCCACCTCGCGCTCGTGGAGCCCGCCGCCCTGGAGGAGGAATTCCGGGCGTTCTCCCCCGGCGGTCCCGGCCCCCTCGCGCCCCTGCTCGCGTCGTGCGCGGCCGCCTTCGGCATCGCCGAGATCGACGAGGCGTCCGAGGTCTTCGACGCGCCCGCCTCGGAGACGGTCTGGGACACCGAGAGCCTGGAGCACCACCGGCCGCTCGCGCCCGAGACGCTGCTGGCCCGCGACCGGCTGCAGGCCGAGGAGGGCACCCGGCGGGCATTCCTCGGGCGCGCCGCCGGCTGGCGCCGGGAGGGCTACTCGGTCGCGCTCGTCGCCTCGAAGGAGGGGGAGGAGAAGCGCATGCGCGAGATCCTCTCGGCCGACCCGTCGCTCGCCGGATTCGACCCCGTCTTTCTGAGGGGAAACCTGAACGAGGGCTTCAGGGTGACCGCGCGCCCCGGCGCCGAGCTTCCGGCCGCCGGCGTCGGGCGCGGCTGGGTCGTCGTCACGGAGACCGAGGTGTTCGGCCGGAAGCGGGCGAGGCGGCCGGCCGGGGCCGGCCGCGCCCGCGCCTCCGTGGCCCAGGTCGACCAGCTGCTCGACTTCGCCGAGCTCGTCGAGGGCGACTTCGTCGTCCACCTCCAGCACGGGATCGCGCACTACCGCGGCGTGACCAAGATCGACACGGCCCAGGGCGTGCGCGAGGTGATCTCGCTCGAGTTCGACGACTCCGTGACGCTCCACGTACCCCTCCAGGAGTCGCACCTGATCAGCCGCTACGTGGGGCTCGGGGGCGCCAAGCCCCAGCTCGGAAGGCTGGGATCGGGCAGGTGGGAGAAGGCCCGCCGCGCCGTCGAGCGGGCCACCGTCGACCTGGCGGCGGAGCTGCTGCGCATCCAGGCCAGCCGCGAGGCGCAGCCGGGGTTCGCCTTCCCGGAGGACACGGAGTGGCAGGGCGGGTTCGAGGCGTCGTTCCCGTTCACCGAGACGCCCGGCCAGCTGCGCGCGATCGAGGAGACCAAGCGCGACATGGAGCGGACGCGCCCGATGGACCGCCTGATCTGCGGGGACGTCGGCTTCGGCAAGACCGAGGTGGCGCTGCGGGCGGCGTTCAAAGCCGTCCAGGCCAGCAAGCAGGTCGTGGTCCTCGTCCCGACGACCGTGCTCGCGCAGCAGCACTTCAACACGTTCCGCGAGCGCATGGCGGGCTATCCCGTCTCGGTCGAGATGCTCAGCCGCTTCCGCTCCCTCTCGGAGCAGCGGCAGATCCTCGGGGCCTTCTCCTCCGGAGGCGTGGACATCCTGATCGGGACCCACCGTCTCCTGCAGCGCGACGTCGTCCCCCGCGACCTAGGCCTCGTGGTCATCGACGAGGAGCAGCGCTTCGGGGTGAAGCACAAGGAGGTCTTCAAGAAGATGAGGGCGACGGTCGACGTCCTCTCGATGAGCGCCACGCCCATCCCGCGCACGCTCTACCTGGCGCTCACGAGCGCGCGCGACATGAGCGTCATCGACACGCCCCCGGTCGACCGCCACCCGATTCAGACGATCGTGAAGACCTACGACGAGCGGGTGGTCGTCGACGCCGTCCGCTTCGAGATGCGCCGCGGGGGCCAGGTCTTCTACCTGCACAACCGGGTCGGGACGATCGAGGCGGTCGCGGGCCGGCTGCGCGCGATGATGCCCGACATCACGTTCGGCGTCGGGCACGGGCAGATGGACGCCGCAGGCCTCGAGCGGGTCATGACGGACTTCGTCGCCGGCAAGTACCAGGTTCTCGTGTGCACGACGATCACCGAGAGCGGCCTCGACATCCCGAACTGCAACACGCTCATCATCGAGGGCGCCGACCGCTTCGGGCTGTCCCAGCTCTACCAGCTCCGGGGCCGGGTCGGGCGCTTCAGGCACCAGGCCTACGCCTACCTGCTGCTGCACCGCCACACGCGGCTCCTCGACACGGCGCGCCAGCGCATGAACACCCTGCGCCAGCACACCCAGCTGGGAGCCGGCTTCAGGATCGCGATGCGCGACCTCGAGCTGCGCGGGGCCGGCAACCTGCTGGGCCCCGAGCAGAGCGGCCACATCGTCGGCGTCGGCTTCGAGCTCTACTGCCAGCTCCTGCGCCAGTCCGTGGCGCGGCTCAAGGGCGAGAAGGCGGCGGCTTCCATCCGGGCGAACGTGAAGCTCGACTTCGTGTTCGTCGGGGAGGGCGAACCGGCGCCCGATGAGCACAAGGGGCGCCGCGAGGACGCGTACACCGCGCTCAAGGATGCCGAGGACGAGGCGGGGGGGCCGGGCGTCGGCAGGGTGCAGGCGCGCATCCCCGCCTCCTACGTCAATGAGACCCGCCTGCGCATCGACATCTACCGGAGGCTGGCGATGGCCGACTCGAGGCAGGCCGTGCGCCAGATCGAGGCCGAGCTCAGAGACCGTTTCGGCAGGCCCGTCCCGGAAGTGCGCACCCTGCTGCTTGTGACCGAGATCCGCATCCTCGCGGAACAAAAGGGCATCCTCTCCGTCGAATCCGAAGCCAATCGCCTGAAGTGCCTTCGCGGCAGCGGCCAGCGCGATGACTGGGTGATGACCGGAGCCCGGTTTCCAAGGTTGACCGCGCCGCGCCCGCACCTACGGTTGAAAGAGATTATCGCCTTTCTGAACAATCTGCCGATTCCATGATCCCGGTCCGCAGCGCCTACGCCGCAATCGTGGCTTCATTCCTTGCGACGCCGGCCTTTGCGCAGACACCGGCCGCGGACGACAATCTCAACCTGCGGTTCGCCAACGGGATAGCGGCGATAGCCGAGGACAAGATCATCACCGTCGACGATGTTCGGCGCGAGGTCACCCCGCTGATCCCGCAGCTGCAGCGCGAGGCGCGCAACGAGCAGGAGTTCAACCAGAAGCTCGAGGCGCTGCAGGACGACGCCATTCAGAACCTGATAGACCGTGTCCTGATAATCAAGGACTTCCAGAAGGACGACAAGAAGCACGTCCCGGCCAGCTTTGTCGACAATCAGATCGCGGACCAGCTCTCCGACCAGTTTGACAACGACCGCTCGAAATTCCTGGCGTACCTGCGCGCGCGCGGCACCACCATCCGCGACTACCGCAAGGAGGTCGAGGAGGACATCATCTACAACTACATGATGCACCAGCAGCGAAAATCGCAGACCATCGTCAGCCCGGTGCGCATCGAGCAGTACTACAAGGAGAACAAGGACCGGTTCTACCAGGACGACAGCGTCCACCTGCGCCTGATCCAGCTCAGCCGCGGGCCCGGCGAGACCGACGGCGGGCTCCGGGGCAAGGCGGAATCAATCCTGCTGCGCCTGCGCTCCGGCGAGCGCTTTGAGGACCTCGCCAAGGAGTACAGCGCCGATTCGCGCCGCGCGAAGGGCGGCGACTGGGGCTGGCAGAAGAGGTCGGACCTGAAGCCCGAGTTCAGCGAGCCCCTCTTCGCCGTTAAGAAGGGCGAATGCTCGGAGCCCGTGATGACCCCCGAGGGCTGCTTCTTGCTCTACGCCGACGACAGGAAATACGCGGGGATCCAACCGCTCGACGAGGTCCGCGACCAGATCGAGCGCATCCTGGTCCAGCAGATGAGCCGGCAGAGCAGCGACCGCTGGCTCGAGCGCCTGCGCCGCAACGGCTACGTGAAGCACTTCTAGCGGCAGCCGCTCCTGGACGAGGCTTCAGGGCGTCGCCGCGATCGTCGAGCGCATCCGCGCCTCGTCCAGCAGGGCCACCATCAGGCTGGCCGACGGCTCATAGGCCTTGACCACGACGCCAATCAGGTTGTCGCGGGTGACGAGCGCCGAGTCGCTCGCCGGGTTCCCGATGCCCTTCGCAACCCAGCCCAGGAAGGTCTTCTTGACAAGGACGTGGGCCACCGGCCGGCCGGAATCGCCCATGTAGGCGACCGTCATGCCCGCCCTGAGGTCCCTCATTGCGATGCGCTGCGTGACGACCACCGTGTGGTCCTTGTACAGGGGAAGCATCGAATCGCCGCTGCCCACGAGAAACGCAGCGCCCGCGTGGCTGGCCACGTACGCCTTGCCGAGCATGATGGCCTGAAAGGGCTCGACGACGACCGCGGCCGGCGAGAGCGCCGCGGCCGGCGACACCTGCACCGCCGCCTGCGCCGCGCAGGCAACACCCGCCCACCCGAGGAGAGCGATCATCCAGAGCCCGCCGGAAATCCGGATTCTGGCGAGGCGGGCGGCTTTCTCTGGGGCACCATTGGTTTGCATGTGGACATTTAAGCCCATTCGCCTCCGAAAGGTAATAGGGGCTTCCCAGCGCCGCCGGAGGGCTCCTTACCCGAACCCAACGGGGTGTTTCCCCGACTAACACTGGGAGTGCCCAGGCGACCCTGGGGGAGACACCCCAGGCGCCGAGGGAGCGACGGGCTCCCTCGCAGCCGCGCCGGTGCGAATGTAGACATGTCTATTTTGATTGTTTATTTACGCGGCGGCCCCATCGTCGGGGCCATGGAGCCAGCTCCCAGGCCGCGTTCACCCCGCCCGGCCCCGGCGTATCCGGCCAGCCGGATCCGCGTCCTGCCCGCCTCCGAGAGGCCGCAGGAGCGCCTCGAAAGGCTGGGCGCGTCCGCGCTGAGCGACGCCGAGCTCCTGGCCATGCTGGTGCGAAGCGGCACCCGGGGCCAGGACGTCCTGACCCTCGCCTCC
>Ga0335078_10010342_pt1 | contig 13805 bp, 16 predicted proteins | sample Lox_Sample_32_FD_206711 | JGI IMG/M metagenome (GOLD analysis project Ga0335078, IMG submission 206711) | Soil microbial communities from Loxahatchee National Wildlife Refuge, Florida, United States - Lox_Sample_3.2 | ecosystem: Environmental > Terrestrial > Soil > Wetlands | place: USA...
AGCGGCTCGGTATCAAACCGGGCCAGGTGGTGCAGGAGATCGGCTACGACGATGATTGCGACGAGCAGCTGCGCGGCGCGATCACCCGGATAGACGGCGTAGAGCTAGTCGACGAGGACTACGACGATGTGGTCGACGTGGTCCTGCTGTGGTGGCGGGACGGGGACGGGGACCTCGTGGACGCACTCGTCGACGCCCTTACGCCGCTAGCCGACGGGGGGTACATCTGGCTGCTCACGCCGAAGGCGGGCAGGTCAGGTCACGTCGAGCCGAGCGATATCGGCGAGGCCGCGCCCACGGCCGGCCTGTCGCAGACCTCGAGCGTGAGCGCGGCCCGCGACTGGTCGGGCACGCGGCTCGTCGCGCCGAAGGCGCGCAGATGAGGTCCTGACCTCACGTGCCGCCGGACCGGCCGTTCGCGCGATTTATCCCGAACGGTCCTGGTTCTCGCGTCCGCGGACAGTGGCAGACTTGGGGGTGATAGGCATGCTCCCGGATCCGTGGAAAGGACCAAGGCATGGCGGTGGAAGTAGGCGACCAGGCGCCCGACTTCGAGCTGAGGGACCAGCACGGCACGCCCGTGCGGCTGTCGAGCTTCCGTGGCGTCAAGAACGTGGTGCTCGTCTTTTACCCGCTGGCGTTCAGCCCCGTGTGCAGCGGCGAGCTGTGCGCGTTCCGCGACGACTTCCCCGAGCTGAACCGGGACGACGTCGAGCTGCTCACGGTCTCGGTGGACTCCACCTTCACCCACCGGGCCTGGGCCGACGCCGAGCATTTCGAGTTCGGCCTGCTGTCGGACTTCTGGCCGCACGGCGAGGCGGCCAGGCTGTACGGTGTGTTCGACCCTGAGCGCGGCATCGCGACCCGGGGCACGTTCATCATCGACAAGGACGGCGTGGTGCGCTGGAAGGTCGTCAACCCGATCCCGCAGGCGCGTGACCTCGCCGAGTACTCCAAGGCGCTCGCCGCGCTCGGCTAGCGCCCTGTATCTTTGCAAAGGTTCGCGTTATGCAAGGACCCGCTGAGGTTGCTGTCCGTGCGACCTGCACCGGCCGTTCGCGCAGGCCCAGAAGGCCTGCACTCGCGGCCGGTCTTGCATAACGCTCCTTAGCCCGAGGAGGCCTGGGCCGGGGGTGAGACACGGTGCCGTGTTACCGCTGCGGCGTGCGGCAGACGGATCCAGAGCGGGGGAAGAGCCCCTGGCGCCGGGGCGTGCTGCGCGACCAGCTGGTGCTGGTCTGCCCGGCGTGCCAGGAATCCTGTGACTGGACCGCCGAGCTCGAGTCCTGCTCCAGGTGCGCCAGCGTGCACCTGATCCGCCGGCTCGGCCAGGTCGAGTGCCTGGACTGCGGCCTGGTCCGCGAACCCGCCCCCGCCCTGGTGCCGCCGCCGGCCGCCGCGGCCGGCGCTGAAACGACGGCCCCGGCCGGATCCGCCGGGAGCGACACCGCCCTGGCTGAGGAGGTCAGCCGCGCCCTCGACCGCGTGCTCGGCCGCCGCTGACCCTCCCCGTCCGGCCCTGTTTCGTGATGGGCGGATCTCTTCCTGTTTAAGGCAGGGCGGCTCTGGTAGCGCGGAAGCTACGGGAGTGAGGAACTCACGAAACGGAGGAGGCATCCATCATGGACGCCAAGGTGCGTGACGTGATGACGCCGGGCCCCATCGGGGTGGACTATTACCAGTCGGTCGGCGAAGCCGCCCGCACCATGCGCGACTGGGGAGTGGGCGCTGTGCTCGTGGTGAACGACCAGTCCCTGTACGGCCTGGTCACCGACCGCGATCTCGTGGTCAGGGCGGTGGCCGAAGCCAAGGGACCTGACGAACCGGTCGGTCCGCTGAGCAGCGGGAACCTGATCGGCGTGGACGCCGGCGCAGACGTCGGCGAAGCCGCGCGGCTGATGCGCGAGCACGCCGTGCGCAGGCTGCCCGTCATCGAGGACGGGCAGGTCGCGGGCATGGTGTCGCTAGGTGACCTGGCCCTGCAGGATGACCCTGCCTCCGCGCTCGCCGAGGTCAGCAAGGCGGCCGCGAACCTCTGACCCAGCCGTCCCGGTCAGTCACCATGCCCGGGCGGGGCAGGGGCGTCACCGGACGCGGCCAGCAGCGCGAGGAACGGGCCGACCCGGTGCCCTTCCTGGGCGGAGTGCCGGAACAGGCTGTCCGGATTCACGCTGTACAGCGTGCGCCGCCCGGTGCGGGTGCGGGTGATGTAACCGGCGGCCTCCAGGTCGGCCACGATGGCCTGGACGGTGCGCTCGGTAATTCCGGCGGCGGCGCTGATGTCCCGGACGCGGGCTTCCGGGTTGCGGGCGATCTCCACCAGGACGTGCCCGTGCCCGGTCAGCAGCGTCCAGCTGCTGCCGCTCTCGCCAGGGTCACTCATGCTCCCTGATCATATAGCTCGCGAGATAATCCTCGCGAGAAAAAATACATGAAGTTTATCTCGTGTTTCTATTGACATGTCTCTCTGCGGTGGCCAATCCTGGTAGTGCCCAGACCGGGCAACCGGACCCACGTCGGATGCACGCCGCCGTGCCGGTGTGCCCGGCGACAGCGTCCGAGGCCGGAGGAGGTGACGCCGATGCCTGAGGTCATGTTCCCGGTTCAGGTAGTCCGGGGCGTGCCGGTGGTGACGGCCCCCGAGGAGATCGACATCACCAACGCCGCCGGGCTGCAGGCGGCTCTGGCCGAAGCAGCCGCGCACGGGCACGGGACGTTCGTGGTCGACATGTCCCGGACCGGGTTCTGCGATTCGGCCGGACTGCACGCCCTGGTGGCGGCGCACAGGCAAGCCCAGGCCGAGGACGGTGAGGTATTGCTGGTGGTCTCCCGCGCCGCCGTCCTCCGGCTCTTCGCGATTACCGGCATGGACCAGATGATCTCCAGCTTCGCGAGCCTGGACGAGGCCCTCGAGCAAATGGCCGCCGCCTAGATCCGTCAGGCTCACCGTTCCGGCCCGGCAGTCCCGGATCTCACTGCCCTCACAAGTCCGTCGGGTTCCCCCCTTCCGAACTAGCCATTCCGGCCTCCCTGCCGCAGGAGGCGGGGATAAGCGTGATTGCGTCACCGGCATACGCTGACCCGCGCGTTTGCGATCGGCCCCAGCGGGTAACGACAACCGGATCAGCAGGTAACGACAGCCGGGTCAGCGCAGGAGGTGACGCATGACGAGGAAGATGCGCGACATCATGTCGCCCGCTCCGGTATGCATGGCTCCGGGTGAATCGGTGTCCGCCGCCGCCCAGGCCATGAAGCAGCACGGAATCGGCACGGTGCTGGTGCTGGCCGACGGCAGGCTCAGCGGGCTCGTCACCGACCGGGACATCACGGTGCGGGTGCTCGCGGAGAACCGCGATCCGCGCACCACGCGGCTCGGCGACATCTGCAGCGGCGAGCTGGTCGTCCTCGGCCCGGACGACGACGTGGAGCAGGCCACCCGGCTGGTCCGCGAGCGCGCGGTGCGCCGCATCCCGGTCCTGGCGGACGGGAAGCCGGTCGGCGTCGTGTCCATCGGTGACCTCGCGCTGGAGAACGACCCGGCGTCGGCGCTCTCCGGTGTCTCGTCGGCCCCGCCCAACTCCTGACCAGGAGTCTCCGGCATGCCAGGAAAGTCAGAACTGATCGTCAGGGAACTGCTCGCCCGGCACGGGCGGCTGTACGCGGAGGACGCCGGCATCCGGCTGGCCGACCGCCCGGGTCCCCTCTACCAGCTGCTCGTGCTGGCCACGCTGCTGAGCGCGCCGATCCCGGCCAGCACCGGGGTCGCGGCCGCCCGTGAGCTGTTCGCGGCCGGCTACCGCAGCCCGAAGGCGATGAGCGAGGCCAGCTGGCAGGACCGGGTGGACGCGCTGGGCCGCGGCCACTACCGGCGGTACGACGAGCGCACCGCGACCATGCTCGGTGACAGCGCCGAGCTGCTGTCCGCCAAGTGGCATGGCGACCTGCGCAAGCTGCGTGATGAGTCCGGGGGGGACGCGAGCGCCATCACCTCACGGCTCACCGAGTTTCCCGGCGTGGGGCCGGCCGGCGCGAGCATCTTCCTGCGTGAGGTTCAGGACGTCTGGCCCAGCGTGGCCCCGTACGTGGACGCCAAGGTGACCAGCGGGGCGCACCGGTTGAGGATCCCCGCCGATCGCGAATCGCTGGCCGGGCTGCTGGCCGCCAGTGGCCAGCCCGCGCGGCTGGCCGCCGCGCTGGTACGAGTGTCGCTGAGCCAGCGCGCCGCCAGCGAGGTCACCGCTTCCGTGCGCGACTAATCCCTTTCCGTGCGCGACTGCTCTCACATGCCCGTTACACTACTGAGACGCTGCCGTATGCGGCCTGATACCTCGCTGGCTCCGTTCGTTTGCTGTCAGTAAGCACGGGTAGGCGATGGTCTCGGCAGCCGCGAACCTTACGGCGCCAGAGCCGTGGTGAGGATGTGAGTGTCAGATGAGCCTGCCCGCTTGCCAGCAGCGCGTACTGGATCGTATGGAGGACGCCCTGCGGGCAAGCGAGCCCCATCTGACGTCTATGTACGCGATTTTCTCCCGGCTCAACACCGGGGAGCCCGTCCGGGCGGAACGGCTCGTGCGCAAGCGGCAGCGGTGGCTGCGGCAGGGCACGGCCATGTACGCCATGGTGCTGATTCCCGTCATGTTCGCCGCGATCATCGTCGGCGCGCTGCTCAGCGGCGGCGCGCGCAGCGCCAACGCCTGCGAGGCCAGCTACTCGGTGGGCGGTGTCTCACCGCTGGCCAGCCGGCCCTCCTGCCCGATCCCGGGCAAGGCGGGCAAGAAGACGGCCGTGAAGACCGCGACGAAGACGATAACCGCCACCGCGCGCCGGGCCTGCGCCACCGCGGGAACGGCCGCCAGGTTCACCATCTTGACCCGCGACGGCCAGGTGCTTCCCCCGCTCACCCGGGCAGCGGCGACGGCTGCCCAGCCGGGAACGTGCTGAGAAGCAGCCAGGGACGGAGGACCTGTTGCCCATCGAGCAGCTCGGGCATGAGGCGGCGGAACTGCTCAGCCTCACCAACGGGGGAGAGGCCAGGTCGCTGAACAAGCTCGCCGAGCTCGCCGCCTGGCAGGTGCCCTCGTGCTCGGGGGCGAACGCCGTCGTCTGGCACGACGGCGAGGTGATCAGCGTCGCGTCGACGCATCCCGACCTGGCCGAGCTCGCGGAGCTGCAGCTGAAGGCCGGGACCGGCCCGCTGGTGGAGGCGATCGAACGCGGCGCCGCCGTCAGCTGCCCCGACACGCTGGAGGAGGCCCGCTGGCCCGGCTTCGCCGAGGCGGCGCTGCGCCGCGGCGTCCGCTGCTCGGTTCACCTGGTGCGTGAGCTGCCGCGCGGCGCCCTGGTGCTCTCCCTGTTCGGCGTGCGCCCCCGGGTCCTCGACGCCGAGTCGGCCCCGATGGCCGACATGCTCGCCGCCTTCGGCGGCGCGATGCTCACCAACGCCACCGCCTACAACCAGGCCCAGCGCACGGCCAGCCAGCTCAAGGACGCCGTCGTGGCGCGGCCGGTCGTCGACCAGGCCAAGGGCATCCTGATGCACGCGCTCGGCTGCGACGCCGATGAGGCGCTGAAGCGGCTGCGCCAGGAGTCACAGCGCCGCCACGTCAAGGTCACCGAGGTGGCCAGCGAGGTCGTGGCCGCCTACGGCGGCCAGGAGCGGCGTGGAGCGCAGATCCAAGGCGAGTAACTAGCACCCGCACGGGTAGCGGGGCCTGGTTCCACTGTCGCGCAGAAAGCAGCTCAGGCATGGATACCGGCAAGCTCAGTCAGGCGCTCGCGGAAAAAGTAGACGGGGAGGTCAGGTTCGACGCGGGCACCCGGGGGGCCTACGCGCACGACGGGTCGAACTACCGCCAGCCCCCGCTGGGCGTGGTGCTGCCGAAGAACGCGGACGCCGCCGCGGCGGCGGTGGAGGTCTGCGCTGAGTTCGGCGCTCCGCTGCTGTCCCGCGGCGGCGGGACCAGCCTGGCCGGCCAGTGCTGCAACACGGCCGTGGTGATCGACTGGACCAAGTACTGCCATCAGGTGATCTCGGTCGACCCGGGCGGCCGGACGGCCATCGTCCAGCCGGGCGCCGCGCTCGACAAGGTGAACGACGCCGTGCGGAAATACGGGCTGATGGTCGGGCCCAAGCCGTCGACGCACGTGAGCTGCACGATCGGCGGCATGATCGGCAACAATTCCTGCGGCTCCACGGCCCAGGCTTACGGCAAGATGGCCGACTCGGTCCGGCGGCTGGAGATCCTCACCTACGACGGGCTGCGCACCTGGACCGGCCTGACCAGCGACGTGGACTACGAGCAGATCGTGGCCGCGGGCGGCCGCAAGGCCGATATCTACCGCGGGCTGCGCGCCATCCGGGACAACTACCTGGGCCTGATCAGGACCCGCTACCCGGACATCCCGCGCCGGGTCTCCGGCTACAACCTGGACTACCTGCTGCCGGAGAAGCAGTTCCACGTCGCCCGGGCCCTGGTCGGCAGCGAGTCCACGCTGGTGACCGTGCTGACCGCGGAAATCCAGCTGGTCGAGATCCCGAAACACCGGTCCCTGGTCGTGCTCGGCTATCCCGATATCGCCGTGGCCGCCGACGTCGTCCCGCTGGTCACCTCGCACTCCCCGCTGGCGTGCGAGGGCCTGGACGACGTGCTCATCTCGCTGGAGCGCGAGGAGCACCTGGCCGAGGACGCGCTGGACAAGCTGCCGGAGGGATCCGGCTGGCTGATGATCCAGTTCGGCGGCGACACCGAGCAGGAGGCCAAGGAGCGGGCGCAAGCCCTGATCGACGCCGCGCAGGCCGACGGTGACCACCCGAAGCCGCACGTGGCCTACATCGACGACCCCGCGGTGGAGGACAACCTCAACCAGGTCCGTGAACTGGGCCTCGGTGCCACCGCCTACCCGCCAAACCAGCACGAGACTCACGAGGGCTGGGAAGACGCCGCGGTGCCGCCGGGACGGCTCGGCGATTACCTCCGCGACTTCCGTACCCTGCTGGCCCGGCACGGCTATCACGGCGCGTCACTGTACGGGCACTTCGGCCACGGCTGCGTGCACACCCGCATCCCCTTCGAGCTACGTACCCCGCAGGGCATCGCCAGCTACCGGTCGTTCGCCGAGGAAGCGGCCGACCTGGTGGTCTCCTACGGCGGCTCGCTGTCGGGCGAGCACGGCGACGGCCAGTCACGGGGCGAGCTGCTGCCGAAGATGTTCGGCCCCGAGCTCGTCCGCGCCTTCGAGGAGATGAAGGGCGTGTTCGACCCGGACAACCGGATGAACCCGGGCAAGGTGGTCCGCCCGTACCGGCTGGACGAGAACCTCACCCTGCGCGGGTTCTTCCCGCGCGAGCCGCGGACGTTCTTCGGCTACCCGCACGACGGCGGCAAGTTCAGCGCCGGTGCCGCCTCCCGCTGCGTCGGGATCGGCAAGTGCCGCGGCGACGAGGGCGGTGTCATGTGCCCGAGCTACCGGGTCACCCGGGAGGAAGAGCATTCCACCCGGGGCCGCGCCCGGCTGCTGATGGAGATGGTCCGGGGCGAGGTGGTCACCGGCGGCTGGCACTCCGCGGAGGTCCGCGACGCCCTGGACCTGTGCCTGGCCTGCAAGGGCTGCCGCAAGGAATGCCCGGTGGGCGTGGACATGGCCACCTACAAGGCGGAGTTCCTCGCGCACCACTACGCGGGCCGGGTCAGGCCCGCGGCGCACTACTCGATGGGCTGGCTGCCGGTGATCGCCCGCCTGGTGACGGCCGTGCCCGGCCTGCCTGGAATGGTGAACCTGGCCGGCCGTACTCCGGGAATTTCCGCCATGACCAAACGGGCGGGCGGAATCGACGCCCGCCGGACGCTACCCCGGTTCGCCGCCCGGCGCTTCACCAGCCGGCCCGCCCGCCGGGCTGGCGCGCTCCGGCCGCCGGGCCAGCGGCGCCGGGTCATCCTGTGGCCGGACACGTTCAGCAACAACTTCCATCCCGAGGTCGCCGAGGCAGCCGTGACCGTGCTCGAGCGGGCCGGATTCCAGGTCCAGGTGCCGGGTAAGCCATTGTGCTGCGGGCTGACCTGGATCTCCACCGGGCAGCTCGGCATGGCCCAGCGCATGCTGCGCCGCACTATCAGGGCGCTGCGGCCCGAACTGCGCGCCGGAGTCCCCGTCGTAGTGCTCGAGCCCAGCTGCGCCGCGGTGTTCCGCGCCGACGCGGCCGAGCTCCTCGGCTCCGACGACGCCCGCCTGCTCGCCAGGCAGACCAGGACCCTGGCCGAGCTGCTCGTCGAGGCCGGCTGGCGGCCGGGCGGCCTGCTGGAGAACCTGAGCCGCGAGGGGCCGTCCGGGGAGCGGCCGCGGCGCGCTATCGCCCAGGTGCACTGCCACCAGCACGCCATCATGGGCTTCGACCCGGACGCCGAGATCCTGCGCCGTTGCGGCGTGGACGTCGAGGTCCTCGACACCGGCTGCTGCGGGCTGGCCGGGAACTTCGGCTTCGAGCGCGGGCACTACGAGGTATCCGCGGCCTGCGCCGAACGCGGGCTGTGGCCCGCCGCACGCTCCGCGGACCCGGCCACGGTGGTCCTGGCGGACGGCTTCTCCTGCCGCACCCAGCTGGCCGCGGGCCACGCCGGCCGCCAGGGCCTGCACCTGGCCCAGTTGCTGGCCCGGCTCACTGAGACGACTGACTGCCGGCCCTGAGCGCAAAGATCCGCCCGGGCGGATCGCCCCGGCGGATCGGTTGCCTCTCTTCCTGGCAGCGGTCTACCAGCGGCGCCAGGCGGCACGGCGGCGGCTGCGGCTGCGGTAGTGACCGTAGCCACGCGTGGTGAACGCGCTGACGACCAGCGCGGCGAGCAGCACGGCGACGATGAACGTGATCACGGTGTGCCCCGCCCCGAGCACGGCGGCGGTGAGGATCCCGCCGACGATGGCGGCCACGATCCCGATGAGGATCGTCAGGATGATCCCGATGTGCTGACGGCCCGGTATGACCAGCCGCCCGACTGCGCCGACCACGAGGCCGATGAGGATCCACCAGATGATGACAGAAAGCGTGATGACCATGACCTCTCCAAAGGCTCTTACGGTTGGGTTCGCTTTGCGGGCTCAGCGGGACCAGGCCGCCCCGACCGCCACCTCTACCCGCGAGCGCTCGTGACGCCCGCGTCATTCGTCATAGACGTCCTCGATGACCTCCGTCTCGGCGGGCCGTACCTCAGTGGTGAGAGGACGGGTCCCGGTGGTCCCTGAGGTTCCGGGGGTTGCCTCGATGTGGCTGGCGGCCTCGGGGCTGCCCAGCGCGCCGGGTGCCGGCAGGCCCCCCTGCACCCGGGTGTTCGCCGGGTTGCGGTTGACGGAGGTCGGGTAGGTCACTTCCTCCACGCTGGCGCCTGGGCGCCAGCGGGCGCGCCGCACGAACACGCGCCGGCCGACCCAGCCGTAGCCACGGCGCGGGATGGCGATCCCGAGGATGCCGATGATCATGAGCACCCAGCCGGCCGTGTGCAGGTCGAAGACCGATGTATTCGCCGTCACCGCGAAGGCGAGGATCGCGCCGACGGCGATCACTGCTAGTCCCACTCCGGTTCTCATGATGATCCTTCCGCTGTCCGGGGCACCGTCGCTCATCCGGCCGTGGCAGCTGATCGGGGGGTGCGGCCGGCCTCGGCCGGGTCGAGCAGCCGGCTCTTCAGGTGGTTCAGGGCGCGGGCCAGCAGCCTGGACACGTGCATCTGCGAGATGCCGAGCCGTTCGCCGATCTCGGTCTGGGTGAGGTTGCCATAGAAGCGCATGACCAGAATGCGCTGCTCGCGTTCGGGCAGCTCCTCCCAGTGCGCGTGGACGGCTTCCATGTCGGTGGCGTGGGCCACGCCGGGGTCGTCGTCGCCGAGCATGTCCGCGAGCAGGGCGGGATCGTCCCGGTCGGACAGCGGCGCGTCGAGCGAATAGGTGCTGAACACCAGGTCCGCCTGGCGGGCCTCCTGCATGTCGTCCTGGCTGACCCCGAGTCGTTCGGCCAGCTCGGCTTCCTGCGGCGCCCGGCCGAGCTGCTGGGTGAGTTCCTCGGTGGCCTTGCGCAGCTCGAGCAGAAGTTCCTGGGCGGACCGGCGGACGTGGATCTGCCACCGCTTGTCCCGGAAGTGACGCTTGATCTCGCCGCTGACGCAGGGCTGCGCGTAGGCGGAGAGGCTGTCGCCGACCTCGGGGTCGTAGTTGTTGATTGCCTTGAGCAGGCCGACGTATCCGACCTGCATGAGATCTTCTGTGGGTTCGGGGCTGCTGCGGTATTGCCTGACGCACGAGCGGACCAGCTTCTGGTAGCGGTCCACGAGTATCTCGCAGGCGGCGGCGCGCAGCTCGTTGTCCCTGGGCAGCGCGCGGACCTTGGCTAGCAGGGCGTTATCGGACAGCTCTTTCAGCTCCGCACGCGACCCTGGGTAGATGCTGGTATCCGGGGCGGTGCCCGGGGCCGTGGCGTCGGCGGCAGTGGTGCCTGCGGCCGGCTTCCGGAGGGTTCCCCTCGTCAAGGTGGCCTCCCTGGGACCCTGGGAATTACGGACGAGTACGGTGTGCCCGACCCGAGGCGAATAAACGTAAGGTGATGTGATGCTCGTCACATCACCCGGGTGCGCGGCTTGACGAAACGGATCTGCGGGCGCATCCTGTCTCCCCGCGCAGCTGGCTTCAGCCGCGCCGGTAACGCTCCGCATCGCCGTGGCGGAGCGCCAGGCCGTGGCCCGGGCGATCCAGGTCCGGGCTCATCGCCCCGCCCGCCGGGTCCAGCACTCCGTCGAAGAACATCCGCTCGATCCGCTGGTGATCGTGGAAGTACTCGACGTGCCGCAGGTTGGGCGCCGCCGCCCCCACGTGGGCGTGCAGGCTGGGGGCACAGTGCCCGGAGACCTGCAGGTTATGCGCCGCGGCCAGGGCCGCGCCGCGTACGAACTCGGTGACCCCGCCGCACCGGGTCACGTCGAGCTGCAGGCAGTCCACGGCGCCGGCATCGATCAGCCGCGCCGAGTCGGCCAGCGACCAGCTGTACTCGCCGGCCGCCACGTCGGGCCGCACCTGCCGCCGGACCACGGCCAGGCCCGCGAGATCCTGCGAGGAGACCGGTTCCTCGAACCAGCTGACGTCGATCGCCGACAGCTCCTCGGCGACCCGGACCGCCTGGCCGACGGAGTACCCGCCGTTGGCGTCCACGTAGAGTTCGGCGTCCGGGCCGATCACCTCGCGGGCGAGTTCCGCGCGCGACAGATCGCGGCGCTCGTTCCCGCCCCGTGCCTCGCCGATCTTGATCTTGACCCGGGGGATGCGCTCCTTCTCCACCCACTCGCTGAGCTGCTGCCGGGTGCGCGTGTCGTCGTAGCTGGTGAAGCCGCCGCTGCCGTACACGGGCACGTCCCGGCGGGCCGCGCCGAGCAGCCCGGCCAGCGACTGGCCGAGCAGCCGGGCCTTGAGGTCCCACAAGGCGATGTCCACGGCTGAGATGGCTGTCGCGGCCACGCCAGGCCGGCCGATGTTGCGCACCTGCCTGGCCATCGCCTCGGCGGTGCCCGCGGTGTCCAGGGCGCTCCGCCCGACCACCAGGCCGGCCAGCATCTCGGTGATGACGGTCTGGGCCGCGGCCGAGGCGTAGCTCCAGCCGAGCCCCTGCTCGCCGCCGGCCCGCGCGGTCACCAGGACCATCGTGGTCTTGTCCCAGGCGAGCGTGCCATCGGCCTCGGGCATGTCGGTCGGTATCACGTAGACGGCGGTCTCCAGCGCCGTCACTGCCGGTCCGTTCACCGGCGTGCTCCTACCTCCCCCGTCCCTCCTCAAACCGCCCTGTTTCTTAAATTCCTGCCGTTCGCCAGGTGTAGGCGGTTCGGCGGGGGGAAGCCGATGGGCCACTGCCAGCACAGCTCAGACCATGCGAGGACACGCGATGACCGCGATCAGGAGCGCCGCGAACTGGCGATCGGCAGGTGCGTGCCTGTCTGCGGATCCCGATCTCTTCTTCCCCATCTCCTCGGCCGGCCCGGCCGAGAAGCAGATCGCGCGGGCCAAGATGGTCTGCGCCGGATGCGCGGTACGCCGGGAGTGCCTGGAGTTCGCGCTCACCCACGGCCAGACCCATGGCATCTGGGGCGGCACCACCCCCGAGGACCGGCAAAGGGACCGCCGCCGCAAGCGGCGCGCGGCGGCGGCCGCGGCCAAGCGGACCGTCGCGGCCTAGCCGCCGGGGCCATCCGGGTACACCGCAGGGCCGGTGTTCTCCGCCGCGGTCAGCGGCCGGGCGACGGCCGGATCACCCCGGATTCGAACACGCATGCGTATTTTCATGATCGTGAAGGTTTTGGTACGGCTACGAGTACTAAATCCTTCGGGATCATGGGGAATCGGCCTTCTAGCTCTCACGATATCCGGGATCGCGGGCTGTTGTTTCCCTCTCGGCTCGGCGGGTAGCCGCCGTCAAACGTAATTCAGGAGGACAAGTGACTCAGACGGTTGCCATCACCGGAGCGAGCGCCGGCATCGGGCGGGCATCAGCCCGGCTGTTCGCCCAGCGCGGAGACCGTGTCGCGCTGATCGCACGTGGCCAGGCAGGCCTGGACGGCGCCGCCCGCGATGTGCGGCGGGCTGGCGGGACGGCCCTGGCCGTACCGGCCGATGTGGCGGATTTTGCCCAGGTCGAAGCCGCGGCCAGGCAGATAGAGGAGACCTTCGGCCCGATCGACGTGTGGGTCAACGTGGCGTTCGCCTCGGTGTTCGCCCCGTTCGCGGAAACCACCCCGGAGGAGTTCCGGCGGGTCACCGAGGTGGCCTACCTGGGCTATGTGCACGGCACCATGGCGGCCCTGGCCCGGATGCGGCCGCGCGACCGCGGCGCCATCGTCCAGGTCGGGTCGGCGCTCGGCGCGCGCAGCATCCCGCTGCAGGCCGCCTACTGCGGAGCCAAGCACGCGATCAACGGGTTCACCGAGTCGCTGCGCTGCGAGCTCCTGCACGACAAGTCCAACGTCCGCGTCACCGTGGTGCAGATGCCCGCGGTCAACACGCCGCAGTTCTCCTGGGTCCGGTCCAGGCTGCCCCGGCACCCGCAGCCGGTCCCGCCGATCTACCAGCCGGAGGTCGCGGCCCGTGGCGTCGTCTACGCCGCCGGCCACCCCCGGCGCAAGCAGTACTTCGTCGGGGCGACCACCGCGGCCACCATCCTGGCCAACCGGATGGCGCCCGCCCTGCTCGACCGGTACCTGGCCAGGACGGGCTACGACTCCCAGCAGACCGGCGAGCGCGAGCCTGACCGGCCGGACAACCTCTGGAAGCCGGTGGACGAGCCGCGGGGCGACGACTTCGGCGCCCACGGGGAGTTCGACGGCAGATCTCACTCGCGCAGCGCTCAGCTGCTCGTGTCCCATCATCCGGTGGCCGCCACGGCCGCCGCCGCGGTCACCGCCGCGGCGGGCATGGCCCTCGCCAGCCGGGCCCGCCGCCGCTGACCGGGCCCGTCAAGCCTGTCACCGGCTCGTGAGCCAGCGCTCCATGCAGGCGAGCAGCTCGTCGGTGTCGACCGGCTTGGTGACGTAGTCGCTGGCTCCCGCCGCTATGCTCTTTTCCTTATCTCCGGGCATGGCCCGGGCGGTCACCGCGATGATCGGGAGGGTGGCGAAGGCGGGCATCTGCCTGATCTTGGTCATGGTCGCGTAGCCGTCCAGCTCCGGCATCATCACGTCCATCAGGATGAGATCGGTGTCCTCGGCGCTGAGCAGGGCTTCGATGCCCTTGCGCCCGTCAGCCGCCTGGGTCACGCTCATGCCGTAGAGCTCGAGCGTGCTCGT
>Ga0335078_10010343_pt1 | contig 13805 bp, 14 predicted proteins | sample Lox_Sample_32_FD_206711 | JGI IMG/M metagenome (GOLD analysis project Ga0335078, IMG submission 206711) | Soil microbial communities from Loxahatchee National Wildlife Refuge, Florida, United States - Lox_Sample_3.2 | ecosystem: Environmental > Terrestrial > Soil > Wetlands | place: USA...
CCACCCGTGGCGTACGCACTCCTGCGTGCCGCGCCGAGACTCTTCTCGGCGCTTGTGGCCGCTAGCAAGCATGGGCGCGCCGGCAGGAGTGCCGCCGCGGCAGGCACGAGTGCCCGCGCCACGTCACATACCGCACAGGGTTAAGTTATTTTTGCGTCAGCCCTTGGCCGCCGAGGCGATGCTTCCGCCAGATTCCGCGGCGCGGTGCGGCGGGCTATACTGGCAGGCGAAGTGGTCTCGATTCCCCGCCCCGGGCGGTCGGTGCTCAATCAGGATATCGACGTGAGCCGCATGCCGCGCCGCTTGCGGGGATTTGCCATCGTCTTCCTCCTGGCCCTGGGCGTCCGTCTGATACTGCTGTTCGGACTGCATCGTTACGAAATCGGGCGATCGGAAGCGGTCCGGATCGCGATTTCACTTGCTCAGCACCGCGCATTTGCCGATCCGTACGCCATTCCGACGGGACCCACAGCCCACACCGGGCCCATCTATCCAGCTTTGCTCGCTCCCATATACGCGCTTTTGGGAGACACTCTGGCGGCCGACCACGCCCGGTTTGCTCTCAATGCCGCCGCCGCGGCGGCCGGTTATGCGCTGCTGCCGCTCGTCGGCGAGGCGCTCGGACTGGGTTGGCAGGTCGGCATGCTGGCCGGCCTGGCCGGCGCGTTGGTTCCGCTGCACCACTGGCCGGAGTGCCTGGGCGAATTTGAAAATACCTGGACTGGACTGTTCCTGGAGTTGTCCCTCCTCCAGTTTCTGCGCTTCTTGCGGACCGGCTATTTCGTTCTTCGCGGCGCGCTGGCAGGTGGTCTGGTGTGGGGCATCGGCGTCCTGCTGTCTCCTACCGTGGCCCCGGTTCTGGCCGGATTGATCGCGATCGCGTGGTGGAAACTGCGGCCCGGCGCCCGAACCATGATTCGCTGGAACATGACGCTTCTGGCCACGATCCTGGTCTTGATGGCGCCGTGGATCGCGCGAAACTGGGTTCGACAGCTCGGTCTCACGTTCGTCCGCGATGACTTCGGCCTCGAGCTGTTCGTCTCCAACCACGACGGGTCCACGCCCGTGGCCGAAATCAACTACGCGTCGCCGTATTGGCGCGACGTCCATCCGCACGTCAGCCTCGCCGCCGCCCTGGAGTTGAAGCGCGTTGGAGAGCGCGCCTTCGAGCGCCGCAAGTTCCATGAAGCCGTCGAGTGGATTCGGGCGCATCCCCGCCGGTTCGCTCTTTTGACCGTGCAGCGAATCGCGCGCTTTTGGTTCACGCACGTGCCGCGCTTTGCCTGGGCGTTCTGGGCCGTCACGATTCTGGCAATAGCGGGCTGGGTCCGATTGCTCGCGCAAGCGCGCTTCGCGGCGGCCGTGTCGGCCGCGGTCCTTTGCGGTTACTCCGCGGCGTTCAGCGTCATCGAAAGCTCGGTCCGCTACCAGCACCCGATCTGGTGGTGCCTGGTGCTGCTTTCCACGTGGATGGCGGTCGAGACCCTTCGTAAATTGTTCCCGGCGTTCCTCGCGGATGCGCCCAGGCACCCAGTTCTGCAGGCGTGAAAGGCGTGAGGCGGTCGTTTGGCACGCCGGCTCGCGGGTGTAAACTGGTCGGCAAACGGAGGGACTCATGACGATTCGCCTGCTCGCCTCAGCGACGACAATGGCGGTCCTGGCCTCGAGCCTCGCGTATGCGGCGCCGTCCGGAGACGGCGGCAGGATGCTCTTGTATGTCGACAACAGCCTCGGCAATGACCTGTCGGTGATCGATCTGGCCACTTTCCGAACCGTCGACACTCTCAAAGTGGGAGATCAACCGCACGCGCTCTGCGCGCCCGCGGACGGGCGGAGGCTCTTCACCACGATCGAATCGGAGAAGAACCTGAAAATCATCGATACCGCGACCGGCAGGATCCTCGACACCATTCCGGTCACCGGCAAACCCAATGAGTGCGCGTCGACACCGGACGGGCGATACGTAGGCGTGCCGATTCGCGACGGCGACAGCGTGGATATCGTGGACACGCAATTGAAGAAGGTGGTGAAGGTGCTGCCGGTGAAAGCTCCGCACAATTGCTTCAATATCGGAAACCCCAACGACATGTACGTTTCCTCCATGGGAGGTAATGAAATCGATGTCATCGACCTGAAGAAAATGGAGTACTCGGCGAGAATTCCGGCCGGCGGCATCCCACGTCCGTACGCGGTGTCGAACGACGAGCAGCGCCTCTACATCGCTCTCACCAGCCTTCACGGTTTCGCGATTGCCGATATTCCGGCGCGCAAAGTGATCCAGCGCGTGGAACTGCCGCCCGCGCCGCCGCTCAACTGTCCCCTGGAACCCGACACGCCGACGCACGGTCTGGCTCTGACCCCGGATAACCGGCAACTATGGGTGACCAGCCTCGCCGACAACGGCGTGTATGTTTACGACCTGGCCACAAAGCAGACCTCGCCTCTGATCCACGTTGGAAAATGTCCCAACTGGATGGCATTCTCGCCCGACGGCCGCTATTGCGCCGTCAGCAATAGCGACTCCAACGATTGCTCGATTCTCGATGCCCGCACGCGGCGTGAGATGGCGCGAGTCAAGGTCGGCAAAGGCCCCAAGCGCGTCCTGGTGGTGAACGTTCCCGCCGATTAGCGGCCTCGCCGCGAAATGCCGAAGAGAACGCCTCCAGCCAGTCCGCTCAGCAGCGGGACGGCGATGTGCCAGACAACCACGTGCGCCAGCTCGAAATTCGGGCAATGCAGTTCCAGAACCGCCAGGCCGGCCAAACCTGCCAGCGCTCCGCGGGCGATTCCCGCGGCCGCGCGATCGACGGCGAATCCGCGGCGCAACACGAACCAGCAAACCATCGACACGGGCGCGGCCAGTGCAAGACCGGTGATGAGGCACGGGATGCCTTGCGCCACAAACCGCTCGCTGCGGTAATCCTGGAAGAGCAGCGCGAAAACCGCGGCCATGGCCGCGCAAAGGACAGCGAGCAACATCGGCGGCGCCAGCAGCCGGCGGCTGCCCGGAACCATTTCTCCGGCAGACACGGCGGCGCTGATCGCGAGCAGCACAGCGAGCAGCGGAAAGATGGCGGAGGTCTCCACCGCGTTCATCTTTTGTATGCCGTGCATCCCGAGCGTGGCGGCTGCCGCGAGGGCCATCCCGGCGCAAATCAGCACCAGCGCCGCAACCAAGAGCCGCATTGGCGCCATCGGGCGCACCGGGCGCAGAGTCGGGGCAATCGATTGCGAAATGCGCTCGAGCAGAGCCGGATCTACGTCCGGGGAAGCCCCGGCCGCCCGCTTGAGGACATCGTCGATATCGTTGTCCCTCAAGATTCCGCTCCTTTCCCCGCGTCCGTCCCGCCCCACAGTTTTCTTAGCCGGTCATAGGCGCGATGGGCCTTCTGCTTTACCGCGCCGACGCTGCTGGAAGTCGCCCGCGCCACCTCTTCGAGCGACAAGCCCGTCACTTTCAGCAAGGTGATCACTTCACGCTGGCTTTCGGGAAGTGTAGCAAGAACCGTCTGCAGATCGGGTCCGGTGTCCGGGCCCCGGGCGCCGGGCTGTGAGATCTCGTGGTCGTCTTCCAGCGGCTGCTCGCGAACGGCCCTTCGCTTGATTTTGCGATAGTGGTCCACGCGGACGTGGCGCGCGATAGCGTATATCCACGGCGTCAGCGGCTCTCCGGGCCGGTACGTGTGCCGCGCCTCGTGGATGCGCATCCAGGTTTCCTGCAGCAGGTCGTCGGCGAACTCCCGGCTCGCCAGCTGCGCCAGGAAGAAACGATGGAGCTGCGGACTCAGACGATTCACCAATGCGGCGGCCGCGGCGAAATCGCCCTCCTGATAACCACCCATAAGCGATTCGAGTGACGGAGCGGCAGAGGCCATGAAATCAACAGCGCTCAATCAATTATCGCCGAGACAAACCGCCATGGTTGTTTCCAGGCATGATCGGCCGCGGGTGCACGCCCATCCGCGTACATCCGCGTCCATCCGCGCAGTTCCCCTTAACTGCCCCGGAAGCTGGGGGCCGGTTTCCCAATCGAAACAGCGAGGACCCGGGCCGCGACGGCTCGGGTCCCGCGAACTCCCGCAAGGCGGCAATCTACTGGATAATCGCCGCGCCGTTGATCGGGCTGGGAATTTTGACGGTGAAACGCAGCGCCAGTTCGCCCTCGGAGCTGATATCGAATACGGAGGCATTGGAGTTCGTCCCGTCGCCCCCATCGATCACGGCGAGGATGCTTCCGGCCGCGGCCAGATCCGTGGGCGCCCCCATCAGCGTCGCTACGCCGGCCTTGTCGAAGAAGATATTGGCGTCGCTCACCAGGTACCGCAGTATCTGCTTGCCGGGACTGTCGGAGGAGAACAGGAACTGGCCGGAGAGCGTGTTCCAGCAAGGCGCGTGCGTGATGTTCCCGGACTTGTCCATGAATGGCGTCGGCCCTTCCGCCATCGATGCGATTTTGCCGTCGACAACCAGCGCCTGCAGGTCCGAATGAGCGATCGTGACGTAGACATTGGAGTCGCGAGCCGCCATGCCGAACGGCGTATTGTTGTTCGGGGCGGGCGGCAGCGGAACCACCACATTCGGCCCGGAGATCCCCGGGAAGCCGTCGGTGGAGAGGTTCAGTTCCGCCACCGAACCGGTCTTTTCCGAATAGACGACGCCTCCGGCGTAAGAAACGATCTGCGCCGCGCTGCCATCCGCCAGCGCCAGCGGCACGGCGCCATCGGCCGTGCTCATGACGGTGTTGCCGAACATGGGAAATGACTCCGCGATAGTCGTCTCCAGAACCGCCAGGTGGCCGTGGCCGAAGGTCACCGACACGGGCGCGGCCACGGTCTTGATCATTTGCGTTGGCTGCATGGTGTTGCCGGCGCGCACAAAAATCGTGACGCTCTTCGAGCCGAAATTGACCACCGCGGCCATCTCGCCCGTCACAGCGACACCCCCGGCATTTTGCGACGCGCCGCCCGAGCCGCCGGTGGGAATATAGTTGACCTCCTGGGATTGCGTATTGATGATCGCCAGGTAGTTGGTGGCGCCATTTGTCGCGGTCAGGAATAGCGCGGTTCTGCCTTCTGGCGGGGCCGCGGACGCCAAGCCCGCGCCGAGCACCGGGACAGCCGCGAGAACCAGGTGAAATCGCTTCTTAAGTCGGAACATCTCTCTCTCCTCGGCTGTTGATTCGAACGCGGGGATGGAAAAGTTACGGTGCTATCGCGTGAGGGACTGCACCAGTTTCCCGAACCCGTCGGGATCGACGCCGACGGATGCTCGGACAACCGTGTTTTCGCGCTTGAGTTCGATAGCGCCCAAAATCGAATCCGCCTCGGAACCCCTTTTTTCCGCCATTCGCGCCAATTCGATAAAGGCGCGCAGCGTCTTTTCCAACTCGGCCGCGGCGGCATCGTTCTGCGCCGCGAATATCGCCTCGACGCGCACCACCGGCGCCAGCGTCAGCGTGAGCGATCCATATTCCGATTTTTCCAGCAGCCGATTGAGGTTCTCCGCGTTTCCCGAAAGCGGCAGCGAAACACCTCCAAGGGCTACCACCCATGCCGGTTTGCCGGCCGCGACGCGATCGGCATCCATCAGCACGCGAGCCTTGCCTTGCCGGCCGCCATGCTGGAGCAGAGCCGCCTGAACGGCCGATTCCGCGCCGCTCACGGCCAGCCCCGATTCGACCAGCGTCCATCCGGCCGGCGCCGCGCGAAACCGGCCGCCGGCGATCATCAGCAGAGCCTGGCCGTTGAATGCGGCGGCCACGCGGCTGGCGTCGTGGAAAGAGTCAACCACCGCCGGGGCGATCGGCAGTGCCGGATAAATCGCCGAACCGCGCACCTGGTCCAGATCGATTGCGGCCAGAACCAGCGTGTCCGCCGGCACGCACGAAGCCATGCGCGAATCGAGCGCGCCCGGCGGCGCCGGAGCCCGGCACGACGCCGCCAGCGCGGCCGCCATCAGAACCGCGCAATCTACTCTGCCCGTAAGATCTCCACAATATCCAGCCGCGCGATCGGCCGCGTCGCCATCCAGATTCCGGCTGCCGAGAGCAGCGCTAGAAAGGCCACCGCGCCGGCGTACGCCACCGGACCCACCGCCTTGGCGCCTTCCACCAGGCCTTCCAGCAGCCGGCCCGTCAGCACCGCGCCCGCGATGCCGGGAATTGTCCCCACCAGGATGGTGGTCAGACCTTGCCGGAGCACGGTCACGCGCAGTTGTCCGGCAGTGGTGCCCAGCGCCATGCGCACGCCCATTTCACGCGTCCTTCGCGCCACCGCATACGACACGATACCGTAGATTCCCACGATGGCCAGCAGCAACGCGAAAGCCGAGAACGAGAGCACCGCCGTTCGGTAGAACTGCGGACGCGCCACGGCGTCATCCAGCCGTTGTTCCATGGTTTTGACGCCGAAAACCGGAACGCTCCGGTCCACCGATTGGATCGCATCGCGAATCAGCGCCAGACGGTCTTCGGCGCGGCCGCCAACGCGCGCGACAAAGGTCGCCTCATTCCCGCCCGGCGAATTGGAAGGAAGAAATGCCTGGTAGGAGTTGGCGCCGTCGTTCATGTAATCCATCCCCCGGACCACTCCAATGATTCTCCAGGATCGCGTCCCGCCGGCCGTGATCAGACGGCCCACGGCATCGGCGGGCGGCCCGAAATCAGCGGCGAACTGTTCATCGACCACCGCCACCAGGCCATTGCCCCGCAACTCCGATTCGGTGAATTCCCGGCCGAACAGGATACGTCCGCCCATGGTTCGGAAATAATCGGCAAAAACCGGAACCACCATCGAGTTCTCGTGAGCGCGCCGGCCTTCCAGGCTGAATCTCCCTCCAATGAAACCCTTGGCGTACAGCGGAAGGAACTCGGTGGCGCTGGCGCTGCGAACTCCCGGCAGACGCCGCACGCGATCGAGCGCCTCCTGGAAATAGCCGAAGCGCAGCTTGCCCGTCTGGTAGGCGGTTCCGTCGAGCGATACGTTCACGGTGACCAGGCCGCGCACATCGAATCCGCGGTCGATGCTCATGAGCTTCACAAACGCCCGTGCCACGGAAACGGACGCCGCCAGCAGGACGATTGTCAGCATCACCTGTGCTGCGACCAGGGCTTCGCGGACGAGGCGCGAGCCGCGGCGGTCGGTAGTATTTCGCGCCCCGAATGTGTGCGCACGGCCGGCATAAAGGGAGGGCAGCACTCCAAACAGCAGCGCGCTCAAAACCGACGCCGCGATCGCGAAACACAGCACGCGGCCATCCAAGATGGAGTATTCCTGCGAAGCAGTCGCCGCGGGCTGAAACTTGGCTGCGATCGACGTCGTCAGAAACGCGACGAAAAGTCCGGCGGCGGAAGCGGCCAGCGATAACAGCACACATTCCGTCAGCAACTGCTGCAAAAGCCGCGCCCGGCTCGCGCCCAACGCCGACCGGATGGACAGTTCGGCGGAGCGATCGGCGGTGCGCGCCATCAGCATGTTGGCCACGTTGGTGCAGGCGATAAGAAGGATCAGGACAACGCACGCCATCAGCACCAGCGAGCCCTGGCGGGCCGGCCCGGCCAGTTCGTCCCGTAACTGGACGATCGTGTAGGGGAACTTGGCTTTCTGTTGCGGTGTGATATCCGGCCAGAACCGGTCGGCTTCGGCCTTGAGTGCCTGCTGTGCCTGCGCCCATGTGACCCCGGGCTTGAGGCGTGCGACCGTCTCCCATCCTTTATTGCCGGGACCAAATGCCGCCGGCTTCCAGAGAACGGCTCTTCTCGGATAGTCGAACCCGGGAGGCGCCACGCCGATAACCGTTAGCGCATTCCCGTCCACACGAATGGCCGCTCCCAACACCCGTGGGTCGCCCGCAAAAAGCCCCTGCCAGAGTCCGTAACTGATCACCGCGACGGCGTTGCGTCCCGGAGTTCCCCACCCGTTTGCGTCCACGTCGTCCCCGGGAGCGAAACCGCGTCCCAGGATCGGCTGGGTTCCCAACACCGAGAAGAAATTCGACGAGGCCTGAGCCACGCGCGCCCGGCGCCATTCGGCGGCGCCGCCGAGGTTGGCATCGCGGTCCTCGAAAACCGCGGCGTCCGCCAGGTACGTGCTCTGGCGGCGCCAATCGTGGAATTGCCGGGCGCTGTCGGTCGGCTCGAAAATCCACCGCACATACGCCAGGCGTCCGGGGTCGCGGAACGGCAGAGAGCGGAGCAGCAGCGCATTCACTACGCTGAACACGCCGGTATTGGCGCCGATTCCGATGGCCAGCGCCAGAATCGCGAAGCCGGTCTGCCAGGGATGGCGCCACCATAGGCGGAAAGCCTGCCGCGCGTCCTGCGCCAGCTCACGCGAGAATTGCAAAGGCACGGAAACGGCCAGATCGGCAATCAAACGCAGCCACAGCCGGGTAAGCGCATATGCCCCGCTCGATTCGTCGAGTTCATCGCGGAATTCCCGCTCCAGCGGTGCCGCGTAGTTTTCGCGGAATCCCGCGGGATACAGCTTCAACAAACGCCGGTAAACCTTCAGCGAGAACCGTTCCTCAGGCATGTTTCGGGACTCCGAATCTGGCGCCCGCCAATTGCACCAGGTCGCGCATGCGAGCCGCTTCCGCCTGCGCCACCTGCCGGCCGTACGGCGTGATGCGATAGTACCGGCGCCGCTCGTCGTCGAGGTGCGGATCCGGGCGGTCGTCGGATTCCTCGATCAGTTCCAGCTCCTGCATCCTGTGAATCGTGCCGTAGAGCACGCCCGGCCCCAGCGTCAGCCTGCCGCCGGTGCGGGCCGCGATCTCGCGGCGGAGAGCATACCCGTGCCGTTCGCCATCAGCCAGCGAGAGCAGAATGTGAAAAACGGCCGGCGCCAGCGGCGTCAGGTCTTCCGCTTTGGTTCGATCCACGGAACGCATAATAGTCGGATTTAGTATATAGTATTCCGCGACCGGACTAAAGCTGGGTTGCCGCCGGTTTCGAGCTATAATTTCGGGCCATGCCCGACCTTGGCAAATTGATCGATGCCCTCAAACGCCACTATGGCGAGCCCGCGCTGCCGCCGGCCAAAGGCCCGTTCGAGCTGGTGCTCTGGGAAAATGCCTGTTACCTGCTCCCGGATTCCCGCCGCGCGGCCGTTTTCGAGGGACTGCGGTCGCAAGTCGGGCTCAACGCGGAGGCGATCTGGAAAGCCGACCAATCGGTCCTGCTGCCATTGGCGAAAATGGGCGGCATGCGCCCCGAAACGCGCGTGTTCCGCTGGCGCGAGATCGCGCGCATCACTTTGCAGCAGTTCGGCGGCAATCTCGATTCCATCCTGGACGGTCCTTACACGGCAGCGCAGAAGGCGCTCAAGCTGTTCCCCAACATCGGCGGGCCGGGCGCCGAGAAGATCCTGATGTTCTGCGGCGCCTCTCCCGGCCTGCCGCTCGAATCCAACGGCCTACGCGTCCTGACCCGGGTAGGATACGGGCGCGCGCAAAAGTCGTACGGCGCGACCTACAGCTCAGTCCAGCTGGCGATTGCCCGTGAGCTGCCGCGCGGCGCCGCCGCGATGTCGCGCGCTCACCTGCTGCTGCGCCAGCACGGAAAGACCCTGTGCAAAACCAACGGCCCGATTTGCCATGAATGTCCCGCCGCCGTCCAGTGCGCCCACGCGCCGCGACGGTAATACTAAGGAAAGACCGTAAATACTAACTAAAGAGATATTCTAGTCGCGAAATAAGACAGTTAGCCTGAAAGTGACGGATCGACACCGTCACCAGGGAAAAGCAGGTGGATCTACTCGCGAAACAGGCGGCTGAACTTGCCCTCCGGCTGGCGACCCTTCAGCTCGATGGCACACGTAATGATGTTCAAATGCTCGAGGAGCTTGAACAACTGGCGGGGAAGATATTGAACCAGATTTCCGCCATCCGCGCCGGCAAGCAGCGCCCCGTCGGCGAAACCTGCGGCATGTGGCGGGTAATGCAACCGATCCAGCGTTCTTAGATACCGGCTGCGGTATCGGGCGCGGCGCTAACTCACCAAATCGAACTCCGCCCAGACGGCGGCGTGATCGGATGCTCCCGGGGCGCGGCGCGTTTCCAGATCCACATCACTCGCCCGGCAGCGGCCGGCCAGCGGCGCGGTCGTCAGAATGTGGTCGATGCGCCATCCCCAGTTGTGCGCGAACGCATTGCGGAAGTAATCCCAGTAGGTATACTGCACACGATCCGGATAGAGCTGGCGGAATACATCGCTGAAGCCCCAGCCGGCCGCGTGGCGATAGGCTTCCCGCGCGTCGATATGGAAATCCGGGTCATTGACGCGGTGGTCCGGGTGATACACGTCAATCGGCTCGGGCGCGACGTTCAGGTCGCCCAGCCAGACCGCCGGTTTCGCGGGATCGAGCCGCTCGCTGAAGTACCGCCGCACGCGGTGGAACCATTCCAGCTTGAAGACATAGGTATCGGTCCCGACTTTGTGTCCTTGCGGAACATAGGTGTTGACGATGGCGACCCCGCTCACAACGGTTTGCAGGATTCGCACATCCTCGCTGTCCGGCCCTTCGCATAGACCATGCAGCACGAATTCGGGCTCGCGCCGGCTGAGAGTGGCGACGCCGTTGTAGCCCTTCATCCCGCGGAAACTGGCATGGTAGCCGGCTTCGCGAAAGGCCGCGGCGGGGAATTCACTATCCTGCACCTTGGTTTCCTGCAGGCATAACACATCCGGCTGGTTGGCTTCCAGCCACTGCAGCACCAGGGCCAGGCGGCGGCGCACGGAATTGATATTCCAGGTGGCAATTTTCATCGTCTCCTACGAATGGTAGCGCCGCCGGCGGAAAGCCGCTCATTGCTCGCTGTAATTCCACAGCAACCCGCCATCCACCACGATGGTGGCGCCGGTGATGTAGTCGGCATCGGCGGAGGCCAGAAATGCCGCCACGCCGGCCACGTCGGCGCTCGTCCCCAGGCGTCCCAGCGGGATGTTCGCCAGGAGAGGATTGAGCAGCTTGGGATCGTTGAGCAGCTTGCGATTGATGGGGGTCTCGATGGCGCCGGGAGCAATGTTATTTACCGTTATGCCCAGCGGCGCCAGTTCGATCGCCAGATTTCGCATCATCATTTTCAATCCGCCCTTGCTGATGCAATATGGCGTGAAATGCGGGAACGGCAGTTCTTCGTGTACCGAGCTGATGTTGATGATCCGGCCGCCCTGCCGGGCATCGCGGCAGTGGCGCGCGAAGGCCTGCGAGGTGAAAAAAGGGCCGTCGAGATTCACATTGAGAACCAGCTGGTAATCCTGCTCCGCGATATCCAGGAAAGCCGCGCTCTTCTCGACGCCGGCATTGTTCACCAGGATGTCCAGGCCTCCAAGTTTTTGGACGGAATCGGCCACCACGCGCTGTGCTTCGGCGGTTATACTGACATCCGCCTGAACCCCAACCGCGCGTCGGCCGAGCTTCTCGATTTCGGCGCAGGTTTCTTCCACATCGGCGGGATCTTTCCGGTAATCGACTGCCAGATCCGCACCCTCCTGCGCCAGGCGCACCGCGATGGCTTGTCCGATGCCGCGCCCGCCGCCGGTTACCAGCGCCCGCTTTCCGCTCAGCCTCATAATTCGACGGTAGCGCGTCCGGCCTGCCGGACACCGTGCGGTTTCGAACGCCGCTGCTTCGGGCTGGACGCGGCAGCCCGAATTCTAACGGGATCCGATCAACTGTGGCGGATCACCAGTACGTCTCCGTCCTTGACGATGTACTCTTTGCCCTCGAGCCGGAGCAGCCCTTTCTCCCGCGCTCCGGCATATCCGCCGTGATCGATCAGGGCCTGCCAATTCACCACTTCGGCGCGGATGAACTTCTTCTCGAAATCCGAATGAATGGCGCCGGCGGCCTTAACCGCGGGAGTGTGGATGGGGATGGTCCAGGCGCGGCACTCGTCTTCGCCGGCCGTCAGAAAGCTCATCAGGCCGAGAAGAGAATACGTGGCCGAGATCAGCCGTTCCAGCCCGGATTCGGCAAGGCCGTAGCTCGCGAGGTACTCGCGTTGCTCTTCGCGCGGCAACTCCGCCAGCTCGGCTTCGATTTTTCCGCAAACCGCGGTTACCGCGGTATGACGGCGGCCGGCCAGCGAACCCTCGCGGTACTCGCGCTCGCGGTCGTGCATCTTACCGGCCTCCTCTTCACCCAGGTTGAGGACGTACAAGATCGGCTTTTGGGAGAGGAACTGGAATCCGCGGATACGCTTTTCATCCTCTTCCCCGATTTCCAGTTGCCGCAGCGGCTGATTCTCCTCCAGCAGCGCCTGGCACCTCACCAGCAAATCGAATTCGCGGTCGAGCTCCGGATTCTTGATCTTCTTTCGATCCTTTTCCAGGCGCTCCAGGCGCTTCTCCACAACCACCAGGTCGCTCAGAATCAACTCGGTTTCGACATCGGCCAGATCGCGCGCCGGATCGACCGAACCTTTCTCGTGCGGCACCGTCTCGTCGGCGAAGAGCCGAAGCACATGCGCAAATGCGTCCACCACGCGCAGGCTCGCAAGATAGCTGGGGTCGCGCAGATTCTCCTTCGAGATGGAGGGCATGTCCACGTATTCGACCGTGGCATGCGTCACTTTGGGCGGCTCGAACAGACGTCCGAGCGCCTCCACCCGCGCGTCGGGCACTCTGGCGACCCCGGTGCGGGCCGCGGTGGATCCGATGCGCGCCTCCTGGTGCACACCGGTAAGAATCGTGAATAAGGAGGTCTTGCCCACCATGGGCAAGCCGATAATCGCAGTCTTCATAGGAGGATGGACTAAAGAGGCACTTCCACCTGGCTCAGGATTTCGGAAATGATGCGCTCGCCCATATCGGCGCGGCGCTGCACCAGCGTGGTGCGCGTATTGATTACAACCCGATGGGCAAACAGAGGGACCGCCAGCCGTTTGACATCGTCGGGGATGGCGTAGTCGCGGCCTTCCAGGATCGCCAGCGCCTGCACTGCGCGGAACAAGGCCTGCGATCCGCGCGGGCTCACTCCCAGGGCCAGCGATTCGTGGCGGCGCGTGCGCTCCACGATGGCCAGCATGTAATCCACCAGCGATTCTTCCACCGTGATGGTCTGAATGCGGTCCTGAAGCTGCAGGACATCCTCGGCGACGAGCGTCTGCGCCACCGCTTTGGGCGAGAGTTCGCTGGAATTACGCACGATTTCGCGTTCGCTGGCGCCATCCGGGTATCCCATGCGCAACCTCATCAGGAAGCGATCGAGCTGCGACTCCGGCAGAGGATACGTGCCATGGTGCTCGAGCGGGTTTTGGGTGGCGATCACCATGAACGGCCGCGGCAGCGGATGCGAGCGCCCGTCGATGGTCACCTGCGCTTCGTTCATCGCTTCGAGCAGCGCGGATTGGGTTTTGGGCGTGGTGCGATTGATTTCATCGGCCAGGAGGAAATTGGTGAAAATGGGGCCTGGTTTGAATTCGAAAGCTTCGGACTGGACGTTGTAGATGGTGACGCCGAGGACGTCGGAAGGCAGCATGTCGCTGGTGAATTGCAGGCGATGAAACTTGCCCGAAACCGAGCGCGCCAGCGCCTGGGCGAGGGTGGTTTTGCCGACGCCGGGAACGTCCTCGATGAGGAGATGGCCGCGCGCCAGCAGGCAGACCAGCGAGAGGCGGACAACTTCAGTTTTGCCGCGAATGACCGAGCCCAGAGCAGCCTCGAGATCAGCCAATTTGGGAAGGACTTCGGGCGAGAATCCCACGGCCGGGGCAATTGTCGATTCCCGCTGGGACATCACAGTTCATCATACTAGACAACCGAGTGGAGCTGGCGTGGGGGCCATTTGACACTTCTCGAAGGT